>OGXS01001797.1_pt1 | contig 12761 bp, 12 predicted proteins | sample 1576371 | NCBI WGS metagenome assembly OGXS01 (sample SAMEA3541475, study PRJEB24748) | human gut metagenome | biome: human gut; feature: human-associated habitat; material: faeces | place: China | collected 2012
CGAGAGTGCCGGCTTCGCCGGCGCGGTTCGGGGTGCATCCCCCAATTTTGGGAGGGGCCTTCTACCAAGCAGAACCCTTGACACCCCCGTACGCTGCCCTCCCGAACGAAGCGCAACCCTCGGGTGCCCCTCCCAAAATTCTCACCCCAGCAGGTCATCCATATGGTAAAGCCCCGCCGGCTTCCCCACCAAAAACGCCGCCGCAGTGAGGGCCCCTTCCGCGAAGAGGGCCCGGTCATGGGCCTGGTGCTTGAGGGTGATGGTCTGGCTGTCGGTGGAGAAGATCACCTCGTGCTCCCCCACCACGTTGCCCATCCGCAGGGAGTGGATGCCAATCTCGTTGGGCTGGCGCTTGTGCTGGCCGTGGCGGCCGAAGACATACTCCGCGTCCGGCCGCTGGGCCTTCACCGCGTCGGCCAGGAGGAGGGCGGTGCCGCTGGGGGCGTCGGCCTTCCGGTTGTGGTGGGCCTCCACGATCTCCACATCGCAGCCGCCGAAGATGGCCGCCGCCTGGCCCACCAGCCGGACCAGCAGGGCCACCCCGATGGACATGTTGTAGGACTGGAACACCGGGACTTTCTGGGCCCCCTGGACGATGGCCTGGAACTCCGCCTCCGTGTACCCGGTGGTGGCCGCCACCAGGGGGAGGTTCCGGGCCACGCAGTAGTCCATCAGTGCAAACACGCCGGCGTGGTTGGAAAAGTCGATGACCGCATCCGCCGGGCCGGTGTAGTCGGCCAGGCGGGGGAGGCACCCGTCGGCGCCGGACCGGTCCACCCGGGCGGCCAGGGTGTGGCCCTCCGCCTGGACCAGGCGGCAGACCTCCTGGCCCATCCGGCCCAGGGCGCCGTTGACGATAAGGTTCATAAGGCTGCCTTCCTTTCTCAGACCGAGAGGCCCAGGGCCCGCATCCGCTGGAGCATGGTCTCATAGTGGTCCTGCTCCATGGGCACCAGGGGCAGGCGGAGGTAGTTCTCACAGAAGCCCAGGGCGCTCATGGCGGCCTTCACGGGAATGGGGTTGCTCTCGCAGAAGAGGGAGCGGATGAGGGGCATGAACTGGCACTGGAGCCGGGCAGCCTCCGCCACGTTCCCGGCGAAGAACTGGTCGGTGATGGCCACCGTCTCCTTGGGCACCACGTTGGAGAGCACCGAGATGCACCCCTGGCCCCCCATGGACAGGATGGGGACGATCTGGTCGTCATTGCCGGAGTAGATGTCCAGCTGGTCCCCCACCAGGGCGAAGGTCTCCACGATCTTGGAGATGTCGCTGTTGGCCTCCTTGATGGCGGCGATGTTGGGGTGCTGGGCCAGCTTGACATAGGTCTCCGGCTGGATGCCGATGCCGGTGCGGGAGGGGACGTTGTACAGGATCACCGGCTTGGTGCTGGCGTCGGCGATGGTGTTGTACATGGCCACCAGGCCGTTCTGGGTGGTCTTGTTGTAGTAGGGGGTGACCACCAGGACGGCATCCGCCCCGTCGGCGCAGGCGCTCTTGGTGAGCTCCACGGCGTAGGCGGTCTCGTTGGAGCCGGTGCCGGCGATGACGGGCACCCGGCCGTTGACCTTCTCGCAGGCGAAGGCGATGGCCCGGCGGTGCTCGGCGTCACTGAGGGTGGAGCTCTCCCCGGTGGTGCCGCAGATCACCAGGGCGTTGATGCCCTGGTCGATCTGCCAGTCGATGAGCTTGCCGAACTGGGCATAGTCGATGCCGTCGGCGGTGAGGGGGGTGATCAGGGCGGTGGCAATGCCGCGGAAAATGGGGGTGTTGTTCTTCATGGTAGGTTCCTCCTGCATATGAATTGTCCTGCCCGATCTCCCTGCGGCCGAAAAAAGGCAACAAAAAAATCAAGCAAGCTATGCGGGGATAGCTGCTTGATAACTTCAAAGACACCACGGCTCCCACAGGAATCCGAGGTTACGATATCAAGTGATAGCCCTCCGCAAATTATACCATTTGCGACAGTCGGACAACTCTTAGTTTGTCCGCCCAGGCCAGTCCCCTTTGCAGCGGGAACCGCCTTCGGCGTCTGCCCCTTTTCCCGGGCCTGCCCTGCACGGCATTGGTTCCGGGTACTCTTGGCGAGACGCGCCTCTATCTTCTGGTGCTCTTATGGTATTGTATTTTCTTCCCGTTGTCAAGGGGAAAGGCGGTTCTTTTTTCACGAAATCCCCGGAAAAATGGCAAAATTTTCAGTGGAATCACCCTTCTTCCGGGGAGAAAACGGCCTGGCTTCCGCCTTTTGCCAAGAAAACTTTGCAAAATCTCTTGACAAGAACACTTGGCAATGCTATGCTGAACATACCAAGTAAACTTGGCGAAATGGGAAGGAGGCCCTTATGAACCGAGACGAAATTTTGGCCAGAAGCCGACGGGAAAACCAGCCAGAAGACGAACGGGAGCAGTTCGTCGATGCCAAGGCTTCCCTTTTCAGCCTTTCCACGATGATAATCCTCGTGGTGGTTCTATGTTGTATTCGACGGTTTGTCCACGGTGGTACCGAAGTCCACGACCTGTTTGCTCTACTTTGGGGCACCTTTGCCGTACGATACTTCTACTGTCTCTGGAAAGACCGTAGGAAGGGGAACCTAGCCATCGCTCTGACGACCAGCGCCCTTGCCATCCATCAATTTATACTGTACATTTTAGAGGGGTAACCCAACGATACCCCTTCCTGCAATCCCTCCCAAGGAGGCCACAGATTATGAACAAAGACGAAATCCTCTCCAGACACAAGCAGGAAAACCGCTTTGGGGACGAGCGGGAGAAAACCATCCGTATCCGCCGGGACGCTTTCTCCCTGGGTGGGGTAGTGGTGCTGGGTTGTTTCTTCATGATGCTAAGGATCTTGAAAGATCAGTACCCGGCGGACATCTTCGCCCTTTTTGCCTGCCAAGGCGGGCTGAGCTGTCTCTATGAATGGAGCCAGCTGCGGCAGAAAAAGCACTTGATCTGGGGGATTCTTCTGATGGTCATAACCGCTCTTTGCGTTTTTAGCTTCTGCAGGCATCTACTGACATGAACGACCAACTCATCCTAAAAAACCGCCTGAAGGAGGCCCGGGCGGAGAAAAAGCTCTCCCAGGCCCAGCTGGCGGAGCTGGTGGGGGTGTCCCGGAACACCATCAGCTCCATTGAGACGGGGCAGTTCAACCCCACCGCCAAGCTGGCCCTGGTGCTGTGCATCGCCCTGGACAAGAAGTTTGAGGACCTCTTCTACTTCTGACCCCGGTCACCAAAAAGTGCCTACTTTACAAGGGGCCCGGCGGGGACTAAGATGGTCCTGTCCCCCAGGGACCATTCCCCCGGAAAGGTGGTCTTCCCCATGACCCAAGAAGAACGGCTGCACTTCCTCCTCCAGGCCCTGCTGGCTGAGCGCCCCGGCGGGCAGGACATCGCCATCCCCCGGCGCCCCGGGGACCGGCGGCGCCTCCTCCGGGCCCTGATGAACACCCGGCCCCCGGACCCCATCCCCCTGGAGGTGCTGGCGGTTCAGGACGCCTTTCTCCAGGCGGAGCTGGCGGAAAAAAACATCACCCGCCTGGCCGACCTCACCCCCCGGCAGCCGGGGCAGTACCTCTGGCAGGGGGACATCACCACCCTGGCGGTGGACGCCATCGTCAACGCCGCCAACCGCCAGATGCTGGGGTGCTTTGTCCCCTGCCACGGGTGCATCGACAACGCCATCCACTCCGCCGCCGGCATGGAGCTGCGGCAGGCCTGCGCCCAGCTTATGGCCCGCCAGGGGCACGAGGAGCCCACCGGCCAGGCCAAGCTCACCCCGGGCTATCACCTCCCCTGCCGGTACGTCCTGCACACCGTGGGGCCCATCATCACCGGCCCCGTAACCCAGCGGGACCAGGCCCTGCTGGCCAGCTGCTACCGGGCCTGCCTGGCCCTGGCGGAGGAACACGGGCTGGCCAGCGTGGCCTTCTGCTGCATCTCCACCGGGGAGTTCCACTTCCCCAACGACTTGGCCGCCCAGATCGCCGTGGACACCGTCTCCGCCTGGCAGTGGGACCACCCCCAGGCCCCGGCAGTGGTGTTCAACGTGTTCAAAGACGAGGACCGGGCCCTCTACGAGGTCCTGCTCCGATGAGGGCGGTTCCCGCCCAGTTTCCCCTTCCTTCTCACGGAGGAAGGGGTTTTTCTATGCCGAAACCGAATAGAAAGCCATGATGGATAGGTATTAGACATTTTATCCGTCTTCTTTTATACTAAGTTCAGAACGGGTCCCTGCCCCGCCCGCAGGGCAGAGGGCCCATCCCAAGCAAAGGAGGCAACTTTCATGCGAAAATTCGGTACCATCTTCCTGCTTCTCTGCCTGCTGCTGTCCCTGGCCGCCTGCGGCAGCACGAACCAGACCACGGGGACGGCCGATCCCGCCCCCGCCCCGGCGGCCCAGCCTGCCCCCACCGGCGATGGGGCGGGCAGCACCCTGGTGGCCTACTTCTCCTGGGCGGAGAATGCCGTCTTGTCAGAGGACGTGGACGCCATCACCTCCCCCAGCGTGGTGCCCCCGGGCAACGTCCAGCAGCTGGCCGCCTGGGTCCAGGAGGCCACCGGCGGGGACCTCTTCTCCATCCAGGTCACCGACCCCTACCCCAGCGACTGGGGTGCATGCCTGGCCCGGGCCAACCAGGAGCGGGGGGAGGACGCCCGCCCCGCCCTCACCGCCGCAGTGGAGGACCTGGACCAGTATGACACCGTGTTCCTGGGCTACCCCAACTGGTGGTACGGCGTGCCCATGGCGGTGCTCACCTTCCTGGAGGAGAATGACCTGTCCGGCAAGCAGGTCTACCTCTTCTGCTCCCACGGCACCGGGGGGCTGGCCAACAGCGTGGAGATCCTCACCCAGGCCCTGCCCAACGCCACCCTCTCAGACAACATCTTTGACTGCAGCGAGGAGGAAGCCGCCCAATCCCAGCAGGCCATCCAAACCTGGGTGGCTGGGTTGGGGAACTGAACTTCCCCCCAACGAAAAAGGAGGCATTGCATATGCGCATCGTGATCTTAGAAAGCAGCCCCAACCGCCACGGCTCCTCCAACCTGCTGGCGGAGCGGTTCGCCCAAGGGGCCCAGGAGGCCGGCCACCAGGTGGCCTTCGTAGACGTGGCCCACGCCGACATCCACCCCTGCACCGGCTGCGTCCACTGCGGCTACGAGGGGCCCTGCGTCCAGAAGGACGACGTGGAGGGCATCCGCCGGCAGCTGCTGGCCGCCGACATGGTGGTCTTTGTCACCCCGCTGTACTACTACGGCATGTCCGCCCAGCTGAAGACCATGGTGGACCGGTTCTGCGCCTTCAACAGCAGCCTGCAGGCCAAGCACTTGAAGTCCGCCTTGCTGGCCGCCGCCTGGAACAGTGATACCTGGACCTTCGCCGCCCTGGAGGCCCACTACCAGACCCTGGTCCGCTACCTGAACTTCCAGGACATGGGCATGGTCCTGGGCACCGGCTGCGGCACCCCCGCCATGACGGCCCGCTCCCCCTTCCCCCAGGCGGCCTACCGCCTGGGCCGCCAGCTCCTGTGAGGCAGGGGGCCGCCCGGGGGGTGGTGGACCTGCTCATGACCCTGGGCCTGTGGTTCCTCATGGGGTACCACCTGTGGGGGGAGCGGGCCCACGAATGGGTGGGGGCCGGGACCCTGGCCCTCTTCCTGGTTCACCACCTCCTCAACCGCCGGTGGTACCCCGGCCTGGCCCGGGGGCCGTGGACCGTCCTGCGGCGGCTCACTGCCCTGGTCAACGGCCTGCTCCTGCTGGACATGGCGGGGCTGCTGGTCAGCGGGGTGCTGCTGTCCAACCACGTCTTTGCCTTCCTGGGGCTGACCGGCGGGACGGGAACCGCCCGGCTGGTCCACATGGCGGCCTCCCACTGGGGGTTCCTGTTGATGGGCTTCCACCTGGGGCTCCACTGGGGCGGGGTGCTGGCCCGGGGAGGGCGGAGGCTGGCCCTGCCCCCGCCCTCCCCCCGGCGGGCCAGGATCGGAACCCTGCTGGGGGCGGCGGTGGCGGTATACGGCCTCACGGTGTTCTTCCGGCGGGATTTTCCCACCTACCTGTTCCTCCGGAGCCAGTTCGTCTTTTTGGACTTCTCCGAGTCCCCCTTGGTGTTCTACGGGGACCACCTGGCCCTGATGGGGACCTTCGTCTTCCTAGGCTGGGCGCTGGCCCGGCGGCGGGGAAAGGTCTCTGCCTGACCCCACCCCCACGAAAAAACTGCCGCGGAACCACAGGTTCCGCGGCAGTTTTTCTCGTTGGGAGGTGTCGTAGGCCCCAGGGGGCGGGGGGCACTCGCCTTCCTCTCGGCTCACGCCGTGGCGTGTTCCCCGCCGGCGTGGGCATCGGACCACGCCTGTTCCAAGGCAGACCAGTCCCGGTTGGGGAGGAGCTCCGTCCAGATCTCGTAGGGGGCGTCCTCCTGGTCGGTGTGCATGGTGTAGGCGTGGGCGTTGGTGGCCTCCTGGATCTGGGCATAGTACCAGGCGGACTCCGGGTTGTCCGGCCAGGTGACCATGTTGTCCAGCAGGTGGTCCGCGTCGGGGTGGCGGTCCACGGTCCGGTTGACCATGGTCACCGCCTCGGCCCGGGTGATGTTCTGCTGCGGACGGAAGGTGCCGTCCTCATACCCATCCACAATGCCGGCATTGGCGGCCTCGTTGATGTACTCCGCCGCCCAGTGGCCGTCAATGTCGGGGAAGCGGTTTCCGCCGTCATAGCTGGCCTCCAAGAAGCGCGCCGTAATGGTGGCGAACTCCGCTCTCGTAATGTTCCCATCGGGCCGGAAGGTGCCGTCCTCGTAGCCGTCCAGGATGCCGGCGTTGCTGAGGGTGGAGACGGCGTTGTTGTACCAGGCATCTGCGGGCACATCCGTGTAGTCGTTGGTCTGGCTCCAGAACTTGTCCCGGCTCTCGTCGGTGAGGAGACGGAAGAAGATGGTGGCCACCTCTGCCCGGGTGATGCTGCCCTCGGGGCGCACGGTGCCGTCCTCGTAGCCCAGCAGGTAGGCGTCGTGGTCCTGGGTGTTGAGGGTGGGTTGGCCGGCGTTTTCCCCATGGTTCTTGTCGTCGATGACGATGGCGTATTGGCTGGCATGGCTCATCCGCAGGGCGACGGAGCCGTCGTCGGCGATCTGGGCGCTGGTCTCAAAGGTCAGCGCTTCCGCCTCCTCGTCGTAGTGGTAGAGGTTGGCCCAGTACCCGGCGTTCTCCCGGCCCAGGGGGGCGGTGAGGGTAAGGGTAAAGCCAAAGGCGCCGTCATGGGCCAGGGTCATCTGCACCGTGCCGTACGCCCCGGTGACGGTGTTGATGACATCCGCAGAAATCCCGTTGGTGCCCAGGTCCACGCCCAGGTCCAAGTCGGACAGGCTGGTATCCGTGGGCACGTCCTGGCCGTTCACCGTCCAGGTGATGCCGCCGCCCAGGTCCAGCTCCACGGTGACGTCCTTGCCCGCCACTTCCTCAAACATCTCGGCGGGGACTTCCGTCTCTCCGCTCATGTCGATGGTGATGGTGTCCCCAGGCTGGGCCTGGCTGATCTCCTCCTGAATGTCATCCCAGCCCTCGCTGTTGCCGGTGTTGGGGCCGGTGGGCTGGGGCGGGATGTAAGGCGGTTTGTCATCGTCCCCGGGGCCGGCCTGTTCCGCCCAGCGGGCGTACAGGGTGGTGTCCGCGGCAAAGACGGTATCGGTGGTCACCCGGTCGCCGCCTGCCGTGTACCAGCCCAGGAAGTCATACCCGTCCCGGGTGGAGGTGGGCAGGCTGGTCAGCTTGCCGTCCACCGTGGTCTGGGAGGCAGGGGTGGTGCCGCCGGCGGCGTCAAAGGTGATGGTAAATTCCTCCGGTTCCGGGGGCGTGATGCCCACCACTTCGCTGTGGAAGTATTTCCCGGAGTTGTTGACCTGGCTGGTGATCTCCGTTTTCGAAGCAAACGGGGAACCCACAATGGCTGCCGCCGCTGTTTCGCTCTCCCCCAGCAATACCGCGATCTGCTGGTCCGTCTGGGGGTCGATGGTGATCCTTTTACCATCATAGTCCGCATAGACACCGCTGGTGTTGCCGGTGGCGGTGACGGTGCCGCCGGAAATGACAAGGGTAACAATGTCGATCCCGGCGCTTTTCACCTCGGCTGTGCCGCCCTCTGCGGTAACAGTGCCGCCGTTGATGGTGACGTAATCGACATAGATGCCATAGCTGTCTTCTGCGCTATCTCTGCCGGTGGCGTTCACAGCGCCGCCGTAGATGGTGACGTAATCGGCATAGATGCCATAGCTGTCTTCTGCGCCATCTTCGCTGGTGGCGGTAACGGTGCCGCCGGTGGCGGTGACGTCGCCCCTGGAGATAGTGACATCATAGGCAGAGATGCCATAGCTGTCTTCTGCGCTATCTCCGCCGGTGGCGTTCACGGTGCCGCCGGAGATGGTGAGATCGTTGTCTGCATAGATGCCATAGCTGTCTTCTGCGCCATCTTCGCTGGTGGCGTTCACGGTGCCGCCGGTGGCGGTCACAGCGCCGCCAGAGATGGTGACGTCGTTGTATGCATAGATGCCATAGCTGTCTTCTTCGCCATCTTCGCCGGTGGCGTTCACATCTCCGCCAGTGGCGTTCACGGTGCCGCTCTGGACAATGAGGTTGTCCGTGCAGATACCGTAGCTCTCCGATACCGTACCGCCGCCGGTGACGGTCAGGCTGCCGTCGCCGGAGATGGTGAGGTCGATAAGCTCGTTGGGGTCCCAGGCAAAAATGCCATAGCTTGCTCCGCTCCCACTGCCACTGGGGCCGGTGACGGTGTTGGTGCCCACCAGATCTATGTTGAGGTCGCTGCCCCGGTAGTACCAGATGGCGGCGCCCCCCAACGCGCCCTGGGTGATGGCCGCGTTGTTGAGGGTCAGGGTGGCGCCGTCCCATTTAATGCTGTAATCGTTCGCGTTCGCCCCTTCTGTAGTAACGGCTCCATTCGTTCCCGTCTTGGCATAGGCGGGGTTGCCCTCGCTGCTCGTGAGCCCCACGCCGCCCACGAAGATGTCGCCCACCAACGCCTGGCTCTCGCTGTGGAAGTATTTGGCGCCGGAGACCAGGTCGGTGATGCCTCTCGACAATACAAACGGCGAGCCGATGATTTCCTTCGCGCTGTTCGCATCCTGGCCCGTTTTCACTTGGATGGACTGGATAGACGCATTGCCCTCCGGATCCAGATAGATGGCCCTACCCAGGGCCCCAGTGTCGCCGGTGGCAGTAACGGTGCCCCCGGAGATTTCAATGTCGCTGTTTGGCGTATAGATCCCATAGCTCTCCGCATTGGCCGTTGTGCCAGTGGCGGTGACGGCGCCCCCGGAGATAATGACGCCACCATACAAAGAACTGCCATAGATGCCGCAGCTCCTGGCGTTGTCGCCGCTGGACGTGACAGCACCGCCCTTGGCGGTGACCTCACCGCCGGAGATGGTGACAACATCGGCGTGGATGCCGCTGCTGGCATCACCGCCATCCTCTTCGCTGGACGTGACCGCGCCGCCGGTGGCTTTGACGGCGCCGCCGGAGATGGTGACGTGGCCTGTGGCGTAAATGCCATGGCTCTGAAACTCTGCCGCCCTGCCGGTGGCGGTGACGTCGCCGCCAGTGATGATGACATTGCCCCAGGTGTAAATGCCGTAGCTTTCCCCACCGCTGTTTGGGGTGGCATCGCCGCCGGTAGCGGCCAGGCTGCCGCTGCCGGAGATGGTGAGGGTAACCTCATCATCAACATGGATGCCATAGCTGCTGCTATCTCCCCCTGAAGAAGCGTCCGGACCGGTGACGGTGTTGTCGCCCTCCAGGACGATTTCCAGGTCAGTTGCTTCGTCGTAGCAGATGGCGGCACTTTGGGGTAGGTTATAATCAGGAGTTTCGGCAATGGTTGTAATCTCCGCGCCCTTGAGGGTCAGGGTGGCGCCGTCCCATTTGATGTTGTAGTTGTTCTCGTTAGCGTTGTCTTTCGTGACGGCGCCGTTAGTCGTGGTGGCGTAGGCGGTGGTACCACTGCTGCCCTCCAGTTCTACGCCGCCCACGAAGATGGAGCCGCTGACCTCAGGATCCTCGGAACCGCCCTCGTCCGTCAGCAGGGCGCTGATGGTGCTGGCAATCAGACTGTGGCCGGCGGCGTTGGGGTGGAAGTCGAGGTTGATGGAGATCAGGGAAACCGATGCGTTGCAGGGGTTGTTCTCCGCTTGCTCAAACTCCGTGTACACATCGGCCACGGTGTAGCCGGCGATCGTTTCACCCGAAGAAATAGCTTCATTTAATACCTGCACGGCGCTGTCAAAGGCAGAAATAACGCTGGACAAGTTAAGACCAGGAATTCCTGTTGTCAGGTGGCTGTACGGGTTGTACTGGTTAACCACAATGAGTTGGGCATTTTCATTTATGCTTCGGATGGTCCCAATAATCTCTATGAACTTATCCCAAAGAGTAGCATATGCAGAATTTGCTATCGATGAACTCTGGAAATCTGATATGTTACTTATCGCAAAACCCAGCATGGTTGTCTGTTCTACGACAGCCTCTTCTTCACCCGCCAGTGATGCCTTTACATCCGCTGCCGTGATAGGCGTATCGGAATTTTGTTTATTATTATACTCCTCCGCCAGATATGCATACAGCGCATTCATCAGGTCGTTGCCGCCGATGGTGATGGTGATCAGGTCGGCGTTTTTTAGCGTGTCGGCGTTTGCCTCGCTTTTCACAACTTCCAGCAGATCGGTGGAAGTTGCGCCATCACTCGCTAAACTGTCGTTCAGCGTGTATCCCTCTTGCTCAGCGATTTGCTCCGCAAAACTTTGCGCCTCATCCAGCCCATATCCGGTGGTGATGCTGTCCCCCAGAGCCACATAGCTCTTCTGCTCTCCCCCCGCCGCCAGCGCGCTCGCCGGGAGCAGGGACAGGGCCAGGCACAAGGCCAGCAGCGTGGAAAGGATCCTCTTTCTCATGGTCTCATTCCTCCTTTTGTGGTGGTTCTCCTTGCCGCGTCCTTTGGACCGGCCGGCGCAGGGCGGGCGTCCTTCCATGCCCCCTGTCCAGGGGGCAGCGTCCCGCACTTTTACCCTACCACAAAACGAGGATTTTGCCATCACCCGTTTCCGGGGGAAAAATGGGCCATGCCCGCAGGGGCAAACCTGCGGGCATGGCGAGAAACCGGAGAAGTTACCGCAGCATGAACTGCTTCAGATCCTGCCGGTGGGAGATGTGGAGCTTCTCCATAGCGGCGGAGAGGTACCGCTTCACCGTGTTGGGAGAGATGCGGAGGTGGGCGGCGATCTCCTGGTTGGTCCACCCCCGGGCGGCCAGCATGGAGACGGCGAACTCCGTGGTGGTGAGGTCATCGGCCACGTCGTGGCCTGTCTCTGGGTTGTGGACTTTTCGCCACCCGGCGGAAAAGCGGTAGGTGATGGCGATGACCCGCTTGAAATCCTCCGGCCAGGCGGGTTTGATCTCGGCCTCCAGCATGCCCCCCAGCAGGCCGTGGTGCTCCCCGAAGCCCTCGATGAGGTCGTCGGGCTGGGCCAGGGCCCAGGCGGCCAGGAGGTGGGCTCTGGCCTTCTGGGTCTGCTTCAGGCTCATGTAATCCATCACCGCCACCAGGTGGAGGTAGAGGGCGGGGATGGGGTAGGCCGCCGCCCCCATGGACAGCGCCCCCTCCACCAAGCCGGCGCTGGGGCCGTACTCCCCTTTCAGGTAGAGGTAATGGGCCTGGATATACAGGGCGAAGGCCCGCAGCCCCTGGGGCAGAAGGGGGAGGAAGTCCTGGGTATCCGGCAGCCCCTCCGGCAGGGGGAGGTGGAGGAGCACCGCCCCCGCCGCTGCCACGAAGGCCGAGGCCGCCTGGAACTGGGGGGATCTCTCCCCTGCGGCGGCCAGGGAGGTGCTCAGCTCCCCCAGGGCAAACTTGGCCCGGCAGATCTCCCCGATGGAGAGGTTGGCATAGGCATAGACCAGGCAGGCGGACAGCCGGGCCCCCACGTCGTCGCTGTCCAGGTAGGGCTGGGCCTCCTGGGCGGCCTCCTCGGGGTGGCCGGTGAAGTAGTGGTACTCAGCCAGGGCGATGTCCCGCCGGGGGCCGGGGGGCATGGCCTCCACCGCCGCCCGGCACTGCCCCGGGAGAAAGGGGGTGTTCATCAGGGGCATCAGGTTGGCGGCGTCCAGCTGTCCGCCAGGGACAGACGGCCCCTCCGCCAGCAGCTGGTCCTGCTGGGAGACCTGGGGCTTGGCCGCCCCGGCTGGGATGGCCCAGAATTTCCCAAACTTTTTGGCCCCGGGGATGCGGCCTTGGGCGCAGAGCTGCTGCACCGTCCGAAGCGAGAGGTTCCATGTTTCGGCGGTTTCCCGCACGGTAAGGTAGTCCATGTCTGGCCCTCCTGGTCCTTGATTTTTTGCCTTTTTATTATATGCGCGTACGCGCATGGTTGCAAGGGGCAGGGAAGTTGCCTGATGGGCAACTTTTTCCCCAAAGGTTTCTTTTCCCTCCCTTGACCCCGGCTATGTCCCTGCCCTATCCTAAAAGGGAAGGAGGAAACCCAACATGAAGGAACTGACCATCGGCAAGATTCTGCTGGCCCACCGGCGGCAGCGGGGAATCACCCAGGACGCCCTGGCGGCCTGGCTGGGGGTGTCCAAGGCCTCGGTGTCCAAGTGGGAGACCGGGGTATCACTTAGATAAAGATACCACACCATTCCCACGCTGACTTTTGCTCAACCGATACAGCCGGAGGGCTGGATAACAAGAAAA
>OGXS01001800.1_pt1 | contig 12747 bp, 9 predicted proteins | sample 1576371 | NCBI WGS metagenome assembly OGXS01 (sample SAMEA3541475, study PRJEB24748) | human gut metagenome | biome: human gut; feature: human-associated habitat; material: faeces | place: China | collected 2012
CAAAAATATAAGAATGAAAAAAGGGCGACAAGATAGAATCGCGGAGACGCTTACACGGTGAAGATTGAAAACAATGTCCGTTCATTCACAGTTACTTCCTGTGAATGAACGGATAAGCTTTAGGTGGAGAGAGTGGAGAACGGTTTATAAAAATAAAGTACATTAATCAAGAACAAAAAAGTTTTAGGATCACCTCCGAGTATTTGGATATTATTCGTTATCTTTGGAAACTTTATTTCATTAATTAATATCATTTGAGATGATGAGAGAAGCCCAAATAGAAGAACTATTTATAAAAAAGTTAGAAGAACTCAAATACTCCTATCGCAGAGATATTCGCGACAGAAACTCTCTTGAACAAAACTTCCGAGAAAAGTTTGAGTCTCTTAATCGAGTAAGGCTGACTGAAAATGAATTTGAACGGCTGAAAGCCGAAATAATAACACCTGATGTATTTGCTGCCTCGAAGTTGCTGCGTGAAAGGAATTATTTCCAACGTGAAGATGGCACTCCTCTGCATTATACATTGGTGAACATAAAAGATTGGTGTAAGAATGAATATGAGGTTATCAACCAATTGAGAATAAATACAGGAAATAGTAACCATCGATATGATGTCATTATTCTTATTAATGGTATTCCGGTAGTTCAAGTTGAATTAAAAACATTAGACGTCTCACCTAGGAAAGCAATACAACAAATTGTTGATTACAAAAACGATATTGGTAACGGTTATACCAACTCATTACTCTGTTTTATGCAATTATTCATTGTTAGCAACAGGAGTGATACCCGTTACTTTGCCAACAACCAAAATCAGCATTTTAGTTTCGATGCCAACGAACAATTTCTACCTGTGTATCAACTTGCAAATGAGCGGAATAGAAAAATCAGACATTTAGACTCTTTTGCAGAACTATTCTTGCCTAAATGTACATTAGGAGAAATGATTAGCAAATATATGGTTTTGGTTGAAAGCGAGCAAAAACTATTGATTATGCGTCCCTACCAAATCTATGCAGTGAAAGCAATTGTAAACTGCATTCATCAGAATCGGGGTAACGGCTATGTATGGCATACGACAGGTAGTGGAAAGACGCTTACTTCATTCAAAGCCTCCACGTTATTGAAAGATAATCCGGACATAGAAAAATGCCTTTTTGTTGTTGACCGCAAAGATTTGGACAGGCAAACCCGTGAAGAGTTTAATAAGTTTCAAGAAGGAAGCGTGGAAGAAAACACCAATACCGAAACGCTTGTAAGGCGACTACTTTCTGCAGATTATGCGGATAAAGTCATTGTAACAACCATCCAAAAGTTGGGTTTGGCATTGGATGGAAACCATAAAAAGAACTATAAAGAACGTTTAAATCCATTGAGTAAAAAACGAATGGTTTTCATCTTTGACGAATGCCATCGCTCTCAATTTGGTGAGAACCATAAAGCCATCAAAGAATTTTTCCCTAATGCTCAACTGTTTGGCTTTACCGGAACACCTATTTTCGATGATAACGCAACACAAAAGACTAGGGAGGAAGACCACGCCTCCAACAAGAAAACTAAGGATATTTTCGAAAAGGAACTGCATGCATACACCATTACAAATGCAATTGATGACCAAAACGTATTACGTTTCCATGTAGAATATTTTAAAGGCAAAGGAAACATTAATCCTAAGCCAGGAGAAACGATTACTCAACAAGCAGTGATTGAAGCTATTATAGACAAACACAATACCGCAACCAATTCGAGGAAGTTCAATGCGATTCTGGCAACCGCTTCTATAAACGATGCAATAGGATATTATAATCTTTTCAAAGAAATCCAGAAACAAAAGCAAAAAACAAACAAAGACTATCTACCTCTAAATATAGCCTGCGTTTTTTCACCTCCGGCAGAGGGTAATAAAGATATTCAGCAAATTCAGGAAGACTTGGAGCAAGAAAAAGAAGACAACAAGCAAAATCCTGATGAGAAGAAAGCAGCATTAAAGAGTATTATCAGGGATTATAATAAACAATACGGAACAAATCACAACATTAATGAGTTTGATTTGTATTACCAAGATGTACAAAAGCGCATCAAAGACCAACAATACAGTAATGCGGATTATCCTCACAAAAATAAAATTGATATCGTCATTGTAGTAGATATGCTACTTACGGGTTTTGACTCTAAATATCTCAACACTTTGTATGTAGATAAAAATCTAAGATATCATGGACTGATACAGGCTTTTTCACGTACCAACCGTGTACTAAACGATACTAAGCCATACGGAAATATATTAGATTTCCGCCACCAGGAAAATGCCGTAAACGAAGCTATCGCTTTATTCTCAGGAGAAAAATCTGAAGAACAAGCGAAAAAAATCTGGTTAGTTGATCCGGCTCCTGTAGTAATTGAAAAATATAAAGAAGCCGTAGCAGCTTTAGGTGATTTCATGCGACAAAATAATTTAGCCTATGAACCGCAGGAAGTGTATAATTTGAAGGGAGATACTTCGCGAATCGCTTTTGTCAAAAATTTCAAGGAAGTACAGCGATTAAAAACCCAACTCGACCAATATACAGACTTAAATGAGGAACAACAAACTCAAATTGAAGAGATATTGCCTGAAAACACTTTCCGTTCATTTAAAAGTTCGTACATAGAAACGGCTAAACAATTTAGGGAAATACAACAAAAAGGCGGCGATAACATCCCCGTAGATATACAACAACTTGATTTTGAGTTTGTACTTTTTTCCTCAGCATTGATTGACTATGATTACATCATGGGACTAATTGCTGACAGCACTCAAAAGAAACCATCTAAACAGAAAATGACAAAAGCACAAATCATTAACCTGCTCTGTTCAAGTTCTAATTTGATGGATGAACAAGAAGATTTAACTGAATACATAAAAAGTCTGGATTGGAATAATGGTCAAGATATACAATCGCTACATGATGGTTACAATGCTTTTAAGATAGAGAAAAATGAAAAAGAGCTATCTGATATCGCAAACAAACACGGACTAACCGCGTCTGCCTTAAAAGATTTTACAGACAAAATTATACAACGTATGATTTTCGACGGTGAAAAACTAACGGATCTCCTTGAACCGTTAGAACTAAGCTGGAAAGAACGCCGTACGAAAGAACTAGCATTGATGGCAGACTTAGTCCCTCACTTAAAAAAACAAGCTCAAGGACGTGAGATTTCAGGATTAGCTGCTTATGAATAACATGAAGAGAAGAATATGAGTAACCAACCTAAAATATATAAATATAAAGATTTGTCGGGACTATCCGCAAGGTTACGTGGCGATCTGGTTGAACATGACTTTGTCTTACTTTACGCTCATAATGGAACAGGTAAAACCCGTTTATCTATAGAGTTTAAGAATAAAGGAAAAAAGAAAATAAACGGAGACACTCTCTATTTTAATGCTTTCACCGAAGATCTGTTTCATTGGGACAATGACTTGGAAAATGATATGGATCGTGTTCTTAAAATAAATGCTGATTCAAAATTCTTCAATGCATTTAAAGAATTAGCCCTAGAAGAGAAAATCTTCGCATATCTGGAACGCTATGCGGAATTTGACTTCAAATTTGATTATGAAAAATGGGAAATAAGCTTCAGCAAGCAGATTCCCAATCCCAAACATAGGTTTAACAACAAAGAACCTGAGTATATCATTCAGAACAATATTAAAATTTCTCGTGGCGAAGAGAATATTTTTATCTGGTGTATCTTTCTTGCCATCTGCGAACTGACAATAGATGGTGCAGAAGCTTACAATTGGGTTGAATACATATACATAGACGATCCAATCTCCTCGTTGGATGACAATAATGCTATTGCTGTAGCCAGTGATTTATCTCAGTTGTTGAAAAAAGGAAAAGATAAGGTCAAATCCGTTATTTCATCTCACCACAGTTTGTTTTTCAACGTCGTTTACAATGAATTAAAGCAAAAACAGTGCAAACGATATTTTCTACATAAGAATGGGACTGATGGGTATACTTTACAAGCAACTGACGAGACACCTTTTTTCCACCATATAGCCATATTGAGTGAACTCAAACAAGTGATGGATTCCGGTAAAATCAACACTTATCATTTCAATATGTTACGCAGTATTCTGGAAAAGACATCTACATTCTTCGGATATGATGACTTTTCAAAATGTATTCATGGAGTAGAGGATGAAGTACTTTACTCACGTGCCCTAAACCTGTTGAGCCATGGAAAATATTCTATTTATGAACCTGTAGAGATGGGAGATGATAACAAAGTTCTTTTTATAAAGATATTGCGAGCGTTTTTGGATAAATATAAATTTGACTTACCCACTCTTCTAATTGAAGAAAAAGAAGTAATTGATTCGATTGACAAAGAAAAAATGAGAAATTAAATATGACAGTACAAGATCAAAAACAATTAGGTAAAACCCTTTGGGAAATAGCAGACGGATTGCGTGGAGCAATGAATGCAGATGACTTTCGCGATTATATGCTATCATTTCTTTTTCTACGCTATTTGTCTGATAATTACGAAGAAGCTGTAAAGAAAGAACTAGGGAAAGATTACCCTCAGCTGGAAGAAGCCAACAAACATAAAGCTTTAGGAGTATGGTATCAAGCAAATGAAACGGATGTGCCGGAATTTGAAAAACAAATGCGCCGTAAAGTTCATTATGTTATAAAACCCCAATATTTATGGAGTAACATTTCAGAAATGGCTCGTACTCAAGATGGTGAGTTACTGCAAACACTTGAAGAGGGCTTTAGATACATTGAAAATGAATCATTTGAAAGTACTTTTCAGGGCTTATTTTCGGAAATAAACTTGAATTCGGAAAAGTTAGGCAGAACAGCCTCGGATAGGAATAAGAAACTTTGCACTATTATTCAAAAAATAGCAGAAGGAATTGCTAGATTCTCAACAGATACAGACATTTTAGGCGATGCTTATGAATATCTTATCGGTCAGTTTGCTGCAGGCTCGGGGAAGAAGGCCGGAGAGTTTTATACTCCGCAACAGCTATCAACTATTTTATCTAAAATTGTGATTTTAGATAGTCAAGACCCGGCATTAGGAGAAAAAAATAAATTAGACAGAGTATTGGATTTCGCATGTGGCTCCGGCTCCTTATTATTAAATGTTCGCAGGCAGTTAGTGGAAACCGAAGGAAGTATAGGGAAAATTTATGGGCAAGAAAAGAATATTACCACCTATAACCTTGCCCGTATGAATATGCTGTTACATGGACTCAAAGATACAGAATTCGAGATACACCATGGTGACACATTAATAAATGACTGGAATATTCTGAACGAAATGAATCCTGCAAAAAAAATGGAATTCGATGCTATCGTTGCAAATCCCCCTTTCAGCTTACGTTGGGAGCCTAATGACACGCTAACAGAAGATTTCCGTTTCAAGAACTATGGCATTGCCCCTAAATCGGCTGCTGACTTTGCATTCTTATTGCACGGCTTCCATTTCTTGTCCAATGGAGGGACAATGGCTATTATACTCCCGCATGGAGTATTGTTTCGTAGTGGAGCAGAGGAACGTATCCGCACCAAACTACTGAAAGATAATAATATAGATACAGTAATAGGTTTACCTTCTAATTTGTTCTTTTCTACAGGGATTCCGGTTTGTATTTTAGTATTAAAGAAATGCAAAAAATTTGATGATGTTCTTTTCATCAATGCCAGTGAGCATTTTGAAAAAGATAAGAGACAAAATCGTCTACGAGAAGGAGAAGACGGCAAGCCTAATGATATTCAGAAAATCATAGAAACATATCAATTCCGAAAAGAGGAAGAACGATACTCCCGGCGGGTGTCTATGGACGAGATTGAGCAAAACGGTTACAATCTTAATATTAGCAGATACGTAAGCACGTTTAAAGAAGAAGAGCCCATTGACATACATGCAGTAATGGCTGAAATCAAAGAACTTGAAGCTAAACGAGCTAATTTAGACAAAGAAATAAATGTTTATCTGAAAGAACTTGGATTGATAGAGTAATAACGATGCCGAAGAATTTTGAAATAAAAAATAGTACAGCCGAGTTCCTCATGTTCGTGATGGAAGGTAAAGAAGACGGTGTACAAGTGACGTATAAAGACGAAACAATTTGGTGTACGCAGAAGGCAATGGCTACACTGTTTGATGTAGGTGTTCCTGCCATTAGTAAGCACTTGAAGAATATCCTCGATACAGGTGAACTTTCAGAAAAATCAGTTATTTCCATTTTGGAAACAACTGCCGCAGATGGCAAATCCTATAAAACTTCTTTCTATTCGCTCGATGCTATTATTTCTGTTGGTTACCGTGTGAATTCCGTCCGCGCCACTCAATTTCGCCAATGGGCAACCTACATATTGCGACAATTTGCCATACGTGGTTATGTCATTGATAAAAAGCGAATGGAAAATGGTTCATTCATTGGTGAAGATTATTTCGAGCATTTGCTTGCCGAAATTAGGGAGATAAGATTAAGCGAACGTCGTTTCTATCAGAAGTTGACTGATATATATGCCACAGCCATCGACTACAATAAGGATGCACCAACTACTCGTCTATTTTTTAAGAAAGTGCAAAACAAAATGCACTTTGCCGTACATGGTCATACTGCTGCTGAACTGATAGTAGAGCGAGCCAATGCACAAAAAGAAAATATGGGATTGACAACCTGGGAAAATGCCCCTGACGGGAAAATCGTAAAACCGGATGTGAGCATAGCAAAAAATTATTTAAATGAATTAGAATTAGAGGATATGGGACGTTTGGTCAACGCTACTCTAGACATGGCTGAACGTATGGCAAAACGGCATATCCCTATGACTATGGAAGATTGGGCTAAACGAATAGATATTATTCTCGAAGCTGGAGATAATGCAGTGTTGATTGATGCAGGTAAAGTCACCGCAGAGTTTGCCCAATCTTTTGCAGAATCAGAGTTCGAAAAATATCGAATTGTACAGGACAGATTATTCAGTTCCGACTTTGACCGATTCAATGGCAACGATATCCTTCCATTCAATTTTTAACCTTAATGAAGAATAATAGTTATGGCAAATAATAACAATACAAAAAACCTCAATGTTCCAAATTTGAGATTCCCAGAGTTTAAGGGGGAATGGAAAACTGCAATCTTGGGTGATATAGTTAAAAGTATTTCTTCTGGAAAAACTAAACCTTCTGAAGGAGAATATAACCTATATGGCTCGACGGGGATTATCGGAAGAACCCCAAAGCCCGATTATAAAGGTGAAATGCTTCTAGTCGCTCGTGTTGGCGCTAATGCTGGATATTTGCAATTGATAAATGAACAATGTGGAATAACTGATAATACTTTGATAGTTGTTCCTACTGATGTACCTACAAAGTATTTATATTATTTTCTTCTGCATTTAAATCTTAACAGATTAGTCTTTGGGTCTGGGCAACCTTTGATTACAGGAGGAATGTTAAAGAAAATAAAAGTACAGATTGGAACGAAAAAAGAGCAAGATAAAATATCTAACCTTTTGTCTTTACTGGATGAACGCATCACTACCCAAAACAAAATCATTGAGGACTTAAAGAAACTAAAGTCCGCCGTGATTACAGTTATATTTACAACTACAAATGGGGTTAATTACCAATTAAAAGATCTTGCTAAATTTATAGGAGGAGGAACACCGTCTTCTAATGATTCATCTTATTGGTCCGGAGATATTCCATGGATTTCTTCATCAGATGTAAGTGAAGATAATATTAACAAAATCACTATTACAAGGCATATTACGAATGAAGCTATTAAAAAGTCTGCAACTCAAATATGCGAATCACCTTGCATTTTGATTGTTTCTCGCGTAGGTGTTGGAAAAGTTGCTTTATCTAATATATCATTATGCACAAGCCAAGATTTCTGTAATCTGACAAAGATAAAATGTAATCCCAAATTCCTAGCCTATCAATTACAGTCTATTATGAAGCGTAAATCTTATGCGGTTCAAGGAACATCAATAAAAGGTATTACAACCGAAGAGATAAAGAAAACGGGAATTATGCTACCTTCAATTGAAAAACAATTATCTATAGCATCGACATTGTCAAGAATTGATACTTTTATTGATGTAGAGATTAGTATATTAGAAAATTATCAAAAACTGCGAAAATATCTGCTTCAGCAAATGTTTATATAAACATTTGCTGAAGCAGATAACTCTTCTGAATTTCATACTGTTTCAACAACATTTTGTTTGTAGAAAGTAACTCTTCATAGGCGTTGAGTAGATTTACAATGTTTTTCTGTTTGGCTAACTCAGGAATATAGACGAAACAAGACGAGAGGTTGTTTGCTGTTATAGAGAAAACTTTAGTACCTTGTGCTAATCGTCTAACTTGGTCATGGAAATAACGAGAGTTGAATACATAGCCCTTGAAACCAATGAGTGTCTTATTCTTTATATCACGCCCATGAATAGTATGCAGACCACATACAGTTTCAGAATCAATAGTACTAATAAATTCTATTGCTTTTCCAATCTCATTAGTATCCTCAGAGGCATCTGCAAAAGCTACATCACCAGCCTGACACAAAGTGTATTGTTTGGGAACAAAGCTTTGCAGTATCTTGGGTAAAAAAGCTGTATCAATTCCTCTTGTCTGAAAACCATGTATTAAACCATAATGAAGGTTTCTTATCTCACCTTCTGTATAGCTAAGCTGTTTCCATGAAAGTGAGTTAGTTGAAAAGAAATGCATGAATGAGGACAGATAAGCTTTTTCCCACGAAGGATTCTCTAATAAAGCATCTATAAGTTCTTTGATTAAGGATTGTAACTTATCAATGATTTTGATTTGAGCTTCAATACGAGAGTCAAGAAGAGATAAAAATTTAGCTATTTTATCTTGTTCCTCTTTTTGGGGAATAAGAAATCTATAACTTGCATATTCCTGAGAATTGATTCCCGGTTGCCCAGATCTAATAGACATGAATCCTACCCACTTATAATATCGAACAGTTTTAGTTTGTGCAAAAATGAATGTTGAGTTACATTCTGTTTTAATCTTTGCTCTGATTAAAAATCCAGCAAAATAAAGTTTGCCATCTTTTTTCTTATATAAATAGGTTTTGCCTGTGCTTGCCCCCGTCCGTGCAAATAAAATGTCATTTTCTTCTACTATATATTTATCTAACAGTTGACCTGCTGGAGAAACTGGACTATCTGAAATATATTGAGAACTTTGTTCATCTATATCTGTAATTCGTATATACTTGTTTTCGCCATCATAAGTAATAGCTGCAGTATTCATACCATAATCTAGTGGTTGTATAACGCATTTGCCTAATGTTGTTTCTTCCCATTCCCCCTTAAACTCTGGGAATCTCAAATTTGGAACATCTAAAAAATCAAAAACAAAAAAGGAAATATCCCTTCATAAAATCCTTAATCCTTATCTTACAAGAATATTAATCTATTTAAATTATGAAAGCATGACAGCAAAGAAAACAATTAAAGAAATTACCATTATGTGGAAAGAAGACAAACGTAAATATGTGAAAAGCTCAACATATTCAGCGTACGCCCTAATCTTAGAAAATCACATACTTCCTATGTTTGGAAATAAGTATGAGTTACTCGAAAACGAAGTACAAGAGTTTGTCTTACAGAAACTTCAGAAAGGACTAAGCACAAAAAGTGTAAAGGATATACTCATTGTACTAAAAATGGTAATGAAGTTTGGAGTAAAACTTGGTATATTGTCCCATCAGGATTGGTGCATCAAATTCCCGACACCACAGGAAAACAAACAACTAAATGTACTCAACATCGCTAATCACAAAGCAATATTGCAGTATATAAGTGAACACTTCACTTTCCGAAATTTAGGCATCTATATTTGTCTGACCACAGGGATGAGAATAGGTGAAATCTGCGCACTGACTTGGGATGATGTAGACATCGCCAATGGGGTAATATGTATTCGGAAAACCATTGAACGAATTTACATATTAGATGGCGAAAAAAAACATACGGAAATCATTATCGGTACACCTAAAACTCAGAACTCTATTCGTGATATTCCTATGAACAAGGAATTATTAAAGATGCTACGCCCATTGAAAAAAATCGTAAACGGCAAGTTCTATGTACTTACTAATGAAGAGAAACCAACCGAGCCACGTACCTATCGTAACTATTACAAACGAATGATGGAACAACTCAATATTCCTCCGCTAAAATTTCACGGACTGCGTCACAGTTTCGCCACACGTTGCATTGAAAGCAATTGCGACTACAAAACTGTAAGTGTAATACTTGGACATTCAGATATCACTACTACATTAAATCTCTATGTTCATCCAAACATGGAACAGAAGAAGCGATGCATTGATAAGGTTTTTAAATCTATCAAGTAATACGAAAATAGGATAAGTCTAGCGAAGTATAGCACTTATCCTATAATCTTATATTCTTTAAAAAGGACTCACTTCATAAACACGAAATACACCGCCGCAATCAAACAAACGAACGCCGCCAGATGATTCCAATGTAAAGCCTCACCTTTAAAGAAGATGGTAGTGAACACTGTAAAAATAACAAGTGTTATTACCTCTTGAATGACTTTTAGTTGCATCAATGAAAACGGGCCTCCATTGCCTATAAAGCCAATGCGATTGGCCGGTATCTGACAGGAATATTCAAAAAAGGCGATCGCCCAGCTGAACGCAATCACACCGATCAGCGGAAGAGCTGCGAACCAACTGTACTCCTGTTTCATCTTTAAATGTCCGTACCAAGCAAATGTCATAAAGACATTAGATACAATCAGTAACAAAATGGTATAGAATCCTTTCATAACAATCTATTCAAATTAATCTATTTTATCTGGTAATAATTCCTCCTGTACATTAGTCATACTGCCCCAAAGGCTATAACGAGCTTCCGGGTTCATCGCTTCCAACTGCCGTAAAATTCCTTTCATATCACTCCGGCTGGACTGCGATTCATAAGGACAATTCTTCACTTGCTTCTGATAATGACGCAAAGCTGCCAATTCTACCAAATCGGCTTCATGAACCAGACACATCGGACGAATAATTGTCATATCAAACTTCTTCATCACCAACCGGGGCGGCATTGTACTGAAAGCTCCCTGATAAGTGATATTCATCAATAAAGTTTCCAAAATATCATCCATATGGTGACCGAGAGCGATTTTATTGCATCCGTGTTCCTTAGCAACTGTGAACAGGGCTTTCCGACGGTTCCATGAACAGAGGAAGCAGGGAGATTTACGTGTGTCGGTAGCAGGATCAAAAGCTGTCTCATACTGCACAAAGGGAACTCCATACGTCTCACAGTGCGCTTTCAAATATTCCGTATCACTCTGATAAGGAATATTCTTCATCACTACATGGACGGCAACGACAGAAAAGCGAGGTTTATAGATACGTGCGCGTCTCCCCAACAGTTCCACAAGCGCCAACGAATCTTTTCCTCCCGATAGTCCGATAAGGATTTTGTCTCCTTCTTCTATCAATCCATATTGCACCACTCCTTTACTGAACCGCCTTTCAACGCGGCGAATGGTTTTCTCTTCTTCCGTAAATTGTGTCATATCTTTAAAAATCGGCTGCAAAAGTAAGCGAAAAGAATGATTTAAAGAAGAATTAACATAATAGAATCACTGAAAAAGGGTTTATTTCTAATAAATTTGTACTTTTGAACAATTGATAAATTGACTGTTGACCGAAAACGATACCGTTTTCTACCAAACCGTCACTCATAAACGCTAAGAACGATGAAAAGAAAATATATTTTATTTCTAATTTGCAGTTTCTTCCTTGGGGGAGTTTCTGCGCAAACACTGGAACAGGCACGCACCTTATTCACTAAAGGTGACTACGAGAAAGCCAAGCCTGTCTTTAAGAAATATGCTAAATCCCAACCGTCCAATGGTAATTATAATTACTGGTATGGCGTATGTTGCCTGAAAACAGGAGAAGCTGAAGAAGCTGTGAAACCTCTCGAAATGGCTGTAAAGAAACGGGTAGCCAGCGGACAGCTTTATCTGGGACAAGCTTACAATGACACGTACCGTTTTGAAGATGCAGTGAACTGCTTCGAAGAATATATCACCGACTTAAAGAAACGAAAACGCCCTACCGAAGAAGCTGAAAAGCTGTTAGAGAAAAGCAAAGCCGATCTCCGTATGCTGAAAGGCGTAGAAGATGTCTCCATTATCGACAGTTTTGTGGTAGACAAGTCTACTTTCCTGAATGCTTATAAAATTAGCGAAGAATCAGGTAAGCTGTTTACTTTCAACGAGTTCTTCAAAACTGAAGGCGATAACCCGGGAACAGTCTACGAAACCGAAATCGGAAACAAAATCTATTATAGCGAAAAATGCGAAAGAGGAAATCTGGATATTCTTTCAAAAAATAAGCTGTTAGATGAATGGAGTAACGGACGTCCGTTGCCCGGCAGTATCAATGATTCCGGAAACGCCAACTATCCGTTTGTTATGGCAGACGGTGTTACTATTTATTACGCAAGCGACGGCGAAGGGCTGGGAGGATATGATATCTTTGTCACCCGTTACAATACGAACACCGATACGTATCTTGTACCGGAGAATGTAGGGATGCCGTTTAATTCTCCCTACAATGACTATATGTATGTGATCGACGAATATAATAATCTGGGTTGGTTTGCTTCCGACCGTTTCCAACCGGAAGGAAAG
>OGXS01001806.1_pt1 | contig 12717 bp, 9 predicted proteins | sample 1576371 | NCBI WGS metagenome assembly OGXS01 (sample SAMEA3541475, study PRJEB24748) | human gut metagenome | biome: human gut; feature: human-associated habitat; material: faeces | place: China | collected 2012
AACGCGGTGGAATATTTTGTCTCCTACTATGACTACTACCAGCCGGAAGCGTATGTCCCTTCCTCCGACACCTACATTGCCAAGGATTCATCCATCAACGAGGAGATCGACAAGCTGCGGCTGTCCGCCACGGCGTCCCTGGTAGAGCGTAAGGATGTGATCGTTGTGTCCAGCGTATCCTGTATCTATGGACTGGGCGAGCCGAAGAACTTTGAGAAAATGATGGTTTCCCTGCGCCCTGGGATGGAGAAAGACAGGGATGAGGTTCTGCGCCAGCTGATCGATATCCAGTATGAGCGCAACGAGATGGATTTCAAGCGGGGAACCTTCCGGGTAAGGGGAGACGTGCTGGAAATTATTCCGGCTAACGAAGCGGAGACTGCGATAAGAGTAGAATTTTTTGGAGATGAGATCGACCGGATCACACAGATCGACGTGCTGACCGGGGAGATCAAGGGAGAGCTGGAACATGCGGCGATCTTCCCGGCGTCCCATTATGTAGTGCCGGCGGAGCAGATCCGGCGGGCGGCGGATGCTATAGAAGAGGAACTGGAAGAGAGAGTCAAATATTTTAAATCTGAGGACAAGCTTTTAGAGGCCCAGCGTATTTCAGAACGGACCAATTTTGATGTGGAGATGCTCAAAGAGACGGGATTCTGCTCCGGGATCGAGAACTATTCCAGACATCTGTCCGGACTGGCTCCGGGACAGCCTCCGTATACATTGATGGACTTCTTCAAAGATGATTTCCTGATTATCATTGATGAGTCCCATAAGACGATTCCTCAGATCGGAGGGATGTATCACGGAGACCGTTCCAGGAAGACGACTCTGGTGGATTATGGATTCCGCCTTCCATCGGCGCTGGATAACCGGCCGCTGAATTTTGAAGAGTTTGAGGAACGAATCGATCAGATCATGTTTGTATCCGCAACTCCGGGGCCTTATGAGGCGGAGCATGAACTTCTGCGCGCGGAACAGGTAATACGGCCTACAGGACTTCTGGATCCAATGGTAGAAGTGCGGTCAGTGGAAGGTCAGATTGACGATCTGGTTGCAGAGGTGAAAAAGGAAATAGAGAAGAAAAATAAAGTACTGATCACGACGCTGACCAAGCGGATGGCGGAAGATCTGACGGACTATATGCGGGAATTGGGGATCCGAGTCCGGTACCTGCACTCGGATATTGATACGCTGGAGCGGACGGAGATCGTAAGAGATATGCGTCTGGATGTGTTCGATGTGCTGGTGGGGATCAACCTTCTGCGGGAAGGGCTGGATATTCCGGAGATCACTCTGGTGGCTATTTTGGATGCGGACAAGGAAGGGTTCCTGCGTTCAGAGACGTCTCTGATCCAGACCATCGGGCGGGCGGCCAGAAACAGCGAGGGGCACGTGATCATGTACGCGGACACCATCACGGACTCCATGCGCCAAGCTATTGATGAGACCATGCGCCGGCGGAATGTGCAGATGGCTTATAACGAAGAACACGGCATCACGCCTCAGACCATTAAGAAAGGCGTGCGGGATATCATCAGCATTTCCAAGAAGATCGCGGCAGAAGAACTGCGGATGGAGAAGGATCCGGAATCCATGAGCGAAGAGGAATTGGAGAAGCTGATCAAGGATATCACCAAGCAGATGAAGAAAGCCGCGGCGGAACTGAACTTCGAGGCGGCTGCCGAGCTTCGGGACAAAATGGTTGAGTTAAAGAAGCTGATCAAAGAATAATAGAAGGGAAGAATTATGGAAGAAAAAGACAGCAGACAATATATTAAGATCCGGGGAGCCAATGAACATAATCTGAAGAAAATAGATTTGGATATTCCCAGAAACGAACTGGTAGTCCTGACAGGACTGTCCGGTTCTGGAAAATCCTCCCTGGCTTTTGATACCATATACGCGGAAGGACAGAGAAGGTATATGGAATCCCTGTCCTCATACGCAAGACAGTTCCTGGGGCAGATGGAGAAACCGGATGTGGAGAGCATTGAGGGGCTTTCTCCGGCTATCTCCATCGATCAGAAATCCACGAATCGGAACCCCAGATCCACGGTGGGGACAGTGACGGAGATCTACGATTATTTCCGTCTTCTTTACGCAAGGGTGGGGATTCCCCATTGTCCAAACTGCGGCAAAGAAATCAAGAAACAGACGGTGGATCAGATGGTAGACCAGATCATGGAGCTGCCGGAACGGACCAAGATCCAGCTCCTGGCCCCGGTGGTACGGGGAAGGAAAGGGACCCACGCCAAGCTTCTGGACCGGGCCAAGAAAAGCGGATACGTGCGGGTACGTATTGACGGGAATTTATACGAACTGTCGGAAGAGATCCAGTTAGATAAGAATATCAAGCACAATATAGAGATCATTGTGGACCGGCTGGTAGTGAAGCCAGGCATTGAGAAACGTCTGACAGATTCGATTGAGGATGTGCTCCATCTGGCGGAAGGCCTAATGACAGTTGATGTGATCGGCGGAGAACCGATCAATTTCAGTCAGAGTTTTTCTTGTCCGGACTGCGGCATCAGCATTGCGGAGATCGAGCCGAGAAGTTTCTCTTTTAACAATCCTTTTGGAGCCTGCCCAGAGTGTTTCGGACTGGGATATAAGATGGAGTTTGACGAGGATCTGATGATCCCGGATAAAAGCTTAAGTATTGCGGAAGGGGCGATTACCGTACTTGGGTGGCAGTCCTGTACGGATAAGAAGAGCTTTACTTACGCGATCCTGGATGCGCTGAGCCAGGAGTATGGGTTCTCCCTGGAGACTCCTTTTCAGAAATATCCCAAGAAGATCCAGGATATCCTGATCCATGGAACTGGAGGCAGAGAAATAAAGGTCCGTTACCGCGGACAGCGGGGAGAAGGCGTCTATGACGTGGCCTTTGAGGGACTGATCAAGAATGTGGAACGCCGCTACCGGGAGACCGGGTCGGAGGCTATGAAGGCGGAGTATGAAGAATTCATGCGTATTACGCCCTGCCATAAATGCGGCGGCCAGCGTTTGAAACCAGAAGCCCTGGCCGTTACCGTAGGCGGGAAGAACATTGCGGAAGTGACGGCCTTGTCCATAGAAAAACTGCAGAAATTCCTGCAGAATCTGAAGCTGAATAAACAGCAGATGATGATCGGGGGACAGATCCTAAAAGAAATCCAGGCAAGAACCCGCTTCCTAAACGATGTGGGACTGGATTATCTGACTCTGGCAAGAGCAACGGGAACCTTGTCCGGCGGGGAAGCTCAGCGGATCCGGCTGGCTACCCAGATCGGCTCCGGCCTTGTGGGCGTGGCATATATTCTGGATGAGCCCAGTATCGGCCTGCATCAGAGGGATAACGACAAACTTTTAGGCACACTTAAGCATCTGCGGGATCTTGGGAATTCGGTCCTTGTGGTGGAACATGACGAGGACACCATGCGAGAGGCGGATTATATTGTAGATATCGGCCCCGGCGCGGGAGAACATGGCGGAGAAGTAGTGGCGGTAGGAACCGCGGAAGAGATCATGAAGAATCCCAATTCTATTACCGGCGCATATTTGAGCGGGAAGACGAAGATTCCGGTTCCGGATCATCGGGGAAAGCCTTCCGGATGGCTGAAGGTTTTGGGAGCAAAGGAGAATAATCTGAAGAATATCGAGGTTCAGATCCCGCTTGGCATTATGACCTGCGTCACCGGAGTTTCAGGGTCAGGGAAAAGTTCGCTCATTAACGAGATCGTTTACAAGAGGCTGGCGCGAGAATTAAACCGGGCAAGGACGATTCCCGGAAAACGTAAAGATATTGAAGGAATTGAGAATCTGGACAAAGTGATCGCTATCGATCAGTCCCCTATCGGTCGGACGCCCCGGTCGAATCCGGCTACTTATACAGGCGTGTTTGATCTGATCCGGGATCTGTTTGCGGCCACGCCGGACGCGAAAGCAAAAGGCTATAAAAAGGGAAGATTCAGCTTCAATGTCAAGGGCGGACGCTGCGAAGCCTGCAGCGGGGACGGCATTTTAAAAATAGAAATGCATTTCCTTCCAGATGTGTATGTACCCTGCGAGGTTTGTCATGGAAAACGGTATAACCGAGAGACTTTGGAGGTAAAATACAAAGGAAAGAATATTTATGATGTGCTGAATATGACGGTGGAGGAAGCCCTTCACTTCTTTGAGCATGTGCCCAGCATTCGCAGGAAAATGGAAACGCTGTATGATGTGGGGCTGTCTTACATCCGTCTGGGACAGCCTTCCACCCAGCTTTCCGGCGGGGAGGCCCAGCGGATCAAGCTGGCGGCGGAATTGAGCAAACGCAGCACTGGGAAGACCATTTACATCCTGGATGAACCTACGACAGGCCTCCATTTCGCAGACGTCCACAAACTGACGGAAATCCTGCATAGACTGGCGGCGGATGGGAATACAGTGATCGTTATCGAACATAACCTGGATGTGATCAAGACGGCTGATTATATCATCGACATGGGACCGGAAGGAGGCGATGGAGGAGGAACAGTCATCGTTCAGGGTACGCCGGAGGAAGTGGCTGACTGTCCGGAATCCTATACGGGGAAATATATCCGCGCAATGCTCGACAGATAGGGCGTTTTTCCGACAGGGAGGAGTCTTCTTTCACAAAGATTTAAGGAAAAAAGGGGTTTCCATTTTACGGAAAGTTCATTATAATGGTACATGCAAAATCAAAACAAATGATAATGAAGATAGACAGAATGATGGAAGGGGATTAAGAATGTCGGTAGATATCGGAATTGATTTGGGAACAGCCAGCATCCTTGTCTATATCAAGGGCAAGGGTGTTATTTTAAAAGAACCGTCTGTGGTGGCTTTTGACAGAGACACCAATGCCATTAAGGCGATCGGGGAAGAAGCCCGGCTTATGCTGGGAAGGACGCCGGGGAATATCGTCGCCATCCGGCCGCTGCGCCAGGGCGTGATCTCGGACTATACAGTAACAGAGAAAATGATCAAATATTTTGTCCAGAAGGCCATGGGAAAACGGACATTCAAGAAACCAAGGATCAGTATCTGTGTGCCAAGCGGCGTTACAGAGGTGGAGAAAAAAGCGGTGGAGGAGGCTACCTACGCGGCGGGCGCGCGGGAAGTCAACTTGATCGAAGAACCAGTGGCGGCAGCCATCGGTGCGGGAATCGACATTTCCAAACCCTGCGGCAACATGATCGTTGATATTGGAGGCGGCACAACGGATATCGCGGTCATTTCTCTTGGCGGTACAGTAGTAAACACTTCTATTAAGATTGCCGGAGATGATTTTGACGAGGCGATTGTCCGCTATATGAGGAAGAAGCATAATCTTCTGATCGGCGAGCGTACGGCGGAAGATATTAAAATCAAAATCGGGACAACTTATCCGCTGGTGGAAGAAGAAGCGGTGGAGGTACGGGGCAGGAATCTGGTGACCGGCCTTCCTAAGACGGTAACGGTCACATCCTCGGAGACCGAGGAAGCTCTGCGGGAGACTACAGGTCAGATCGTGGAAGCTGTGATCGGAGTGCTGGAGCGTACGCCGCCGGAATTGTCCGCGGATATTTTGGACCGGGGGATCGTCCTGACCGGAGGAGGATCTATGCTGCGGGGCCTGGAAGAACTGATCGAGGAGCGGACAGGCATCAACACCATGACAGCGGAAGATCCCATGAAGGTAGTTGCGATCGGGACGGGACAATTTGTAGAGTTTATGAGTGGACGGAAAGAATACTGATGAGATAAATGGAAACGATCAAAGGATATGTAGAACACATTGTGTTTCGCAATGAGGATAACGGATATACCATATTTAACCTGAATAATTCGGACGGAGATCTGACCTGTGTGGGGAAGTTCCACTATATCGAGGAAGGGGAACTGCTGGAACTGACTGGTGAGTTCACTGTGCATAAGATGTACGGCACCCAATTACAGGTGACAAGCTCCAGGATCTGTGAGCCGGAGGATCTGATGTCCATTGAGCGTTATCTTGGCTCCGGAGCGGTAAAAGGCGTGGGCGCGGCTTTGGCCGGAAGGATCGTGAAGAAATTCCGGGAAGACACGTTCCGCATCATAGAGGAAGAGCCGGAACGTCTGGCGGAGATCAAAGGCATCAGCGAGAGGAAAGCCAGGGAGATCGCCATTCAGGTGGAAGAGAAAAAGGATATGCGCCAGGCTATGATCTTTTTGCAGAAATATGGGATCACAACGGCGCTGGCGGTAAAGATCTATCAGCATTATGGAACAGGTGTTTACCGCATTATAGAAGAAAATCCATACCAGTTAGCAGATCAGGTGGCTGGCGTGGGATTCAAGACCGCTGATGAGATCGCGGCCAGAGTTGGGATCCATACGGATTCTGACTACCGCATCCGCAGCGGTATTTTCTACACTCTTCTCCAGAGTGTTGGGGAAGGGCATGTCTATCTGAGGCAGGAGGCTCTGCTGGTAAGGGCGGGGAACCTTTTAGGCGTTCAGATCGAGCATATCGAGAAATATCTGATGGATCTGGCCATGGAGAAAAAAGTGGTCCTGAAAGAAGGCGAAGACGGAGTAAGAGTCTACGCATCCCATTACTATTACCTGGAACTGAACACGGCAAAAATGCTCCACGATCTCAACGTGCGCTGTGAGACGGACGAAGCGGCGCTGGAGCGCAGGATCCACGCGATCGAAGAGAATGCGGGCCTTTCCCTGGATGAGATGCAAAGGAAAGCTGTGGCGGAAGCGGCGCGGCAGGGGATCTTGATCCTGACGGGAGGTCCGGGGACTGGGAAGACTACCACCATCAACGCCATGATCCATTTCTTTCGAAGCGAGGGAATGGAAATCCTGCTGGCGGCTCCTACGGGGAGAGCGGCGAAGCGGATGACAGAGGCCACAGGGTACGAAGCCCAGACCATCCATCGGCTTTTAGAAGTGAATGGGAATCCGGAGGAAGAAAGAAACGGCGGCTTCGCGAAAAATGAAGAGAATCCGCTGGAAACAGACGTGCTGATCATAGACGAGATGTCTATGGTGGATCTGCCGCTTATGCATGCGCTTCTGTCCGCGGTGATCCCGGGAACAAGACTGATCCTGGTGGGAGATAGGAACCAGCTTCCCAGCGTTGGGCCGGGAAGCGTGCTCAAAGATTTGATCGACTCCCATTGTTTCCCAGTGGTGATGCTGACGAAGATCTTCCGGCAGGCGGGAGAAAGCGATATTGTAGTCAACGCCCATAAGATCAACCGGGGAGAGGAAGTGACCCTGGATAATAAAAGCAGAGACTTTTTCTTTTTGAAACGGCAGGATCCTAATGTGATCATCAGTATCCTTATTACGTTGATCCAGAAGAAGCTGCCGCCTTATGTAGACGCTAGGCCTTACGATATCCAGGTGTTAACGCCGATGCGGAAAGGCGCGCTGGGTGTGGAGCGGCTGAACCAGATCCTGCAGCAGTACTTGAATCCGCCAGAGGAAGGAAAGCAGGAGAGGACTTATGGAGACCGTTTGTTCCGGGAAGGGGACAAGGTCATGCAGATCAAGAATAACTACCAATTGGAATGGGAAGTTAAGACCCGGTATGGAATGACGGTGGATAAAGGACTTGGGATCTTTAACGGGGATATGGGGATCGTCCGTAAGATCAATTCTTACGAGGAGACCATAACGGTGGAGTACGACGAGCAGCGTCTGGTCACTTACCCTTTTGCCCTTTTAGAAGAGCTAGAGCTGGCCTATGCGATCACCATACATAAGTCCCAGGGAAGCGAGTATCCGGCGGTAGTGATCCCGCTGCTCCAGGGACCGAGACAGCTGTATCACCGCAATCTCCTGTACACCGCGGTGACGAGGGCCAGAAAATGTGTGACGTTGGTGGGGAGTGAGACGGTATTCAGGGAAATGATCCAGAATACGGAAGAGCAGGATCGGAATACCAGTCTGGCAGAGCGAATCCGTGAATTTGATTGAAACAGATAAAAGAGTGTTTTGAGAAACTATTCTGGCCGGAGATCTGTCCGTTCTGCGGCAGGGCCTTTTGGGAAGGAATCTGCCCTTCCTGCAGGAAAAAGATCAACCGTATCCTGGTGGAAGAGCCAAGGTGTATGAAATGCGGGAAACCAGTTCTTAGCGAAACGCAGGAATATTGCGCGGACTGCGGGCATACACATCATTATTATGACAGAGGCATGAGCCTGTGGCTTCATAGGAAGCCTGTCAGCACATCGATCTATTGGTTTAAGTATCATAACCAGAGAGTATTTGGGTATTATTACGCAAAAGAGATGGCGGCCCGGTTTGGGACGGTCATCCGTCAGTGGCGGCCGGACTGCATTATTCCGATTCCGCTCCATCCTCGCAGGAAACGGCAAAGAGGATATAATCAGGCGGAAATCCTGGCGTTGGAACTGAGCCGCCTTACCGGAGTTTTGGTGGAGAGTAAGGCGCTGATAAGGAGCCGCTGCACAACGGCGCAAAAGAAGCTGGGACACCAAGAGAGACGGCAGAATCTTTCCGGGGCGTTTCGGATGGAAAAACGCTTGAAAAAAGGGAGCACGGTACTCCTGATAGATGATATATACACCACGGGGAATACGGTCAGCAGCGCGGCGAAAGCGCTAAAAGACGGCGGAGCGGAAAAAGTCTATTTTTTAACTATAAGTATTGGACAAGGATACTGAGATTTGTTATACTAAAAATGATGTTTAAATTACGAAAATTAGATTCTGAGGTGTGTCATGTTAGACGAGCAGAAAATAAAATTGATGACGAAGCTTGCCTTTTACGAAGAGACGCAGGGAAAGGAAGATTTTAAAATCAGCGAGTATTATCGCAAGGACTATGCGGCTCTCCACATTTTATGTTCCATTCTCTGGGTGACGGCAGGGTATGTCTGCCTGGGGGCGCTGATCGTTTTGGCCGGACTGGATTCTCTGATGAACAGCATGTCTACCGGTCTGATCATTATTATGGGGCTTTTGGCGATCGTTGGATATTTCGTCCTGGTGATCGTTTACGCGGTAGTGTCCAGCCATGTTTTTAATCGAAAGCATAGACAGGCGAGACAGAGAGTGAAGAAATACAATCACAATCTGACAAGACTGCTTAAGATGTATGAAAAGGAGAAGAAATAGATGGATAATATATTTGTAATCCGCGGGAGGCTTCAGGAGCTTTACGCGTCCCATTCCAGAATTTTTGATAAAGCGGTTCAGTTTGTGGTGGCTTTGACAGCTTTTTATCTGATCAATGACAATGTGGGCTTTCTTTCGATGGCAGCTTCGCCGGCGGCAACACTGGCGCTGGCGGTCATCTGTACCTTTTTCCCGCCGATCATAACTGTGCTGGCCGCGACAGCGCTGATTTTGGTACATATGTATGTCGTGTCTCTGGGAGTGCTGGCGGTAACGGCAATGGTCTTTCTGATCATGTATATCTTTTATTTCCGTCTGACGCCTAAGATGGCGATGGTGGTGCTTTTGACTCCGATCGCGTTTATGCTGAATATTCCGTATGTGATTCCCATCGCTTATGGACTGGCGGCGACACCTGTATGTCTGGTGGCGATCTCCTGCGGAACCATTGTCTACTATATGATGGATTATGTAAAAACGGCGGCGTCCGGACTGGAGGGCCAAGGGGCGGATGGAATCATGGCGCAGGTATCCGCGTATGTAAAACAGGTCTTTCAGAGTAAAGAGATGTGGGTGGTGATCGTCGCGTTTATCATCTGTTTCTTGCTGGTATACACGCTTCGCCGGCAGGCGATGGATCATGCCTGGAAGATTTCCATCGGGGCGGGAGCGGTAGCCAATGTGATCCTGATCGTAATCGGAGATATTGCTTTGGGAGTACATACTTCTTATATTTCTCTGATCGTTGGAAATATCGCCGCGGTATTGATCGGACTGATCCTGGAGCTGTTTTTCTTCTCAGTAGATTATGCCAGAAGTGAGAATCTCCAATATGAGGATGATGAATATTACTATTATGTGAAAGCGGTTCCGAAACTGTCTGTGGCAACACCTGAGAAGACGGTGAAACGGATCAATGAGCGGCAGGAGACCGAGATCATCGATCCAAAGGAAGTCAGACGCAGAGCGGGCAAAGGGACCCGGAAGAATGGAACTTCCCAGAAGGAGAGAGGGGAACGGCATACGCCGAGGAGAGGGCCTTCCGCGAAAAAGCATGACATGGAGGAAGTTGACAAAATGCTTTTGACCCAGAGTTTGAAAGATGATCTGGACATGGGGAAATAAATGATAATATGCAGTGATAGCAAAGAAAGGGGAGTGACAGAATGGAACGACAGATTTCAGCGTTTTTAGAGCGAGTTTCTGGCTTTTATTTTCCGGAGATTCGTCTGACGGACGTTCTGGAAGTCCTGATCCTCACCTTTTTGATCTATCAGTTGATCATATGGATCAAGAATACGAAAGCTTGGATGCTGCTAAAAGGTATTCTGGTGCTCGCGGTATTCATTTTGTTTGCGGCGATCTTCCAGATGAATACGATCCTTTATCTGGCCAGGAACGCAGTCACAGTGATCGCTACCGCGGCGGTCGTAGTGTTCCAGCCGGAGCTGCGCAGAGGCTTGGAGAAACTGGGAGAGAAACGTTTTTTAAGTTCAGTAGTCCCTTTGGAAGTGGGGAAGGAGTATATTCGTTTCAGCGAAGAGACGGTGGAAAATATCATTGATGCGGCCTATAATATGGGACGTGTAAAAACGGGAGCGCTGATCGTTGTGGAACAGGCGATCCGTCTGACGGAATACGAAAGCACGGGAATCCATATGGACTGTCTGGTTTCTATGCAGGTTCTGATGAATATTTTCGAGCATAATACGCCTCTGCACGATGGGGCGATCATCATACGCGGGGACAGGATTGTTTCTGCCACCTGTTATCTCCCGCTTTCTGACAATATGGGGCTTAGCAAGGAACTTGGAACAAGGCACCGGGCAGCTGTGGGAATGAGTGAAGTCAGCGATGCGCTGATCGTAGTAGTATCGGAAGAGACAGGCGCGGTGTCTGTTGCCCAGGGGGGACAGCTTCAGCGGGATGTGACAAGAGAACAGCTTCGGGAAAAGCTGGAATATATCAGGAATAGAAAATCAGAAACGAAAAAATGGGCATCTTTGTGGAAAGGAAGGCATAAACATGAAGACAAGACTAATGAATAATCTTGGTCTTAAGATATTAGCCTTTTTAGCGGCAGGGATGCTGTGGCTGCTGGTGGTTAATATCGATGACCCGGTTACCAGCGCGACTTATCAGGATGTGGCTGTTACTGTGATCAACCAGGAAGTTCTGGCGGAAGAGCAGCAGACGTTTCAAATTGTAGACGACACACAGACGGTGGATGTGACGGTGACGGCCAGGCGGTCCGTCTTAAACCGGATCGGACAGGAGAATATTACGGCTACCGCAGATATGCGGGAGTTAACGTTAAAGACGCAGATACCGATCAGTATCAGCATTGAAGGATATGATTATGTAGATGCGGAAGCTTCGCCAAGGAATCTTCAGGTGCGGCTGGAAGATGAGGAGACGAAGAGTTTCCCGATCGTGCCGACGACAACGGGAACGGTCAGAGACGGATATGTGCTGGGAGATATCCAGGCAGTTCCAGAGAACGTTTCCATCCGCGGTCCTAAATCTGTGGTGGATCAGATTGACAGGGTAGAAGCCAGCGTCAATGTATCCGGGCTTTCTCAGGATGCGGTGCTTTCCTCAGAACTGGTACTTTATGACGAGGAAGGCGACGAGATCGATCAGTCTCTGCTTACCAACAATCTGGGTGACGAAGGCGTATCTGTGAGTGTTGAGCTCTATCAGACAAAGAGCGTGCCGATTGTTTTTGATACGTCCAGGATCAGCGCGGCCGACGGTTATGAATTTGTTGGAATTACATATGAACCGGAAGAGATCCAGATTTCGGGAAGCAAAGATGCGTTGGATGATATATCAGAAATCAATATTCCGGCTTCCGCTCTGGAACTGTCAGGCTTGACAAAGAGGACGGAGCAGGTCGTAGATATTTCCGGTTATACCCCGGATAATGTAAGCCTGGCGGATGAAAACGCAGGATCTGTAGCGGTGACCATTTCTGTGGAAAAGGATGGGACGAGAGTATTTGATGTGACTCCGAGTTCAGTGATCGTCAATAATCTTTCCGAGGATCTGGTTCTGAATTACGATCAGGCCGAGGCTCTGGAAGTTCATATCCGAGGACCAAGAGAGTCGCTGGATTCTTTAAGTCTGGAGAAAAAAGTCAGCATCGACCTGACGGATTATACGGAAGCTGGATCCTATACGGTTCCGGTGGCGGTAGAACTGCCGGAGGACTGCGCACTAGAGACTGAGGTCAGCATACAAATAGTATTAGAGGAAAAAGAATAGGACGGGGAGTGACCATGGTAAGACGAAAGATCAAAATTCTAAATCCAACGGGACTGCATCTGCGGCCAGCCGGGATCTTCTGTAATACGGCCAGTAATTATAAGTGTAAAGTAATGTTTGAATACAACGATATGATGAACGCCAACGCGAAAAGCGTCTTAAGCGTGCTTGGCGCATGTATCAAGTCGGGAGATGAAATCGTTCTGATCTGCGATGGCGAGGATGAAGAAGAAGCGATGCGGGCGATGGTAGAGGCGATTGAAGGCGGGCTTGGAGAATAATTTGTCAAAAAGGGACAGGGCATTTTTAATTGGGGCCGGGGGATTTTTAAAAATCCCCC
>OGXS01001815.1_pt1 | contig 12679 bp, 8 predicted proteins | sample 1576371 | NCBI WGS metagenome assembly OGXS01 (sample SAMEA3541475, study PRJEB24748) | human gut metagenome | biome: human gut; feature: human-associated habitat; material: faeces | place: China | collected 2012
ATTTTTCTTTATCCATTCCCGGCCCTAGTAAATCTTTGCAAAGTCTTGTTCCTCTTCCGATCATCTGACAGAATTTTGCATAACTTCTGACTTTCTTGAAAAATACAAGATTCAAAATCTCTGGAACATCAATTCCTGTGTCCAGCATATCTACGGATACTGCAATCTGAGGCATCTTGTCCTTTTCTTCGAATTGTTCAATCAAATGTTCGGACTCTTTGATGCTGTAATCAATCTGTTTGATAAAATGACTGCCTTTTTCTGGAAAAAGCTTCTGAAAACGCTCGACAATTGTCTTCGCATGTTTGCTGTTTCTTGCAAAAATAATTGTCTTTCCCAATTTATCTCCGCCTTCTACCTTTAATCCTTCTCTCATCAGATTGGTTAACACAAGATCAATCGTGTCTTTATTAAACAGCCATCGATTTACAGCTGTATTCGGAATATCTTTCTCTACATTCTCATCATCATCGAATTCATCGTCAAATGCTTCTTTTTCTTCTTCAGATAACTGATCATAGTGGATTCCTTCTTCCATGATCTTTGTCTTATATTCTCTTGTTCGATAGTCAACCAGATATCCTTCTTTTACTGCTTCATCAAGCTCATACGCATACGTTGGAACCCCTCGCTCCAGATCAAAGATCGTATAGGTGTTTTTATCAATCTCATCTTTCGGTGTTGCTGTCATTCCAAGTAAAACCGCATCGAAATAGTGAAAGATTTCCTGATATTTCTTATAAATACTTCGATGACTTTCATCTACAATGATCAGATCAAAATGCGCTGGTGTAAATAATTTTTTTCCATCCTTTTTCTTTGTTTCATCGATTGCATTTAGCATCGTTGGATATGTTGAAAATATCATTCTGCTGCTTTCTGGATCTTCTTTATTTTCAAGTAAATTGCATACTGTCAGGTCTGGAAGGAGATTATTGTAACTCTTCTTTGCCTGAGAAACTAAAGCTTTACGATCTGCTAAGAATAAAATATTCTTTACATAATTATGTCTGCGAAGTACGTCTACCAGACTGATACTAACCCTTGTCTTTCCTGATCCTGTTGCCTGTACTAGCAACAGCTTTCTATGATGATTCATGATAGATTCACATAAGACTGTCACGGCCTCTTTCTGATATGGCCGGTTTGTAATTTTATCTTGAATCTCTAAATGAATCAAAGGCTTTTTGCTTGTTCTTTGATCCACCATTCGCTGCAGATCTTCTTTTGTGAAAATACCTGAAACAACTCGCTGTGGATCATCCTGTGTATCATCAATGATCTGCATTTCAAAACCATTTGTTATAAAAATGATCGGTCTTTGCTGGTATTGATTTTCCAGACAATCCGCATATAATTTTGCCTGATGACTTCCTTTCATCGGGTCTACACTGCTTCGTTTTGCTTCGATGACTGCCAGTGGTTTTCCATTATTGCTGTATAAAACATAATCGGCATAACCTTTTCCTGTACTGTTTGGCATACCTGTAACTGGCACTTCTGTAAGACAGTCCTTGCCAATCGTCCATCCAGCTTCCGCAAGATCAAGGTCAATGTATTTTCTTCTTGTCTCTGCTTCTGTATCTTTATCCACTTCATAACTTCGTCCAGTTTCATTTTCCTTACGAAGTTTGGTCATCTGTTCTCTTAGCTTCTCATTTTCCTTGATCGCTTCTTCTAATTTCTGGTCTTTTCCGCTTAGTTCTTTTTGAAGATTTTCTAATTCTTCCTGTGTTTTTTTCTCTTTTCCGGCATCTGGCAGCAGACTCATATCATAATGGCGATTTATATAGTTTTCACCATAACAGTAATCAATCCATTTACAGAACTGGAAAACACAGCGTAACGAAAGTACCGCTGCATCGTGTTTTACGTTGGTATTTGTATGTACTGCGACATTTCCAAGCTTAATCGTGTATTTTAGCATATCAAATAATTTAGGCTGAATCAGCTTGCGGAAAGAATATTCGTGAATCAGGCTGGAAATATTATCACGATATGGCATGGTCAGGGCATCATCGTGGACATATACCCATCGCACTGCGAGTTCTAAGGCTCGTCTTGACAAGATTGCTGCTGTTGACGGAGATATAGCGATGCTTCGTTCCGCTTCTGCTGCCTGCATCGCAAAGTCTTTGAAGCAATCTGTCTGTGCTAGAAAGTCAAAATTCGTCTGCATGTGGTTTCCCTCCCCTTATTTTTCCTGATTCTTTGGTATTTAGTCTTGGTTTTATTATACTCTGTTTATTATCGATGAAGCAATATAGAAATTTGTGGATGACAAACTTCGATTTGTTGACTTGTTGGACGAAGGCTGCGAATTGGTTTTGCAAATCTATTGGTGGTAATGGTAACATAAATCCCTCTACCTGATTTTTATTAACCTTAGGTAAATTTGTTCGATTACTAAAAGCTAATATATAATCTAAAAAATACTTGCTTCGTAAGGTATATCCAAAATATTCTCTATTGCAAATTTCTGATTTGACCAATATTGGATATGCATCTGCTGAACATAAGCCCTTAAAGTCAGGCAAAGCCACCTTATTCAAATTAGGACGTATTTTGCTATAAATAATATGTTTTGGTGTAAATAAATATTTTCCACTAATCACTCCATCTTCTACAATTGTTCTATATCCTATCAAACGTCCTGTTTCTTTTTCTATGCAATTTATTCCAATATGTGGATAATCTTCATATCCTTCAAAATTGTGTATCATATTTGTGTCTATATCAGCACACTCCTTAAATCCTACTATGGGCCATCTTTTATTATTGGATTTCAGATCACCAAAGAGTTCTACAAATCGGGCTTGCACCATGCCATCTAGTAACCTACTTTGGCACTTTCTTTGTTGTATTATTTTATCCACTTCCTTTAATTTATTAACTATTTTTCTCTGCTGTTCTATTTCTGGTAATTTTATTTCTATATTTTCAACTATTTTTTTTGAAATTTCTTTAAAAGTTGCTCCTCGTCCAAGTGAATTTAAATATTCCTTTTTACTTTTTAAATACCAATATAAATACTCATTACAAATTTCATCTGAACAAATCAAGTTCTTAAATCCTTGATTACAATACATTTCTTTTCCTGCAATTGCAACTTTTCCTATCGGTGCCCTTGACGATAATAAAATTGTTCCCTTTGGCAACAATGTTAATTTTTTCTTTTCTATTGCTAACTGAGTAATTTTTCTTTTAGTATCTGATATAATATAGTCATTATCATTAATTTCAGCAGGGGTAATCCAATTAAATTCTCCATTCCAATACTCTTCAACATTTGTTTTTGGAGTTCCTCCTACTTCACAAATCTGTCCAAGCTTTACTCTTCTCATCTATTCTATCCTTTACAACTTTGCTTATAAATATATTAATAATAAGTTTATTGACTACTTTATAAAACAATAAAATAGCCGCCCTGTAAAACGAACGACTATTCCGACTTAATAAATATCAAGCTAACCATCTACTGGTAGCAATTTATATTTGTAGTTTATCATCACTTCGTTTATTTTTCAATATTTTATATTATTTAATATATTTTCGCAAATTCAAATTTTAAGGAATGAATCTTCAATTTATCTGACTACGCCATATATTTCTGATGAGATGCCTTTACATTATTCTGATTTACCATTGCATATTGCATCGTTGTATCAATCTGTGAATGACCAAGAATTTTCTGCACTTGTTCAATTGGCATTCCTTTGTCAATCGCTCTCGTTGCCATTGTTCTTCGGAATTTATGCGGATGGATTCGTTCTAATCCGAGTTCTCTTCCTAATTGTCTTAAACGAATTTCTACTCCACTGATCTTTAAGCGATCATATGGTGCATCTAAAGTAACGAATAATGCTAGGTTCTTATCTTTCCTACTTTCTATATATTCAATTAAATGTACTTTTGCTTTCGCATCAAAATAAACTCTTCTTTCTTTATCTCCTTTTCCGTATACAACACATTCTCGTTCTTCAAAATTAATATCTCCTATATTCAAATTTACCAGTTCACCCACACGTATACCTGTCGAATATAACAGATCAATCATTGCAAGGTCACGAATCTGTGTACAATGATCCCTTAATTGTTCGATTCCTTCATCTGTGATCACACTTTTTACCACTGTTTTTGTCTTAATCTTATGAATCCTTCTCATTGGACTTTTTAAAATGTAATCTTCCTCCTCCAACCATGTAAAAAAGCTCGATATATTCCGTCGTATATTATCAATTGTAACATTCGAGCAGTTATTCCTTTTTTGATAATCCGCAAGATATGACCTCATTTCATCTGTCGTTATCTTGCGGATTTCTTTTTCCGTTTGTGAAAGCATATGTTCTGCAGTTACCTTATAATATTGAATAGTACGTTCCGAACATCCTTCTACTCTTTTCGCATCCAAGAACATTTTCAGAAATTCTTCATTCGATATCTGTTGTTTCTCTAGTTCATTTTCTGAAAATGTCCTTAGAATTACTTCCTGTAATTTTTTCATCTGTGGCACAGTTAAATACTCTGCCATTTCATTTAGTATTGTTACAATTTTCTCTTCCATGTTGGTACACTCCTATATACCAACATCCTTCAACCATTTTTGTTCCTAAATCTATGAAATAAAATATTGACATTCCTGATAATATGTTTCAGCTTCTTTTTGCATTAATTCTAATAATTGATCCACTTTATGATGTTCTCTATATTCTTTTAGTCCTTCTAAATACTTACTGCGATCATCATCTAAGATAATAAATGGTTTTAACTCATCATATTTCAAGCTTTCCCGAAACAATATCATTCTTCCTGTTCGTCCATTTCCATCCTGAAATGGATGAATTGATTCATATCTTGCATGAAATTCAGCAAGTGCTTTCATACTTTTTTCTTGCTTATGATACCAATCCAAAAGCTGCCTCATCTCTGTTTCTACATCCTTTGGCAATGCTGTTTTATACATTCCGATCATATTGGGACGTTTCTTGTAATCTCCAATTGCATATCCATTTGCCCGGTCTTCAAAAACTCCTGATTTCAACTCATAATGCATGCGTTTTATTAGATTCTCTGTCAATTCTTCTTCCAAAGTATCTAACATGTAATTAAACATTAAGAAATGTCCATTCATTTCTTCTACGTCTTTGGCACGATAATAGTCATCATTGACTGGCAATGTTCCATTGTCAAACAATGATGCTGTCTGTTCTGGTGTTAATGTACTTCCTTCAATCTTATTTGAATTGTACGCCATCGCTCTTTGCGTATAAGCATACACTCCTGATCTATCAAATCGTTTTCTCTCTATTTTAAAACGTTCAATCAACCATTGTTTAAATTCTGACATTTTAATATCGCCTCTTTTCTATCCGAAATATTCTTGCATTAATGAATCAAATAGTAATTGTGTTTTTTCTAATGATTTCTGAACTTCAAACTTCGATTTGTTGACTTGTTGGACGAAGGCTGCAAATTGGTTTTGTTCATTTATTGGAACATCTATTATCTGTCTGTTATGAAACATATTTCTATTTAAAGTTGGCACTCCAGTTCCTTCAACAAATCTTGTTAAATCAAACATTTGCAATAAATACGCAAGATATATCACATTATTTCCATGTTTATCAACAGAAAAAAGTGACGTATTAAGTGGCCAATAATCACCTTCCGTATAAAATACTTTTCCAATAGTTCCAGATCTTCCTGTAATAACGCCTCCTCCATGAATTCTCGCTGTATTATGACTATCTAACACACCATTTGCGCCATATACAGGAATATTTCCGTCTTGATTCCTATCCTGAACTGGCAAATCAAATCCTCTTTGCATTTTTACAACATTAATAAGTTTTGTTGTTGGTCTATTTTGAGTATTTCTAATGGGATCACCAAACATCTCTACAAATCGGGCGCTGATTAAATCTGTTAACAATTTTAACTCTTTATGTTTGTTCTGAATTATCATATAAATTTTCTCAAGAATTTCTACATCTTTCTCTTGCTCTTTTATATCAATTTGTGGAATCAAAAGTTCTTCCAAAGATTTTTTACTGATTGCCTTGAATGTGCTTCCCGTTCCTTGTCTATTCAACTCTTCTTTTTTTGCTTTTAAAACCCAAAAAAGTAATTTTTCTGATATTTTAGTTTTATCAACAGTTAACGCTGCTAATCCTCGACCTATACAACATTTTTCTTTTGAATAATTTATTGCTCCAATAGGTGCCCTCACAGAAATAAGTATGTCATTCTCTTGTGCTACTTTTTTAGGCTCACTACACCAAATTCTTGTCACAGGATATCTGTCACCAAAATCAGCATTCCCCTGAAAAAAAGGTATGCCTTCTCCACTTTCATTATAACTTGATGAATCAGGTGATTGTCCCATATTAATTTTACACATCTTTTAATTTTATATATTTCATATCCCATTCCTTGCAAATTTCAAATTCAAATTTCTCTATCTACTATTCATCATTTTCTTCCAACATTTTCCTTAATTCCACCAGATTCTTATGTATCTCCACCTCTAATTCTTCAATATCTTTCAATATTTCTTCTGTTGGTGGATACTCTACTGGAATATATTCTATCTCTTTATACTTATTGATAGAAAGATCATAATCATTCTTGACAATCTCTTCTTTTGGCACAAAAAAAGACTGTTCGGTTCGTTTTCTTTCTTCTTCCTTTTCTAGATTCTGGTATCGTTCAATGATATCTGGAATATCATTTTCTTCGATTTCCTGGCGTTTATCGTCCAAGGTTCTTCCATCGGCTTTCATATCGTAAAACCAAACTTTGTCGGTACCACCTGCCCCTGTCTTTGTAAACAGTAAGATGGCTGTTGATACTCCTGCATATGGTTTAAATACTCCAGATGGCATGGAAATAACTGCATCTAATTTATGATTCTCAATCAATTCTTTTCGAATCGCTTTATGTGCACGACTGCTTCCGAATAATACTCCATCTGGTACGATAACTGCTGCCCTTCCTCCAATTTTCATGATACGAAGGAATAAAACAAGGAATAATAATTCTGTTTTCTTTGTTTTTGCAACTTTTAAAAGATCTGCTGATACTCCATCATAGTCTAAACTTCCTTTAAATGGTGGATTGGCAAGAATTAATGAATACTTTTCTTTATCTGTATTCATCTCTGACAAGCTGTCTTTGTATTCAATATTCGGATCATCGACTCCATGAAGCAGCATATTCATTGCTCCGATTCGAAGCATCGTTCGGTCCATATCGAACCCATAAAACATCTCATGATTAAAATGTTCTCTTTGTTCCGCATTTAAGAATAAATCTTTGCGGTTTTTACGCAAATACTGCTGTGCTGCCATTAAGAATCCTGCTGATCCCATTGCCGGGTCGCAGATGATATCAGATGGTACTGGTTTTACCAGTTCTACCATCATCTGAATGATATGTCTTGGTGTTCGAAATTGTCCGTTCTTTCCTGCACTTTCCAGTTTGGATAACAGATATTCGTATAAATCTCCTTTACTGTCTCCTTCCAGATTCAATCCATCAATCCCATCAATTACTTTGGTAAGTAATGCTGGCGTTGGAATTTTAAAGATCGCATCTCCCATATATTTACTATAAGCAGATTCTCCATCTGGATGTAGATTTTTAATAAATGGAAATACTCCATTCATCATCAGATCATAAATCTCATTCGCATCTCCCAGATTCTTAAATTTACTCCAACGATACTGCTGACAATCTGCTGGGAAAATTCCTTCGTATGGAATCCCTAAAATATTTGCATCCCTTTCCTTTCTTGTTTCTACTTCATCTAACTGCTTGATAAATAGTAAGTAGTTAAACTGTTCGATAACTTCCAGTGGATTTGTAATTCCACCTGTCCAGAAAATCTCCCATATCTTATCTACTTTGTTTTTTAATTCACCCGTAATCATCTTACTTCCTCTTCTTCATTTTCGTTTTTTATGTGAAAATTATACCATAAAATCACAAAAGGTCACAACCTGTATCTCTACCATGATACAGTTATGACCTTTCTTTAAACGTATATAAAATTATTGTGCATGCCTCTTCAACGCTTCCAAGTAAATCGCCCCTAATCTGCTAGGTTTCGTCTTCTTATGTGTCACATACCCAATATGCATCTCGCCTTCTTCTGCAAGCGGAACTGCGATAATATTCTCTCCATTTAATTCCTTATCGATCACACCGCTGCTGATCGTATATCCATTTAATCCGATCAGCAAGTTAAACAGAGTTGCCCTGTCTCTCACTCGAATGTTCTTTGAACGCACTTCCGTACTGAACATCTCTTCAGAATAATAGAAAGAATTATGTTCCCCCTGCTCAAATGACAGATACGGATAATCTTTGAGATCTTCCATTGTGACCTGATCTTTCTGTGCCAGTGGGTTCTTGTCACAGATAAAAATATGTGGTCTTGCAACAAATAGTTCTGTGAATTTGAGATCATTTGCTTTCATGATCTTCTCAAGGACCGATGCATTGAATTCATTGAGATATAAAATTCCGATCTCACTTTTCATTCTGGCTACATCATCGATGATTTCATAAGTCTGAGTTTCTCTCAGACTGAAATCGTAATTCTCGCTTCCATATTCTTTGATCAAGTCTACAAATGCATTGACTGCAAAAGAATAATGCTGTGTTGAAATGCAAAATTCCTGTTTCCCACCACTTTTATGTTTATATTTCTCTTCGATCAATGCCGCCTGCTCCAATACCTGTCTTGCATATCCAAGGAAGATCTCTCCTTCTCTAGATACATGAATTCCCTTGTTCGTGCGGTCGAAGATCGTGATCTGCATCTCTTTTTCCAGTTCTTTTAGAGCTTTGGTAAGACTTGGCTGTGATACAAAGAGTTCTTCTGCTGCCTTGCTGATCGTTCCAATCTCCGCAATTGTTACGACATATCTTAGCTGTTGTAATGTCATCGTTTCTTCCTTCTTTGGTCTTTTTGTATCATTATACAATAGTTTATTTTATATGGCAAAGACTGATTGTTTCTTTTAATCTTACTCACGATTCTTTAACGCATCAGAAAGTCCGACTTTGTAAATCTTTCGCACTAATAACTTGTTAATTACCAGGTATGTAATGATAATTCCTGCATAGATTAATGCATACATCTGCCATGTGAAACTTAAATTCATACCACAAGCTATATTGGAAACCATAACTGGATACATTGCATCCATTAATTTCTTGGATAACGGAACACTGATCAGTGCTCCAATTGCGATCATATAGAAATTCCCATCTAGATAAAGCTTCTTAATCTCTTTCTTCCGATACCCAAATACTTTCATCAACGCAATATTTTGTGCAGAACGATCAATCATTACCTTGATCATTAAATACATGACAATTGCAAAGATGACAACAGAAAGTCCAACGATCATTCCCATCATTGGAATCATCATATTGATAAATACATCTGAACTCTCCTCAATTGCTTTTTTACTTGTCGTTGCATATAGTTTTCCAGAGTCAATCGACAGTTTCTTCTTTGATACAACCATATTGTAATAATCTGATGATGTCTGAAAGAGATCTCTCATGCTGTCGATATCCATAAATGCATATAACCCAGAAGAATATTGTGTGATATCTGCTACCTGAAATGCGTAATCCATTTCATATTCCTCATCAGACAATATGATTGAGTCACCTTTTTTCAGATCATATTTCTGTGCCATTGCAGATGAAATAACAACTTTGTTCTTTGCTTTCGGAAGATCTTTATCCTGGCTGAAATATGGATTATCATTTTCTATACCAATCAGGGAAATTTCAAGATCATATCCCCATATTTCTTTATGCAACCCTTTTACGAAACATGCATCTCCACCTTTTGGTACTTTTTTATCCGGATATTTATATGTGTACATATATTCAAACTTTGTGTCTCTCTTATTTTCTTTGCTGATATGATCACACATCACATAACAGTCCAGACCGATCATCATAACTAACAACGCAATAAACATTCCAAAAACTACTGTAAATCCAGCTCTTGCCTCACGCAGTGACTGCCTGATCCTGAATTTTGTGAGAAATGGCATATTACCTAATTTGACTTTTGAAATATGACTCTTCTTTTGCTCATTTCTTATCATAGAAAGTGCTGGCCTTGACAGTTTCTTTCTTATAACAAAATAGTTTACGATCACTGCAACAAGTGGCGGCATAACAATTCCATACACCAATAGATAGATTAAAAGTTCTGGACTCAAATCTGGTATAGAAAAATAATCATAACAATCCTGCATCTGTGTTGGAATTCCTATCGGACTATATCCAATGATCGTTCCTGCTAATCCTGCCAGAAATGTTACGATCACCGGAACTGTCAAATAATATTTTAGAAGCTGCTTCTTTGTCACTCCAAGCGCATACAATGTTCCAATAATACTATTTTCTTTCTCAATTTCATGAATGACAAAAACAGATATTACATAGGTAAATAAGATCATAATGATAACACCTGCTACCATTCCAGCAAGTTTATTAATAACCTGATCACCTGCCGCTGCCCCAATTCTAATGTTATCGTCTGCCTTTAAAAACTGAGTCAGATTCGATGTTTCCATATCAAATGCTTTCATCAGTTCCTCTGTTCCTTCTTCCAATTGATCAGTTCCTTCTTTTAACTTACTACTTCCATCGGATGCTTTTTTAACACCATTTGTATAAGCCTTGATTCCATCTCTATATGTTTTTAAAGCATCTAACTGTTCTTTGGCAGATTCTAAAGATAATCTTGTAAGGCCATCACTTGATTTTTTGGTCAAACCTTTTAAAATACTTGCATAATTATTCTCTGTCAGCGATGTTACTCCAAAAGATGCCAGTTGGCTTTCTGCCGTTTTTAAATACGCCTGAAAGATCTGATCCGCACCTTTTTGCAATGTTTCATTATTTTCGCTTAACTTATTTAATCCGTCTGACATCTGGGTACTTGCATCGGTCAGTTTTTTGATGCCATCTTTGATATCATCTTTCTTTCCGGCAGTTTCTTCCCAATAATCTTTAAAATATGGGTCATCTACATCATCTGGATTAAATGTTATCTTTTTTAGTTTATTTTTTAGCTGCTTCTGAGTCATTGCACCATTTAAACGATACGCATAAATATATTCTTCGGATTGGATGCTGTTTTCGTTATTTTTTAGATTCTGATATACATCTTCCGTCACAAATGCCAGACCAAACTGCTTGCTGTCTACGGTACTATCTGATAACTTTTCATAACATGCATCGTAGTCTGGAACTGATCCGATTCCCGTTACTTTATAAGAGTCCCCATCAATCGTAATATTAGATCCTACTTTTAAGTTATGTTCTTGTGCATATCTTTTTTCCACAACAACTTCCTGTTCATCTCTTGCAAGTCTTCCTACATCCAGATTGATCTGATCGACTTTGTTACGATTCTTAAAGATTCTTAACTTACTTCCATCTTTTTGTCTAAAATCAAGATAAAATGTCTCTTCTAATGTAATTCCTTTCTTAGTAAGAGCCTCTTTTTGTTTTATCGTTAGCGGCACGAATACCTGAAACTGTCCGTCTTCCAACTTATGTTTCTTTGCTTGTTTTGCAGTTCCATCAACGATCGTATCTGCAGCTCCGATCAAACTAATAACTAGATACATACTGATGATGATCAGAAAAGACAGTGCGAGATAGCGGAATTTATTCTCTTTTAAATTCCTCCATGCTCTTTTTCTCAATACTTTTTCCATTTACAGATCCTCCAGTAGTTTTGCAGGTACTCTTGTTTCATTTTCGTATTCTTCACTGATCTGACCATCTTTGATGATGATAACCTTATGTACCATATTGCGGATTGCATTGTTATGCGTTACGATCAGCATGGTTGTGCCATATTGCTGATTGATCTTCTCTAATAAGATCAAGATATCTTTGGATGTTTTCGAATCGAGAGCCCCTGTCGGTTCATCGCAAAGAAGCAGCTTGGGATTCTTGATCAATGCCCTTGCAATCGCACATCGCTGCTGCTGTCCACCAGATAATTGTGCCGGAAATTTATCTTGATGTTCTGTTAGTCCGAGTGTATCTAGCAGTTCTTCCATATCCAATGGATCTTCCGTTAAAAACTGGCAGATCTCTATATTTTCCTTGACTGTAAGATTTGGTACCAGATTATAAAATTGGAAGATAAACCCTAGATTAGCTCTGCGGTATTCGGAGAGCTCATCTGCATTTAATCCTGATATTTCATTGCCATCGACTTTGACTGAACCAGAATCCATAGTATCTAATCCGCCGATACAGTTTAGCATTGTAGATTTTCCTGAACCACTGCTTCCTTGAATGACACACATCTGCCCTTGTTCGATGTTGGTTGTGATTCCTTTTAGTACTTGATTATAGCTTTCGCCTGATCCGAAGCTTTTTTTCATATCTTTTATTTCTAAATACATATATAGTTCCTTTCGCTTCTAGAAGTTAGTCTTCTCTAACGTATAGTTAGTATAATCTAACACTATTATAACAAAAGTCTACAGACTTCACAAGATTGTGATTTGAATGACGGAAATTATTGGTGGAATATTATAACGTCTAACATACACACCCTTCCGCTTGAAAATTCTTAATTTTATACGAGAATGTCTTCAGGTATTCATAAAAACATAAA
>OGXS01001823.1_pt1 | contig 12596 bp, 8 predicted proteins | sample 1576371 | NCBI WGS metagenome assembly OGXS01 (sample SAMEA3541475, study PRJEB24748) | human gut metagenome | biome: human gut; feature: human-associated habitat; material: faeces | place: China | collected 2012
CTGTTCTACTATTATCAAGCCTTGTATGTCTGCTGATTTCAAGCCACTCTGTATCCATTCTCATTCCACATTCCTGTGGGACAAGGTAAGGTGTCAGGCTCAAATCCGTCACTTCATAAACACCTTTTTGGGCACCTGCTTTTCGATCCGGATATGTCTCCCCGGGCAATCCTTTATAGATATATTTATCTGCAAGTGTCGGCATGATAAAACGCATTCCAAATACCGGAAGCTCAGGCAGTCCTTTTACTCCATTATAATGTACATCTACCCATATTTTTCCGGATGCATTAACCGTATATGTCACAAGTACCGTTGTTGACGGATTGGATATTGTCTCATAAGTATATTTTACAATAATCTCATCAGCAAAAACATCCCCACCGAAGCTGTTATTGTCCGGTGCATATGGTTTCTGCACTTCTCCATCCATGATAACCTGTGCTTCCTTGCAGTCAATAAACATATCTGCTGAAAGCCAGCTTCCGCTTTTGATATGGAACTTGCTTCCTCTGTCGTTGTCTGTCAGCGCTCTCCAGAAAGTAGGTTTTGGGCAACGGTACAGCCACTCATATCCGTTTTTAACGATAGATTCCAGTCCGCCTTGTGCATAAGAAAAAATATAATCAAATCCTTCACCATGTACACCAAGTGTATAGTCACCATAGACCACTCTTAATTTATCTGTATAAGCCATAGTAATACCTCACTTCCTGCATTGCCGGTTTCTCTTTTCTGTCAGCAAATACGATTCCATTTGCTGAGAATTCATAGTCTGAAGGTTTATCGTCAAAATCTCCGCCATAGCGTAAAACTTCTTTTCCTGTCACCGGATCTTTTACAAGAATTGCCTGATCGATAAAATCCCATATAAATCCACCCTGATACATATCATATTTATCAATCAGCTTCATATAAGATCCCAGACCTCCCATGGAATTACCCATGTCATGCATAAATTCACATAAAATATATGGTTTCTTCGGATTGTTATTCAAATACTCCTCTACATCCTCCGGCTTTGCATACATTCTTGTTTCCAAATCAGAAATCGTATCCTCATATGCCCTATTGTAATAAGAACTTTCATAATGAACTAATCTTCCATCTTCCTTTTCAGCAAAATAAACGTTCATTGCTTCAATGTCATCACCCGCATAAGATTCATTTCCTAAAGACCAGAATAAAACGGATGTATGGTTTTTAAATATTTCAAAATTATTTCTTGCACGATCAAGCACAGCCTCTTTCCACTGTGGGAAAGATCCCGGCACATTGCAGGATGGTTCGATCGCCCCTAATTTCTGGAAGGATCCATGACTTTCCAGATTCGTTTCTGCCATCACGTAAATTCCTGCATTGTCGCACATATAATACCACGGTATCTGATCCGGATAATGACAGGTGCGTACCGAATTAATATTATTTCTGAGCATACATGCGATATCTGCTCGCATATCTTCTAATCCAATGCATCTTCCTGTTTTTGGATTCCACTCATGACGGTTTACTCCTGTAATAACCAGGCGTTTTCCATTTAAATAAATAATCTTATCAATAATCTCAATTCTTCTGAAACCAATATCGTAAGGAATTACTTCTACTAAACTTCCATCTTCTGCTTTCAGTTCTACATACGCATGATATAAATAAGGATCATGATTATCCCACAGTCTAACAGTTTCTAAATCAATACAGATTCTACCCTCTAAGTGGTCATTTTCTTTCTTTAACTGCACGGATTTTTCTGCTAACAGATTTTCTTCCCTGTCTTTTAAAATAAAATCAGCAGTGATATTCTGAGCATCCGGTGCAGATACTTTCATACTGACAGATACGCTTCCACTCACATTGTCCTGATTCAACACAGGTTGAAACCATACATCATCCATATGTACATCCGGTATCGCTTTCAAAGTAACATTTCTAAAAATTCCAAAAAAGCGGAAAAAGTCCTGGTCCTCTAAAAATGCTGCTGTGCTCATCTTGTGAACCTGAACTGCCAACACATTTCCCTTTTCTTTTATATAAGGTGTCAGGTCAAACTCAGAAGGCGTAAAACTATCTTCTGCATAGCCCACAAACTGCCCATTCAACCACAGATACATCGCCTCTTCTACACCTTCAAAACAAATATGGATTCTTTTCCCACACATGCTCTTATCCAGGTCAAAGTATTTGATGTAGGAACCTACCGGATTGTACTCTGCTTCTGAAAACATTCCTTTTTCTGCTCCGGTCGCCTCCATGCTGTAAGCTCCTCTGTGGTACTCTTTTCCTTCCCACGGATACATGGTGTTGATGTAGCGGATCTTGTCATATCCAGCCAGTTCAATATGTCCCGGAACCATAATTTTATCGAATCCTGATGCATCAAATGTTTCCTCATAAAAATTAACTGGTCTGCTCTTTACATTTTTACTATAAGCAAACTCCCACTGCCCATTTAATGACTGAAATAATGGGTTTTCCTCTTTTTTCATGGCCGAATAATCCAAATAATAAGAATGATCACTGTGCGGAGCTAATTGATTCACCTTAAATATTTCCGGATTATCCAACCATTTCATATCAGCATTCATATTTTTCCTTCCTTTCCAAACAAATCCCAAAAAAAGATTTTTGGGATTCGTTCGTTAAAAATTTCTTGTTCTATTTTAGTATACACCTACAAATGAGATTACAGGAGCAACTCTTGAATCTTCAATACGAATTTCAATTGCATCTGTTTCTACGCCCTGCAAATCAATAATCTTCTTATAACCAATTGTAGTAGCGTCCACTATTTTCTCTTTTTTTCCATCTTCTGCCGCATACCATACAGAGAACTTCTCTACTCGCTGGCTGAAAGGAATTGCCTCTTTTAATACCAGATAAGATAATTTCTTTTTCTCTGTCCACTGCAGATGAATTGTCAATTCTCTGTCTCCGGCTTTATTTCTGAACACATTCTCATAATCATCTACTCTTAAAAGATCTGCATTTTTACCTTCCGCATCCTGTTCCGGAGTTGTTGTGATTTCAGCGATATCTGCCAGATTATCTTTAAACGTGCTTCTTATAAAATCTCCAAGCATTTTTACATTATTAACATCTGTCTGATGAAGTCTTCCATTTTTCATTGGAGGAAGATTCAACAGAAGTGTTGTATTTCCACCAACTGAAGATAAATAAATCTCTTTCAGGTTTTCGAAAGAACGAACCTGATCATCTTCTTCCTCATGATAGAACCAGCCCGGACGGATAGAAACATCTGTTTCTGCCGGATAATATGCTAATTTTTCTTCATTACGCAGGCATTCACGGCTTCCAAGATCTGCCTGTGTTTCATCTAACGGACGATTTCTGAACTCTTCATTATCTTCCTGCTGGCTGAGCTGTGCTGTAATCGCCGGATCTGTCATATCTGCTGCAACGACACTCCACTCACTTGGACGGACCTGTCCGGCTTCATTTCCACACCAGCGGATATCCGGACCTGAAATTGAGATCACGGCATTTGGCTGGAGTTTACGCATTACTTCATAATATCTCTGCCAGTCATAAACCTGTTTCTTTCCATTGCTGCCTTCGCCACAGGCTCCGTCAAGCCAGATTACAAATATGTCACCGTAGTTTGTCAGAAGCTCTGTAAGCTGATTCACATAGTAGTCATCGTATTCTTTGCCTTTTCCATAAGATTCATTATTTCTGTCCCATGGTGAGAGATAGACTCCAAATTTCAATCCATATTCTTTACATGCCTCTGCTGTTTCGCGAACAATATCACCTTTTCCGTTCTTATAAGGTGCGTTTTTAATACTATGTTCTGTATACTTGCTTGGCCATAAACAAAAGCCATCATGATGTTTACAAGTCAGTATTAATCCCTTCATTCCACCTTCAGCAGCTGTCTTTGCCCACTGGCGGGCATCTAACTCTTCAGGATTGAAGATAGATTCCGGTTCATCGCCTAATCCCCACTCACTTCCTGTAAAAGTATTTACTGTAAAATGGATGAAGCAAAAATACTCCATATTCTGATAAGCAATCTGTCTTTTGCTTGGTGTAACTGAAATGAAACGTTCATCCTCTTTCATACCCTTGTATTCCATTTTAACACTCCTCCAACTGTTTTCTAAGCTTTTTGTTCGCATCTTCTACATTCATTCTTGACATGATAAATGTAATGATCAATGACAATACCATCGGAATCCACAAATACATAACATGCAACATGTTCAGGCAGGATTCTGGCTGGATTGTTGCTTCTTTCACAAATCCACTTGCATCAAGTAACCATCCACAAAGAGCAACTCCGATTCCTCCTCCGATTTTTGTACCAAAGGAAGTACAAGAATACATTGTTCCGTCAATGTGTTTATGTTTTGTAAGGTATGTATATTCTGAACAACTTGCAACTACAGCTCCCATATCCCCCTGCCATGGTGCCATTCCAAGTGCTGCAACTGCTGTAAATACAAGCATAAGTGAAACGCTGCCCATATAACCGGCAAAAATCACTCCGACACGCCCTGCTGTTCCGAGAATATAACCAGCAAGATTCATTCTATATAAACCTTTCATCTTTTCTACCAGCATAGGTGTGATACACATTGCAATGATGACATGAATATTGATTGCCCATGAAAATACAGAATATAAATCTTCATTTTTCAGTATGTAAATCATGTAATAAATTCCCATATTTAACATAGCTGAATAAATCTGCTGACAAATATAAGTAGCACAGATCATAAGATAATATTTATTGGAAAATAAAAGTTTTGCTGCCTCTACCAGACTATACTTTTCTTCTGTGTAGTCTTTACCTACTTTTAATTCTTCTTCTGGAAGCTCCTTGATTGAAAATACGGAAATTGTATTTACAATCAATCCAATGACAGCATATACTACAGCAACTGTTCTCCAGGCAGCTGCTCCACCGCCTGCTGCTCTTACAAACTGAACTGTAACAGACTGAATAAGCAAGCTTGTTGAAAATGCAAAGATAAAACGCCATGATCCCATCTCTACACGTTCTCTGCTGTTTTTTGTACAAAATGTAACCAATGATGCATATGCAATATTATTTGCAGTAAAGAATACCGCATTTAACAGTGTATATGCAACAAAGAACCATGCATACTGAGCTGTTGTTCCAAGACTGTCCGGTATTGCAAAGTTTGCTACAAGTGTTACCGCACAACCTATATACGCATAGAGCATCCACGGTCTTGCTTTTCCCAGTTTGCTTTTTGTTTTGTCAATCATAGTTCCAAAGAACATGTCGCTGATTCCGTCAAATAACTTTGATACCATGATCAACGTTCCGATAATACCCGGGTTTAAACCTACTGTATTGGTCAAATACAGCATTACGAATGATGACAAGAATGCATACACAACATTTCCTGCCAGATCTCCCGAACCATAACCTACCTTGTTATACCATTTAAGGTATTTTTTCTCTTCCATGTGAAACTTCTCCTTTCCACAACTTTCTTTAGTTTCCACAACTTTTATATAATTTTACAAAAATTATATAAAAATTTTACGTCAGAATAAATATCATAAATGGAACAAAACATACACAAAATAACCTTTTTACTTTTTGTTTTTCGTTGTTATCCATCATTAGAAATGGACTTATCATGAAATTTGTGTTAAAATCAAACTAAATCTATCATTTTTGTTTAATTTTCAGACACTTTCTAATTGTTTTCATATACGGAGGTAGCAATGTACACAAACAATGCATATCTGAATGATTCGCATATAGACAGAAAGGATAAATCAAATCCACTTGTTGTAACAATGTGCGGAACTTATAAGTTATATACCAAACCAAAACTTCCTACATGGAGACCCCGTGGCAGAGTTGACTTTCAATTATTATACGTTGCTTCCGGGAAAGCTCATTTTTATTTTGATAAGGATAGTACTGATACAATTGTGCATGCTGGTCATATGGTTTTATATCGCCCCAAAGAGCCTCAAAAATATGTCTATTATGCCAAAGATCACACAGAAGTATATTGGGTTCACTTTACCGGAAGCAGTGTCACAAATCTACTTCGTTCCTATGGCATAACCAAAGATAAGCGTGTCTTTTATTGTGGTTCTGATCCTGAATATAAAAATCTTTTTTCGGTTATGATAAAAGAGTTACAGATGTGTAAATCTGGTTATTCCGAAATGCTCGAAATGTATTTAAGACAGATTTTTATTAGATTACAGCGTCATTTTGAGCAAACGATTATAACAGACACATCCCAGATAGCAGAAGAAATAGACAAAGCCATTGTTTATTTTAGTGAACACTACAATGAAGCAATTAATGTTGATGCCTATGCTAAACAGAACCACGTCAGCACAAACTGGTTCATACGCAATTTCAGGTTATATACTGGGATTACGCCAAAACAGTTTATTTTGCAAAAAAGAATCAATAATGCTGAAACGCTACTGCAAAATAAGCAATATAGCATTAAGGAGATTGCACAGATAATAGGTTATGATAATCCTTTATATTTCAGTCGAATCTTTCAACGAACGATAGGCATATCTCCATCTGAGTATCGTAAAAACATATAAAGTGCAAAAAAAGGAAGAGTTGATCAGTCATATTTATCAACTCTTCCTTCTTGTTTGCAAATTTTGTCCACCTTTTATATTTATTTGGCAAGTAATATTTCGTTTCACATTTTATAATGACCTTGTCAACAGAAAGGAGATGAACTTCCATGAGAAACAAATTCCACAACTTTGTTCAACAACTACTTAACTTTTATGCAGATTTTTTTACTCGCAGATATTATCCTTTATAATATGCAGTTGTTTCCACAACTTTATTTCCACAACTGATATTTAAATTTTTAGGATTGACTTTTTGCAAACTTTTATTTTGTTTCACATTTTATAATTGCCTTATCAACAGAAAGGAGATGTATTTCCATGAGAAACAAGTTTTATAACTTTATTCAGCAACTGCTTAATTTCTATGCAGACTTTTTTACTCATAGATTTTATCCTTTATAGTATGCGGTTGTACCCACAACTTTAATTATCCTCACCTGATAGTTAATCCATAGGATTAACTTTTCACAAACTTTTAACTTCTACATCCCTCAACACCTATTCTGTCGCTTACGATTATGTATGCCTATGTGTGATATTTATTATTAGAAATAATCCATCTAGTTGTTTGCCTTGTTATCCGATGGCAGTCTCACTTCTCCGGTCCTTTTCTTCTTAATAGAATTCTGTGTTTCCATCTGTGTTCATTAGCAATTCCTCCTAAAATGTATTCATTCAAGGAGACTTCGCCACATTTTTTCTGACCTTTGTCAAGACTTTTTTCTGTTTTATTTTATAAATTTTCTTAAGTTAATGACGTTACCCAATTTAGGGTACCCTGCCCTAAATTGAAAAAGCAAGGAAAGCACTTATCCTTCCGTGCACAGGAGCAGAAAAACTTCACTTATATGAAATCTCTTGGAAGTTATTATAGCGAAGAAAATATCCGTATCCGTCTGGCTAAAACCCGTAGCAAAGTGAAAACTCCAAAGCATTTGTCCAGAGAAGCTCGCCTGTATATCAATATCTCCATGTATGTTACAACCGGTAATCGAGAAGGAATTCTTACCGGCTCTGCCGTAAGGTAATTGAAGATTGCAAATCTGCTAAAAATCCAAAAGAGGATAGAAAATCTTGAATCTGAACAGGCTGCTACTGTCCGGGAAAATAAGGAATTGCAGAAAAATCAAAAGACACTGGATATCATCCGACAAAATTTCACTGCACTGCTCGATGCTCCTGAGATCAGTTCAGACTTACTTCCAGCAAAACGGGAACCTATTTCTGTCACAAGAGATAAATAAGATTGCACTGGCAACTCACTCATTTTCTTCCAAATCTTCCCATGGTTTCAAACCCATTTCCTCCCAGGTGACACCATACGGTGCACCTCCGGAGGTATTTGTTTTTGGGTTATACCAGTTATATAACGAAACGAAAAGACCGGGAAATCCCGATCTTCTCATATTATTTATGGACTTTTCTTTTACATATACTAAATATGATTAAGGATATTCCCATTAAGGAAAGCCACATAATTACATTCGTATCGTCTCCCGTTTTTACATTTGGAGTGCGACTGCTATTATCACCCGATGGTTCTTCTGAAACTGGTGGCGTATTCGTGGTAATTGGTGGTATCGATTCATTTTTAAATTTAGGTTCTGTCGTTACATTCCAAATTATCTGACCATCATAATTACCTGGAACTGTTATGATAAAAGGTTCGCTTTGATATACTTGATTGCTAATTTGTGTTTTTTGTGTCTGGACAAAAAGATACACTCCTTTTTCCAGATCTCTGTACATAACCTCTCCGTCTGAGTTGGTCTTTCCGGACATTCCTTTGATGTTGTTATCCTGTACATATTTTTCCAGTTTTTTTGCAGCTTCTGCCTGAGCGGAAGAATCATCAAAATCAAATATGACTCCAGACTTTGCAAACTCACTCACTAATGCCCATGAATTGTTTTTATATGTTCCAACCTGATACATCGTAAATTCAGTATTACTTAGCTTATATACCGTGGTCTCATCTTCAACAGTTGCTTTTAATAATATACTTCCCAGATCATTCGCAGACACAGGTAACGGAATGAGGAGTAAAAGCATACACATCACAATGGCCATACACATATATATTCGCTTACGTTTACTTATTCTGCTCATGTTTTTTCTCCTTCCTGCGTTTATGTAACTTAATGCTCACCCATATGATGATCAAAGCAACAATTCCAGCAATCAATAGAATCAAATTGAATGGAATTGTATGATGAAGACCAACTTCCTCATCTATCTTCTGTGCCTCTTCATACGGAATTCTGGTGCCACGTACAAGCAGTCTGTGCGTATTAACTGCATAAGGAGTGCATGTGACCAGTGTTACATAATCCTTGCCTTTTTCAATCTGTAAAGCATCTGTATCGGATGGCAATACTGTCAGAATCTGATCCACCTGATAGGCAAAGGTATGATGAAGAACTTTAATATAAAATACATCTCCAACCTCCATCTTGTTCAGGTCGGTGAATATCTTGGCATTTGCAAGCCCACGGTGTCCGGATAATACCGCATGACAGCTCTCACCACCTACCGGAAGCGAGGTGTTTTTCAGATGTCCTACACCTGACTGCAGTACTTTTTCGGATGTTCCATGATAAACCGGAAGAACAACATCAAGCTTTGGAATATCAATATATCCCATCATTCCAGTATCATCAATTTTCAAAAGATTGTTATACACATCATCTTCTGTCTGGTTTTCATTGCTTTCTGAAAATGGATCTGTTATGGAGCCAGTTCCAATCAAGCTTTCATTGTAGTCCTGTGCCTGCTTGATCATGGCATTTTCCTGTTCTTCCGACAGATGAGAAACTTCCTGTTCATAATCTGTAGCAATCGTTGTGCTGTTCATCTGATTGATGTAATTGCTCACTACCGGATACAGGATTAAAGAAAATGCCGCCAGATATCCAATTCCTCTTAGTATTTTCACTATTTTTTTCATAATACCTTTCACCTTTTGTCTGTTTCTTCTGAAATACCCAGTCCACACTGGATATTTCAGAAAAAGCAGACATCCTCCCGGTGCAATACCGGGAAGATGAACTGTCTTTTTGTCCATTCTTAAACTTCAGAATGTCTTAGTTGTTTGCTTTCTTTTTGCCAAAAGCTTTGCTTGCTGTTAATGCACCGAAAAGAACGATACCAGCCAGTGTTACCATGAGGGCACCCTTGCTACCAGTAGATGGAAGCTGTGCGCCTGTCTTGTTTTCTACAGCTACTTCTGGAGAGTTATCTTTGTTTGTGATTGCATTACCTGTTATTGGAGTTCCATTGTATGTGTAATTAACTGAATAGCTTGTCAGTTTTCCAGTTGTTTCATCATAGTTTGCTTTAATCTCAACCTTAATGTCGCTGAGAAGTTTGTTGTATCCTTTTGGAGCTTTTGTCTCTCTTAAGTAGTAAGTTCCGGCAACAAGACCTTTTACAAGAACTTTACCATCATCATCAGATACAATTTTTGCAGAAGTAAAGCCTGTTGCTTTAGCTTCATCAGCTGTTGCCTGACGGTATACGCCGTTTCCTTCGTCTACAATATTAATCTTAGCATCTGTATCTGCTGCATCACCTGCTGCATTTGCCTTGTAAAGCTCAAATTCTGCACTTGCAAGTCCAGTCTTAGTCGCATCTTTTAAATAATATTTGAAGATTGTGAAATTGAAAGTATGTACGTCTACTTTACTTGGTTCGGATTCACCTTTGTCATCTGTTCCCGGCTTATTGCTGTATTCAACAGTAGCCTTGTTGGTGTTAGGATCAAATCCAGTTACGGCATCTTTATTTAAGGTTGCTGTATAAGTTACTTTAATTTCCTGTCCTACTTTATTTGCATTAGAAGCAAGGAAATTGTTCATTGTAATTGTAATGTTCTGTCCGTCCTGTGTTAATGTATAAGTATTATCGCCAGTACCTGCAGTAACATTCTGCACATTTTCACCTGATCCAACTGTCACAGAAGTAATTCCTTTAAAAGTAAGTCCTGCGGATAATATATCCTTAAAGTTAAATACATAAGAAGTATATCCAGTCATATCCGGTACTTTAGATGTCAGTGTGTAAGTCACAGTATCACCAATGTTGACATCATCCGCATTTTTGTCATTTACTTTTTTTACTACTGTCGGGTAATTGCTCTTCATGTTAACTGTAGCATTAGTATCTGTTACGCTAACTAAAGATGCTACGGATGTATAATCCTGACCAGTTCCAGGTGCTGCTGAGGTATCTGTTGCACCTAATGGATAAACTACATAGTATCCATATGCCAGATTAGCAATTTCTGTAGAACCAGTTGCTGTGGTTACAGTTTTATGAGTAGCATCTACAGCGCTAGTATTTGAAAGAATCCATGTAAGCATTGCTTTTGCAAAATTTACACCGTTCTTTCCATCTTTGCCAACCTGTTTTTCAACATATTCATAAGCTTTTTCACTTAATGCTTCGCCTGTTAATTCAGAAGCTCCATTTACATTTGCCTTAAAGAATCCTTCATATTCAGGATTTAATGTGTATGCTACATTGCCCGCTTCATTTTTTGTTGCTGTAAAAATCTGATACAGATCCAGAGTCTTTCCTTCTACTGTATTGTTGACTGTCAGTTTACCAGTACCTGTTAACCTTGTTGCATCCTCTGCTGCAAATGCAGTCATGCTCATGGTCAGTATCATGGTCATTGCCATCAGAACTGCCATAAATCTTGATACTAATTTCTTCATGTTCCTCTTCTCACTTTCTTTTGATTTTTTATTGGTTCGCTGGGGATTCTTTCAGCCTTTACGGTGGAAGTTCCCCACGCAGCCTTACCTCTCTCATGACTCTACTCTCCTTTCCTACATCGTCTGTTTCCTTTTCCTTCTACGTTCGGTATAAAGCAGGAACGCTAACAACAGGCCACCTGCTATGATAAACATCATAATGCCCTCGCCACCGGTATCCGGAAGCAGTGCAAAATGTCGGTTGATGATCGTGAAGGTAAATCCATCATCAGAGTTTTTTATTGTAGTTGTATATCCGTTTATTTCCTTTTCTGTAACGGAATATGTGTAATAGTGAATGGTTTTATTTTCATCCATCGTATATGCTGGAAGTCCTTTAATTACTTTCTGCCAGGTAGATTTATCACTAGAACCACTTATAATATAGTCCCCATATCCTGGAACAGTTTCTGTCTGTTCTTTTTCTGCTGCATCTGTCCATGTACGGGAGATTGTTACTGTAATATTGTTTGGTCTTGAATTATCAAAATTGTTGAAATCCTTCCAGATTTTATTGATTGTCAGCTTGATGTACTCATCACATGGATCCTGTGACTCGGATGGTTCCGGTGTATCACTATCTCCTGTGTTCAATGTTGTTTTAGTATCTGACATCAATACTGCTTTTGCAGGTGATTCATAGGCATTAAGATCTGCTTTCACTGAATCACTCTTGCTTGTCAGAACAGCATTCTTTAAAGTCTCAAAGATCTTTACCTTATCCATATGTCCTATTGTATAAATATCCCATCCGCTTGCTTCATCCTTTTCATGACTGCTGTTCAAGATACTGTTATTCTTTTCAATTTGATCTAAAGATTGATCCAATTTTCTATAAATACGGTAATTGTTATTCTCGCCTTCCACCTTCTCCTGTGTGTTAGCTTCATATACAGAATCCAACTTACTCTTTCCGCTAAATGGTCCGACAAGATCTTTTGTTCCACGGACCACGTCACAGTAATACATGTTGTTGTTCTTTAAGAGCCCTTCATCATTGAATCCTACAAAGCCGCCGCTTTGTCCAGCAACATCTGCAGAACCATCTTTGTCGTTTCCAGCTCCACCTGCATAGACATCGTATCCGTAGCTTACGCCGTAAACATTACTGTCAGTGATTTTTGTACGATTCGCTTTGATCAGGTTTACACTGATATTGGATTTGACATCATTATCATTCAAAAGTCCATTTTCGTCGCATGGAAGTTTGATGGATGAATC
>OGXS01001826.1_pt1 | contig 12586 bp, 11 predicted proteins | sample 1576371 | NCBI WGS metagenome assembly OGXS01 (sample SAMEA3541475, study PRJEB24748) | human gut metagenome | biome: human gut; feature: human-associated habitat; material: faeces | place: China | collected 2012
ACAGTTTAACCCGGCACAAGTGTCTCACCGGCGGCATCCTAGGCGAATGCGCGCTCCGGGCGGATGTTGGCGCGCGCACGCGCGGCGAGCATCGACGCGGCGAGCCCCGCGACCGTCCATACAACCAGAACGGCGCACGCGCCGCCCGCACCCGCAAGGGAGCCGGAGACGGTGTCGCGCAGCGCCTCGGTCAGCACGGGCATCGGCAGCACCTGGCCCAGCGCGGCGAATACTCCGCCCGTAAAGGCCCCGGGCAGCACGCTCCCCGCACAAACGAGCTGGAGCACCAGCAGGAACACGAGCACGGGGACCGCCGCGCGTCCGCAAAGAGCCCGCGCGCCCTGACCAATCGTCGCGAACGATAGCGCTGCCAAAACCACGATGGCACAGAACACAGGCATATTCGCAGGTGCGCTCCCCGTGGCAAAGATAACGGCAAGCGCCACGGCAATCGCCTGAACGAGCGCCACGCCCGCCGAAACGACAAAGCCCGAAAGCGCCGCCGGCAGCGCGCGGCCCGCCAAGACGACGCGTCCATCGAGCGAAGGCATCACGACGGCAACCAGCAGCGCGCCGAGCCAGAGGGCCACCGCGAGCGCGATCGGCGCGACCTGCATGGGCTCCGAGACGCGGTTGCGCGCTTCCGTGGTAAAGGAAACGGGCGCCGCCGCAGCCTCAGCCCGCTCCTCCGCCTGGGACGAGGCAGCGCCCAGGTTCTCTCCGGCAGACGACAGCGTATCGTTGATCGTTTCCTGCCCCTCGCGAAGCTGACCGACGCCCGACGCAAGCTGCCCTTCTGCCGAGGCCATCACCGAGATGCCCTCGCCCAGGCCAGATATGCCCGCGCCCACGGCATCAAGCGCCTGCCCGAGCGCGACGTTGCCCTGCCCGAGCGCCGCGGTTGCCGTAGAGAACGTATCGAGCACCTGCGGCAGGGCGGCGGTACCTGCAGCCACGCCCTGCACCCCCAGCCCAAGCATGCCATCGGGCGCAAGCGATGCACCGGTCTGGGTGATGAGGCCGCCGGTCTCAATCAACGCCGGTGCAGAGGCGTCGAGGGTCGCCTTCGCAACCTGAGCGTTCACCGCAACCCTCAGTGCCGGCTCCATGAATTGGCCTGCAAGGGAGACGATGTCGTTCGCGGCGCCCGTAGCCGTCTGCTCAGCCTGGCTGTATTCTTCCGCAGCGCTCGCGAGCGCCTGGCGCTGTCCCTCCAAGCCATCGAGAGAGGTGGCCGCCGAATCAACCTTACCTGCAAGGGACTGTGCGTTTGCAGCAACCTGCTCGAGCTCGCCACGAAGACTCTCGCGCTCTAGCTCGAGCTCTTCGATGCGTGCCGACACCTCTTCGAGCGTGTCAAGACCATCGGTTACCCCCGAGGGATCGAAGGTGCCATTCGCTATCGCAGTAAGGCGATGGACGAGCTCCTCGTATTCAGCATCGAGCGCTTCCATGCGTTGTACGATACCCTCCTGTCCCTCATCGCCTTGCTCCGAGGACAAGGTGCGCGCGAGCGCCTGCGCACCCGTCTGCGCCTCCCCCACAGCAGCCTGCGCATCGCCGACCGCCCCTACAAGCGCCTCGGCGCCCGCTTGGACCGAGGACGAGGCATCGGACATGCTCCCCAGCGCATCGGACAGCGTCTGCGCATGCTCGGAGAATTGCGGCGCGAGCGAGCTCAGCTCGGCAAGGTCGGAAATGCTCTGATCGAGCTCGGACGAAGCCTTGAGAAGGCCCTCGCCCGTACGTGTGACCGCGGAGCCGAGCGTTTCAATGCCCTCCCCTGCCGCGGCAACGCCAGCCACCGTGGCTTCGGCACCGGCGGCAAGCGGAGCAATGACCTGGTCGTTCGTTGCATCCATGCCGGCTGCGAGCGACTCCGCTCCCGCGCCCGCCGCCGTCACGCCGCTCGCGATCGCACCAACGCCCTCTGCAAGCGCGCCGGTGCCGGACGCCGTCTGCTCAAGGCCCTCCGCCATGGCACTCGTCCCCTGCTCAAGGGCATCGTAGGCGCTATCCAGCATGACCGCCCCATCTGCGGTGAGCGTCAGCGTGGATGCTTGGCTGCGCACATTATTAAGCACGTTCAGAAGATAATTCTCACCAAGATCGGAACGAAGGCGGGCCTGGACCTGCCTGAGTACCGCAGAGCCCTCTTTTGTGGCAAGCACATTCTGCGCGCCATCGGAAATGATGCGAAGCTGCGCCTGCTCGGGATTCGAACCCGTGAGGCTCGACACCTTCTCCGAATAATCTGCCGGAACCTCGAGGATGAGCGCGTATGTACCGTTGGCAAGACCTTGCTCGGCCTCGGATGCGCCCACCTCGCTCCATGCGAGCTCATCCGAATCGAGGAGCGAATCGACGAGGTCCGAGCCGGCTTGCACGTTCCTGCCATCTGCATCGACTGCGCCCTCGTCGAGATTCACCACCGCCACGGGAATCCGGCTTGAGGCATCGAGAGCGGGAACGAGCGCCGGCACGAGAACCGCTGCCGTAAGCGCCGGCACGAGCACGGCAGCCACGAGGATGGAAGTACGGCCGCGACCAAGGCGGGCGGCCAGAGAGCGAACGATATCCATGAAGGCGCTCATTACGCCATCACCTCCAGCTTGGGCGCAAGGGAATCAGGGGCGGCACCGCCTCCGCGCGCGAAGTCTCTGGGGGAGTCAGGCGCGACACCAGCTCCGGGCATCGAGGCCGCGGGGACGGGCTCACTGGGACGGCCGCTTGCACGCATCGCATCGAGAGCCTCTGCCGCGGGAATATCGAGCGCGCACGCGGAACAGCCGAAAGCCTCGGCCGCGCAGGCGCACGCCGGCTCGCTCGTTGCAACGAGAACCGCCGTGCCCATTCGCGCGGCAACGGAGCGCGCATCTTCGACAAGCATCGAGGCATCGGCGGCAGAAAGACCCGTAACGAATGGGTCGGTCAAATCGATCACGGCGACGCGCGGCGCGCCCGCCAGCGCGAGCGCGGCAGAGAAGCGCGCACGCTGCGCGGGATTAAGCCGGTCTATCTCCTGCTCAGATGCCGTAGCAAGGCCAAGCGCGGCAAGAAACGGGAGGACATCGGACGCGCGAGACCCCGCGCCAAAGGGGCTCTGCTTGGCGTCGTGCTTTCCCGCCGCGTCGGCAGCGGGCTCGCATTCTGGGCTGAACGCGGCAGCATGCTCCGCAGCGCCCTCGGCAACGCCCGCCGCGAGATCCGCGGCATAGCCCGTACGTGATGAACCGTTCGTACCTGCTGCATCGCGCACGCGCGCCGCGCCACCGCGGTGCGCTCGCAACCGGGCTTCACGAGCGACCGCTTCCTCGACCGTCCACGCGCCCGATACCTCGGCCACTCGCTCAAACACACCAAGGCCCACCTGCGCCCGAGGCAGCCGCTCGCGCGAAGCAAAAGCTCGCCGCAGAGCAGCAAGACCGCTGGCTGGCGCGCCGCCGGCAAACTCCACCCCGCACACTACAAGCGAGCCCGATGTAGGTTTAACGAGCCCTGTCACGGCAAGCAGCACGTCGCGCGCCGGCGCATGATCGGTCGAGAGCAGCATGCACACCTCACCTGGAGAAACTTCAAACGAGGAGAATTCGAACGAACGATACGCTCCGCTGCGGTAAGAAACGTCGTGAGCTACGATTGCCGGTGCTTCCACCATGGACACCCTTTCCGACGCGATACGGCATACATGCCTTGGTTCATACCCATTTGCAAGCACGACAGCCATTCGTTGCCATTTCAGATCGACCGACGATTTAGAACCCGTGCATTCTACATGCTCAAGTCTGCAACTTTGTTAACATATTTGTATATAATCTTGCTATGGGCAAACGTGGAAACATATCAGTACTGTACGATCTCGCTGCGTCGCAGTGGGGACTCGTCACCTCGGCCCAAGCGGTCGCGCTCGGCATTAGTCGAACCCAGCTTGCCCGCATGGCAAATGACGGTAGGCTTGAATCAATTTGCTACGGCGTATACCGAACGACCTCGGGAGCAGAGACTGCACATATGGCGATAAAGGCTGCCTGGCTATCGCTTTATCCACAAGAAACCGCATATGAACGACTCGGGAAAAGACCTCCTGACTCCGTTGCAACCGGACGAACAGCCGCCTCTCTATACGCCTTCGGTAACCTTCATGCGACACCCTACTGCTTTGCGGTGTCCGTCTCAAAGCGAACAGCGCGCCCCGATCTCGAGCTTGTGAACGCCGATGTTGACGAACAGGACGTCACGCACTCGTTCGATATCCCCGTTGCCACGCTAGAGCGGGCTATCACGGACATGATTCGCACTCATGATGACCCAAGCCTGATTGACGACGTTATTGCAGACGCAGCAAAGAAAGGCCATATCTTTGACATGGATAGGATGTCCGATCTGCTCTCTCCCCTTTCAAAAACCCATGGGTTCGCATCTGGCACCGAATTCGCACATGACCTCATCAAGAGGAGCGCGGTGCACGCGATTACCAAGCGTGCCGCCAAAGAACTCTACCAAGCTTTGAGCTCTTCCGAGCTGCTCCCTATCCTCCAAGAATCAAGGGCCACTATCGATGCCGAGGGACTCAAATCAGCCCTTGCATCATTAACTCGCGCACTCGGACAAACGGACTGGGGAAACGAATAAGAACGACAGGGAAACACCTTGGTTGATGGATAGAAGGTAAAGCATGCCAACGCGTTACTCAACCCCAAGAGCTCTTGAACAGGCCGTACGGGAAGCTGCGCGAAAATCACCACGCAACACGAATAAGGCCATCGAGAGCTTCTATCTCGATCGATTCTTGTGCCGCATATTCTCAGAACAGCAGCCGGCATTCGTTCTCAAGGGAGGTCAGAGCCAACTTGCCCGACGAGTCGATGCTCGAGAAAGCCGCGACATCGACCTCGTGGGCACCACGGCAAGCATTGAGGAAGCGCTGAACCGACTGAAAAAACTCGCCTCAATTGATCTTGATGATTACCTCGAGTTTACATTCTTTGATGCCCAACCGATTCCAGTTTCTCAGGAGTATCGCACGGGCTACCAAGTAGAATTTATCCCTATATTAGGAAGGACCAAGAGACTTAACCCGATACACATTGACCTTGTCGTTGACCAGACGCCACCGGAAGATTGGACCATCACCACTCCTGTCAGCAGGCTTACGGTGCCAGGGCTTCCTACCAGCAATTACGCAATTCAAACGATTGAGGAAAGAATCGCAGACAAGGCGTGCGCCATCATGCAACGATATAACGGCAGGCCGTCATCACGCGTTAAGGATCTTGTTGATCTAGCTGTGGTAATGTGCACGTGCGCGGTGGATGCCGACATCCTCGCAAGAAAGCTCAGGCGGGAATCAGCCCTGCGCGGTATGGAACCCATAGAGCATTTTGAAGTACCAAACAGCTGGTTTGGACCCTATGAAAAGGCTTATACAAAAGAAGCTAGAACTTGCTCCGATCATAGAATGCCATTAAGCATAGAGCAAGCCTCTCAAAAGGTTGACGAATGGCTTGCTCCAGCGCTCAGCGGAGAAGCTCGAGGAAAGACTTGGGATCCTGAAGAACAGGAATGGTTGTAATCCGATGATACGTTCGCGCAAATCTAGACAGGAAACCTCGAGAATCGCGCATACCCTCACAGCAGCAGGTCAGTCTCAAGCATCGCGCGATTCAAAAGGACGAACGAGGGTGTAAAGGCAAATGATCGATTTAAGAAAGTACTATCTCGACAACATTACAGAAGATGACTATTACTATCGTTTCTTCTCGCTAATCGAAGGTGTGAACAGGACTTACAACATCTTCTATGGAGAGGAGGAGACGCAGGAGTTCGAGTTCCTGGTTCACGACGAAATGGAGGCGATAGAGAAGTTCCGGCTGCTATGTCAGCCCGGCAACGAGCCGGAACGCAATGAGGACAGGTGCTGGTTCTATGTCGTCGCCTACTATCTAAACGCGTGCAACTATGTTATTGAGCAATTCCCCGATGTGCTACGCAGACCTCCGAAAGAACCCTCCAGTTTTACCTACAGGGCAATCAGAGACATGGCCTTATCGCTTGGCCTTGACGACAACGGCACGGTGCGCTGGGCAACCCGCCGCGCGATTGTTGCCGACATGCATTTCGTGCGTAAGGCGTCTTCGGTGGCGATCGGCGAGACCCTAGATCAACGAATCCGGCTTATCTCCGCAGGCAATTCACGATTCGACGAGATGGAGAATAACGAGAAGCTCAGAGAGATCGCAAACCTGATTGAGAACCTGTTAAAAGTAAACGGGAAGTTCACCCAGCCTGACTACTCGAAGGTGACATTTGGACTCATAGATGACAATACTGTGAGAAGGCTGAGAAGACAGCTTCAGTGCTTCAGACACTCGAATAAGGAATCATTGGATGAACGGGCAGAGTATAGCAGTGAGCAGAAACAGTTCCTGATCGATTTCGGAGTGACTGCTTGCAAAGCAATTTACAATCTCGTCGAATAGCGCCCATTAGCCTCGGCCCAAGCTCCGCTCAATGAAGTCAGCGAACCTGCTGAGCATATTGACGCGAAGCCCCTCGAGTTCTTCCTCCATGGTACGCGAAGGTCGCTTCTTTACTGCGACGAGCGACCTCACCGCTGCCACAGCCCCTTCGGGGTTGGTAGTAGCAACTTCCATGAGGAAGTCGTCGGGACGCAGGACGCGCAGACCCAACAGCGCTAGATCCATCTCGGGAAAATCTCTTATGTTGTACGTTTTGAGCCATCCCACTCATGAGCAAATAGCTCATCAAGCATCTCGATCTCGGTCGCATCGAAATAGAAATCCCACTCCATCGCGTAACGAGCTCATCCTAGAAATCGTGTACACGAGCGTCACAAATCGTCGATTTTGCGATTGTTTTTGACGCTCGTGTACATGTTTTGACGGAGCCTGGCCCTATTCCGACCGCCTAAAAGCCCTATTCCGGCAGAGCCTGCACCCCGCACCCGAGCCCGCACCCGAACTCGCTGCCCCCGCGCATTCCTGCATACCGCCTCCCCTGCCCCAACCCCTGCGCTCGCGCTGCTATAATCAGGGGCGCAAAACCGCAAGCTCACGGCCCACGAGCCGCATGACCATCAGAGGAGCACACTCATGTCCAACGTCCGCGTCCGCTTCGCACCCTCGCCTACCGGCAAGCTGCATATCGGCGGCGCCCGCACGGCGATCTACAACTGGGCGTTCGCGCGCGCTAATGGCGGCACGTTCATCCTGCGCATCGACGACACCGATCCGACCCGCTCCACCGAGGAGAATACGCAGATCATCCTGCGCGCCATGCGCTGGCTTGGGCTCGATTGGGACGAGGGCCCCGAGGTAGGCGGCGCGTACGGCCCTTACTCCCAAACCGAGCGCCTGGATATCTACCGCGAGGCCGCCGAGCGCCTGCTCGCCGAGGGCAAGGCTTATCCCTGCTTCTGCACGCCCGAGCAGCTCGCTCAAGACCGCGCCGAGGCGCAGGCGCGCAAGGACCCCTTCCAGGGCTACAACCGCCGCTGCCGCAACATTCCCGCAGACGAAGCCCGCGCCCGCATGGAAGCCGGCGAGCCCTATACCCTGCGCATCAAGGTGCCCGAGGACCGCGGGGACGTGGTCATTGACGACGCCGTCCACGGCAAGGTGACGTTCGCCGCCAAGGAGCTCGACGATTTCGTGATCTTCCGCTCCGACGGCACGCCCACCTATAACTTTGCCACCGTGGTGGACGACGCCGCGATGGGCATCACCCACGTGATTCGCGGCGACGACCACCTCTCCAACACGCCGCGCCAGGTCATGGTCTACGAGGCCCTTGGCGCACCCGTTCCCACCTTCGCGCACATCTCGATGATTCTCGGCGCAGACGGCAAGAAGCTCTCCAAGCGCCATGGCGCCACGAGCGTCGAAGAGTACCGCGACGCGGGCTACCTTTCGGATGCTTTTGTGAACTACCTGGCGCTTCTTGGCTGGTCGCTCGACGGCGAAACCACGATCATCCCCCGCGATGTGCTTGCGAGCAAGTTCTCGCTCGAGCGCATCTCCAAGAACCCGGCAACCTTCGATCCCAAGAAGCTCGACTGGGTGAACGCTGAGTATATCAACGCCATGACCGACGCCGATTTCGCCGACCAGATCATGCTCCCCGAGCTTCACGAGGCCGGTCTTCTTGCCGGCGGCACCGAACTCGACGAGGCATGGGTCGACAAGCTCGCCGCTATCGTGAAGCCGCGCACCAAGATGCCTGCCGACGCCGTAACCGTTGCCGCACCTGTCTTCGCCACCGCCGAAACCTTGGAATACGACGAGAAGTCTGTTAACAAGGGCCTTGCCAAGGAGGGCATGGGCTCTGTGCTCGACGCCGCGCACGCCGCGCTCGAAGCGCTGCCCGAAGACGGCTGGACAGCCGAGGCCATCGATGGCGCCTTGGAGCCCCTGCCCGACGCGCTTGACCTCAAGAAGCGCGTGGTGTTCCAGGCAGTGCGCGTTGCCGTGTGCGGCAACATGGTGAGCCCTCCGCTCGGCGAGACGATGGAGCTCATCGGGCGCGCCGACTGTATCGCGCGCATCGACCGTGCTCGCACGATGGCGCTCTAGCTGCACCATGGGGCCTAGCGGCTCCGAGCTTCCGATAGCTCCATGAGGCGCGGAATCTCGCCCCGCATTCCATGCGTGTAGGGCGCCAGAATCGCGCCAAAACGCCCTGCGGCACTAGGCGAAATCAAAACTTGCCTCAAAGGATCGAATTTTGAGGGTCCGTCCAAGTAGCGGGCCCTCTCTTTGTAATAAACATGCAGGTAGACAAAGCGGGCGATGTGGCGCTACTCGGGGGGTCGCAGAAAAAACGATCCTTTGAGGAGAGTTTCGCGCGCGAGCCGCCTTCTCGCAAGAACTGCCTCACGATGACGTCGCACCGGCAGCTTTAGAAGTGATGCTACTGCGCTCCGCCAAACGCAACGAGCGCGTCGGCTGGAATCTTCGCCGCATCAAAGCGATAGTGCGCCGTGGGACGCATGGCCCATGGATAGGCCAGGTAGTCCTCTTCGCGGAACGGCTGCCCCATGTTATGGATGATAAACGGAACGCCGCGAGCATCGCGCTGGTCCGAGACGATCCCAATGTGCTCGTCCTCGCCGAAGATAACGATGTCGCCCGCTTGCCAGAGGGAGGCATCGGAGGTGTCGCAGCTTAACCCTGTGGCATAGCGCGAGAAGAACACCGAGAGCACGCCTACGCGACGAAAGTCGATGTTGGGGTCGGGGCTGGGGGCAACCTGTGCATAGGCGGTGGGGTCGCGTGCGATGTCGGTATCAACCATGGCTTTCAGATCGTAGCCCGCTGCAGCGAAGGCGCGCCAAACGGTATCGGTGCAGGCACCGCGGTCTTCGGGCGGGTAGCCCCGCCTTCGTAGTACCCGGAATCGTATGCGGGGGCCGCCTCAGCCTCTGCACGAGCACCGTCCAGCAGGTCCGTATAGTCGTCGACCCCGTCACCATCGAAATCAACCTCACTCGGTACCAGCGGGTACTGCGCCGCAACGCCTGCGTCCGGAGCGAACCACCACGACCCCAGCGCAACGAGCAGCGCAGCCACGCACAAGACCACCAGAAACATGACTCCGGCAATGGTAGCCACTCTGCGAAGCCCTCTAGCCATGAGCGCCCTCCCTTGCTTGGCTTTTACACCAGCATCCTCGCAGTTCGACACGGGCGAATGCCCAGCCCGGAGCCCGTTTCAAAAAGCGCGGTAAACTCCCTCGGCGCCCATTTCACAGCGAGCGATGAACGCCCGCGGACCGAACACCCGGTGAGCTCCCGCGGCGCCCGCCCGACCGTGCGCGCACGCGCGGCGAACTCCCTCGGCGCCCGCCCGACCACGCGAGGCGGCTGCACCTAGTCCACACTCAACCGCACGAGACAGCCTCGCCTAGCGCTCGCTTCCACCGCCCACGCCAGCGATGTTGCCCTCAGGATGTTCCACGACTGCCTCGAGCGCCGTCGCGATGGCAGCGACCATGATGACCAGGATTGAATCGAGCTTGCACGCGAAGCCGACCACGATGATCACGATACCGATGAGCTTTAGATACTCCACGACATCGCCTCCTTATCCTCTGTTTTTTGTGGAACAACCGCGCAACAAAAGGCAGTATCTCACGGAATCGAGCCCAGCTACAGGGTTTAGCACTGATTATCTGCGCGGCACCGGCCTTCCCCGCGACGCGGCACGCAACCTCTATGAGCAACCGCTATCATGGAGTGGCGACGGCTCAAAGCTGGGAGCCCGACCGTACCGCATGCTAGACCGATCGACCGCCGCAAGGGAGCAGCCATGCCGCAGCCGCACCTCACCACCTCCACCTTCGAGATCTTGGGGCCCATCATGGTGGGGCCCTCCTCCTCGCACACCGCTGGTGCCCTGCGGTGTGCGCAGGTAGCGGCATCGCTTATGGAAGCATCCGTTGTTCGCGTGCACTTCGTGCTGCACAACAGCTTCGCGCACACGTACCGCGGACACGGCACCGACCGTGCGCTCGTGGCGGGCATCCTAGGACTTGCCACAGACGACGAGCGCATCCGCGATGCCTTCGAGCTCGCGCGCGAGCGCGGCCTCTCCTTCGTGTTCGTTCCCGGCGCCGATGACGAGCACCTGCATCCCAACACCGTGGATATCGAGATGGAGGACGCCTGTGGAAGCGTCTGCTCGGTACGAGGAGAAAGCCTTGGCGGCGGCCGCGTGCGCCTTTCGCGCGTGAGCGGGGTCGAAGTCGATATCACGGGTGAGTACGACACCATCTTCGTCGCCCATCGCGACACGCCCGGCGTGCTTGCAGCGCTCACGGTTCGCCTGTCCGAGCACAACGTGAACATCGCTTTCATGCGCACCTACCGCACCGAAAGGGGCGGAGCGGCCTACACCGTCTTCGAACTCGACGAACTGCCACAGGGCGAGCGGCTGGAAGGCCTGCTCGGCGAGCTTCGCGCAAATGAGAACGTACGCGTGGCCACCCTCATCCGCGTGCCCGGAACGGTTCGTGCGCCCGAAACGGGAAACCCGGGCTGCACATTCGCCAACGCAGCCGAGCTGCTTGCCTGCTGCGAGGGCAACGACGGCGCGCAGCAAACCATCGGCGGCATCATGCGCCGCCGCGAGGAAGCACTCATCGGAATCGACGAGGCCCGCGCCGCTATGAGTCGCGTCATCGAGGTCATGCACGCCGAGACCGCAGAACCCCTTGAGCGCCCGCGGCGCTCGCTCGGAGGGCTCATCGGCGGAGAGGCCAAGCGAGTGCAAGACGCGGCCGGCACCTTCGCTCCCGCCCTCATGGGAGCCGTCCAAACCGAAGCCGTCGCCCGCGCGATGGCGGTGCTCGAGCGCAGCGCTTCCATGGGCGTAATCGTGGCCGCCCCCACGGCTGGCTCGGCGGGCGTCGTGCCCGGATGCGTGCTCGCCACGGCAAAAGCCCTTGGGCTTGACGCGGACGCGATCCAGGACGCGCTCTACGCAGCCGCTGCCGTAGGGCTCATCCTCACGCTGAATGCAAGCGTTGCAGGCGCGGAGGGCGGCTGCCAGGCCGAGGTGGGCAGCGCGGCCGCCATGGCGGCGTGTGCGCTCGTGCAGATGCAGGGCGGCACGCCGCGCCAAGCACTGGACGCGGCATCGCTCACCCTCGGCAACCTGCTCGGACTCGTATGCGACCCCGTGGGCGGCCTTGTGGAGGTGCCCTGCCAGAACCGCAACGCTTCCGGCGTGGCCAATGCCCTGATCGCCGCAGAGATTTCCTTAAGCGGAATCAGGCAGCTGATCCCCTTCGATGAGATGCTGGCCACCATGTACTCTGTGGGCAAAAAGCTTCCCTCTGAACTCCGTGAGACCGCTTTGGGAGGCTGTGCCTCAACTCCATCAGCCTGTCAGTTGTGCCATTTATCCAGTTAATTGAGAGGCTTTACTTTTCCGCACCAATATTGTAGAATAAAACGGAACATTGTTAGAAATTGGAGGCAGACGGATGGCAGGTTTTTATGAACCGGAGATCCTTTCCCGTGTACAGCAGATGGAATTGGAGATACTGAAGGATGTCATGGATCTCTGTGACAGCCACGGGCTTCTCTGCTTCGGCATGGCGGGAACGGCGATCGGAGCGATTCGGCATAAGGGATTTATTCCGTGGGATGACGACATTGACGTTGCTATGCCAAGGAAGGATTTTGAGTGCCTTTTAAAGCTGGTGGAAGAAGAACTCGGCGATAAGTATTACGTCCTGAACTGGCGGACCAGTGAGAATTACCCGCTGATGACGACGAGGATCTGCCGCCGCGGCACCAGATTCGTAGATTCTCCCATGAGGGATGTGGACAGCCCTCTCGGAGTATTTTTAGATATGTATGTATATGATGATATACCGGATTCCGGGTTTCTCATGAAGCTTCAGGCATGGGAGGCCTGGTTTTTCAGTAAACTTTTAATTCTGCGGTCGATTCCCCGGCCGTATCTGGCCCAGACCGGCTGGAAGGCCAGGGTGATCACCGTCATCTGTATTGCGGTGCATAACGTGCTGAAGGGACTCCGCATCTCGAAGCGGGGACTGGCGG
>OGXS01001827.1_pt1 | contig 12583 bp, 10 predicted proteins | sample 1576371 | NCBI WGS metagenome assembly OGXS01 (sample SAMEA3541475, study PRJEB24748) | human gut metagenome | biome: human gut; feature: human-associated habitat; material: faeces | place: China | collected 2012
ACTTGGAGCAGAAGGTATCGGACTTTGCCGTACAGAGCATATGTTCTTTGAAGGCGACAGAATTGATGCATTCCGTGAGATGATCTGTTCTGATACAGTAGAAGAAAGAGAAGCAGCGCTTGAGAAGATCCTCCCAGTACAGCAGGGAGACTTTGAAGGACTGTTTGAAGCGCTGGAAGGAAATCCGGTTACTATCCGTTTCTTAGACCCGCCGCTTCATGAGTTCGTTCCAACAGAAGAAGAAGACATCAAGAAACTTGCAGATGCTCAGGGCAAGACTGTTGAGCAGATTAAGACAATCATTGATTCTCTTCACGAATTCAACCCAATGATGGGACACCGTGGATGCCGTCTTGCAGTTACTTATCCAGAGATTGCTAAGATGCAGACAAAAGCAGTTATCCGTGCTGCAATCAATGTACAGAAAGCACACGCTGACTGGAAGGTTTGCCCAGAGATCATGATTCCATTGGTTGGAGATATCAAAGAGTTCAAATTTGTTAAGAAGATCGTTGTTGAGACAGCAGACGCTGAAATTGCAGCAGCAGGAAGCGACCTTAAGTACGAAGTTGGTACCATGATCGAGATTCCTAGAGCATGTCTGACAGCAGATGATATCGCAAAAGAGGCTGACTTCTTCTGCTTCGGTACAAATGACTTGACACAGATGACATTTGGCTTCTCTCGTGATGATGCTGGCAAGTTCTTAGATGCTTACTATGATGCTAAGATCTTCGAGAACGATCCATTTGCTAAACTTGACCAGACAGGCGTAGGCTCATTGATGGAAATGGCTATCGCTAAGGGAAGACCAGCAAATGAGAAACTTCATGTTGGTATCTGTGGCGAGCATGGTGGAGACCCATCTTCTGTAGAATTCTGCAACAAGTTAGGCCTTAACTATGTATCTTGCTCACCATTCCGCGTGCCGATCGCAAGACTGGCTGCAGCACAGGCTGCAATCGCAGAAAAGAATGCATAATTAAATTACAAGATATTTTGACGCAGGGGTAGTATGCCTCTGCGTCTTTTCGATATTGAGGAAAATAAATTTAATAAAGTTCAGCAAGAATAGCAGTCAGCAACGTAATGTACTTAAGAAAATTCGCAATCGAAGCCATTCTTGAAGCCTTAGTTATCAGAAAGGCTTATCAAAGTCTTGGGAAAAATAAAAAGTAGTAGAGGAAATTTGAAGATTAGATAGCAATTTGGTAGTGCGAATATGAAGTATACATAAAAATCCCAGGAGATTCGCACCAAAAAAGTTGCACAAAAATTGAGTATTGTATTACAATATAGATTAAAGAGGAAAAGATATTAAAAGAAAACCGTAATATGTTACGAAAATAATGTTGTTTAATATTGATATTTGGATATGTTTGCTGTCGTTCCCTGTATAGGGAACGTGGATTGAAATATCTCTTTCGATATTTACACAAATTACTTTAAAGTCGTTCCCTGTATAGGGAACGTGGATTGAAATCTTAAGTCAATGACCTTGCCTGATTCTTCTGCGGTCGTTCCCTGTATAGGGAACGTGGATTGAAATCTTCGCTATAATTTAATTGGTTAAATTTCTTGAGGTCGTTCCCTGTATAGGGAACGTGGATTGAAATACACCACTGATATTCACCTATGCACTCCAAATTCCCGTCGTTCCCTGTATAGGGAACGTGGATTGAAATTTCGTTGTAATAATTCCGTAGCGGATGCTGTATCGTCGTTCCCTGTATAGGGAACGTGGATTGAAATGTCTTTCTCGTCCATAACATCACAATAGTATTCGTCGTTCCCTACATTGGGAACGAGGATTGAAATATTCCTACACCCGTTTTCGTTTCAACAACGTCTGCGTCGTTCCCCTTGCGGGAACGAGGATTGAAATCATGTGTCCAGGGCATTGATGAGATTCTGTACTACGTCGTTCCCCATGTGGGAACGTGAATTGAAATTAAAGCATAGCCAGCAATGCTACAAAGTCAAATGCGTCGATCCCCACATGGGAACGCAAATTGGATTATTACCATAGTAGATATAGGCGCCCCTGTACAAGGTTGATCCACTTGTGAGAATCCGAATATAGATACCTCTTTATGGGCATAATAGCTTGACTGCTTACCGCAACAAACAGCAAGACCTATTTTTAAAACAAACCATACTACGAAGTTATTAAAAATTAACTAACATGTTTAATTCATAATGATACATTTAAAGGGGAATAAAAGTGATTTTAAACAGAAATGTGTAAAGATTTATCAGTTTTGCATATATAGAGCAAATGCCCATAGTTCAGGGCGGCGGAGATTTTTCTCCGCCGCCCTGATTACAATACCAAGCCAAGCACCTACATCGCAGCATTAATTGCAGCCACAGCGCCATCTGCCACGGCTGTTGCAGCCTGGCGTACCTGCTTGACGCGGATATCGCCGGCAGCATATACGCCAGGAATGGAGGTTTCCATTTTTTCATTCACCGGAATATATCCGTTGTCTAACTTAAGTTCCGTATATAATTCGGTATTGGGATCAGCTCCTGCATATACGAAGATGCCACAGCCATCATCTTCGATAACATTAATCGTCCCATTTTTCTCATTAAGTATCTCCAATTTTTCTACATGGTTTTTTCCGTATACTTTGTTTAGCCTGGAAGCAAGACAGACCTTGATATTATCTGTCTGGCGAACTTTATTTAAGAATTCAGGAACACATCCTAACGTATCCTCAAAATGAATGATTGTAAGTTCTTTTGCAAACTGAGATAGATACAATGCTTCCTTAACCGCGCCGTCTGCGCCGCCTACTACATATATATTTTTGCCTTTATAGGATGGGCCATCTTTTGCAGCATTAAGGCCGATGCCCTTCCCGGAGAGTTCATCCTCCCCTGGAATGCCAAGTGTTCTGGGAGTAGTTCCGTTTGCGAGGATGATTTTGGGCGCTTCATAATGATTACGGGATGTGGTTACCGTCTTTATATCACCTTCCAGAGTTACTTTCTCGACGTTTTCGTAGATGATTTCTACACCTGCCTCCAAAGCCTGTCGTTCCATTCTCTTGGCAAAGGTGGCCCCGGTTTCGCCGGGTACGATAGCAGAGTAGTGGGTAACGGTAGATACTTTTCCGATGATTCCGCCTACTGCATTTTTTTCAATAATCACTGTCTTTTTACCGCGGCTTACCGCATAGATTCCGGCACTGATACCGGCCGGACCGGCACCTATGATGATAATATCGTACATGAAGATACTTCCTTTCCTGAATAGAGGGTCAGAGAAGGGACTCCCCTACAGAATCAAGAGTTCCTTTAAGTTCCGTAAAAAATATATCACAATCAAACCATAATGTAAAATTATAGTTTTTTATATAATGATAAGAAAAATAAATAGACGCCCCGAAACAAGGCGTCTATTTAATGGAGCCTATATAAAGAAAAGTGTATTTTTAGGCCAAGTACCAATTAAATACAATGAATCATATATAACTGTAATAAATAATGACGCATCTACAATACGCTAAGCGCGATCGCATGAAGCTTATTCCTGGCAGAATCCGACCGGGATGTCATGATTATAGGGACGCCAGCACCGATCACGGCGCTTCCGGTATTGAGTTCGGCAAAGTAGCGCAGAGACTTATCCAGGGCATTGCCGGTACACAGGTCCGTCATGAGCAGAATATCTGCCTTACCGGCAACTGGGCTGGTAATTCTCTTGCTGGCGGCAGCCTCCGGTGAGATGGCATTATCCATGGCCAGAGGGCCATCTATACGGCAGCCTTTAATCTGTCCTCGTTCACTGGCCTTGCTAAGCATAGCGGCATCAATGGTTTCCTGCATTTTTTCATTTATGACTTCTACCGGCGCAAGGCAGGCCACGTTAGGGCATTCGATTCCGAGCCTATAAGCCAGAGCGACTGCATTCTGTATGATCTGCACCTTTTCTTTATAGGAAGGAGAGACATTAATGGCACAGTCGCTCAGCAGCACGAGTCGATTCTGCGCCGGGAACTCAGTGACTGTAATCTGACTAACAAGAGAGCCTGGGGCAACCAATCCGCATTCCTTGTGGAAGATTGCCTTTAGGAAGGCGGAAGTATGGAGAAGACCCTTCATAAGGGCATCCGCCTTGCTGGTAGAGGCCAGAAGGACGGCATGCTGGGCCGCTTTGAAATCATCGGGCTCATTGATAATGGTCCAGTCATCCGGCACTTCACCTAACTCCACCAGGATCGTACGGATTTGCGCAATCTGGCCAATCAGGATGAAGTCGGCAATCCCTTCCTTTCTGGCAGCAGACGCAGATGCAAGGACTTCTCTGTCATGAGCAGCAGCAACGGCAATCGTCTTTCGGATCGTCTTCTTTTTTATATCTTTTAACAGTTCCTCAAAATTATGGTACATAGTTTGCCTCCTTATGCTGTCTGGGCATCGTAATTCTGGAGTTCCTCTTCTTTGCGAAGCACGCGCAGTGCTCCTAAGGCCAGAGATTCTAGTTCATTCTCCCCGGGATAGGCAAGGACTGGAGCAAGAAAGGATACCCGGCTTTTAATCAGGCCCACGAAGTATTCCCAATAGGCCAGTCCGGCTGTGAGAAGGATGGCATCCACTTCGCCGCACATGGATGCAGCGATGCCTCCGATCTCTTTAACTACCTGGTAGGCCATTGCTTCGGTAACAGAGCGGGCCAGATCATCGCCGGAATCGATCCGGCGCTGTACTTCCTTGCCATCCACAGTACCGAGATAGGCCACCATGCCGCCTCTGCCATTGACGCGGCGCAGCATCTCATCCAGCGTATATTTGCCGCTATAGCACAGTTTGATAAGTTCGCCTACCGGGAGGTCTCCGCTTCGCTCAAGAGCAAACGGGCCATCCCCGGCCAGCCCATTGTTTACATCAGTGATTTTTCCTTTTTCGTGGGCGGCTACGGTAATACCGCCTCCCATGTGGGCCACAATCAGATTTACATCCGTATACGCAATATGATGATCCCGACAGTACCTGCGTGCGGTTGCCCTGTGATTCAGCGCTTGAAAGGACGCAATCCGCTGGATCTCCGGAAGGCCGGAATAGGTTGCTTCCGGCCGCATCTCATTGCAGACGGGAGGATCCACAGTCAAGGCAGGAATCTGATATTTCGATGCAAGATCATAGGCAATCTGGCCGCCGATATTGCATGGGTGGTCGCCATAGAGGCCACATTGGGAATCCTTAAGCATCTGGGATGTAATCGCATAGGTGCCGCCTCTGACCGGACGAATGGTTCCTCCCCTGCTTACGATAGCATGGAATTCTTCCAGGCGTTCTCCTTTTTCGGCCAGAAGCGTCTTAATAGCACCCAGCCGGTACTCATACTGATCCATGAAATGCAGATAGCGCGCGATATCTTCCCTGCGATGGGTGATCGTGTGAGTCCAGACTGGAGAATCGTCCAGATAGACGCCTACCTTTGTGGAAGTGGAGCCCATATTGATGATTAATAGACGATAGTTCATAAACGCCTCCTTATCCTATATTTAAAATGATACCAAAAAGTTCAATATAGAAAACGGCGTTTTAATATGTGAATTGTTATGGAAAATATAGCACAGAAAAAGAAGACAGTCAATAGAAAAGCAAAAAATAAAAGGGCTACATTACTGCAGTCCTTTCTGAATCTGTTCTGCGGCAAGATGAAGCGCCTGCAGATGTTTTTCTTTATTGGCAGCCATTCTGGTGGTCGGGCCGGAGGAACTGATTGCTGCTACCGGGCGGCCGGAGAAAGTTAGAATAGGAACCGCATAGCAGGTGAGTCCCACTTCAGCCTCCTCATTATCGCAGGAGTAGCCTTGTTCTTTTATCTGGCTGAGAATATTCAGCAGTTCCTTGGCATTTCGGATAGAATTAGGCGTCTGCCGGTCGAAATTGGCAGAGCGGATATACTGGTTGATGAATTGATCTGATTCATAGGCAAGTATGGCCTTTCCCGTTGCCGTAATGTGCGCATACTGAGTATAGCCAAGCATAATGTCCATTTTAAGCCAAAGAGTCCCAACGGATTTGTCTATGAAGGTAACATGGGTGGGATTATCCATAATGACCAGATGAGAGGATTCTCCGGTATCTTCCGAGATTCTGCAAAGGTGAGGGTGGATCAGGCTGATCAGTTCCATGCGGTTGTGAGCGATCTGTCCCAGGGTGGATACTTTGGCGCTGAGCCGGTATTTTGCATTCTCGCCCTTGGAGATGTAGCCGCACCTCTCTAAAGTAACGAGAAAACGAAAAGCCGTGCTTCGATTGATTCCCAGATAACGAGTCACGTCCGACGGGCTTAGTTCCTCGTATGCGAAGAATAAATCCATGATGGAAAGCGCATTTTCTACAGAGTGAAGAATATACTTGTCATTATTTTTCGCAATGGAATCGCTGGTGTTTTCTTCTTTCATATGGAATCCCCCTTTAATATTATAGGTACAGTTTAGCAGGAAAGAAAAATTACGTCAATGTCGTTTCGTATAATAAAACGGCGTTTATTAGTAATTGCTAAAAATGTGACTGAAAATTCTTGCAATTTGCCATATATAATTCAATTGACAATACTATAAACTGGATGTACTATAAAAATACAAAAAGTTCGATATAGGTAACAATGTTTTGTAAAGAGAAACAAAAGCGAAGAAACATGGCGGCGGCCTAATGAAAGATCATTTAAGTGGGACATCAGGTGAAAAGCAAGTAAAATGCAGGAAAAGGAGAGAATGTCATATGAAAGAAATCCGTTTGCACGGCCGGGGAGGCCAGGGAGTAGTCAAAGCTTCGCAGATTGTGGTGAAGGCAGTCGTACAGGAGAAGAAGCAAGGCCAGTTTATCCCGTTCTTCGGAGTAGAAAGAAAGGGTTCGCCGGTATTTGGATATCTAAGAATATCGCAACAGCCAATTAGAAGGAAGATGCAGGTCTATGAGCCGGATATTCTGATGATACTGGATGACTCCCTCGTTGTTCTTCCAGCCACCTATGAAGGCTTGAAAGAGGGAGGAACGATAATCATGAATACGGTAAAGCCGCTGGAGGAACTGAAGATTCCTTCTCAGGCAGGAAGCGTGGCTGTGGTGGATGCCACGGGCATTTCGGAAAAGATACTTGGAAGAAATATACCCAATACTGCTATGCTTGGAGCATTTGCCAAAGTTACAGGGCTTGTGGACAAGGAAATATTGTTCCAGGAGATAGAGGCTTCCTTCGGGGCAGCCAACAGGGAAGCGGCACAGATGGCATATGATCAGGTAAAGAGCGTGGAAGCGTAAGGAGGGAACAGAATGACAGAACATTTACATATTACACCGATTGGCAACGATGGGATGTATATTCTTGATACCGCCAGCTGGCGGGTATTGCGTCCGGTCCTTGACCAGGAAAAATGTATCAGGTGCGGCATCTGCCTTTCCTATTGCCCGGTGAATTCTATTCATAAGGATGAAGAAGGGAAGTATGAGATTCATTACGACTACTGCAAAGGCTGCGGCATCTGCGCAAATGAGTGCATCAAGGATGCCATAGAGATGGTACCGGAAGGAGGAGTTAGATAATGGGAAATGTGAAAGTGCTTACTGGAAATTATTCTGCGGCAGAGGCTGCGGCTTTATGCCGGCTGGATCTCATTGCCGCTTACCCAATCACCCCGCAGTCATCCGTGGTGGAGCATTTGGCGGAACTTGTGCACAATGGGGAGATAGATGCCAGCCTTGTACAGGTTGAATCCGAACATTCGGCAATGAGCGTTGTCCAGGGAGCCGCGGCAGGAGGAGGAAGGGTATTTACCGCAACTTCCGCCCAAGGGCTGGCTCTGATGTACGAGCCTTATTTCAGAATGTCTACCTTGCGTCTTCCTATGGTGATGGCACTGGCTACCAGGGAGATGACGTCCCCTGAGACGGTGTGGAGCGGGCAGCAGGATGCAATGAGCGTCAGAGATGCAGGGTGGATTCAGATGTTCTGCGACAATAACCAGGAAATTGCAGATATGATTATCCAGGGATATATGATTGCAGAACATCCGGAGGTGTTATTGCCTGTGAATATTTGCTACGATGGATTCTATAGTTCCCATCTGACAGAGGGAGTGAATCTTCCAACTCAGGAAGAAGTGAATCGTTTTCTGCCTGCACCGTCTTTTGACCATGCAGTTCTGGATCCTGACAATCCGTTCGCACTGGATCCGCTGACGCCGGGGCCGATTCTGATGAAGTATAGGAAGACCCATCTAGATGCGATGGCGAACGCCTTGGATATCATCGATGAGGTTGACCAGAAGTTTGGAGATGCATTTGGCAGGTATTATGGAGGAACTATCTCCGGGTACAGGATGGAGGATGCGGAGGTCGTCATTATCACGATTGGAGGAATGACCGGCACCGGGATGGACGCGGTAGATCAGGCAAGAGAGGAAGGAATTCGCGCCGGACTTATCAAACTGCGCTTTACAAGGCCATTCCCGGCTAAGCGGATCAAAGAAGCGCTTAAAGGAAAGAAAGCCTTTGCCGTGATTGATAGAAGCGTATGTTTTGGATGGAGCCAGGGACCTATGCATATGGAAACCAAAGCGGCACTGGCGGATGCCAAGGACGATTATTGCCACTTTAGCGTGATCGGCGGACTGGGCGGAGCAGATATCTCCATTGATATGCTGCTTGGAACGATCCGCAGCCTGGAGGCGTCCAAAGATGATCCTGGAGAAAAAGAGACCCAGTGGTATATGGCAGACTAGTATACAAGGAGGAAGGTACATGAGTTATATTGATGTTTTAAATAAAGCAGAAGATCAGGTGACTCCGGGCATGTCTGCCTGTCAGGGATGTGGAGGAGAACTGGTCTTAAGGACGGTATTAAAAATCGCGGGGGAGAATACGATCGTAGGGATTCCGCCGGGCTGCATGGCGGGAGCCGGAGTGGTAGGATGGAATTATGCCAACGGATTAAAGATTCCGGTACATATTCCACTACTTGACAATACCGCGTCTTTTCTCACCGGGCTAAGCCAGATCTATGAAAGAAAAGGAAGGGCGGACGTTAACATCGTAGCAGTGGCAGGAGATGGCGCTACGGCGGACTGTGGATTCCAGAGCCTGTCAGCATCAGCGGAAAGGAATGAGAAGATGCTGTATGTATGCTATGATAATGAGGGATACATGAATACCGGATATCAGAGAAGTTCGACTACTACGAAGGGATCCAGGACTTCCACCACGCCGATCGGAACGGTTATCAATGGAAAACAGCAGCAGCAGAAGTACCTGCCGCTCATCCTTTCCATGCATGGCCTGACCTACTGTGCGACGGCTTCCGTATCCCACATGGCTGATCTGGTGATGAAGGTGGAGAAAGGCTTGGAAGCCAGCAAAAAAGGATTTGCCTATCTCCATGTATTCTCGCCATGTCCTACGGGCTGGGCATATCCGGCCGACAAGGCCATCGAGGTTGCCAGAAATGCGGTGAAAGCCAATGTATTTCCGCTTTGGGAGATGGAAGATGGAACATATAAGATCAACGTGGCAAATAAAATGCCGATATCAGTAGAAGAGTTCGTGAAAGGGATCGGCAAATTCAAGAATCTTTCCAGAGAAGATGTAGGCAGCATACAGAAGGCTGTCGATGAAAGATATGAATTACTTAAGCGTCTGGCCGCGGTATAGGCAACAGGCTTAAAGGCAGCAGGGTGCCGGAAAGGAGAATGCAATATGAAACTTGGAGTAATCGGAGGAGCAGGGCGTCTGGGAGCAACCACAGCCTTTTGCGTAGGACTTAGAGATTGTGTGGATGAAATCAAATTGATGGATGTAAAGGAGAACTTTGCAGCAGCCAACGTTATGGACATGAGTCAGGCGTTCCTTCCGGTGGGAAGAACGAAGGTATCGCTGGCAAGGGATTATTCGGCTTTCTCGGATTGCGACATTATTCTCAGCGCGGCGGCCAAGCCATTTTCCAAGGATATTAAGGACAGAGCGCAGGAACTGCAGATGAATGTGGAGATTATCAGGCCCATATGCGAGCAGTTGAAGAAATATTGCAAGCCCACTACGGTAGTCATTATTTCAGCCAATCCGGTTGACGTGTTCGTATATATCTACCAGAAGCTTCTGGGCTGGGATAAGAAACAGTTCCTGGGACTGGCAGGCAATGATACCATCCGGCTGAAGTGGGCGGTAGCGATGGCGACCGGGAAAGAATATTCGAATATCGGGGCCGCCTGTATCGGAGAGCATGGAGGAGGCGCGATCCGGCTCTATGAGTCCATGACATATGGAGAAGTTCCCCTGAAGCTTACCGAGGAGCAGCAGGCACAGGCAGAAAAGGAGTGTGCGGACTGGTTCGGGCATTGGACGGATCTTGAGACAGGTACGACGACCGGCTATACGTCAGGCGTGACAATGTCCATGATGATCGAGTCCATTGCCAAGGACGGCGATCTCATCATTCCATGCTCTACGCCTCTGTGCGACCAGATGGGATATGACAGCTGTGCCATGGGTCTTCCGGTGAAACTGGGTAAAGGAGGAGTTAAGGAAGTGATCATTCCGGCTCTTACGCCGGAGAGAAAGGAAGAATTAAATAAGGTTGCGGATAAGATAAGCGAGATGATAGCCCAGGCCGGTTATTAAGTATTGACCGGAGAATAAAGAGGGGGTGGACATAATGTCCCTTGTATTAGCAGTGATTCCCATTTTAATTGTACTGATCGGCATTATTTTTCTTAAGAAGCCGGCCTGGATTGTAGCGCTGATAGGCGCCGGAATCACATTCATTCTTGCGGTTACTGCTTTTTCAGGCGAGATCCCGGCGATGGCCGCCACCGCGAAAAGCGGGGTCATATCAGCCTTGCAGGTTGCATTCCTGGTATGGGGAGCATTCGCGCTGCTGGAACTGATGCAGGTCAGCACAGGCATGAACCGGATCAAGACGACAGTCAGTTCTTTGACCAAGGACAGGCGCGTGCAGATCGTCCTGATAGCTTTCTGCCTGGGGGTCTTTATTGAAGGCGCCACAGGAAACGGGGCACCAGCGGCCATACTGGCGCCATTTCTCCTGGGGCTGGGGTTTGAGCCGCTTGTGGCAGCGGCGGCCTGCCTGATCAGCAATGGGGTGCCGCCTTGCTTTGGAGGAGCCGGAGTTCCCACGATTGCAGGCATGAGCGCGATAACAGACCAGATATCCCTGGCGTCTATCGTTGCCATGACAGGCAGATTCCTGGCAGTAGGTTGTCTGCTGGTTCCGGTGGTGCTGCTGGTGGTTCTATATGGAAGAAAAAGCCTGAAAGGCATGTGGGGATATCTGGCGTCCGTAAGCATATGCATGGGAGCTTCCATGCTGCTGGTGACGAATTTTATCGGAGCGGAACTTGCGGATCTGATTACCGGCGTAGTCGGGGTGGCCGCATCCGTGGCCTATTTAAAACTGGTAGGAGTCAAGGAGAATGAAGCCTATGTGAATGAGTCTGACGCAACGTTTGAGACCAGCCTGACAAACTTCAAGGCTTTCCTGCCTTACATACTATTATTGATCCTCTTGCCGGCGGTAAGATTCAGCTTTCCTCTGTCAGCCTTGACAAAATATGGCTATGCCACATGGATTGGAGCGGTAATTCATCTGGTAGTCCTGATTAGCTCATGCGCGATGGGGTGCGGCAGCAAATTCATCTTATGTGAGAAAAATGCGATTCTCAAGCTGATCAAGCCGATTATTACGCTATGTGCGCTGTATGCATTGGCTAACCTGATGAACAGTTCAGGAATGATATCCAGAATTGCCAGGTTTCTGGCAGACGTGGCAGGTGGCTTTTATCCGGCAGTATCTGTTATAATAGGAGCAATCGGAGCATTTATCACAGGCTCCTGCCTGGGCTCCAACAAACTATTCTGCATGCTGCACCTGGAGGCGGCATCCACGCTTGGCATCAACCAGTTTGTAGCGGTGACGGCCAGCAGCGCCGGAGGGTCTCTTGGCAATATGATATGTCCGAATAATATCATTGCGGTCAATGCCACATTGGAACTAAAAAATGCAGAAGGGGCGGTATTTAAGCGGACCATCAAGGCATTTCTGATTATGACGGCTGTCTACTGCGTGCTGGCTATGGTCTATGCATACATACTTTTCCCGGAATTCGGATTGTAACTGTAAACGATATAGTTTAGGAGGTAGAAAATATGGAAGATTTTTATCCTGTAGTAAAAGTAGCAGCTGTTCAGGCTGCACCAGAGTATCTGGACAGGGATGCGACGGTTGAGAAGGCCTGTTCGCTGATTGATAAGGCGGGGAGCGAAGGCGCGAAGCTGGTTGCATTTCCGGAAGCATTTATTCCCGGCTATCCTTGGTGGATCTGGTTTGATGAGCCGGCGGCAGGCATTCCGTTCTTTATTAAGCTGTATAAGAACGCCGTGACCGTTCCAGGGCCGGCAGTTCAAAGCCTATCGGAAGCGGCGAAGAGAAATGGCGTCTATGTCTGCATTTCCGTAACAGAGAAAGACGGAGCCTCCCTTTATCTGACCCAGCTATGGTTCAATCCTAACGGGGACTTGATCGGCAAGCACCGCAAGTTAAAGCCGTCCG
>OGXS01001831.1_pt1 | contig 12565 bp, 10 predicted proteins | sample 1576371 | NCBI WGS metagenome assembly OGXS01 (sample SAMEA3541475, study PRJEB24748) | human gut metagenome | biome: human gut; feature: human-associated habitat; material: faeces | place: China | collected 2012
CCAAGATGATCGACCGCAACACCCCGATCCCGACCTCCAAGACCGAGATCTACTCCACGGCCGCCGATAACCAGACGTCCGTCGAGATCAACGTCCTCCAGGGCGAGCGCGAGCTTGCGCGCGACAACAAGAGCCTCGGCAAGTTCCAGCTCACCGGCATCCCGGCCGCGCGCCGTGGTGTGCCGCAGATCGAGGTCACCTTCGACATCGACGCTAACGGCATCGTGACCGTCTCGGCTAAGGACAAGGGCACCGGCAAGGAGCAGCAGATCACCATCTCCGGCTCCACCGCGCTTTCCGACGAGGAAGTCGACCGCATGGTCAAGGACGCCGAGGCCCACGCCGAGGAAGACAAGCGCCAGAAGGAGGAGGTCGAGGTTCGCAACCAGACCGACAGCCTCTGCTACTCCACCGAGCAGACCATCGCCGACCTGGGCGACAAGGTCTCTGCGGACGTGAAGGGCGAGGCCGAGGCTGCCATCTCCGAGGCCAAGAAGGCGCTCGAGGGCACCGATGTGGACGCCATCAAGGCCGCCGGCGATAAGCTGCAGGAAGTTGCCTACAAGCTGGCGCAGATCGTGTATGCCGATGCCCAGCAGGAAACGGACGGCTCGGCGGCAGCCAGCTCCGATGACGACGTAGTCGATGCCGATTACGAGGTTGTCGACGACGATCAGGACAAGTAATGTTCGCCAAGAAAGCTCGCACGGAGGCGGCCGCTGCTGCCGCCTCCGATGACTCTGAGGAGAGGGACGTGAAGATTCCCGTAGAAGCAGATGACGAGGTCGCGAAGGCCCAGGCTGCATCCGATGAGACCGCTGCCGAGGCCGCTGGGGCCGAGGCCGCTTCGGCAGAGCCCGCCGACCGCGATGACACTCCCGAGCAGGCTGCGGCATCGCAGGCCATGACCGAGGAGGAAATGGTCGAGGCTGCCATCCGCGCTGGCGAAGAGGCCGCTGCGAACGACTTCAAGCTCAAGTACGAGCAGGCTCAAAACGAGCTCGCTGAGGTGCGCAAGAAGCTTGCTGCTGCCGAGGAGACGGCCGCAACGGCCGACGCCAAGGTGCGCGAGGCGCAAGATCGCGTGGCTCGCTTGCAGGCGGATTGGGATAACTACCGCCGCCGCACCGCGAGCGAGCGCTTAGCCGAGAAGAGCCGTGCTACTGAGAAGCTCGTGACGGCGCTGCTGCCCGTGCTCGACGACATGGAGCGCGCCATCGATCACGCTCGCACGCAGGAGATGGACGAAGCGTTTTCGCAGTTCGTCGATGGTGTGGAAGCCGTGCGCGCCAAGATGCTCGACGTGTTCGGCCATGAGGGCGTCGAGGCGATCGACCCCAAGGGCGAGGCGTTCAATCCGCTCGAGCACCAGGCCGTGGGTCGCGTGGAGGATCCGGAGCAGTACGACGAGACGGTTAACGACGTGTACCAGAAGGGTTACCGCATGGCCGACCGCGTGCTCAGGGCGGCGATGGTGACGGTCACCTATGGTGGCGAGAAGCGCCCCGCGCCGGAACCCGAGGCAAGCGAGGAAGCGCCTGACGCAGCTTCCGACGAGGCTGCTGAGTAGTAACCGGGCTCCGAAGCGACAGTTTCGGGGCCCGATTTGATAGAGCCATGAAACCTGGAAATGATAAAACGAACCGGGTTCGCTTTATCACGTTTGGGAAGATGAATGACGAAAGGGGGCAAGCGCCATGGCGCAGAAGACCTTTTACGATGTGCTCGGGGTGAAGCGCGACGCCTCCGAGAAAGAAATCAAGAGCGCATTCCGCAAGCTCGCTCAGAAATACCATCCAGATGCGGGCGGCGATGAGAACAAGTTTAAAGAGATCAGCGAGGCGTACGAGACGCTTTCCGACGAGAAGAAGCGCAAAGAGTACGACCAAATGCTGATGTTCGGCGGTATGCCGGGCGGCGGTGCGGGCGGTGCATATACCTACACCGGCGGCGCGGGCGCCGGCGGCTGGAGCGACATCTTCAGCAGCATCTTCAACGGCGACGGTGCCTTTGGCGGTGATTGGGGCCAGGGCTTCGGCGGCATGGGCGGCCGCGCGGCGAACCGCGTGCGCAAGGGCGAAGACCTTACGGTCACCATCGATATATCGGCCGAAGACGCGTTCCGCGGCACGTCCCAAACGATCACCTATCGCATCCCCTCTACCGGGGAGCGGCAGACGGTGAGCGTGCCGGTGCCTGCCGGCGCCGTTGACGGAGGCCGCGTTCGCTTGAAGCGCCGTGGCGAATACGGGGCAAACGGCGGTGAGCGTGGAGACCTGCTGGTGATCACGCATGTCGAGCAGCATCCGCTGTTCAAGCGCGATGGCGCAGACGTTACCATGACGCTGCCCGTCTCCGTGTATGAGGCCGCACTGGGGTGCGAGATCGAGGTGCCGACGCCCGGTGGCGGGACGGTGCGCCTGAAGATTCCGGCGGGCACGCAGTCGGGCAAGACCTTCCGCTTCCGCGAGATGGGCGCACCCGATGTGAAGCGCCGCGGCCGTACCGGTGCGCTGCTGGTAAAGATTGAGGTGCGCACCCCCGATCGCCTGAGCGACGATGAGCGTGCTGCGCTTGAGAAGCTGCGTGATGCCGACCACCGCGACTACCGTGCGAATGTTGACCGGTATCGCGCTAAGATGTAGCTAGAACGCGTTGCGCGTGCCCCGGAGCTTGTCGTGGGGCGCGCGCAACGCATTGGATTCAAAGACCCGGAGGAGTTGAGTGCGATGGCTCAGTCCGATCGAGATAAGCCACTGTACATGATCAGCGTGGCGGCGGAGCTCACGGGCATGCACCCGCAGACGCTGCGCGTCTATGAATCCAAGGGGCTTGTGAATCCTAAGCGCTCGGGCGGCAACACGCGCCTGTACTCGCGCGCGGATATCGAGCGGCTTGAGCTCATCAACCAGCTTACCGACGAGGGCATCAACCTCGCCGGCGTGGTGCGCATCCTCGATATGAAGGAGCGTGCCGAGGAGCGCGAGCGCGAGAACGAGAAGCTCCGCAGCCGCGTTCGCGAGCTTGAGGACCAGCTGCACGAGCTTAAGATGCAGAAGAAGATTACCGCTCTAGTGCCGCGCGGCGGCTCGGCCGATCCCGAGCAGGTCCTCAAAGGGCTGCTCGGTGGAGGCGGCATCTAGGCGCACCGAGGACGGCGGCGAATAGGGGCTGTCGCGCCCGGGGAGGGTGGCCATGCCCGGGGCCGGTGCCCTTCGACAGGTGCTCCTTTTCGCGGCGACTTGCGAACGCCTGGGGCTCACGGCGGATTCGTTCACTCCGGGTGATGCGACGGTATACCGGGCGTTGCACAACCAGTTTGTGGCAAATGCACAGGCGGTGCTGCTCGCCCATGAGATTGATCCTGAGGCGCGTGTGGGCGTAATGCTCGGTGACGACTTGCACTATCCCGCCACCTGCAAGCCTGCCGATGCCTATGCAGCGTTCAAGCACCGTCAGCTTGGGAACTTCTTCTACACCGACGTGCCGGTGCGCGGGGCTTATCCTGGCTATGCGAAGCGCTACTTTGCCGAGCATGGTATTGACCTTGGTATAACCGAGGAAGAAGCGCGCATCTTGGCGGAGGGAACTGTGGACTTTGTCTCGTTCTCGTACTATTTCACCAAGGTCGAGGACTCGACTCGTCCGGGCGAAGAGGTGCTGAACCCGCACATCGAGAAGTCGATCTGGGGCTGGGGAACTGATCCTCTGGGCTTCAGAATCTCCCTCAACGAGTACTGGGATCGCTATCGGTTGCCGATTTTCATCGCTGAGAACGGGCTTGGCGCGCTTGATGAGGTGACTGAGGATGGCCATGTGCACGATGAGTACCGTATAGCCTACCTGCGCGCTCATATTGAGGCCATGCGTGAAGCGGTGCGCGACGGCGTAGGCGTGTTCGGCTATGCCACATGGGGCCCGATTGATATCGTGAGTTGCTCGCAGGGTGAGATGAGCAAGCGCTACGGATTCGTGTACGTTGATCTTGATGACAAGGGCAACGGCACGGGCAAGCGTCTTAAGAAAGACAGCTTCGCATGGTGCCAGCGCGTTATCGCTACAAATGGTGAAGACCTAGGCTAACAGACGGCGGCGCTCTGCTTGGAAGACAATCGGTCTGGCTGTGATTGACTCCAGCCAGGCCGATTCTTCTTGAGCGGGGATGTGCTCAAATGCATGGATGCAGCAGGCTCGATGGCTGGCGACGAGGCGCCGCTCGCGGGCATGTCGCACCAGAGGCGAGCGGCGCGGTGTTTTTCACGTTTAGGCGAAGACGCTTGCTGCGGCAAGTGCAGCAAGGTAGAGTGCGAGCACCGCGGCGGCAACGGCGTCGCGGTGGGCAAAGCGCATGACATGGTAATGCGTGCGTTCCGGTCCGCCGGTATAGCAGCGGGCGTCCATGGCGCGGCCGAGGTTGTCGGCGTGACGCACGGCGCTTGCAAAGAGGGGTACCAAGAGGGGCACGCAGGCCCGTGCGTAGCTGAGCGCCCCCTTGCCTTCGAGCTGTGCCCCGCGGGCGGTTTGCGCAACGACGATATTCTGTGCATCCTGGCTGAGCACCGGTACAAATCGCAGCGCAATCGAGAGGATAAGCGTTGCCTGGCTCACCGGTACGCCGAGCCGCTCGAGCGGTGCGAAGAGGCGCTCCACCGCGTCGGTAATGGCCATCGGTTGCGTGGTGAGCATGAGCAGCGATCCCATGAGCAGCAGCAACAGGAACCGCAGCGTATAGAAAACCGCCGAGCTAACTCCTCCGGTGGTAAACGAAAACGGCCCAATGGCTGCAAGCACAGTGCCGGTGTGAACAAAAAACAGGTTGAACAGGGAGGTGATAACGAGAAAGTACATGGCAGGTTTGATCTGCGAAAGAACGCGGCCAAGCGGGATCCGGGCAAGTGCCATGGCGAGCACAATGAGCGCGCCCGCGAGCAGCAGCGTGGGAACATTCGATACAAAGAGGCAGCTCGCCATGTAGATGATGGCGGCGATGAGCTTGAGGCGCGGGTCGAGGCGGTGGATGGGGGAATCCGCCGAATAATATCTGCCGATGCTAATGCGGACGGCCATGGCGCACCTCCTCGGGGAAAGCACCGCCAAGGTGCTTTGCGAGGCAATCTACGAGCTCATCGAGGGTGAGCGGATTGCTGCCCAGCGTCACTCCGTGCTCCTCAAGCCGTTGTGAGAAAACGAGCGCAGCGGGCACGCCGGGCACATGCTTGGCGGCTTGGGCGAACACCTGCCGTGGCGTGCCAGCTGCGGCGAGGTGGCCGTGTTCGAGCGCAACAACGTGGTCTGCGAGTTCGGCCACGTCGTCCATGCTGTGCGTGACGACAAGAATGGTCCGGCCATCATGCTTGAGCTGTGCGATCAGTGTGCGCATGCGGCGTTGGCCGGCGGGGTCGAGCCCCGCCATGGGCTCGTCGAGCACGAGGATGGGGGTGCGCATGGCGAGCACGCCGGCGATGGCGACGGCGCGTTGCTGCCCGCCGGAGAGCGCGAAGGGGGAGCGGCCGAGAAGTTCGGGCATAGCGGCGAGTCCAACAAGCGCGAGCGCTTCGTTGACGCGATCGGATACTTCGGCATCCGAAAGCGCGAGGTTGCGGGGGCCAAATGCGACGTCGTCAAAGACGGTTTGGGCAAAAAGCTGGCGCTCGGGCAGCTGCGCCACGTAGCCCACCTGCGATCTGAGCTCGCTGCGACGCGAAAGGTCGGCGGTGTCGATACCGGTAACGCGCACGGTCCCCACGTTGGGCACTTTGAGCGCGCACGCAAGCTCGACGGTGGTCGACTTGCCCGAGCCCGTATGGCCGATGAGCGCGGTAAGGCTGCCGGCGGGGACGGTGAACGAGACGCTATCGAGGGCAAGTGGTCCGCACGGATCGTGGGGGGTTGCACGGCGGCCGCGGCGCTTTCGCAGGCGCGCGAGGAACCCGGGCCGTTTGCGAGCGTTTTGCTCATCTGCGTACGAAAACGTGACGTCGCGGAACTCGATAGCTGCCGTTTGAGCTGCGCTCGGGGTTGCTGTCTGCGCCTCCTGCTCACGTTCGTGCGTGAAGTGCGAATTTTCAGGTGGAAAATCGGAACCAAATGTGCAATTTCCGCCCGAAGGCGCGGGCGCTGCTGTGCGATGCGCGTCAGAACGTGCGAGCATCGTCGGACGAGGTGCGCCCGACCGTGTTGATGTGTTCGCTGTCGCAGCATGCGCGATCGCGCGGGCGAGCTCTTCGGCATCGCTCGCTGCGGGGAGTTCGGGCAGCACGGCCTCCAGCCGGTGGGCGAGCTGCAGGGTAAACGGCGGCTCAAGCCCAAGCGAATGAATGGCATCGCGCTGGGCAAACACCTCTTCCGGCGTACCCTCGAGGGCAATGCGTCCCCTGTCCATGACAACGACGCGCCCTGCAACCAGGGCATCGTCCATAAAGTGCGTGATGTGCACGATGGTGATGCCCCGCTCATTGAGGTCGCGTGTGATGCGCTGAATGGCGCGTCGGCCCGCAACATCCAGCATGGCGGCCGGTTCATCGAGCACGAGTACGCGGGGATGCATGGCAAGCGCGCCCGCGATGGCGATGCGTTGGCGCTGACCGCCCGAAAGGTCGGCCGGGTCTGCCTGGGCGTAGTCGAGCATGTCCACCGCCGCCAGCGCCTCTTCGACGCGCACCGCGATTTGCGGTTGCGGCACACCGAGGTTCTCGGGCCCAAAGGCAACATCGTCTGCAACGACGCTCGTCACCATCTGGTCATCGGGGTGCTGGAACACCATCGCTACCTGGCGGCGCAGTTCAAGCGCTCGCTCCGGCTGCGCTGCGGCATCGATGCCGCACACGCGAGCCGATCCGTCTGTGGGTGCGAGCAGCGCGTTGATGAGCTGAGCGAGCGTCGATTTACCCGACCCGTTGCTGCCGAGGATGCAGAGGTGCTCGCCCGCCGCCACTCTGAGCGTGACGCCGCGAAGGGCCTCTTCATCGGCGCCTGCGTACGAGAAATGCACGTCGTGGAGCTCGATGATGGGGTCGGCGATGGAGCCGGCGGCGGTTGTCGAAGAGTGATTCTGCACGATGAAACGCCTGAGCAAAAGGGATGGTAGGGAACAATCGTATGCGTGCGCTAAGTGCGCTGCCTTGGGGCGTCGAGGGTGCGGGCACCGAAGTGCGTCGCCCGCCGAGCGTCTATGCAGCCGGGGTGTGCGCGGAGTCGCCGTGCCCGGGAGAGCCGGCCTGCTCGCCCAGCACATTCATGCAGGGTGCGAGCAGTACCTGGCCGGCCACGACGTTGATGACCATCTTGAGCGTGTTGAAGGGCAGGAGGATCGGCACGATCATGTAGACCACGTCCTGCATGGTCACGCCTGCGTAGAGCGGCGTCACGAAGAGGTTCGCGACGCAGGCGACCACGATGGAGATGGCCGCGCCTGCGACCATGCCCGCAAGCGAACTCGTGCGCGTGCGGCTGCGCGCGTAGATGAGCGCGGCAGGGATGATAAACGCGCAGGTCGAGAGCATGCCCATGGGTGCGCCGAACGGGTCGAGGAAGACGCGCGGTACCCACGAGATGATGGCGACCGCAGCGCCCAGCTTGGGCCCGAAGGCGAGCGCCGCGATGAGGCAGACGATGCCCGAGGGATCGTACATGAGCCACGGCGCCGCCGGGAAGATGGGAATCTGCACGAAGCTCAGCACGAGCGACGCGGCGGTGAAAAGGGCCGCAAGGGCGATCTTTTTGGTATTGACGTGTGTGGTGGATGAGCTGCTCATGGCAGTCGCCTCCGTTTCTTCCATCCGGACTGTACCGTCGGCCCTGGAATCACACCAGGTCAGCCGCTTGCGCGGGTCGCGGGCTTCTGGCGCGCTCTGCCTTGTGCAGCCGCGCGGTCCGGCCGGCTTCGCGCCGACCTGCCAGTTACCGCCGGTAGGGAATTGCACCCAACCCTGAAACTATGCGGTGCCTACTATACCCGTTTTGCGCGAAATGTCACAGGTTTGCAGTAGGTTGACATTTTTCTTTAAGATTGCGTTAGCACAACGAATGGCAAACGGAAGCGCGGCGGCAAATGCCGGGTGGAGCTCCGTTGGAATGGATGGTTGACATGCACGAATACAGCGAGGTCAGCGACGAGATTATCTGCGCTTTAGGCGCGGCGGCGGGCGAGGGTGCGGTGCTCATCGCGGAGCCCATGAGCGCGCATACGACGTTCAAGATCGGTGGGCCGGCCGATGTGGTCGTTGAACCGAGGACCATCGAAGGCGTGGTTGGCGCGCTTAATGTGTGCGCCATCGCCGGGGTCCCCGTAACGGTGGTGGGCAACGGATCCGACCTGCTCGTGAGCGACCGCGGCATTCGCGGCGTCGTGGTGCTGCTCGGCAAGAATTACAGCAACGTGCGCGTCGAGGGCGCGCACGTGGTGGCGCAGGCGGGCGCGCTCCTGCGCGATGTGGCGCTTGCGGCGGCAGATGCGGGCCTTTCGGGCCTTGAGCCGCTTTGGGGCATCCCCGCGAGCGTCGGCGGCGCCTGCCACCAGAATGCGGGTGCCTACGACGGAACGACGGGCGAGCTTATCGAGTCGCTCACGGCCTACGTGCCGGGCCGCGATCTTCCCGACGGCAGCCGTGAAAAGGGCGCGGTCAAGACATTCGCTCGCGATGAGCTGGGGTTCGGCTATCGAAAGAGCCGCGTGGCGAGCGATGGCCTCGTGGCGCTCGAGGCAACGTTCGCCCTCATGCCGGATATGGAAGCGTCTATTCGCGGACGCATGGACGACTACCAGCGCCGCCGCGAGGAGAAGCAGCCGCTCGAGATGCCCTCGGCGGGCTCCACGTTCAAGCGACCCGAGGGGTATTTCGCCGGCAAGCTCATCATGGACGCGGGCCTGCGCGGCGCGCGCGTGGGCGGGGCGCAGGTCTCCGAGAAGCATTGCGGTTTCGTGGTAAACACGGGGGGCGCCTCGGCAACCGATGTCTCCGCGCTTATCGAGCATATCCAAGATGAGGTGCGCGCGCAGTTTGGGGTGGAGCTCGAGCCCGAAGTCCACCGCGTCGGCGACTGGTAGCGGCTCGTCGAGGCACCCGATCTTGACGCTCAATCGTCGGTCGCCGCACGCGAGGCGTGCCCCCGCCTCTTTCGCGGCAACCTCGGGCACCTCGACGAGCCGCTTGGGCTGAGGTACGACACCGTTGTTGCCGCAAGACTCGTGTCATACGGAGTTCATGGCCAAAAACGTACGACTGGTGGTAAGCGTCGACCTTTCGATGGCGGGATTTGGGGCATCTCGAAGCAAAAGGGCGCAGGTATGGCCGTTTTGCGGTGGCGATGATCTCTATGAGGGGGCGTTGGGCCCCGGTTTTCAGGTGCGGGACCGTATCCACAACCACCAGTCGTATTAATTTGACCAAGGGCTCGAAAAATTGCGTGTCATCTCGTTGGCAAAACGGCCGGAAGCCAGCGGTGCATCGTTGCTGACCTCAGGGTGATGCAGCTGGCCAGGCATCTTTCATGCGTTCTGGTTGCGTGGGCACGTTGGCCGAATAACGCTCGCCTTGCGCGTGCGGCGGCGCTATGGTGGATGCATCGCTGTCATCGCATCGCCTACCCGAGGGGAGCCCGCCCATGACCTATGACCACGTCGCCCAGACCGACCCCGAGGTGTTCTCGGCCCTTGAACAAGAGCTTGGCCGTCAGCGGGGCACCATCGAGCTCATCGCATCCGAGAACATCGTCTCCCCTGCTGTTATGGAGGCCATGGGCAGCGTGCTCACCAACAAGTATGCCGAGGGTTACCCAGGCAAGCGCTATTACGGCGGCTGTGAAAAGGTCGATATTGTCGAGAACCTCGCCCGCGAACGCGCTTGCGAGCTGTTCATCTGCAGTTTTGCCAACGTGCAGCCTCACTCCGGTGCCAACGCCAACCTTGCTGCGTACATGGCGCTTATCGAGCCGGGCGACACGGTTATCGGCATGAGCCTCGACCAGGGCGGGCACCTCACGCATGGCTCGCCGGCGAATTTCTCGGGGCGGCTCTACCGTTTCCTGTCCTATGGGCTCAACCCCGCGACCGAGACCATCGACTACGAAGGCCTCGAGCGCCTGGCGCGCGCTGAGCGACCGAAGCTCATTGTGGGTGGCGCCTCGGCCTATCCGCGCACTATCGATTTTGAGCGGTTGGCCGCGATCGCACACGGCGTGGGCGCCAAGCTCATGGTCGATATGGCGCATATCGCGGGCCTTGTTGCCACGGGCGCGCATCCAAGCCCCTTTCCCCATGCGGATGTGGTGACCTCGACCACCCATAAGACACTGCGCGGGCCGCGCGGCGGCCTCATTCTCACGAACGACGGCGAGCTTGCGCGTGCCATCGACAAGGCGGTGTTTCCTGGGACACAGGGCGGTCCGCTCATGCACGTGATTGCGGGTAAGGCGGTCGCGTTCGGCGAGGCGCTGCAGCCGGAATTCCACGCGTATATCGACCACGTGGTCGAGAACGCGACGGCGCTGAGCGAGGGGCTCGTGGCAGGTGGTTTGCGCCTCGTTTCGGGCGGCACAGATAACCACCTGTGTCTTGTGGACCTTACGCCGGCCGGCGTTACCGGCAAGGACGCTGAGCGCCTGCTCGATAGCGTGGGGCTTACGGTCAACAAGAATGCCATTCCGGGCGAGCCGCGCTCGCCCTTCGTAACGAGCGGCATTCGCGTGGGATCGGCTGCTGCTACCACGCGCGGCTTCACGGCTGAGGAGTTCCGCGAGATTGGCGAGCTTATCGCGCACGCAGTCTTCCATGCCGAGGACGAGGCTGCTTTGGCCGAGGTTCGCGCCAGCACCGCCGAACTGCTCGAGCGTCACCCGCTCTACCCGGAGTTCGTTATGCGATGAATGGGGCAGAAATGCGAGGCAAGTCGACCAGCGCGTTGCCTCGTGAAACAAATGCACCGGGTATAGTTGTTTCAATGTAGTTGTTTCAGTGGGGGCGAGGGATAGGCCCTTTGCGCCACAAGGGATATGGAGAAGAGCATGCCAACAACTGATGATGTAAAAGTCGGTTTCATTGGGTTCGGCAACATGGCAAGCGCCATGGCGGATGGTTGGATTGCTTCGGGAGTTGTTCCCGGCGATCGGCTCTATGCGTGCGCGAACCGCTACGAGGCCCTCTGCGAGCGCACGGAGTCGCGCGGGATGCATGCGTGTGCGTCGGGGGAGGAGCTCGTGCGCGCCGTTGACGTCGTGGTCGTGGCCATCAAGCCGTACCTCATCGAAGACGTGCTGCCCGAGCTGGCCGGAGCGCTTGCTAACAAGACGATCATCTCGGTTGCGGCTGGCTGGGACAGCAAGGGCTACGAGCACATCCTGCCGGGCACGCACCATATCTCGACCGTCCCCAACACCCCCGTTGCCATCTGCGAGGGTGTGATTGCCTGCGAACGCAAGAAGACGCTTTCGGGCGAGGAGGCATTGCTCGTACACGAGCTTCTCGGCGCGCTTGGAACGGTGGTCGAGGTCGATAGCCACCTGCTTTCCATCGCGGGCACGATCGGTGGATGCTCACCTGCGTTCATCGCCATGGTCATCGAGGCGCTTGGCGACGCCGCGGTGAAGTACGGCATCCCGCGCGCCACGGCGTACGAGATGGTAAGCCAGATGGTTGCTGGAACGGCGAAGCTGCAGCTTGCAACCGGGCAGCATCCGGGCGCCATGAAGGACGCCGTGTGCTCGCCCGGCGGCACGACCATCAAGGGCGTGGCGGCGCTTGAGGCTGCGGGCATGCGTTCGGCGTTCATCAAGGCAATTGATGCCATCGAGGGCTAGTGGAGTGTAGGGCGCGGCGCCGTCCGGCTTTCCGCACGGGGGTGCTGGGGCCATCTGGATTGACCGAAAGGGCCCGGTGCCGCTCGGCTTCGTCGCGGGGGCCTGTCTCCGCCCGGCTTCGCTGCAGGTGCCCGGCGCCGCTTGGCTTTCATTTCCGAGTCTTTACCGTGTTGTGCCCGCAGTAGTGCACAAACCTGATATGCTAGGCGCAATGCAACCGGCTTGCTCAAGGAGGGGCCTATGTTGGGAGAGTTCATCGGCGGCTTTATCGGTCTTGCCGTCATTGTCATCATCGTTGTGGTGCTTCTTGCCGATACCCTGTTCGTGGTCAAGCAGCAGCACGCGGTTATCATCGAGCGACTTGGGCGCTTCAACAAGATCGTTGGCTCGGGCCTGCATGCGAAGATCCCCTTCATCGACCGCAAAGCGGCGACGGTGAGCCTGCGCACCATGAAGAACGGATTCGATATCGATGCCAAGACCGAGGACAACGTTACCATCGGGCTCGAGGTTTCGGCGCAGTACCACGTGAGCTACGAGATGGGCGCGGGCCCGGCGGATTCCGGCGTCTACAAGAGCTACTACATGCTGCAGCAGCCGGTCGCCCAGATGCGCGACTTCATTACCGATGCCCTGCGCAGCTCGATCCCCGTCTATACGCTCGATGAGGTCTTCGCCAAGAAGGACGACATCGCCCAAGACGTAAATGCAACGGTTTCCGAGCAGATGGCCGCCTACGGCTTCACGCTCGTGTCGACGCTCATCACCAAGA
>OGXS01001834.1_pt1 | contig 12545 bp, 9 predicted proteins | sample 1576371 | NCBI WGS metagenome assembly OGXS01 (sample SAMEA3541475, study PRJEB24748) | human gut metagenome | biome: human gut; feature: human-associated habitat; material: faeces | place: China | collected 2012
ACGTCGCGCCGACCATCCCGGCGGCGCGCGACCACGCCGGTGGCCTCACCCCCGAGCAGCGCCGCGTCCGCAAGATCGGCCAGGTGCTGCGCGCGTGCGGCCTCTCCGAGACCTCCACGTACTGCTTTGCCGCTCCGGACGACCTCTCCCGCCTCGGCATCCCCGAGGCCGGCCGCGGCGTGCCCGTGAGGATCATCCGCCCGCTCGTGGCCGAGCAGTCCGAGATGCGCCGAGACATGCTGCCGGGGCTCCTGCGCTCCGTTGCCTACAACCTCGACCACGGCGTCGCCAACGTGGCGCTCTACGAGATTGGTCGCGTCTTCTTCGGCAAGGAGCACGCGAGCCTTCCCGACGAGCCGAGCTACGTCTGCGGCGTCATGTGCGGGCGGCGCGCCGACGACGCCTGGAACCAGCGCTACGACGAGTACGACTTCTTCGACGCCAAGGGCGTGGTGGAGGAGCTGCTCGACGCCCTGCGCGTGACGAAGGTTCGCTTCAAGGCGGCGGACCCCGAGCAGTATCCGTGGCTCCAGCCCGGCCGCGCCGCCGAGGTGCTCGCGCGCGGGGAGGTCGTCGGATGGGTGGGCAACGTCCACCCGCGCGGCCTCAAGGCGATGGGCGTCGACGCGCCCGTGGTGGCGTTCGAGCTCTCGCAGGCGGCCCTCTTGCGCCTCGCCGCCGACGAGCTCCCCTACCAGGACGTGCCGACGCTCCCGGGCGTTGACGTGGACCTGGCGATCGTCGTGGACGAGTCCGTGACCTGCGAGACCCTCATGCAGCGCATCACCTCCGCCGGCGGCAGGCTGCTCGCCGACGTCCGCCTCTTCGACGTCTATCGCGACGACGAGCGCGTGGGTGCGGGCAAGAAGTCGATGGCCTTCTCGCTCACCTATCGAGCGGCCGACCGTACCCTCACCTCCGACGAGGTCGAGAAGGCGCACGCCAAGCTCGTGACCAAGGTCTGCAAGGCGACCGGCGGCGAGGTCCGCAGCTAGCCGCGCGCTCTTCTCGCCGTGCGGGCGCGGTCGGGCACGCAAAGGGTGTCCGGCCGCGTCGGCGCGTGCTAGGATTACTCCCATGCCGAGCTGGAACATACATACCGCGCACGTCGAGCGGCTTCTTCGCGAGGAGGGGGCGGACGCCCTGGGGGTCTCCGACGTCAACGCGTTTCTCTTCGGCAACTTCGTGCCCGACGTCTACGTCGGCTACATGGTGTCCGACACCACGCTGCGCATCGACTACAAGCTCACGCACCACTCCGTCCGCGAGCACATCCCGCTGCCGCGCTATGACGAGTTCTGGGACTACTACATCGCCGGACAGCGCGAGGTCTCCGACGTGACCCTCGGCGCCTGGGCGCATCTCGTGGCGGATCACGTGTACAACGCGCACACCCGTGCCTACCTGGCGAGCATTGGCGTCGAGGCGGGGGAGCGGGCGCGCATCGGCAAGCAGGGGGACTTCGCGCTCTTTGGGCGCACGCTCGACATCTCGATGGTGCCGCGCGTGGACGACGCGCTTCTCGCCCAATGCTCCGAGTTCCCCCCGTACACGATTCTGCCGCACGACGTGCACGGTGCCGTGGAGTCCGCGGTGCGTATCGTCGAGAAGAACCGTGAGGAGCACCTGGGCGAGCCGCCCGCCTACCAGCTGCTCACGGCGGAGTTCTTCGAGGTGGCTCGCGAGGAGGCGCACGCCGCCATCGTGGCCGGCCTCACCGCGCGGGCATAGCGTCGACTCCCCCTGATCCTCACCCTCGTGCGTTGAGAACCCAAACCACTTCTCCGGTTTGGGTTCGTGTAGTTGCCTCCGAGGAGCGTGTGGTGCGAGAAACTGCAGGATTCGTGCCATATCCTCTCCTGCTTGTCCGTTTTGGCGAACCCAAACCGTCATGTGGCCCCCAGGCTTTCGTCGCGGTTTGGGTCCGAGGAGAGGAGCAGACATGGGACATGACGGCATACGGGAGGGCACGGTCTACGGCTACGCGCGGGTCTCGAGCCGACCAGAGCCTCGCGCGGCAGCTCGACGCGCTGACGGGCTTTGGCGTGACGCCCGAGCGCATCTTCGCCGACAAGGCGAGCGGAAAGGACTTCTGCCGGCCTAGCTACCAGCGGCTCGTGCGTCGCATGCGGAAGGGGGACACGCTCGTCGTCAAGAGCATCGACCGACTCGGGCGCTGCTACGAGGACATCATCGAGGAGTGGCGCCGGCTCACCAAGGAGCGGCGCGTCCACATCGTGGTTCTCGACATGCCGCTGCTGGACACGCGCGGAGACCGCGGCGGGCTCACGGGGGAGTTCATTGCCGACCTCGTGCTGCAGCTGCTCTCCTACGTGGCGCAGCTCGAGCGCGACCACATCCATCAGAGGCAGGCCGAGGGGATAGCCGCCGCCCGCGCCCGCGGGGTGCGCTTCGGCCGTCCGCCGATTGAGCGTCCTGAGGGGTTCGAGCGCGTCCTCGGGCTGTACGAGCGCGGTGAGCTCTCCTGCTCGCGTGCCGCGCTCGACTGCGGGGTCTCGCGCTCTACCTTCATGCGCTGGGTGGGCAGGGAGCGCGCCGCGCGCTAGGGGCCGCTGCTCGTCCGTGTGTGGTCACGGGGAGGAGCTTGCCGCTCGCGGCAAGAAAACGCTCCCAAACGTGCCGAAAAGCTTAGACTTTTCCATCCGCTGGCTGTCAGCTCGCTGTCACGAGCGAATTCCCAGCTGACGTTCAGCTTCCAATACATCTGCTGTTTTTATCACACCCCCCTCAAAAAGTCTGCGTTTCGAGCAGTCGGAGGGGGTGGCGACGCATGCTCACAGACGAGCGCTCCTCGGTTGACGCCCTGCTCGCCGCCGTTGTCGAGCGAGAGGGAGAGCGAGCCGGCGACGCGCCCGCGCGTCCGCGCAGGGGCCGCCTGCGTCGTGCCTTCACCCCAACGCAAGAGATGATCCTTCGCTACCTGGCGGGGGAGACCGTGCTCCATGGTGGCGTCTGCTGCTCAAAGCGCGACCTCGCCTCCCGTCTGGACTGCAACGTTAAGACCATCGACCGGTGCCTCTCCGACCTGCGCAAACGTGGTCTCGTGAGCGCCGAGATGCGCTTTGACGAGCACGGCGCGCAGGTTCCGAGCCTCTATCGGGTCGTGCTCGAGAGGGCTCCGAGTGGGTGAGGCGCAAACGCGACGCCCTCGTGCGTCTGGAGATAGAGCGCGGGGCTTGGCCCCAAGAAACGAAGCAGAGACAAAGACGGGGACGGGGCCTCGTCTCTGAGAGAAAGAAAGGAAGGACAAGCGAGATGAACAGAAAGATTCGCTCAGGCATCGTTGCCCTGGCTGCAGCAATCTTTGCGCTTGCCATCGTCATCGCGCCGACAAGGGCGATGGCGCTTGACGGCGATGGCACTGTATATAGTGAGGACGGCATTCTCGTTTATGTTGAGGATGACGGCGCCGGGTTGATTAAGCAAGAGCTCACCGTCAACGTGAATGTTGACGGCGAGCGGGTGGGTACGACGACCTTGACGGGACTCTCCCAGGCCAGCGTCACAATGCGCATAAGCGTGGCGGGATACACGGTCGAGTCAATCGACTGCAGCGACATGCTCACGATGACAAGCGCTGGGAACGGCGTTTACGACGTTGGATTTGGAAAGGGGGGATCCAACTCGTATACCGCCACGGTCAACCTCGTTCGCACGATGAACGACATCGAAATCAGCGACGGTAAGACCGTTTATGGCACCTTCTCATGGTCCAAGCCGGATGCAACCGATTTTGGCTGGGAACGCAACGTAACGGTTCGCGTCAACGGGACCGAGGAGCACACTACGACGATAAGCACCCCTCGGATTCTGGAGAACACGACGGCAAACGACCAGTTCTGGTTCACTCCAAACGCGGCTCTCTTCAACACCGGCGATGTCGAATTCGACCGACTGACCCTTGACGCCAACGTAAACAGGGACCTTGTCATTGACCTTACGACGTGCTGCCCGTGCGGAAGCGACGTGTGCTCCTGCCCGGGTGGTGCCGACTGCACATGCGTCGAGGGCTGCGAGTGCGACCTCTGCGCGGGCAATCTCGGCGAGAACCGCATCGCAACCCCGTATGGCGTTCTGGGATATATGGCCGACGAGGAGGGTGGCTACAACCTGACCGTCGAGCTCTACGTGAACGGTGAGTTTGCCGAAGAGCATGTACTGCCCCGCATCCAGAACACCCGAAACGGCAACTTGACCTTTGAGCCTGCAAGCGGGTACTACTACTTCGTCGGCGAGAATTCCTACGACTTCATCACCAACCCCGGAACGCTGGGTACTTGGGACCAGGCATCGGGCTATCTTGAGTTCGGCGGCCAGACCCAGGCCGAGAAGGATTACCCCAACGTCCTTAAGGTCTATCTCTGGACCTTTAACAATCATGTGAATCTCGACGTCGACAGGCTTGATTGGTTTCCGGCGGGGGAGTATAACCCGATCAATGTTGTAACGGGCTATACGATTTCCTTCGACGCGTTTGACCCTCAGACCAATTCAACAAGGACGTTCACGTATGAGGCGACGTCGTTTAGCGGCGCCCAACGCCAGATTGTGCCCACCAACACAAAGGTTACGCTCAAGGCGATGTGCACCCCCGGATACGAGGCATCCGAGTGGTATACCGAGGAGCCATCGTCGATTAATTCACAGCTCATCGGCAACGAAGGCGGTGAGGTGGGTAGAACGCGCGACACTGCCACTGGCGATGAGGCGTACCTGACCGTCAATGCGAATGCGCTCACTGACGTACAGGTTTGGATCGGCGCGACTCGTGCGGCTACGGCCCCGACGCCTGACGAGGTGGTCGAGATCGTCGGGGAGAACGGTCTTCTTGTCGATTGCGTCAACCAGTATGCCGACCATGGTGACAAGACATATTCCCTCAAGGCTAATACGCTGAGCATAGGTGAGCCTACGGAAAACAACACCAAGGTTGAGGTGAGCGTTACCACAACCGACCAATACGTTGCCGATTACGTCGTCGACATGGGCGGTGAGAATCACTGGCTTGACCCCGAGCCGCAGACGCTCACCTTCACGCTCGAGCACGACGGAACGAGCTGGAAGGTTGCCGATGGCGAGACTCCAGTCAAGCTCACGGTAAACTGCGATGCAGAGCCCGCTCCAGAGCCGCCGACCACCGATGACGTCGAGGCTCTTCTCGCCAACAACGCGGTGAGCATCACCTGCGTCAACGACGAGGTTGAGCACGAGTCCGCCACGTACGGCCCGATGGACTACAGCTACTGGATCGGCCAGGTCACCGGCGACGCCGAGAGCGGCTACGAGTGCCTCGTCACCTTTGCCAGCGACAAGTACGTTGCCGCTTACGACGAGACGACCGGCGCTGACCACGCCCTCGCCGAGGGTGAGCAGGCCCAGAAGGCCATCAAGTTTGTCTGGGATGCCGAGAACAGCGCATGGGCCGTCGACGCCGACGCGAACCCCGTGAACTTTGACGTCGTCTGCGAGACCCCTGCTCCCGAGCAGCCCGACCTGCCCGGCATCGATGACCTGCCCACCATCTTTGGTACCCAGGGCGCCGTCCTTATCGACTGCGTCAACACCGACCTCTCCCCGGCTCACGACGATGCCACCTACGACATCAAGGCTGCCACCTACGGCTGGGAGAACTACGGCGCCGACGACAACGGCCAGTACACCGTTGATCTCCGCGTCTCCCCGTACGCCTACGTGGTTGACTACAACGCGGCCAACGGCGCTCACGCCCTGACTACCGATAGCGCCGACAGCAAGGTCATCACCCTTGCCTATGACGCCGAGGATCAGGCATGGAAGATCGCCGAGGGCCAGCCCCAGCAGTTTGCCTTCGAGGTGATCTGCGAGACCCCGCAGCCCGAGGAGCCGGCAGTGCCTAAGCTTCCGACGGATGACGAGCTCCAGCAGATCTTCGCCGACGGCCTGGTGAGCGTTGAGTGCACCACCGAGGGCGTTGGGCACGAGCTCAAGACCTACAAGCCCATCGCCGAGGGCGGCTATGCCTTTGGTGAGGTTGAGGGCAACGTCGAGGATGGCGCCACTGTTGAGATGACGGTCTTCCCGCAGGCGTACGTTGGTGCCTACGAGGCCGACTACGACAACATCCCGCACGCCCTCAACGACGGCCAGAGCGCTGCCGCGGTCAGGCTGACCTACGCCGACGGTGCCTGGAGCGTTGCCGAGGACTTTGCCCCGATCGCCTACACGGTGTTCTGCACCACTTGCCCCGTTGACAGCACGCCCGACGCCCCGACCATCGACGAGGTCAACGACCTCTTTGTTGACGGCGCCGTCAAGGTGACCTGCGTCAACGAGGAATCCGGTCACGGCTCCGAGAGCTATGAGCTTAAGAACGGCTATGTGACCATCGGTAACGTCTACGGCAGCGAGGCCGAGGGCTGGAAGGTTGACGTCACTGCCGCTCCTGGCCAGTACGTCCTCGACTTCCAGACCGCCAAGGGCGTTCACCACACGCTCTCGCCCGAGGACCAGGGCGCTCAGACCGTCACCCTTAACTTCACCGAGGATGGTTGGGCGCTGCCGACCGCCGATGCTCAGTTTGAGTTCACGGTGGTCTGCGCTGACGAGGCGGGCGACAACACCGGTGACAACACCGGTGACAACTCCGGCGACAACGGCGGCGACACTGGCAACGAGAACGGTGGCAACGGCGGTTCCGACAACGTCGACGGAACCGAGACCGCTGACGGCTCCAACCTTCCCGGCACCGGTGACGCCACGAGCGTCGGCATCGCGGTCGCGTTCGCACTGGGCGGCGCTGCCCTTGCCGGCACTGCGTTCGTCGCGCGCAGGCGCCAGCAGTAGCGTCGGCTGACAAGCTTTTCTCGGGCCGCGTCTCCCTGTGGGGGCGCGGCCTCTTTCTGTGCTTTGCAGGCGTCTCTCGCAGGTCCGCTCGCCTTGCGCAACCGGTTAAGATGGAGCGCGAGCAAAGAGAGGAGCAGCCCATGAGAATCATCGCGTTTGACGTGCGTCCCGACGAGCACGCTGAGTTCGAGCGCCAGGCCGCGCGCCCCGAGGTCGGAGAGCTCATCTGCCGCGAGGAGCCGCTCACGACCGAGACGGCCGAGCTCGCGCGTGGGTTCGACGCGGTGCTCGTGGCGGGTATGGAGCGCTACGACGAGGCGCTTCTCGCCGCACTGGCCGACCGCGGCCTGCGCGTTCTGGTGACGCGCACCATCGGGACCGACCACATCGACCTGGCGGCGGCCCGGCGCCTCGGCATCGCCGTGTCCAACACGAGCTACGCCCCGGACAGCGTGGCCGACTTCACGATCATGCTCATGCTGGTGGCGCTGCGAAAGTACAAGCAGATGGTCTACCGCCAGAACGTGAACGACTTCTCGCTCCCCGGGCTCATGGGCCGCACGCTCTCTTCGCTCACGGTGGGAATCGTGGGGACGGGGAGAATTGGTCGTGCGATGGCGCGTCGCCTGGACGGGTTTGGGGCGCGCGTGATCGGCTATGACCCCGTCCCAAGTGACGAGTTTCGCGAGCTGGGCGAGTACGTGAGCCTCGACGAGCTCTTTGCCGGCTCCGACGTCATCACGTTCCACGCTCCGTCCACGCCCGAGAACTTCCACATGGTGCGTGACGAGACGCTCGCGCAGATGCGGGACGGCGTGGTGCTGGTAAACACTGCCCGCGCGAGTCTCATGGACGTGAACACGCTGGTCGCGGGCATCGAGTCCGGCAAGATCGGAGCGCTGGCGATGGATGTGTTCGAGGGGGAGGACGAGATATACCACGCCTTCCACATGCACGACATCATCGCCAACCGCGACATGGCCTACCTGCGGCAGTTTCCCAACACCGTGCTCACGCAGCATGTGGCGTTCTACACGCAGCAGGCCGTCGACGAGATGGTCTCGCATGCCGTGGACGCTGCGCTGCGGCTAGAATGAGGTAGTCACCCGACATCCGAGAGGAGCGCCATGAGCTGGTTCGAGCCGTCCTTCGTCTATCAGATCTACCCTCTGGGCCTCTGCGGGGCCCCGCACGAGAACGACGGCGTGCTCGAGCATCGTCTGCTCAAGCTCGTGGACGACGGCTGGGTGGACCACATGGCTAGGCTCGGCGTCACGTGCCTTCTGCTCAACCCGGTCTTCGAGTCGGACTCGCACGGCTATGACACGCGCGACTACACGAAGGTCGACTGCCGCCTGGGCACCAACGAGGACCTGCGCGCGGTGGTGGACGCGTGTCACGCCGCCGGCATCAGGGTCCTTCTCGACGGCGTGTTCAACCATGTGGGGCGCGGATTCTGGGCGTTTAGGGACGTGCTGGAGCGTCGCGGCGAGAGCCCGTATGTCGGCTGGTTCGAGATCGACTTCAACGGCGACAACTGCTTTGGCGACGGCCTCTCCTACAGCTGCTGGGAGGGCGCGCAGAGCCTCGTGAGGCTCAACCACTGGAACGGCGAGCTCAACGACTACCTTGCCAGCGTCATCCGCGGCTGGGTGCGCGAGTTCAACATCGACGGCCTGCGGCTGGACGTGGCGTACTGCCTCGACCAGGGTTACCTGCGCTCCCTGCGCAGCCTCGCCGACGAGATTGGCCGCGAGCGCGGCGAGAAGTTCCCGCTGGTGGGCGAGACCATGTTTGGCGACTACAACCAGTGGATGGGCGACGACCTGTGCGACTCCGTGACCAACTACGAGGCGTACAAGGGGCTGTGGTCGTCGATGAACTCCGCCAACATGCACGAGATCGCCTACGCGCTGGAGCGTCAGAGCGGCAGCCACCCGTGGGACCTCTACACCGGGCGTCACATGCTGGACTTTGTGGACAACCACGACGTCCCGCGCATCGCGACCAAGCTGGACGACAAGCGCCAGCTGCGGCCGCTCTACGGGCTCCTGTTTGGTATGTGCGGCGTGCCGGCGGTCTACTACGGCAGCGAGTGGGGGATCGAGGGGGAGCAGCTCCCCGGCGACCACGAGCTGCGGCCGGCGCTTGACGCCCCGGAGTGGAACGAGCTCACGGACTGGATCTGTGCGCTGGGAGCGGCGCGCGCCAGGAGCGAGGCGCTGGTCTGGGGCGACTACACGCAGCTTCAGTGCCAGCCGCAGCAGCTGGTGTTCCAGCGGCGCAGCGAGGGCGAGCGCGTGATCGTGGCCATCAACGCGGCGGATGCGCCGGCCGTGGTGCACTTTGACGCGCAGTGCGGGCGCGGCGTCGACCTCGTCACCGGCGAGGAGCACGACTTTGGCGGCGGCTCCGAGCTGGCGCCCTTCTCGGCGTGCTACTGGCGCTGCGAGCGGTAGGAGTCTACCGTTCTCGTGCGGTGTCCTGAAAATCGAGGCTGCGGCACGGAGGGGAAAACCTTACCTGCGGCTTTGCGGCTGATTGTCCTTAAAAACGAGGCTGTGGCGCCACGAGCTTGCCACAGCCTCGATTTTAAGGACGCACCTAGGAAGTCAGCGTCGATGGAAGGCAGCTTTTCGACCGCTACTGGCCCATCGAGGAGGTCTCCGGCAGCGTGGAGCCGCCGTCGATCACGATCTGCGTGCCGGTGAGGTAGCTCGACTCGTCCGAGGCGAGAAACGCGCACAGCTCTCCGCACTCCTCGGGGGTGCCGAGGCGTCCGAGCGGCACGGCGGCCGCGATGGCGTCGATGGCGCGCTCGGGGTCCTCCGGGTCGGACTGCTCCGCCATGCCGTCGACGAGCGGGGTGCGGATGTAGCCGGGGCAGATGCAGTTCACTCGAATGTTCTTGTCGGCGAGCTCGCGCGCGAGGGCCTTGGTGAACCCGACGAGGGCGGCCTTGGTGGTGGCGTAGGCGACCTCGCCCGGGTCTGCCACCATGTCGCCCGTTACGGAGCTCGTGACGACGACCGCGCCGCCGCCCGCCTCGACGATTGCGGGCACCACGGCCTTGCAGGCGTTCCAGACCCCCTTGATGTTGATGTCGATGTGGGAGTCGCGCCAGGAGTCGTCCGCGGTGAGGAAGTCGCCGAGGACGCAGATGCCGGCGTTGCAGTCCAGCACGTCGATGCGACCGTAGGCGTCGATCGCGGCCTGGGCGAGACGCTGGCAGTCGGCGAAGTCGGAGACGTCGCATCGGACGCCGATGGCCTCGTGACCCTCTGCGCGCATCGCCTCCGCCGACGCGAGGACGCCCTCTCCGCGCGCCGCGAGCACAACCTTGGCGCCGTGCCGCGCGAAGACCCGCGCGATTCCCTCACCGATGCCCTTTGAGGCGCCGGTGACGACGGCGACCTTTCCGTCGAGCTTTCCCATGTTGGGCTCCAATCTGTCGTAGGGCTCGTGCCAGCTACGTTAGCGCTGGGCGGTCGTCCCGTCGAGGGGAGGGATATCGAGAAATAGGGCTCGGCAACGGTCTGCCCGCCTGCGTTCCTGGCTCTTTGCAGAAACCATGCCTTGCACGGCCATGGAGCTGAGCGGGGTTCTGTGATACGCAACTTCCAACGTATCGAAGGCTCGAAACGTTGGAAGTTGCGTACTGGGTCTGACGAATACGCGATTGCCAACGTTTGTAGGGCCAAAAACGATTGAAGTCGCGTATTGAGCGGGCGCGGCCGAGAAGAACCTTCGGCTGCGCACGAAAAAGGCCCCGGACGCACGTCCGGGGCCCTGCGAATCGGGGGTTGCCGGCCAGCTGCTACTGGACCTGCGCCACCATCGCCATGTTGGTGGACGTGGTGTAGTCGCCGAGGCGCGGCGAGGTCTGCGCGTCGCCGGCGGTGATGACGACGATGTCGCCGGTGTCCACGAGCCCGTTGTTCTTCGCCGTGGTCAGCGCGTTGTAGAGCGTGCTGGAGAGCGAGCCCTGCTCAACGGTGCGATAGGCGTAGACGCCCCAGTAGAAGCAGGTTCGACGGATGGTCTCCTCGCTCGGGGACGTCGCGTAGAGCGGCATCTTGGGGCGGAAGGTGGAGATCAGGCGCGCGGAGCGGCCGGAGTGGGTGGGGGCGAGGATGCACTTCGCGTTGACGCGGTCGGCCATCTCGAGCGCGGCAAAGCCGGTGGCGCCGTTGACGTTGCGCACGCCGCCGCGGTCGTGGTACTCCTTGCGCTCGGGCAGGTACTTCTCGGTCTCCTTGCAGATCTCGGACATCGTCTTGACGGCCTCGATCGGGTACTTGCCGGCCGCGGTCTCGCCGGAGAGCATGACGCAGTCGGTGCCGTCGTAGACGGCGTTGGCGACGTCGGTGACCTCAGCGCGCGTGGGCCGCGGGTTGCGCTGCATGGAGTCGAGCATCTGCGTGGCGGTGATGACCGGCTTGTAGTGCTGGTTGCACTTCTTGATGATGGTCTTCTGGATGTGCGGGACCTCGGCTGCCGGCACCTCCACGCCCAGGTCTCCGCGGGCGACCATGATGCCGTCGGCCTCGTGGAGGATCTCGTCGAAGTTGCGCACGCCGAGCGCGCTCTCGATCTTGGGGAAGATGAGGACGTTGGGCGTGCCCATCTCGATGCAGATCTTGCGAATCTCCTGGACTGCCTTGCCGTCGCGGATGAACGACGCGGCGATCGCGTCGATGCCCAGCTCGCATCCGAACATGATGTCGGCGCGGTCCTGCGCGGTGACGGAGGGCAGGCCGATGTTGACGTTGGGGACGTTGACGCCCTTGTGCTCGCCGAGCATGCCGCCGTTGGTGATCTTGCAGTACATGTCGGAGCCCTCGACGTGGTCGACCTCAAGGCCGATCAGGCCGTCGTCGATCAGGATGACGGAGCCCTTCTGGACCTCGCCCGGCAGGTCCTTGTAGTCGAGCGAGAAGCGCTCGGCGGTGCCGACAACGTCGTCGGTGGTCACGATGCAGGTCTTGCCGGTCTCCAGCTGGACCTTCTCCCCGTCCTTGAGAAGCCCGGTGCGGACCTCGGGTCCCTTGGTGTCGAGCAGGATGGCCACCGGGATGGAGAGCTCGCGCGAGAGCTTGCGCACGCGCTCGATGTTCTTGCGGTGGTACTCGTGGCTTCCGTGGGAGAAGTTGAAGCGCGCCACGTTCATGCCGTGAAGGATGAGCTGGCGCAGCACCTCCTCGTCCTCGACGGCCGGACCCATGGTGCATACGATCTTGGTCTTCTTCTTCTTGAATGTTGCCATCTGAGCCTCTCTCTATGCTCGGACTGGGAAACGGGCGAGCGGATACGCTAGCAGACCACGCTGCGGTCCACGAAGTCGGTGCCGTTGGCGAAGGCGCGCGCGTTGTCCAGCGTGACGCGGGCGATCTCGCCGAGGGCCTCGTGGGTGAAGAACGCCTGGTGGCTCGTCATGACGACGTTGGGGAAGGAGCACAGGCGCGCGGTGACGGAGTCGATGACCTGGCCGGCGCGGTTCTGGTAGACGTTGGGGCCCTCCTCGTCGTAGACGTCGATGCCCGCGGCGCCGATCTTGCCGGAGAGGATGCCGCGGATGAGGGCCTGGGTGTCGACGAGGCCGCCGCGCCCGGTGTTCACGAAGATGACGCCGTCCTTCATCTTGGAGATGGACTCGTCGTTGATCATGTGGCGGCTCTCCTCGTTGAGGAAGGCGTGCAGCG
>OGXS01001836.1_pt1 | contig 12534 bp, 9 predicted proteins | sample 1576371 | NCBI WGS metagenome assembly OGXS01 (sample SAMEA3541475, study PRJEB24748) | human gut metagenome | biome: human gut; feature: human-associated habitat; material: faeces | place: China | collected 2012
AAGAACAAAATATTTTATAATCCTGCGGCGTTGAGATGCTGAGAGACATTCCAGCGTCTGAGAAAGATCCAATAGTCCAATTAGCCGGGAGTCGAACTCATATGTCATCCTGTTTTCAACCTCTTCTAATATCCGGCATTCCAGTTTGCGCATCCGCTTGAAATGCTTATTTTGATAAGCGTGGTCCACCAGGTAAATGCCAACCATTTCCTGCAGGACGCCTTGGACTTCATGGAAAAGCTGCAACAGCACCTGTGCAGGTTCCGAATGATCGGAGCCTATGCCAGTATTGAGGCAGGAACACAAATCCGAAAAGGCTTTCAGAAAACGGTCTCGGTTGTGGGGGTCATAGGGAACTGCATAATGCTCATTGTTGAATATGTAGACGCAGTGGTAGAGCTCGTCCACTTTCAAATCCAGCAGGCGCGCTTTACTCAGGTGGTCGGAAAATGTGCCGCCGTGAAACTTGTCCAGATGGCATACAATTTCACAAAATACAATGGAGTGTCCCTCTAAATCATTCCACTTCGGCTCAAAGGAATAGAGTTTATTGGCGTAGGTATATTGTAATAACATTATTATTTCCTCCTTTTCAGCGCAAAAACGCAAAAAGTCCCGATCAGGCTTTTCAGCCTAACCGGGAGGAGAAAATAATATCGGCGGAATTGCAAACTCTTTCCTCGATACCTGCGTAAGCCCTACCTGTATGGAAATCTATGTAAACAACCCGTCAGTAGCCAACCTGTTTACAAAATTTTCCATCTGCCTGAGCCAGTTCCTGCTTCCATTCCTGATCGGAATCGTAGCATCTGCAAATATGTCATATAAGACAATCTTTATCGTAGCAGGTATTGCAATCCTCATTGACGGAATCCTAATTCTGATCCTCCCCTTTCCGGCGAGAGAGAAGGCAGTACAGGCTAAAGCTGATAAGAAGAAATCCGGACACAAGATTTCCCCTGCAGCGATCGCTGCAATTCTGATCGGATTCACCAGCTCCTCAACCTTTATGTTATGGCTGAACTGTAATCAGGAACTTGCCCGTTCCTATGGTATGGCAGACCCTTCAAAGATTCAGTCCCTGTATGCCCTGGGAACTGCAACTGCCATCCTTGCAACAGCAGCATTTATCAAAAAAGGTCTGAAAGAGATTAACGTCCTGATCCTCTATCCGTTAATCTCTACAATTATGCTGGCTCTCTGCTACTTTATCCAGGCTCCGTTTATTTGTCTGGTAGGTGGTTGTGTGATCGGATATGCAGGTGCAGGCGGTGTTCTCCAGCTGGCAGTTTCCACAACAGCAGAGTTCTTCCCTGAGAATAAGGGAACAGCAACCTCACTGGTAATGATCGCATCCAGCATCGCGAACTACACAATCTTAAGCCTTGCAGGATACATTACCAAAGTTGGCGGAAGCAGCGCTCCGAGAATGATCCTTCTCCTGAACATGGCAGTGACCATCGTCGGTATCCTGCTCGCCCTCTTCGTAAAGAAAAACAGAAATCAGTAAGGCAGTGTGCCAACAAGTTGATTTCCTGAATAATCTCGCATCTAAATTTCTTATTTTCGCGTTGTTGTCGGGTGTCGTAGCTACCGCTACGCCTTGAAATAAAAAATTATTAAAATCCAATCCAACTGAAGATATGTTTGGACGTTACAAGTTTCAGATTTTTTCCGGTCGGATTGGATTTTATTAAAATCTGGATTGTTTAAAAATTAACAAAAAAGATAGAATATACAAGCTGAAATATAGAAGTAATCTAACAATTCACTGAAAAGGAGAAATTGTATGGCACATACAAGAACACAAAGAAGAGAAAATGAACTGCCCTACATCCCCTTTGGACCATTTCAGATAAGACTTCCATTTATACACTACAAGATAGAATCTGTTGAGTTCATTCAGGGTCTGATCCTGGGCGTTACTGCGCTGGCCGCTGTTCCGTATCTGGAGCAATATCTGGGGCTTCCTTATGAGCTGGCGTGGAGCTGTGTAATTATTGAGACATTTCTTTATCTGCTCCACAGTCTGCTTGGCGATCCGGTAGTACCGGGGTGGATCACACCCACACTGCCTTTGACCATTGTATTTCTGGAAGGCTTCCCTATGGGAGAGGAGAGAATCCAGGCAATGATCGCACTGCAGATGCTGGTAGGTCTGGTATTTATCTTTATGGGTGTGACCAGACTGGCGGATAAATTTGTTCATGCAGTTCCCAATTCTGTCAAAGGCGGAATTCTTCTTGCAGCACCAGTTACAGTTATGGCAGGACAGCTGGGAGAGAACGGAAATATGCACAAATATCCTCTGGCTATTGTTGCAGGTGTAGGTCTCCTGATCCTGATCAGCTTCTCTGACAAATATCAGGAGAAGAGAAAAACAAATAAGTTTCTTGATCTTGTTGCGAGATACGGAAATCTTTTCCCCTATCTTATCGCAATGGTAGTAGGACTTCTGGTTGGCGAACTGGATGCCCCGGGACTGGAGATCGGTACCTTTATCAAGATTCCTCAGTTCAAAGATATCATTGATCAGGTGAGTATCTTCGGCGTAGGGATTCCTTCTGCATCTATGTTTATCAAAGCATTGCCGCTGGCACTGGTGTGTTATGTTATTGCATTTGGTGATTTTGTTACTACAGAGACTCTTGTATCAGAGGCACGTCACGCAAGAGATGATGAGTATATTGATTTCAATTCCAGCCGTTCCAATCTGGTCAGCGGTCTGAGAAACCTGATCCTGTCCATCATCGCACCATTTCCTCCTCTTTCCGGCCCGTTATGGGTTGGAATGACTGTATCCGTATCCATGCGTTACAAAGAAGGAAAGAAAGCTATGAAGTCCCTTCTCGGAGGGATGGCTTCTTTCAGACTGGCCACATTCTTAAGTGTGCTGATCATTCCTGTAGTAAGTTTCTTCCGTCCCATCTTCGGAGTAGGCTCTTCCATTACTCTGATGTTCCAGGCATTTGTATGTGCGAGAATTGGTATGGATTACTGCAAGAGCGACAGAGACAAGATGATCGCAGGCGTAATGGCAGCAGTCCTCGCAGCCCAGGGAACCGCATGGGCATCTGCATGGGCACTGGCAGTTGGCTTCGGACTGAATATCTTCCTGTCCAACTGGAATCCCTTTGAGAAAAAATAATATAAACGAAAACCAAGAAGAACAGCCGGGATTCGGGGCTGTTCTTCTTGGTTTTCATCAATTATTATTTTAAGGAGTCATAATTATTAAATTCAAATTCTGTAACAATCTGTTGACGAATATGAGTGATATCAGCTATAGGCAAGAATAGCATCCGATATCACATCATTCATCAACAGATCACAGGCTGCTGTGAATGATATCCAGCACCTGTTTTAATTCATGCACACCGACCTGTCCCGGAGCAGAAGCTTTGGAAGCAGCACCGAAAGTGAGAGCGGAGCCGAATGTCTCACCTGTAAGGCGGCTGACAACACCTGTTCCAGCCATGGACATGGTAATGATCGGGCGGTCTGCATATTTCTCAGACATTTCCAGAGTAGCAGACAGCAGTGTGATAACATCCTGCTTACAGGTAGGCATTACTGCAATCTTAGGGATATCAGCACCCAGCTCCTGCATCATGCAGAGGCGTCGGATGATCTCCTCCTTCTCCGGAGTCTTAAAGAAATCATGGTTGGAAGCAATTACCTTTACACCTGCCTCATGAGCAGCATTGATGATTGTCTTAACAACTTCATCACCTGTAAATGCTTCTACATCAATTAAATCTACATAACCGCTCTGAGCAGCTGCAATATTTAAAGCAGCATAGTCATTTACAGAAATTTCTTTCTCACCGCCTTCTTTGGAAGTACGGAATGTAAGGAGAACAGGAATGTCTTTTAAAACTTCCTGAAGCTCTTTAGCGGTTTCTAATACTTTCTCAGTAGCAAAGACATCATCAAACCAGTCTATACGCCACTCAACTACATCAACAGGAAGAGTAGTGATCTTTTTGGCTTCTTCGAGAATGTCTGTTTTTGTTTTTCCTACGATGGGAACGCAGATCTTAGGTCTGCCCTCGCCGATCACAGTGTTTTTTACCTGAACTGTGTTCATCTGTTTATCCTCATATTTTCTGTTGTATTATAGTAGTTCCGGATTATTATGGAACTGTTATAAGAATAACCGTAACATAACCGCATGATCAACAGCTTTTTGAAGCAAACTGCAGGATATGTACATTCTGCGCGGAGTAATATATCAGTACATCTCCTGCAGTACGCCGAAAAGCGGTATATATCAAATATTATGTGCAGAAAGATCAGTGAAATGATCTGTTCTGCATCACAATATGAGATATCTTTACTGAAGATACCATCAGGTATCAGTCATCATAGGAGATGTGAAGAATCTCTTTCATATGTTCGATAGGCATTGGTTCACCTGTCCATAACTCAAATGCAGCGGAACCCTGGAATAACATCATTCCCAGACCATTCATTGTCTTACATCCAACTTCCTTGGCCATGGAACGCATCTTTGTTTCCAGAGGAGAGTAAGGAACATCAATAACGATCAGCTCAGGACGGAAGTAAGACTTGTCCGGAACAACGGACTGGCTTTCCAGTGGTTTCATTCCCACACCTGTAGCATTGACAAAGATAAAACTGTCATCCATCTCAGCTTTCAGTTTATCAAGATCTGCCAGATCATAAAGAACTGCATGGCAGGATGTCTTTGCGTTGATCTTCTCTACTGTGGATACTGCACGATTCCAGAATTCATCCTTGCGGTTAAAGATTGTGATCTCGGCAACGCCGTCCAAAGCAGCCTGGATCTCGATGGCAGTGGCAGCACCGCCTGCACCGACGATAGTCATTTTCTTTCCGATCACATCAATATCATTATCTTTCAGGGCAGACATAAATCCGATACCGTCAGTGATATGACCTGTAAGATGACCGTTGTCATTTACGATCGTGTTAACTGCACCGCATAATTCTGCTGCAGGAGAAAGTTCATCCAGGTATTTTCCAACCAGAGTTTTATTTGGCATGGAAACATTGGATCCTCTCATTTTCAGAGTACGGATTGCTTTTACTGCATCCTCAATCTCATCTGCGCCAACCTCGAAAGCAAGGTAAGCGTAGTCATACCCGAGTTTTGCAAAAGCCTCATTCTGCATTGCAGGAGAGCTGGAGTGACGGATCGGGTAAGCCATCAGACCGATTAATTCAGTATGTCCGGTAATTCTTTCAGCCATTATAATATCCCCTTTCGTATTTTGTTGTAAAGGTTTTTATTAAAGGTATCCCATCTGAGTCAGTGTATTAAGGATATTTCTTCCTTCCAGAGTTCCGTCGATGATCCTTCTTGCACGTTTGCTGTCTCCGATGTTCAGGATCTCAACATCATCAGAAACAAAAGCATCGGAAAGCTCTGCGAAAAGCTGTCCCTGAGCTCTCATACCAAGACATACGAATCCGTAGTCAAATGGAAGCTCACGTTCACCTTCTGCATCTTTTACAAGGAAAGAGCTGTCTTTTACTTCCTGAAGAGCTGTCTTTGTAAGCTGGGCCACATGATGTTTCTTCATCTGGTCCTTCATGTCATTCTTTGTAACAGGATCCAGGTCACGTCCGATCTGATCCATCATCTCCACAATAGAAATCTCAGCATTTCTTGCTGCAAAGAATTCCACAACATCAAGACCAACAGCACCGCCGCCCACAACAACAACTTTCTTGCTTGTCATATCTTCCGGATAGTCATTGATGTGATTAATCATTCCCAGGATAGAAGCAACCTTGCTGCCTTCTTTGTCAATGCGGTCGTGAAGTCCCTTGATCGGAGGAAGCAGTGGTGCGGAACCTGTGGAGCTTACGATCAGGTTTGGATGGAACTTGCGGATATTTTCCGGTGTTCCCTCTGTGTTTGTAAAGATATAAAGATTCTCAAGCTGCTCTGCTCTGTGAATCAGATAGTTCGGGAAATCAGCCAGACGCTTCTTTGCAGGGATCTTAGAGATCACAGAAGCAAGACCGCCAAGAGTCTCACCCTTTTCCAGAAGGAAGGTATTACAGCCTACTTCTGCGGCTGTACAGGCAGCTTCCAGTCCGGCAGTACCGCCTCCGATTACTACAACGTTACAGTTCTTGTTCACTTTCTGATTCTTATAAACATCACCTTCCAGAACAGCCGGGTTTACAGTACAGCGGATCGGACGGTTAAAGCCGATTCTGTTTCCTGCACATCCGATGTTACAGGAGATACATTTGCGAAGGTCACATTCTCTGCCTGTAGCTACTTTGTTTACCCATGCAGGTTCTGCGATAAGACCACGTCCCATACCGATCAGGTCTGCATCGCCGTCAGCGAGGATCTGCTCAGCAACCTTCGGGTTACGGATATTTCCCATGGAGATACATGGTTTGCCGAATTTCTCTCTGACAGCTTTAGGCATATAGGAACGCCATCCGTCTTTCATGTAGTTGGCATCGATCTGATACTGGATAGAACCGTTTAAACCGCAGGAAACATCGAAGATATCAACTTCATCCTGAATATATTCCAGATATTCAAGAGTATCCTCGAGAGTGTTACCGCCTTCCATCAGCTCATCTGCGCTGAGACGGAGCATGATCGGGAAGAAAGGTCCGACCTGTTTTCTTACTTCTTCAATGACCATACGGCAGAAACGTGTTCTGTTTTCCACAGATCCGCCGAACTCATCTGTACGTTTGTTTGTAAGAGGAGAGAGGAACTGGCTGATCAGATAGGAATGTCCCGCATGGATTTCTACTGCGTCAAAACCTGCAGCCTGGGCTCTCTTTGCAGCCTCGCCGTATTTCTTTACAATGTGATGGATTTCTTCCACTGATAACGGACGCGGGATCTCTCCGCCTTCTTTGGACGGAATATCAGATGCGGAAACCGGCTGCATATTTGTACGTGCGGAAACAGCGGAAGCACCTGCGTGGTTGATCTGGATCGCAATACAGGTACCATATTTGTGGATCTCTTCACAGAATTTGTACAGACGCGGCAGATAGTTGTCGTGGTCAATACGAAGCTGAGTAGTTCCGTTGGAACCCTGCGGAGAATCTACGCTTGCATTCTCTACGATGATCAGACCTGTGCCGCCTTTGGCACGCTCTTTATAATAATTAATGTGAAGAAAACTCATTTCGCCGTTCTGTTCCCCGTAATTGGTTCCCATAGGCATCATAACGATACGGTTTTTGATAGTCATATTTTTTACTGTGAGTGGTGTGAAAATATGCTGGTAATTGCTTTTCATTACGTCTTTCCTCCTGAAATTTTCTGTTGGATCTATAGCAATCCTCTAAAATAATGCATTTTAATCCAGTCCATCAGAGTGTGAAATCCTGCGTCAGATATCTTTGCCGTGCGTCAGCACGCCTGCAGATATCTTCCTTGTCTTTCGCACTCTGCTGAACTGTCTTAAATGCATTATTTACGAGGAGTGCTATATAATTGTTCAGTGCTTTAGCTGTGGCCTGAATTTCTTTGATGTGTTAATTATATAACGGGATAATCCATAAATCTAATTGATAATTCGTGCTATATAATAAAAAACATCTATGGTTTTGCTGAGACTTTTATACCTGTGTAGTCGGATTCGCAGACAAGTGTGTGGTATAGTTGCTTCAAACACGCTCTGGTGTGCCGACAAGTTGATTCTTGAAACAATCTTGCAGGATAGAAATAAGAAATTCAGACGCAGGATTGTTCGAGAAATCAACTTGTCGACACACTGGTTTGCGGGAGAGGGTGAAATACAGGACAATACAAAATAACCGTAATACCCTCTATTAAATAGGAAGAAATACTCAAAAAAACAAAATTTGGAGAAACCTGACAAATTTTTCTGCTATATTTTTAACGAAAATGACAAATAAATGTTGAAATTTTCTGCCGAAAAAGGTAAAATTAAAATCGGCTAAATTTTTGGGTTAACTTTTAAATATTCTCATAAAGATGGAGGGCAAACAAGAATGAGTAATGCAACACAAAGCTTAGCAGGCACAAGAATTACTTCTTTGCTTGACGCAAACAGTTTTGTCGAAATCGGACAGGGTGTAACAGCCAGATCCACAGATTTCAACATGACTGCAAACAAGGCACCATCTGACGGTGTTATCACCGGATATGGTGTGATCGATGACAAACTGGTTTATGTATACAGCCAGGATGCATCTGTATTAAACGGTACTGTTGGTGAAATGCATGCAAAGAAGATCACAAGACTTTATGATCTTGCCATGAAAACAGGCGCTCCGGTTATCGGACTTGTTGACTGTGCAGGTATCCGTCTTCAGGAAGCAACAGACGCACTGGAAGCTTTCGGACAGATTTATCTGAAACAGACACTGGCATCCGGTGTGATCCCGCAGATCACAGCAATCTTCGGAACATGCGGCGGTGGTATGGCAGTTATCCCGTCCCTGACAGATTTCACATTCATGGAATCCAAAAAAGGAAAAATGTTCGTCAACACACCAAACGCACTGGAAGGAAACAACACAGACAAATGCGACACAGCAGCAGCTGATTTCCAGAGCAAAGAGACAGGTGTGATCGATGGCGTTGGTACAGAGGATGAGATTCTTGGCCAGATCCGTTCCTTAGTATCACTTCTTCCTTCTAATAATGAAGACACAGACAATTACACAGAGTGTACAGATGATCTTAACCGCGTATGCGCAGATCTTGCAAACTGTGCAGGTGACACAGCAATCGCACTTTCCCAGATCGCTGACAACGGTGAATTCTTCGAGACAAAAGCAGACTATGCAAAAGACATGGTTACAGGCTTTATCCGTTTAAACGGCGCTACAGTAGGTGCTGTTGCAAACAGAAGCGAAGTATATGACGCAGAAGGCAAGAAAACAGAAACATTTGACGGAAGCATCTCTGCAAGAGGCGCAAGAAAAGCAGCAGATTTCGTGAAATTCTGCGACGCTTTTGATATTCCGGTACTTACACTTACAAACGCAACAGGCTTCATGGCAACCTTATGCAGCGAGAAGATGATGGCGAAATCCGTAGGTGAACTGGTAGCTGCATTCGCAGATGCAACTGTTCCGAAGGTAAATGTGATCATCGGCAAAGCTTACGGTACAGCTTACGTGGCAATGAACAGCAAATCTATCGGTGCAGACCTTGTATATGCATGGGATAACGCAGAGATCGGTATGATGGATGCTTCCCTGGCAGCCAAGATCATGTACGCAGATGCAGATGCTGCTGAACTGAATGAAAAAGCTGCTCAGTACAGAGAGCTTCAGAATGGTGTTGCTTCCGCAGCAGCAAGAGGCTATGTTGACACTGTGATCAGCCCGGCTGACACAAGAAAATATGTAATCGGTGCATTTGAGATGCTGTTCACAAAGAGAGAAGATCGTCCGTCTAAGAAACATGGAACGGTCTAAGCGGGGTGACGCATATGAAAATGATCAAAAAAATAACTTCTGTATTCATGACATTTCTCGTAATGGCTGCGCTGGTGATCGGCAGCACCTCTGTGGTATTTGCCGCAGATAAGGTTGATGATACTGTTAAGTCCACACTGGTAACTACAGCAGAAGGACTGACAGATGCCATTGTCCAGCTTAAGGATGAAGAAATCGAGAATTACATGAGTTCAGGAGATGACTTTACAACAAGTGCCATGCAGTCCTGGCAGACATCCAAGGATGAACTTGGCGCAAAGAAGGACAGCAATGGTGAAACTACTGTAACTTTCAAAGATGATCAGTACACAGTTACTGTTCCTCTTAAATTTGAGAAAGCAGAAGCAAACTTTGTATATGTCTTTGACTCACAGGGAACACCGACTTCCATGTCTGTAGATGTACAGTATGGTATGGGCAAGACTCTTCAGAGAGCAGGTCTTAATACTCTGATGGGTATTGGAACTGTATTCGTAATGCTGATTTTATTAAGCCTTCTGATTTCTCTGTTTAGATTTATTCCGAATCCGGAAGCAAAGAAAGCAGCAGAAGCAAAAGCTGCCAAAGCTGCAAAAGAGGCAGAGGCAGCAGCCATCGCACAGGCAGCACCTGCACAGGCAGAAGAGAACCTTGCAGATGACGGAGAGCTGGTAGCTGTTATTGCAGCAGCCATCGCAGCAGCAGAAGGAACTACAACAGATGGCTTCGTAGTTCGTTCCATCCGTAAAGTAAAAAGAAATAGAAGATAATTGTCATTTATTTAGGAGGATTTTAAAATGAAAAGCTATACAATTACAGTAAACGGTACAGCATATGAAGTAACTGTTGAAGAAACAGGAAGCGTATCCGCTCCTGCAGCAGCTCCAAAAGCAGCACCTAAGGCTGCACCTGCAGCAGCTCCGAAAGCAGCAGCACCTGCAGCAGGCGCCGGCGCAGTGAAAGTAACTGCTTCCGTACCTGGCAAAGTTGTCAAAGTAGCAGCAAGCGTTGGACAGGCAGTAAAAGCCGGAGACAGCGTAATTATTCTTGAATCCATGAAAATGGAAATCCCTGTAGTAGCTCCTCAGGACGGTACTATCGCAAGCATTGATGTTGCAGAAGGTGCCTCTGTAGAAAACGGAGATACTTTAGCAACAATGAACTAAGACGGGAGGTAGTCAAATGTCTTATGTAACAGAAACATTGTCCAACCTGATTCATCAGACAGCATTCTTTAATCTGACATGGGGCAATTACCTGATGATCGCAGTAGCCTGCGTATTCCTTTACCTTGCTATCAAGAAGGGATTCGAGCCGCTTCTGCTTGTTCCTATCGCATTCGGTATGCTGCTTGTAAATATCTATCCGGACATTATGGCAAATCCGGAAGATATGTCCAATGGTGTAGGTGGACTTCTTCATTATTTCTACATCCTTGATGAGTGGAGTATCTTACCATCCCTGATCTTCATGGGTGTAGGTGCCATGACAGACTTCGGTCCGCTGATCGCAAACCCGATCAGCTTCCTGATGGGTGCTGCGGCACAGCTTGGTATCTATGCAGCTTACTTCCTTGCAATCTTTCTTGGATTCAATGGAAAAGCAGCAGCAGCAATCTCCATCATCGGTGGTGCTGACGGCCCGACTTCCATTTTCCTTGCAGGTAAACTTGGACAGTCTGCACTGATGGGACCGATCGCAGTGGCAGCATATTCCTATATGTCACTGGTTCCAATCATCCAGCCGCCTATCATGAAACTCTGCACAACAGAGAAAGAACGTAAGATCAAAATGGATCAGCTTCGCCCGGTTTCCAAACTGGAGAAGATCCTGTTCCCGATCGTTATCACAATCGTTGTCTGCCTGATTTTGCCTACAACAGCTCCGCTGGTTGGTATGCTCATGCTTGGTAACCTGTTCAGAGAGTGCGGTGTTGTAAAACAGCTGACAGAAACAGCTTCCAATGCCCTGATGTATATCGTAGTTATCCTTCTGGGTACATCCGTAGGTGCTTCCACAAGTGCAGAAGCATTCTTAAACGCAGATACTCTGAAGATCGTAGTTTTAGGTCTTGTTGCATTCGCAATCGGTACATTCGGCGGATGTATGCTTGGTAAACTGCTCTGCAAACTGACTCATGGAAAGATCAACCCGCTGATCGGTTCCGCAGGTGTATCCGCAGTACCTATGGCAGCCCGTGTATCCCAGAAAGTGGGTGCAGAGGCAGATCCTACAAACTTCCTTCTGATGCACGCAATGGGCCCGAACGTTGCCGGTGTTATCGGTACAGCCGTAGCAGCCGGAACATTTATGGCTATTTTCGGAGTAATGTAGCAACAGGAAGCGATTTGCTTGCTTGCAAGGGCAAATCGCGGTTGCTATCGAAATGTCAGACTGTGCCATCAGGCACAGAAGGAAACCGTCAGGTTTCCTTAGCGCTGCGAGCAGCGCGTATCTGACAGTGAGATAACAATCCTGGAGCTTAATAAACCTTATAATAATTGGAGGAAGATATAATGGCAGCAATTGAAAAGAAACCGATTAAGATTACGGAAACAGTTCTGCGTGATGCGCATCAGTCCCTGATCGCAACAAGACTTACCACAGAACAGATGCTTCCGATCGTAGATAAAATGGACAAAGTCGGATATCATTCCGTAGAGTGCTGGGGCGGAGCTACATTTGATGCATCCCTTCGTTTCCTGCATGAAGATCCATGGTCAAGACTTCGTAAATTCCGTGACGGATTCAAGAACACAAAACTGCAGATGTTATTCCGCGGACAGAACATTCTGGGATACCGTCCATACGCAGATGACGTGGTAGAGTATTTCGTACAGAAATCTGCTGCAAACGGAATTGACATCATTCGTATCTTTGACTGTATGAATGATATGAGAAATCTGCAGACAGCAGTTACAGCAGCGAATAAAGAAAACGCCCATGCACAGGTTGCAATGTCCTATACATTGGGTGATGCATATACTCTGGAATATTGGGTAGATCTCGCAAAAAGAATTGAAGACATGGGAGCAAATTCTATCTGTGTAAAAGATATGGCAGGTCTTCTTTGCCCATATCAGGCAACAGAACTTGTAACAGCAT
>OGXS01001856.1_pt1 | contig 12406 bp, 13 predicted proteins | sample 1576371 | NCBI WGS metagenome assembly OGXS01 (sample SAMEA3541475, study PRJEB24748) | human gut metagenome | biome: human gut; feature: human-associated habitat; material: faeces | place: China | collected 2012
TACCACCAGAACTACCTCGAAAAGAACCCGAACGGCTACTGCCACATCCCGCGCGCGGAGATGGAGCTCTTTTCCCGGCTGCGCATCGACCCGGGCGACTATCAGAAACCCGCGGCGGAGTCCATTCGTGACAAGCTGACGGAGGAGCAGTACCGCGTCACGCAGGAGAATGGCACGGAGCGTGCCTTCACGGGCGAGTTCTGGGACAAGTTTGAAAAGGGCATCTATGTGGATGTCGTGACCGGCGAGCCGCTCTTTTCCTCCACGGATAAGTACGAGAGCGGCTGCGGCTGGCCCGCCTTTACAAAGCCTATCGAGGGCCCCGCTGTGGTGGAAAAAGAGGATTTGAGCCACGGAATGCGCCGCACGGAGGTCAGAAGCCGCGCCGGAGACTCCCATCTCGGTCATGTATTCACCGGCGACCCGGAGTCGCCAAACGGCGTGCGCTACTGCATCAACAGCGCAGCCCTGCGCTTCGTCCCCTATGAAAAAATGGAGGCCGAGGGCTACGGATACCTGCTGTACCTGTTTGAAAAATAGGACGCAAGCGGTCGGCAGTTCTCATGCAAGGAACTATCAGCACATCACAGCATATCGGACTGCCACCGGGCAGTCCGATATGCTGTGAATGGAATTTTCTGGCACTCTCAATGAGCCGATTTCGAAACGAAGAAGCACATGTATCTTTTTCAAATAAGCAACTACGATAACCCCGCCGTGGACAGAGAAACCGCAGAACTGCTGCACCGGCATTTGGAAGCTGAGAGTCGGCGGCGCTGCCCCGCTATGTGGAATGCGATAGACCGCATCAGAACTCACGCCGCGAAAGGCCCGGCGCGCGAAAGGCGGACAGTGCGCTACCGCATTTATGGCGTGTTCCTGCTGGCTTTGGGCCTTTTGACATTGGTTCTCGGCTTGATGCCGCCAAGAACCACCGATGTGATCATTGTGGGCGGAGCCGTGATTATTGCAGGCCTTCTGGAGTTTGCCCTTGCTCGCGGAAGAACGCCGCCGCGCATACCGGCATCCTGCAAAAAGGAGGTGCGGAAAGCGCTGGAGCTGCGGCGGGCCGTTGATTGGGAAAAGCTCAAAACCACCATCCGCTTCGAGGATGCCGGCATAACGATCTGCGCGGAGGAGAACGAAGAACATCTCTCTTATACACGGATAAAGCGCGCCTTTGAATCATTGCATCTGTGGCTTGTGGTCTGCGACGATGAATGCGCGCTGCTGCTTCAGAAAAAGGACCTGAGGTTCGGGAACGCAGACAGCTTCCTTTCTGACATCATTTCAAAAATGAACACAGGAACAGATGTATCCGGCTGAACGCAGCAGCTATGTGACGTTACCAGCCCGTTTGTCCCAGTGGGACTTCAACTATGGTCCAGCTATCGACAGAAGCATACAAATGAGCGATTACCAGAAGGATGATCGGAGGCAGATGAATAAGCGAGGGATAGCCTTTATAGCGTTAGATATCAGGGCTGTTGTCAGCAAAATGTAGGATGCAAGAGGCCAATCGGCAGGCAACAAACATGCGAGTTGAAGCAGCATTTTATATCCGCCTAAGAAAGATCCAGTAGGCATTCGGCCACTGAGAACACACCATCTGATACCTCCCCCTGTTCAGAGCTTCTGAACAGCCATCCATGTCGAAAGCGGAGAGACTGCGATACAGCAATCTCTCCGCTTTTCTGTCGTGATCTCCTGCTTTGAGCGGAGAGGCCGAACCTGCACGACAATGAAAAAACATGGATCCAAGCCGGGACAGGCGGTTCTTATGAGGTATCCTCACATCTGCGGCACTGTCGACGCTGTCCAAAGGCAGCCCACACTCATCCCTCTAAGTACGGGCATCGGATGCCCTGACTTTTTGCGGTCTTTTGAGGATATGCCTCCCCCGCCCACCACCACTAACCTCGAATATCCTTATGCCCACAGCGATATCGCTGTGGGCTTTTTTGCGCCCTTTGGGCAGCCTCGCTGCCGTAGCCCTCCTGTGTTCTGAAATTTACATCCAACAGATTTCAGAATATGGAGGAACCAAAAATGTATGACAGACGGAGCATCTACGCACTGAACAAGAAAAATCCAGACGCCATTGTACTTCCAGACGCCGATGGAAATCTGATCTGCCTGACCTGCGCTGATTTCACCGATGAAGCAGAGTTTCGCCGTTGGAAGAGGTGGTCGGACCAGGACTTTCACGCAGAGGACAAAAGCGATGTGGAGGAAAGCGACCACACCACATCTATGGACATGGTTCCGGAAGCCGCCCTTGCTGTTCCCAATGAGGAGGCTTTGGCAGAGGAAAGGCAGGTCAGAGAAGATCAGATTTGTTGTGCGGAGGCGGCGGTTTCTGGGATCAGAAGCATACTGACTGGGGCACAGTTTTACAGACTCCGGCAGTATTGCATCGAAGGGAAAACAGAGAGCGAAATCGCCGAAGCAGAAGGCGTCACACAGCAGGCTGTGTCTAAATCGCTGGTCTCCGCTTTGAAAAAATCGAGAAAATTTTTGAAAAGGGGTCCAAAAATGGTTGTGAAAAAGCCTGAAAAAAGATGATTAGTGAAGGGACAAGTATCCCCCATCTTCTGAACCTTGAAAAACACCGCCCAGGCGGTCACATCCGGTGACTGGAATACCTTTGCTGACGGCGCGAGCGTCAGACCGGGTGCGCGAGGACCACCTGTGCGGATTATTCTCCGCATATTAGGACGGCCAAAGGAAGGTGCAGAGCGATACCCACTCAGGTCAAATGCAGTTTTGGCAGGCTGCTTCGCCATGACCCCGTCAGCTTACAATGATACTCCTGTACGCAGCTTCGAGAGAACCTCGGAGGGGTGAAACTCCCGTGACGCGCGCCAGCGCGGTTCCAGCCGCCGCCCTTGCCTGGGGAAGTAGTGTCGAATACAGGCAGCAACGCAAGAGCAAGAAGGCCGCTCCGCAGGGAGCAGTTCCGCCCCGATACGGAGCGGCCTCTTCTGCTTTGCGGCAGAAGTATGGGGATCGTCCACCTCCTCTTTCTCTTTCCCACCATCCATTCTCTTCTCTCTTTCAATCCTCTGAACGGCCTGCATTCACCCCCCTCCTTATCCCCCGGACGATCCTCATATTTGTGCCGCAAGGCAAAATTCAGAAAAGAGGTGCTGACATGGATCAGAACGTCAATTATTACGGCATCATCCTTCTGCTGCGCCAGCTTCGGGAAAGCGGCAGCTTCAGCGAAAAGGAGCTGCGGAGGGTGGCGGCGCGGATCGCTGCGGACAGCGGCGCGGACATCATGATTTCTCTCTGATTTTCTTCATCTTTCAGTAGCTTTCTGAACAAGGTTGTGGTAGTGTTTGTGTTGCAAAAACAGGAGGTGAGCAGGCATGGCGGAAAAGCATCTGACAGACGGCACAACGGCGCTGACAGCGCAGCCCCGCGTCATCAAGATCGAGGCAGCGGAGAAGTCGCAGAATGCGCAGCTGCGGGTAGCGGCCTATACCCGCGTCAGCTCGGACTCCGATGACCAGCTCAACTCCTTCGCGGCGCAAAACCGCTACTACGCCGAGCTGATCTCCGGCAAGGCCGAGTGGCGCATGGTGGATATCTACGCCGACGAGGGCATCACCGGCACCTCCGCCGCAAAGCGGGAGGACTTCCAGCGAATGATGGCGGACTGCCGCAGAGGGCTCATCGACCAGATCCTCGTCAAATCCATCTCCCGCTTCGCCCGGAACACCAAGAACTGTCTGGAGGCGGTGCGGGAGCTGAAGGAGCTGGGCGTCAATGTCCGCTTTGAGCGCGAGGGCATCGACACCGCCAATGTGAGCAGCGAGCTCATCACCGCCATCTATGCCGCCTTCGCCCAAAAGGAGAGCGAATCCATCTCCGGCAATATGCGCTGGAGCTATCAGCGCAGGATGGAAAGCGGCGAGTTCAATACCTGCCGCGCCCCCTGGGGCTTCCGGCTGGACGGGAAAAGCCTTGCTGTCCACGAGGAGGAGGCCGAGATCGTGCGGCGTATCTTCCTCGAATACCTCTCTGGCAGGAATCCGCGGGAGATCGCGGAAATCCTGAACGCCGAGGATACATCGGGACGGATATGGAAATACAAGGCTGTGGATTACATCCTGCAAAATGAGCGTTATGCAGGCAACGCCCTGCTGCAAAAGAGATACACGACCGCCACCCTCCCCAAGCGGCAGAAGATCAACCACGGGGAGCGCGAAATGTACTATGTGGCGGATAGCAACGAAGCCATTATTCCACAGGAGCTATTCGACCGCGCAAAAGAACTGAGGCAAAGACGCAGCGTTGGGCAGGCTGTCACCCATGGAAGGCTCTGCGTCCGGATGCGCTGCTCCTGCGGCTCCCGCATCCGGGCAAAGCAAGTCAATGGCAGATGGTACTGGTGCTGCTGCCGACACGACGAAAAAGGCGACTGCGCCATCAAGCCCGTGCCAGAAGCGCAGACGGATGAAGCCTTCTGCCGCCTCTACTATAAACTCAAGCATCAGAGTCTCCCCATTCTGGAGCAGATGCTCGAAACCCTCCAGACGATCCGTGATCGCAGGTTGCTCTGGAGCGAGGACATCGTTTCCCTCAACAAAAAAATATCCGAACTCTCCAGTCAGAATCAAACGCTGGCCTTCCTCAAGCAAAACGGCCTCGTTGATCCTGACATTTTTATATCCAAAAGCAACGAGCTGACCCGCCAACTCCGGCAGGCCAAGCTGGACAAAGAGAAGCTTATGGATGCCGAGGGGGATGCCACCGCCCAGCGGACGCGGGAGCTGATAGCCCTGCTGGAGGATGGGCCGGACTTCCTCGACTACCCCGACACAGAGCTGTGCGGCGCACTCGTTGCAGAAATCATCGTGGAGAGCAATGACACCCTCCGCTTCCGCCTGCATAACGGGCTGGAGCTGCGGGAATCCATTGAGAGGACGGTGCGATAGTGGGAAACCGAAAGCAGCCCTTCGGCTACCGTATGACGCTGGGCGAGATCACGATCCAGCCGGAGGAGGCAGAGCTGGTGCGGTTTATCTTCCAAAGCTACAGCACGGGAGCCACGCTGGGGGAGCTGACCAAGACACTCTGCCGACAGGAGATCCCCTACTATGAGGGACGGTCATGGAACAAAAACATGGTCTCCCGTATTTTAGAGGATGGCCGCTATGTCGGAGAGAAAGGCTATCCGGCACTCATCGAGCCGGAGCAGCTCCGCACGGCAGCGGAAAAGAGGACGGCAAGAGCCCGCCCGCCGCAGAAAACGCCCGCGCAGAAGGCATTGCGGCGGCTCTGCGGCGCACCGCCCTCCGAGTGGGTGGAGAAGATCGTCACCAGGCTGCTCAACGAGCTCATACGCTGCCCCGACCGTATTCAGCCAGCGGTGTCCCAAGTGGTCGGCGCTGCCTGCGGGAAAACGCGGGAGGAGCTGACCTCCGCACTGGAGCGGCAGCTCATCGACGAGGACAACGCCAGAGCACTGCTCCTTCAACTGGCGGCAGAGCAGTACGACGCCATCGGGAACACGGAATACGAAACCGTGCGACTGCGGCGGCTGCTCACCGGCCGAAAGCCCATGACGGAGCCGGAGGCGGAGCTGCTGCAAAGCGCGGTGTCAGAGGTGCGCGTGACGAGCAACTGCGTGACCGTGACGCTGAAGAACGGACAGACCATAGAGAGGAGAGATCAGCCGTGAACGAAACCGCCCCAAGAGTTATTAAGATCCCCGCAAAGCCAGAGTCGGTCCGGCAGGCGGAGCTGCAAAGACAGCTACGAGTCGCCGCCTACTTCCGGGTCTCCACCAAGGAGGAGGATCAGGCAAACAGCTACGAGGTGCAAAAGGAATATTACACCGACAAGATCATGTCTAATTCCGCGTGGACGATGGCGGGCATCTTCGCCGACAAGGGCATCACCGGCACCTCGGTGAAAAAGCGCGAGGACTTCATGCGCATGATCCGCCACTGCCGCCAGAGGAAGATAGACGTCGTCCTCACCAAATCAGTCTCCCGCTTCGCTCGCAACACGGTGGACTGCCTCTACTACACACGGGCTCTCAAGGAGCGGGGCATCGCCGTCATCTTTGAAAAGGAGAACATCAATTCGCTGGAGGAGGACAGTGAGCTTCGTATCACACTCTCCGGCGCCTTCGCGCAGTCCGAGAGCGAATCCATCTCCGCCAATGTCACATGGGGCAAACGCCGCGCCATGGAGAGCGGAAAGGCGACCATCCAGTACAAATACCTCTATGGCTACTGCAGGGGCGCGGACGATAAGCCGGAGATCATCCCGGAGGAGGCGGAGATCGTCCGCTGGATCTACGAGCGATACCTCGCCGGGGCCAGTACACGGATGCTGCGGGACGAGCTGCATGAGCAGGGCGTGATATACTCCGAAAAGTCACCGCAATGGACGCTGCCCCATATCAAGAGCATCCTGCGGAATGAGAAATACTGCGGCGACGTGCTGATGCAGAAGACCTTTCAGCAGGATGTCATCAACCGCAAGGTCATCAAAAACACGGGGCAGCTCCCCGTGTACCTCATAGAGAACCACCACGAGGGCATCGTCAGCCGCGAGAAGTACAACGCGGTGCAGGCGGAGATGGCGCGGCGAAAGGCGGCAAAAAGCCCCTCCAAGAGAGCCTCCACCGGTCTTTCCGCCTACACCAGCCGCTACGCCCTCTCGGACCGTCTGGTGTGCGGCGAGTGCGGAACGCTGTACCGCCGCTGCACATGGACGCGCCCCGATGGAAAGCGCGTCGTGTGGCGCTGTGTGAGCCGTCTGGACTATGGCAAGAAATACTGCCACAGATCGCCCACGATGGACGAGGCACCTCTCCAGCAGGCGATCATAGCTGCCCTCAACACCGTCCTGCCGGACTTGGATGGCCGCATCCGCCAAATCACGGAGGCGTTGGAGGCGGAGGTCATCCCGTTCCCCGGCAGCGGCATGAGCCTTGGCGACATCGACCGCAGACTGGCGGAGCTGGAAGTGCAGTTCCAAAGACTGCTGGAAAAGGCGGCGGATGATCCCATCGCCTATGGGGATCAGTTCAAGGAGATACTGGACGAGCAGACCGCGCTCAAGGAGCTGCGGGCAACCATCCTTGCCGAGAGCAAAGAACACGCCGAAGCGGATCGGCGTATCAGGGATGCCGCGGGGATGCTGGAAAACGCCGTGCCCCACATCGCGGAATGGGACGAGAGTGCCATCCGGCAGCTGGTGGCACAGGTGAAGGTGCTGTCCAAGAATGAGATCTGCGTGACGCTCAAGAGCGGCATCGAGATCCGCCAGAGCATATCAGACTAAGATAGGAGATGAGAAAATGGTATTTGTGACTGGCGACTGCCACGGAAACTTCCGGCGTTTCCAATCGGAATGCTTCCCGGAACAAGCGAACATGACGAAGGGTGACACGGTCATCATCGCAGGAGACTTCGGCGGCGTGTGGTTCGGTGACAGCCGCGACGATGAAACACTGGACTGGCTGGAACACCTGCCCTTCACGCTCGCCTTCGTCTGCGGCAACCATGAAAACTATGACGCGCTGGAACGATATCCGGTGGACGATTGGCACGGCGGCAAGGTACATCGCATTCGCCCTCATGTGCTGCACCTGATGCGCGGCCAGATCTTTGAGCTGGATGGTTACCGCTTCTTCACCATGGGCGGCGCAAAAAGCCACGATATTGAGGATGGAATTTTGGAGCCGGATGCCCCGGATTTTGAGCGAAGGCTTATGATGCTCCAACGCAAGCCCAGAGCGAGATACCGCGTCAACCACATCTCTTGGTGGGTGCAGGAACTGCCCTCCGATGAGGAATATGCCGTGGCGCGGCGAAGCCTTGACGCGGTCGGCTGGCAGGTGGACTACATCATCACCCACTGCGCCCCCACCAGCATCGCCCTCATGGGAAGCCGCCACAACGAGGCAGATCGGCTCACAGACTTTCTGCAAGAGGTGCAGGAAAGAGCAAAATACCACTACTGGCTGTTCGGCCATTATCATGACAACCGAGCCATTGATGAAAAGCACATCCTGCTGTGGGAACAGATCGTGCGAGTCATCTGAAACAGGTCAAAGCAGAGAAAAACACGGCGGTGTCACCGTGTTTTTTTCTGCTTTGAGCGTTGATCAGGCGCGCCGCGCCGGAAAGGAGGAAAGCCAATGAACATTCGCAAGCCAACAGATTACACCGCCATGTTCACCACACTGGACACGCTTATGGCGGCGCAACTCCCGCAGATGGAGCTGTACTGCGAGATTGGCCGGCTGGTCAGCGGCAGAGCAGAGAAAGGAGCGGCTGTCGCGGCGTCGGAATACCTGCAAGCCACCTATCCCACAGCCGAGGGCTTTTCTCCCCGCAACCTGCGCCGGATGCGGGACTTCTACCGGATGTACGGTAACATGCCGGAATTGCTGGCGGAGGCAATGCGTCTGAGCTGGACGCAGAATGTGGTCATCATGGAGGCCGGATTGACCATGGACGAGAGGTGCTGGTACATTCGGAAGGCCGCCGAAAGCGGCTTATCCAAAACGGAGCTGCTGCGGATGATTGAGAGATCCGAACATTCGGAAATTGCTCTTGGCGAAAACGAGGATACCTGCTATACTGTAGAAAATGATGAGTTTTCGGAGAAGAATTGGTATGAAGAATATCCTGTTTATCTGCCACGGCAACATCTGCCGCAGCCCCATGGCCGAGTTCGTGATGAAGGACTTGGTGAAGAAAGCGGGGCTGGCGTCACAGTTCCATATCGAATCGGCGGCTACCAGCCGGGAGGAGATCGGCAACCCGGTCTATCCTCCGGCGCGGCGCAAGCTGGCGGAGCATGGGATCTCCTGCGACGGCCACGCGGCGCGCCAGCTCACAAACCGGACTACGACAAGTACGATTTGCTGATCGGCATGGACAGCGCGAACCTGCGGAATATGTACCGCATCTGCGGCGGCGACTTTGCCGGCAAACTGCACCTCCTGATGGACTACACCGACCACTCTGGCGATGTTGCCGACCCGTGGTACACCGAGGACTTCGAGTCGACTTGGCGGGATGTGTTGGAGGGCTGCCAGGGATTGCTGAGAGAATTGTTGCAGGAGTGAGGTGAACAGAATGGCACAGAACGATAAGATCCAGCTATTCGAGGACAAGCGCATCCGTACTGCGTGGGACGAGGAAAAGGAAGAATGGTACTTCTCCATTGTCGATGTGGTAGCTGTTCTAACCGACCAGCCAGACCAACGCGGCGCAAGTAACTATTGGGCGAAACTGAAGCAGCGTTTGAAAGAAGAAGGCGCAGATCAGTTGCTGACAAATTGTCAGCAACTGAAAATGAAGTCGCCCAAGGATGGAAAACGCTACAATACCGATGTGGCTGACACGGAGCAGCTCCTCCGTATCGTCCAATCCATTCCCTCGCCAAAAGCAGAACCATTCCGAGCCTGGTTAGCACAGGTTGGCCGGGAGCGCATTGAGGAGACCATCGACCCGGAGTTGACCATTGAGAGGGCGTTGGAAACCTATCTCAAGAAGGGCTATACCCGCGAGTGGATCAACCAGCGGCTGCAGGCCATTCAAGTTCGCAAGGAACTGACGGATGAATGGGATGCCCGCGGTGTGCAGAAGGGCGTAGAGTACGCCATCCTCACCGATGAGATCTCCCGTGCATGGTCGGGGATGTCCACCCGGCAGTACAAAAACCTAAAAGGCTTGAAAAAGGAAAACCTTCGTGACAACATGACCACGCTGGAGTTGGTGCTGAATATGCTGGCGGAAGCCACCACCACACAGTTTTCAAAGGATCGAAAGCCCTCGACCTTCCAAGAGAATCTGGAAGTTGCTAAAGCTGGCGGACAGGTTGCTGGGCGAACAAGGAAAGACATTGAGTCACAGTCCAATACGCCGGTCATCTCCCCAAAGAACGCCGCGCAGCTCAATCAGGTCGTGACTGACCTTCTGGAAGGGGCAGCCGCGGATATGAGCGAGATGCCAGAGGAAAAATGAGTGTTTCGCATAACGGTTTTTCATGCGACCAATTGGCAGCTCTTGAAAGCGCCCATTAAAAAAGTTTGAGAAAAGTTAAAAAAAAACGGAGAATTCCGACTTGCACATGGCATTTTTGAGCCGTGGGTTCAAAAATCTACAGTGGTACAGCATGACAGAAAAACGCACCGGAAGCTGAAAATGCTTCCGGTGCGTTTTGTTTTGTCTTTGGACAAAAGGCTGGGCCTTGTTTACGCATTATTCATGATTTACAGTAAAATTGGAAAACTATTCGATGTATAGTAAATCATAAAGCGCCGGTAGGGTGCGAAAAGGAAAGGATGTGCTCGCTTTGGCAAAGCGGATGTATTACGGCGGGACTGTGCTTACAATGGAGGACATTTTGTATGCGCAGGCGCTTTTGGTGGAGGACGGCGTGATCCGCGCCGTGGGAAGCGAGGCAGAGGTGTGCGCGGCGGCGGGACGGGATTGTGAGATGGTCGATTTGAAAGGCCATACGCTGATGCCGGCGTTCATTGACGCGCACAGCCATTTTTCCGGCTGTGCCAACTCACTTTTGCAGGTGCCCCTGGGCGAGGCCGTCAGCTTTGACGAGATCGAAGAACGTATCGCGGCGTTTATCCGCGATAACCATATTTCAAAGGGGCAATGGGTCGCCGCTCAGGGTTTCGACCATAACGTTCTTCGGGAAAAACGTCCGCCGCGCAGAGAAGTGCTGGACCGTGCCGCTCCCGACAATCCGGTGATTATGGCTCACCAGTCCGGCCATACGGGTGTTTTGAACACGCTTGCGCTGGAACGGCTGGGAATCACGCCGGATACACCTGTGCCGGAGGGCGGCATGATGGAGGTCGCGGACGGAAAGGTGACGGGCTACATGGAAGAGACCGCTTTTCTGAATTGCCAGAGCCGCGTTCCAATGCCGGCGCCGGAGGACCTGATGGGCGCATATCTGCGCGCGCAGGACGGCTATGCGCGGCGTGGCGTCACCACGGTGCAGGAAGGAATGATGATACCGGCGATGGAACCGCTGTACAGGCAGCTGTGCGCGGCGGGCCTGCTGAAGCTGGACGTGGTGGGATATCTGGATATCACACAGGCGGACGGCATGCGAACGGCGCTGTCCGAACACATCGGACAGTACAGCGGCCGTTTTAAGGTGGGAGGCTACAAAACTTTTTTGGACGGCTCACCTCAGGCACGCACCGCGTGGCTGCGGGAGCCGTACTGCGGTGAAGAGGAAAATTATCGCGGTTATCCGCGTATGAGCAACGAAGAACTGGCCGGGTATGTGGACCGAGCGCTGGACGAAAATATGCAGTTGCTGGTGCATTGCAACGGAGACGCCGCCTGCGAACAGTATCTGCGCGTGTATGGGGAACGCCTCAGGGCTCGCGCTGCGTCCGGTAAGCCTTGCCGGGCAATACGTCCCGTTATCATCCATGCGCAGATGCTTGCGCCGGACCAACTGTCCCGGGCGGCACAGAACGGGATGATACCGTCTTTTTTTGTGGCTCATGTATACCATTGGGGCGACGTGCATCTCGAGAATCTCGGACCGGAACGCGCGGCGCGCATCAGCCCCGCGGCCTCTGCGGGCGCACAGGGCCTCCGTTATACGTTCCATCAGGATGCGCCCGTTATCCAGCCGGACATGCTGGAGACTGTATGGTGCGCAGTGAACCGCGTTACAAAGCAGGGGACGGTGCTGGGGCCGCAGGAGCGCGTTCCGGTCCTGGATGCTCTGCGCGCCGTGACCATCAATGCGGCATACCAGTATTTTGAGGAAGGAAGCAAAGGAAGCCTGCGTCCGGGAAAACGGGCGGATTTGGTGATCCTGGAGGAGGACCCATTGAAGGCGCTTCCCATGCATCTTCGTGATATCCGTATTCTGGAGACGGTCAAGGACGGAAAGACGATCTACCGTACAGACATCTGAATGTAGCACAAGCGGCCCGCAATATGCGGGCCGCTTTCCAATGGGCAAAACATAGCGAACGCGCCTGTCCCGCGGCATGCCGCCGTGTCCCCTGCCATACAATGTAGTATCGCATACAAGGAGGGCATACAGATGTTTGGTATCATATTCAGCTTTGTCGCAAGCCAGATTTTATATTTCGCACTGCACCTGGAAAGCAGCAGTTTCCCGAAGCCTCTTTCCGCGCGGGACGAGATCGCAGCATTCGAGGCGATGAAGAACGGCGACATGGCGGCGCGGGATAAGCTCATCCGGCACAATCTGCGCCTCGTGGCGCACATCGTAAAAAAATACTACGCTTCTTCCACAGACCAGGAGGACCTGATCAGCATCGGAACCATCGGCCTTATCAAGGCGGTGAACAGCTTTGACAATACCAAAGGCGCACGATTTGCCACATATGCAGCGCGCTGCATTGAAAATG
>OGXS01001860.1_pt1 | contig 12365 bp, 14 predicted proteins | sample 1576371 | NCBI WGS metagenome assembly OGXS01 (sample SAMEA3541475, study PRJEB24748) | human gut metagenome | biome: human gut; feature: human-associated habitat; material: faeces | place: China | collected 2012
AGCCGGTCCAGCGAGTGTTTCGTGCTGATCGATCATACCAAGATCGGGAAATGCGGCCCGTTCGTGGTATGCAACATGGGAGACATTGATTCTATCATTACGGATGCCGGCGCGCAGAGATCCAAGGAAACCAAGATGATCATGGACCAGTGCGCGGATACCGGATGCAAGGTGATCTACGCGAAGAAGCGGGGAGCGGCGGAAGCGAGAGAGTCTAGGGAACCGGCGGCGGAAGAGTAGTTTTTTGCCAATACATTTGCCGTACTTTTTGTGACGAATGTCCGTAAATCTGTTTAGTCCAGAAGTAGAATGGAAAAAGATAAAACAAAATTTCCTTTTTATATTTAACAAGATGGGATATACTTAGAAAAAGGACAGAAGGGAGGAAGATTGATGTCAATAACGATGAAAAAAATACTATTACAATATACAGAATTGTTGCGATTTATATATGGAAATCATTTAAATGCAGTTATTTTATATGGCTCTTATGCTCGAGGAGATTATGATGAATTTTCGGATGTTGACATTATGATTCTTCTTAATCTGGATGAGATGGAACTTAAGAGATATCGACATCAGTTGTCAGAGATAACATTTGACTTCAATATGGAACATGACGTAGACATTAAGCCGATCGCAAAAAGCAAGGAACTATTTTTAAAATGGCAGGAATCTTATCCATTTTATAAAAATGTTAGTCGAGAAGGGGTGACACTATATCGTGCGGCATGATTACAATACCGGAAAATAGAATATCGAAATGTAATAAGTAATTATCAATTGATTCCGGCAGTGAGAAGATTAAACAGATACTCTAAATTGCGAATAAGCTTTCTGGCCCCTGCATAGATTGTAAAAAACAAACTATGCAGGGGTTATTAATATGAAGGATTATATTGAGGAGAGGGCAGTAGAAATAGCATATTATATCATTGAGCACAAAGCCACTGTAAGGCAGACAGCCAAGGCGTTCGGCGTTAGCAAGTCTACCATACATAAGGATGTAACGGAACGCTTATTGAAGATCAATCCGTCTCTGGCCGCACAGGCGCGCAAGGTGTTGGACATGAATAAGTCGGAACGGCATATCCGCGGGGGCATGGCTACCAGAGAGAAGTATCTGCATCAGCATGGGCAGGATGCAGTCGGACCGAGTATCTGAGAAGGAGTGGGAGATTGCGCAAATCTCCTTCTTTTTTTCTGCCCTGCTATAAGCGAGGAAGAAGCAATGCCAGGAAAAAATTTGTCCGCAGGCGGCCAATATGTTAAAATGTAGGGACTACTATTAGTGATAGCAACACTACAGGAGGAAAAGCCTTGAGGGACAAGATAAGATTCCTGTCTGCGGCATTGGCGGCGATGCTGGCAGTATCCCTGGCGGCGGCCGGCATTGGCGGCTGCGGGAAGGAAGAAGAGATAAAGCAGAGTAAGAAGCAGCAGATAGAACTATGGTATTACTGGGATATGGCTTACCAGCAGAAGGTGCTGGGGGATCTGATTGATGAATTCAATCATTCCCAGGATGAGATAGAGGTGACCACCAGATATATACCAGACGCGGATTTTAAAAAGGAACTTGCGCTTAGCATGTATGAGGGAACCATGCCGGATATTGCGCTGGTAGATTCGGCAGACTTCCAATTCTTCCAGCATACGCAGCCCTTTGCGGATCTAACGGATGAGATCGAAGGGCTTGCGGACTATCTGCCGGAGGCATTGGCGCCATGCGAGGAAGAAGGGCGGATCAAAGGGCTTCCATTTGGAGTGAACTGTGTCGCCTTATTCTATAATGAAGAAATGCTGGCAAAGCGCGGATTAAATCCGCCGGCTACGTGGCAGGCATTCTACGATACGGCAAAGGCGCTGACAGCAGATGGAGTCTATGGGTATGCCCAGCCGGCTCTGGAGAGTGAAGAGAGCATGTATTCGTTCCTTCCGGTGCTGTGGTCTATGGGCGGGGATGTGGACTGCCTGAACTCCCGTAAGAGCGCCTATGCGTTCCAACTGTTCCGGGATCTTACCGAAGATGGCGTCGTAAGCCGGCAGAGCATCAGCCTGACTCATAAGGACCTTGCCCAGCAGTTTGCTAAAGGCAATATCGCCATGATGATCGGCAATCCTATGCAGGTAGAGTATATCCGCAAGATCAATCCCGATCTTGCGTTTGATGTTACGGATATCCCGTCCATTTCCGATAAGGTGACGGTTCTCGGGGGAGAGATCTTCGGAGTGACGGACGGCAAAGGAAAGGACGCTGCAATTGAATTCCTGAACTATATAAGCGACAAGGACAGGATGGCAGGATATATGGATGATTTGGGCTATATGGCGGCCAGAAAGGATATTTTAGATGATCAATTTCAGGAAGACGCGGTTCTGCATAAGTTTATCGGAATGCTTTCCTACGCAAGAACCAGAGAATTTACCTATCAATGGCCGGATATTACGAGAACGGTAGTGTCTGCCCTTGAGCAGTCTATTATCGGCGAGGAAGATGAGCGCATCATATTAGAGGAAGCGGCGGATAGCATACAGAAGATCAGGGAGGGCGGCCAATGAGAAGAGAGATGACGCTTAGAAGACGCCTGCTGCCAATCTTCATACTGGCAACCGGAATCCCCATCGTCCTGTTTGCCCTGATATCCCAATACAGGCTGCGCAGCAGCCTGAACGAGAATATGCAGATGCAGATCGACAACAATCTGAACCGGGCGGACCAGAGCCTGGATATGATACTGGATAAGTACGATACGCTTTTGTACGACTTGTGCACGGATGATGAGATCATTGGAATCGTGGAAGATATCAATCAGAAGAAGGATACCCTGGAAGTAAACAGCAGCAGGATACGCCATGAATTAAGCCATATCTGTAACCGAAATGACGGAATAGAGGGAATTACCATTATTACAGAGGAAAATCAGGTCATCTTTTATGACCGGCTATCAGCCTCCTCCGTAAACAGCAGCTGGGCGGACAAGATAAGAGCGCCCGAGGTAGCAAAGGGAGCCTTGTACCGGGGGATGGGACAGCCCATAGAGTCGGGGAATGATAAGGTCTATATGTTCCAGATCATCCGGGAATTCGTAGACTACCGGGATATACATAAGTCCATAGGGACCGTGATTCTAAGCATCAATACGGATGTGCTGGAGCCGGTTCTGGATGCTGGGGAGAACGCCGGCATCTACCTCCTTCAGAAGGGGAAAATCATAGCAGCATACAAGGATGGAGAATTTGGAAAGAAACTGGATGCGGCAAAGGATGAGAAATTCCTCTACACCAGGAAGATGAACGAAATGAGTGGATTTACCATCTGCAATGCCCAGTCCCTAAGGCTATACCATCAGACTTTAAAAGAGCAGATCCTGTTTTGGATATTCATAGCAGTGGGCGCGATCCTACTACTGATGGCGCTGACATATTCTTTGACCAGGCCATACCTTAAGGAGATCGACCAGATAGCGGAGGCTATGAGCGAGGCGGAGCGGGGAAATTTCCAGGCACGGGTACCTGTTACCGAGAATATGACGGTGGAGGTGCGCAAGATCAGTTCGGGATTCAATGAAATGGTGGGCCATATCGACAGCCTGATCGAGCAGGTAAAGGCGGCGGTAGTGGAGCAGAAAAACGCGGAACTATCCGCACTGGAAGCCCAGATAGACCCGCATTTCCTTTATAATACGCTGGATACCATCAATTGGAAGGCCATTGAACTGGGAGAGTTCGAAATTAGCGAGATGCTAGGAGCATTAGCGGATATCTTAAGATATACGGTTAAGAATGCAGGGGCAGAGACTTCGATTGAACAGGAACTGCACTGGCTTGCAATGTACATCCTGCTTCAGAAGGCGAAGCTTGGAAGAGAACTCCAGGTAGAAGTAAAGGTGCCGGAAGAACTATATGGATACAGAATCCACAAGCTGCTTCTGCAGCCATTCGTAGAGAATGCGATCCGGCACGGCCTGAAGCAGAAAGAAGGCGAGCTGAAACTGGGGATTACCATGAGATCGGCAGGAGGCCAGATGCACATCATCGTAAAGGACAATGGCCGCGGAATTCCGGAAGATGTCTTGCAAAGGCTTAATGACAGCAAAAATGAAGCAGATGCTATAGATTCCGGAGAGCATATGGGAATCATCAACGTGAGAAAGCGGCTGAACCTATATTATGGAGATCAGGCAGACCTATATTTTGAGAGCGCGCTGGGCAAGTACACGAAGGTGCATCTGTTTATCCCTGTAGTCAGCCCTCATAGGCAGGCAGACGCAGAAGGCAGAAAGGAGGAGGGCCAATGAGAATTGCGGTAATAGAAGATGAAGCGCCGATCCGGGAAGGCATGAGTAAGATCCTGAAGAAGATTAACGAGAATTATGAACTGGTAGGAAAGGCAGAGAACGGCAAAAAAGGGCTGGAACTGATCCGCCAGGAGAACCCGGACCTGGTAATCCTGGACATTCGCATGCCGGATATGGATGGGCTTACCATGCTCTCCATCGTGCGAGAGGAAGGCATAGAGTGCAAGGCCATCGTCCTGAGCGCCTATTCGGATTTTGCATATGCGCAGAGGGCCATTGAACTGGGAATCGAGAACTATCTGCTGAAGCCGATCAAGATCGCGGAACTGAAGAAGGCCCTGGAACAGGCGGAGGCGAATATTTCCAAAGAACAGAGCAAGGAGCAGCTGTTCAGCCTGGAATATATCTTTCTGAACGCCATAACAGGCCAGCTGGATGAAGACGGGAAACTGGCGGACATGATTACCGAGCGGTATGGAATCCGTGGGGACGAGCAGATCGCTATATTTGGCATTGGATTAAGCGATAATTATGACCGATATCATGAGAGCGTCCGCCGGACGATGGAAGAAGTAGGCATTCACAGTAATGAATTCCATGTCTATGTTATCGAATTCCAGGAAAAGGGCGCGATTGTCGTCATACTGTACCAGCTGGAAGACCAGGATAAAGTAAAAGAATACTTTAAAAAGACGGTGGTCCCGATGCTGGGAAGCCAGATATCGGGACGGCTCAGCTGCGTCTGGGGGAACTGCCAGGGACTCTTGAACGTAAGGGAAGCAGTTCTGGAAATGGATAGCGTGCTGGAGTGGAACCTTTTCTTTGACAGAGGGACGCTGATCAGCAAAAGGCTGATTGACGCGACCCAGACCTATCCGATCAAGTACCCTATTGACATCGAGGTGCAGACGAAGGAGGCGGTGGCGGATAGCGACCGAAAAGAGTTCTTAAGCTGCCTGCGCCGGTTCCGGGAATATTGCAGGGAGGGAGCGTGCACGCCCCAGGATATGAAAGAAGCATGCAGCCGCTATATGATGAGCCTGCTGCATATGGCAAAGGAATCAGGGAAACTAGAATCATCCGTGTCTATGCAGAATATGATTACGTCCATATCCGACGCGATATTCTGGCAGGATATCGAAGAAGCATTTCTTACATTTTTTGAAAATCTGTCCTTGAAAAACGTCGGGGAAGATGGCGTAAGCCTGCTGGTCCAGAAGGCCATACAGCATATACAGGAGTACTATAACCAGGGCATCACCCTGGAGGAAGTGGCCGCCAAGCTGCATGTGTCCGAAGAATACCTAAGCACCCAGTTTAAGAAGCAGACCGGCAGGACATTTACCGAGACGATCCGTAAATACCGCATTGAAAATGTGAAGGAACTGCTGCTAAAGTCTACGCTTAAACTCAATCAGATCGCGGATATGGTTGGATATTCGGATCCCAAGTATATGAGCAAAGTGTTCAAGGATGAAGTGGGGATGCTTCCGGCAGAGTACCGGAAGAAGAACAGTTAAGGACAAAAACAGGCAAAAACCGGAAAAAACCGTTAAAAATTTCTACTTTTTTAAAAAATTTCCACCTTGAGGGGATGGGAAATTATGCTAAGATGTTCATAACGAAAAGGAGAGATTGTTATGAGCAAAAGAATCGTTGTATTTCAAAATCCAAGCGATATATTAGAATTTGTAAGAAAGGTCGAGAAATATCCTTATGACATGGACATGAAGCGCGGCCGTTATATCGTCGACGCGAAATCTCTGCTGGGACTCATGAATCTCGGTTTTCAGAATGAGATTGAGTTGAAAGTCTATGAAGAAGAATGTGATGACCTCTGGAAGGATATAGAAAAATATGTCGCTGCATAAGCAAATTGATGCTTGTGTAATGAAACTCCCTGTCGTATAATGTACGATGAGGAGTTTTTATTATGTTAAAGAAAATGAAAAAAAGAGTTGACAGAAGCAGCTACTTATTCGACAATAAGGCGCTGCTTGCATTAATTATTCCGCTGGTCATCGAGCAGCTTCTAGCAGTACTTGTTGGCATGGCGGATTCTATTATGATTGCGAGCGTTGGCGAGGCAGCCGTCTCCGGCGTATCGCTGGTGGATCAGATCATGGTCCTGCTGATCAATGTATTTGCCGCCCTTGCAACCGGCGGAGCGGTGGTGGCCGGACAGTATCTGGGACAGAAGAATCAAAAGGAAGCCTGCAAGTCGGCTACCCAGCTGATATGGTTCATTACCCTGTGCTCGGTTGTGATCACCTTATTGGTCTATGCGGGCAAATACTTCATCCTGCACGGAATCTTCGGAAAGATCGAGGCTGACGTAATGGGACATGCCAATACCTACCTGATGATCGTAACGGCATCCATCCCGTTCATGGCCCTGTATAATGGAGGAGCGGCGATCTTCCGTGCCATGGGCAATTCCAAGGTGTCCATGCAAGTATCCATCATTATGAATATCATCAATGTTGGCGGAAACGCGATCCTGATCTACGGTTTCCACAGGGGGACGGAAGGCGTAGCCATCCCCACCCTGGTGTCCAGGATGGTGGCTGCGGTTATCATCATTGCCCTGCTGTGCAATCCGAAGCAGCTTCTACATATCGAGCGCACCTTCCGCTATAAGTTCAACTGGCAGATGGTAAAGAAGATCCTGAGCATCGGCGTGCCGAACGGCCTGGAGAACAGCATGTTCCAACTGGGCAAGATCCTGGTATTAAGCCTGGTATCCACATTCGGAACTTACGCTATCGCGGCAAATGCCGTGGGCAACGCTATCGCCTTATTCCAGATACTTCCTGGAATGGCAATTTCCCTGGCAGTTACTACGGTAATCGCAAGATGCGTAGGGGCAGGAGACTACGAGCAGGTGAAATATTACAACCGGAAGTTGATGGTGATCACCTATGTATGCATGGCTGCGACCGTGTTCTTCATTTTCTCCATCCTTCCGCTGATCATCAAGGCTTATAATCTGTCAGACGTGACAGCCAGGGCAACCGAGCAGATCATCCATTTCCATGGAATCAGCGCGATCCTGATCTGGCCCATATCCTTTACGCTGCCGGCTACCTTCCGTGCGTCTGGAGATGCCAAGGCATGCATGTACATCTCCATACTGTCCATGTGGATCTTCCGTATCGCATTCAGCTACGTGCTGGGCAAATACATGGGATTGGGCGTGTTCGGCGTATGGGTGGCAATGGTCATCGACTGGGTATTTAGGGCACTGTGCTTTGTAATCCGGTATTTCAAAGGCACCTGGCGCAAAAGCGCGATCGTGTAAAATGAAAAGAAGTCCCTTGTCAACAGGGGGCTTCTATCATATAATAGAACCTGATTTTGAGAGACATATGTGAAACTTGGATATAATAGGTACGAGATTGACAAATTAGGAGGAATTCTTGTGAAGAGAGAATTAGTAATCGTCATTGATTTTGGTGGGCAGTATAACCAGCTGGTAGCAAGACGTGTCAGAGAATGCAACGTATACTGCGAGATCTATTCCTACAAGACAGACCTGGAGAAGATCAAAGAGATGAATCCCAAGGGGATCATCCTGACCGGAGGGCCCAACAGTTGCTACGAGGCAGATTCGCCCACATATAAGAAAGAATTATTTGAACTTGGCATACCAGTCCTCGGACTGTGCTACGGCGCCCAGCTGATGATGCACGTACTGGGCGGCAAGGTAGAAAGCGCTGACGTCAGGGAATATGGAAAGACAGAAGTCATCATAGATAAACCCCAGTCCCCAATCTTTGAAGGCGTGTCATCCCCGACCATCTGCTGGATGAGCCATTTTGACTACATCTCCAAGGTGGCGCCGGGATTCGAAATCACCGCCCACACGGCAGACTGTCCGGTGGCCGCGGCCGAGAATCCGGGGCAGAAATTATACGCGATCCAGTACCATCCGGAAGTGCTCCATACTGCAGAAGGCACGAAGATGCTGTCCAACTTCGTGCTTGGCGTATGCGGCTGCGCCGGAGACTGGAGGATGGATTCCTTCGTGGAAGAATCCATCAGGCAGATCCGGGAGAAAGTCGGCAAAGGCAAAGTATTGTGCGCCCTGTCCGGCGGCGTCGACTCCTCCGTGGCAGCGGTCCTGCTGTCCAAAGCGGTAGGAGACCAGCTGACCTGCGTATTCGTAGATCACGGGCTTCTCCGTAAAAATGAAGGAGACGAGGGAGAGGCCGTATTCGGACCAGAAGGCGATTATGACCTGAACTTCATCCGTGTCAATGCCCAGCAGCGTTTCTACGAGAAACTGGCAGGAGTCTCCGAGCCGGAGGCAAAACGTAAGATCATCGGGGAAGAGTTCATCCGCGTATTCGAAGAAGAAGCCAAGAAGATCGGCGCGGTAGACTTCCTGGTGCAGGGAACCATCTACCCGGATGTGGTAGAAAGCGGGCTTGGCGGAGAATCCGCAGTCATCAAGTCCCACCATAACGTGGGAGGCCTGCCGGACTGCGTAGACTTTAAAGAAATCATCGAGCCGCTGCGCGACCTGTTCAAAGACGAAGTAAGGAAAGCCGGACTGGAACTTGGCATTCCTAAGCACCTGGTATTCCGTCAGCCGTTCCCTGGCCCGGGACTTGGCATCCGCATTGTCGGAGAAGTAACGGAAGAAAAAGTTAAAATGGTGCAGGACGCAGACGCGATCTACCGGGAAGAAATCGCGAACGCCGGATTGGATAAAAGCGTCGGCCAGTACTTCGCCGCACTTACGAATATGCGAAGCGTCGGCGTCATGGGGGATGAGAGAACCTATGATTACGCCGTGGCTCTCAGAGCGGTGAACACCATCGACTTCATGACGGCGGAGGCCGCGGAGATCCCGTGGGAAGTGCTGCATAAGGTGACCAGCCGGATTGTGAATGAAGTGGATCATGTGAATCGAGTGATGTATGATATTACCTCTAAGCCGCCTGGGACGATAGAGTTCGAGTAGAGGATTAAAACCCCCGCAAGCCAGTAATGGATGCGACCCCAAAAAGTTAGACTTTTTAAGCGTAGCAGTTTTTATGGCTGCTACGTTATTTTTATGCAGCCAAGAGGTTAAGCCTGTATTGCACTGGACTCATCCACCCAAGTTTCTCCTTAATTCTTTGCTCATTGTAATACTTTATGTATCGTTCAATTTCTGATTTCAATTCCTCGTAACTATAATAGACAACACCGTAATAAATTTCTTGTTTGAGTAAACCAAAGAAGTTCTCCATCACAGAGTTGTCATGGCAGTTTCCTTTTCTGGACATGCTTTGAAATATTCGCGCTTCTCTAAGGCGATGCGAATAGGATTTCATCTGATAAGCCCAGCCTTGATCGCTATGAAAAGTTCTACGATAAGGACAGTCCGAAGTTATTTCAATTGCCTTGTTTAATACATCCAAGACATTTTTCGCAGATGGAGTTTCATCAATTCCATAGCTAAGTATCTCACCATTGCACATATCCATGAATGGATCCAGATATAGTTTATGCATTGTCATATGTCCTTTTGCATCGACTTCATAATACTTGAATTCAGTAGTATCTGTTGTAATCTTCTGATGAGGTATATGTGTATTAAAGCGTCGTCGTATTCGGTTTGGTGCAACAGTGCCAACTCTACCCTTGTAAGAGTTATATTTGCGACTTTTACGAGTAAAGGAAGTGACCTGTAAACCTAGTTTTTTCATTATGCGCTGAACTTTCTTCTTGTTAATGCAATAACCCAGGTTTCTTAATTCCCCCAGTATTCGACGATAACCGTAATCTTTGTTGTTTTTGCGATCTTAAGTATCTTTTCTTCGAGTTCTTTATCCGGATTTTCCCTATCAAATCTTTTCTGCCAATCCATATATGTGGCTTTAGGCATACCTGTATAAGAGAGAAGGTCTTTTAGTTTGAACGCTCCTCGGAGTCTGTTGATGATGAGCGCCGTTCTCTCATTTTTGCCTCGTCCTCTAAACGCAGTCTCCTCAGTTCTTTTAAAAATGCATTCTCGATTCTTAATTTAAGGAGTTCCTCCTCTAATTCTTTTACATGCTCTGCACTGGTATCGACAATTCTTTCTTCTGGTTCTTGATTTTAGTATCTATCTTAGGCTTATCCAAAGTTTTTTCCGACCTTTCTTGTGAGGTCTCAAGGCATCAGGGCCTGCCGCACGAAAGCGACTAACCCAGTTAACAATCATACTGGGATTTGTATTACCTTCTTCGATAGCTAACTCTTGATATGAGATTTCACTTGATAAATACCATTCTACAACAGAAAGCTTCTTTTCAAAAGTATATTTTTCTTGTTTACGAGAGCGCATTAGACCTTCATCACCAAAAGCGTTATAGTTATTAACCCATTCTGTAAGACATTTCGAATCTGAAATCCCATTAGTTTTAGCAAGGTATTGATAGCCGCCTTCACCATTCAAATATGCAAGGACTACTTTTTTCTTGAATTCATAGCTATATTTAACCATAAAAATACCGACCTCCAATCGTTAGATTTTTAGGTCTAACTTTTGGGGGGCGGTACAAATTGCAAGGCTTACGGGGGTTTTTTTCTGTCCGAAAAATAAGATTTTAGTAAGACTTTCTGTAATATTCATGTATATAATGCGATTTATATTTCTTTTTTCTTTTGGTTTATGGCTATGCTTTTCGGGAAAGTATTTTTCCCGTGGGCATATTCTTCTTTGGCCATTTCTCCAACTTGATACTTCTTATTTGCTTCTCCCCATTCAATAACAATGTTCGATATGTTGGCTTGACCTTTCTTTTTTATAGCAGCCTAAAGTAATATATCCAATGTTCTTCTACTGCTTTCAGGTTGTGGTTTTCTTCCAACTCAAACAAGGTATGCATGACACCAAGTCCACAATCAAGGGAGGAGGGAACGCCTATTGTAAGACACTCATTTATCCAGATGTCGAAACTGACAAATCTGAAAGGCAGAATCAATTATATATTCAGCCATGCCAGACAGGAAAATTTATATGCAGTATATGATACTACAGAACGAAAGTTTTGGAGTGAGCTGGCAAAATGTAAACAAGAAGAGTTCGAGAAAAGTGGAACGGAGGTAAATGTATTGAAGCAAGAGAACGGATTATTGCTTTGCCAGAGAGTTTTATGGACTATGAGCCGAATATGATGCTGAAATTATTTGTGGAGCATTTTAAGCAGAATTATGAGGTTGAATGTGTTGGGGCATTGCCCCATAATAAGCGAAGACGAATTATCATATCCATCTTATTTTTTCGGAGCGTAGATTGCTGAAAGAACCGATTGACGCACTAAGAAAGAGATTATGGATGAAGCAGGACAAGTAAAAAGAGGTTGTAAGATTGTTCCTAAAGGCGTTGTATATGATCGGAAAATCTTCACTACAAAGGATTCAAAGTTTAAAAATGAAGCATTTCTGAATGAGATTAAAAACTCTTTTACAGAACTGATGAATATCTATGTGAAAGATAAAAAAGAGAAATTACAAGTGTTTGACAAGAACAGTCCATATTTGGCGATGAAAAAGGTCGGTAAAAATAACCCGAAAGATGAGCAGATAGAATCAGATAATGGGGGCAGCAAAGGTGGAATCAAACAGTGGACAGGGCATTAGTAGGCGGGATAGCAGAAGAAAAAATTATGGGTATTAAATAAACAGAAATTGTGGATAAGGCAAAGAGTTCTATTCAAAACAGGGCAGACATCCACAGTTTTCTATGGCAATTGTCCAGTTAGCGATTTTTGCGCTACAGACTTTGATTATTCAAATATTAAAACAGATTTATCAGGAGTGTATTGATACAGAGAGAATTGACAGCTATTATTTCGAGTGAGGAAACCAGAGATATTCAGATGATAGATGATAAAAAAGTCAGTGAAACGGAACAGCCGTTGCCAGCCCCGCCAGTAAAGCCAGCATTAGCTGAACAATATCCAAACTTAAATGTTATTTACCACAAATTGAATAATCAAAATAGTGTAATCTATCTAAAAGGACAGGAACTTGCCGAGGTCAAAAAGGAGTTAAAAATATAAAAGGTTTATTCAAGGGAAAGCGGCG
>OGXS01001868.1_pt1 | contig 12312 bp, 9 predicted proteins | sample 1576371 | NCBI WGS metagenome assembly OGXS01 (sample SAMEA3541475, study PRJEB24748) | human gut metagenome | biome: human gut; feature: human-associated habitat; material: faeces | place: China | collected 2012
CCGCCAGCGCCGCCGACGCCGCCGTCGCTCTCTGCCGCGCCTCCGCATGAACGGGGAAGGCTGAAACTCAGAAAACAGAAAAGAGGCAGGCGAATGAAAAGAGACATGAAACGCTGGCTGGAAGAGCTGCGCGGCGCTCCTGTTAAAAAGGCGATGCCCGTGCTTTCTTTCCCGGCCATCCAGCTTATGGGAATCAGCGTGCGGGAGCTGATCTCCAGCAGCGACGCCCAGGCGCGCGGAATGCATCTCGTGGCCCAGCGCACAGACGCGGCCGCGAGCGTGAGCCTGATGGATTTTTCCGTGGAGGCCGAATGCTTCGGTTCCGCGATCCGCGTTTCGGACGAGGAAGTTCCCACCGTTGTGGGCAGCATCGTTTCCACCGAAGAAGAAGCACGCGCGCTGGCCGTCCCTCCCGTGGGCGCCGGGCGCACCGGGTTATACATCGAGGCCATTGAAAAAGCGGTCGGCCTGATCACCGACCGCCCCGTGTTCGCCGGCGTCATCGGGCCATTCTCACTGGCCGCACGTCTGCTGGACGTGACCGAGATCATGATCTATTGCTACGAAGAACCGGACATGGTCCACGTCCTGCTGGAAAAGGCCACACAGTTCATCACGGAATATTGCAAAGCCTACAAAGAAGCAGGCGCGAACGGCGTCGTCATCGCAGAGCCCGTGGCCGGGCTGCTCTCGCCCGCTCTTTCGGCAGAATTCTCCGGCCCTTATGTCAAGCAGATCGTGGATGCTGTTCAGGACGATTCGTTCCTCGTCATCTATCACAACTGCGGCAACAGCACCATCCAGATGATCGATTCCATTTTGGAAACCGGCTCCGCCGCTTATCATTTCGGCAACGCTATTGATATGGCCGAAATGATGACCCATATTCCGGCCGGCACGGTGGCTATGGGCAACGTGGACCCCGCCGGGGAGTTCCGGAACGGCACGCCGGAATCCATTCGTGCCGCCACGCTTGGCGTGATGGACGCATGCTGCAAGTATCCCAACTTTGTGATCTCCTCTGGCTGCGATATCCCGCCGCTCTCCCGCTGGGAAAACATCGACGCGTTTTTCGCCGCCGTGGATGAATTTTACGCCGGTACTGCCGCAGGCCGCGGCTGAACCGGGCCTTAAAACAAGGATGTGATGAAATGGATTACTCCGCACTGGCCGAGCAGGTGCGCGGGTTGGGCGCCTATAAGGCAGGCGTGGTCGATTTGCAGGATGTCCGCTTCGACCGCGCGTTCCGCGCAATGTGCGAAACGAACGCCTGCGGCAACTACGGAAAATGCTGGATGTGCCCGCCGGACGCCGGGGATATCGATGCGCTGATGAACGAAGCCCAAAGCTACCAAAAAGCGCTTGTGTACCAAACGGTGGGGACGCTGGAGGACAGCTATGATTTTGAGGGCATGATGGAGGCAGCGCGGCTGCACAACGAGCTTTCGCGGGCACTTGTCAAATGGTTCGCCATGCTGCCTTTCGCCAAAAAGCTGCATCTGGGTGCGGGCGGCTGCCACATGTGTGGGGTGTGCGCCAAACGCACGAATGAACCCTGCCGGCATCCGGAGCTTGCGATGCCCTCTCTGGAGACTTACGGCATCAACGTCTCAGAGCTTGCCGCCTCCAGCGGCATGAAGTACATCAACGGGCAGAACACCGTAACTTATTTCGGCGCGCTGCTGTTCTGCGAGGCATGAGCGCCGGCGGGCGGCAGTCAACTGTGGGAGGGAACGCTTTGGCAAAAGTGAGCGTCAACGGAACACACCTTGAAGCGCAGATGGGTGCGCTGCTGAGCAGCGTCATTCTGCCGCACCATGCACTGGAAATGCCCTGCGCCGGATACGGCCGCTGCGGCAAGTGCCGCGTCGTCGCCCACGGCGCGCTGAGCGCCCTTTCAGACGCAGAGCGGGAACACCTTTCCCCACAGGATATCTCCCGGGGCGTGCGTCTGGCCTGCTGTGCCCGTGTGGAGGGCGACTGTACGGTAACGCTGGAGGGTGCTGCCGCCAGCCAGATCCGTTTGGCCGGCGAGATGCCGGATTTTGTGCATGACCCAATCTTTTCCGTCTGCGGAGCCGCAGTGGATATCGGCACGACTACGCTGGCGTCCTGCCTGTACGGGCCGGACGGTACGCTGCTGGCCCAGGCCAGCGCGCCGAATCCGCAGGCGGGCTGGGGCGCCGACGTCATCTCCCGCATCGAGGCCGCACTGCACGGCAGCGGCGATGCGCTGGCCGCCTCCGTGCGCGCCGGTGTGCGGGCACTGGTGTTGGAAATGGCCGCTTCAGCGCATATCTCCGCTGAAGCAGTGGACGCGCTGGTCATCACAGGGAACACCGCGATGCTGTACCTGCTCACGCAGACAGGCCCGGACTGTCTTTCCCATGCCCCGTTCGCCGCTTCCCGCCTGTTTGGAGAAACGCTTGCGGCTGGGGAGCTTGGCCTGCCCTGCCCCCATGCGCAGGTATATCTGCCCCGCTGTATGTCCGCTTTTGTGGGTGCGGACATCACCACGGCGTTGCTGGCCAGCGGCATCTGCTCCAAGCCGGACACCCGCATGCTGGTGGATATTGGAACCAACGGCGAGATCGCTCTTTGGCATCGCGGGCAGCTTTCCTGCTGCTCCACGGCCGCCGGGCCCGCCTTTGAGGGGGCCGGGCTTTCCATGGGGATGGCCGGAAAGACGGGCGCAGTGGATCACGTCCGCGTACAGGACGGCGCACTGCAGGCCCACGTCATTGGGGGCGGCGCGCCGAAAGGGATCTGCGGCAGCGGCGTCATCGACTCGCTTGCCTGCCTGCTGGAGCTGGAGCAGCTGGACGAGACCGGGCTTCTGGAGCAGGACCCTGCGCCCGTTGCGCCGCCTGTATGCCTGACGCAGAAAGACGTCCGCATGGTACAGCTTGCCAAAAGCGCCATCTGCGCCGGGCTTCGCACGCTGCTGCGCGTGGAAGGGCTTTGCGGGGCGGACGCCGCCGAGCTGGCCGTCGCGGGCGGCTTCGGCAGCTATCTGGATGTAAACAGCGCGGGCCGCATCGGCCTTCTGCCCGAAGAACTCGTTCCCCGTGTGCGCGTGCTGGGAAACGCGGCCTTGAGCGGCGCGGCCATGCTTTTGCTGAACAGGGGCTTTATCCCCCACAGCGAGGCCCTGGCTGCCGGAGCGAGGACGGTGGACCTTTCCACCAGCGCGGAATTCATGAACGCCTATACCGAAGGTATGTTTTTCTGACGCTCCCAAAGGGGCTTGCAAAAAACGTGCCTGTCCTGTACACTGTAGCATATACAATTGCATATTGCGCCGCGCATTTCCGGGGAAGCGGGTGAAACTCCCGCGCGGTCCCGCCACCGTATTGGGCTTTGCCCTCAGCCGGGGTACCGGGCACGGCGCTGTTCTCACGATTTACGATGGATGGATCGTGCGCGTCTGTTTTGTCAAAAAAGCCGCGCTCCCGGTCCGGGAGGCGCGGCTTTTTATTTTTGCTTTCAGGAGGAATTGAAACATGTCTGCACAAAAGAAAAAAACGCTGATCATCGTCTGCGCCGCGGTCGTTCTTGTGGCCGCAATGCTGGCGGTATGGTTTGCCTTTGGCCCGAAGGGTACCGCCGGGCAGAAGGCCGTCGGCGTAACCGTCGTATACGCCGACGCGACCACCGATGAATTCAGCTTCTCTACCGACGCGGAATTTCTGCGCCAGGCACTGGAGGAGCAGAAGCTTGTCGAAGGCGAAGAATCCCAATACGGTCTGTATGTAAAAACAGTCAACGGCGTGACGGCCGACGAGGCCAAAGAGGAGTGGTGGTGCTTCACGAAGGACGGCGAGGATGTGATGACCGGCGTTGACTCCACCCCGGTCGCGGACGGCGACCACTTTGAGATCACGCTGAAAACCGGCTACTGAGATGGGCAAGACGCGCAGCCTTGTTACCGCCGCGTTCCTCGCGGCGGTGCTGGTGGCTTCCAAATTCGCGCTGGACGGCCTGCCCAATATCGAGCTGGTGAGCCTGCTGGTCATCCTGTACACGCTGGAATATCCGCGGCTGGCCGTGCCCGCCGTTTATACCTATGTCTTTGTGTACGGCCTGCTCAACGGCTTTGGCATCTGGTGGTTCCCGCAGCTGTATATTTGGGCGGTGCTGATGCTGTTCGCCCGGCTGATGCGTCAAAACCGCTCTGTGCTGCTCTGGGCCCTGCTGAGCGGGCTGTTTGGTCTTTGCTACGGCGCGCTGTACGCTGTTTCCTACGCGGTGATGAACGGCGGCATTGCCGCGGGCGTTGCCTGGTGGGTAACAGGCATCCCATTCGACCTGCTGCACGGCGCGGGCAATTTTGTTGTGGCGCTGCTGCTTTATAAGCCGCTGCGCTATTGCCTGCAGCGTACAAAGCAGCTTGGGCCGCAGGCATAAACTGTATTATATAAAAAGCAGACGGAGCTTTCAGCTCCGTCTGCTTTTTGTTCCTTCCGTCAGTCCTTCCGGGAGACCAGTATTTTTTCCCGGTATTCCCGCGGCAGCATCCCCGCCACACGTTTGAACACCTTTGTGAAATAACTCTGATCCTCATACCCCACAGCCAGGGAAATATCCGTCATGCGCAGCTCGCGGCGGCGCAAAAGTTCCTTCGCCTTGTTCACACGCACGCGGTTGAGGTACTCGTTGAACGTCACGCCCGTCTCCTGCTTGAAAATGCGGCTCAGGTAAGCCGGAGAAAGATATACCATCCGGGCGGTGTCCTCCAGCGTGATGCGCTCTTTGTAATTGACGCTGATGTACTGTGTACACCGGTGGATGATGTTGGCGTGCTTGGCGTCCGAGAAGCGGAACAGGTCGTCCATAAAGTGGTTCACCACGCCTGCAAGCCACAGGCAGAGCGAATCAATGGTGGTGAATGCGCCGATCCTGTAACGGTATTCATGACTCAGCCGCATCGTGTGCTCTGCGTCCGCGCCGTTCTCGATGGCTGTCCGGGAAATCAGCACCAGCAGCTCATACAGACGGGATTTCACAAGCTCCATATCCCCGCCGTCCACGAACAGGATCGCGCCCAGCAGCTCGTTCAAAAGACGGCGCGCGCCGTCGCGGTCCTTCCGGGCCACGCACTGCAGCAGCACATGCTCCTTTTCAAACGGATAGGGCGGCGGCGCTTCCTCTTGCTTAAGCTCCAGGATATAGGAAGTGATCTGCCCCTGCAGCTCCTCTGAATGGCCCGACTCCATCATTCTGTTTTCCGCCGAAACATTGTTCATAAACCCAACGGCCATGAACAAAAGCACCGAAAGCTGCGTCACCCGTTCTGTCGGCACAAAGGGAATATTCTCCAGCACCTGCACCGCGGCCTGTTTCTGTGCCTCTGTGAGACGGACATTTTCCGTCAGCTCGCAGGCGATAAAATCCTGTTTTTCTACCATAATGAACGGGCCGACCGTGATTTTCGCCTCGGCGCCGCCTTCGCCCAGAATCGGAGAGACAAAGCATGTGAGCCCCATCGGACAAAAATAGATATACTTGCCGCCGAAGCGCTCGGCCTCCGTCATACCGTAGATATGCGCCTGCACGCACCGGTCGTGAGAGGCGCCTGCGGCGGCGCACATGCCGCAGCTCTCGCAACCGTACCCGTATTCATCAAAAGCCCTGCCGGTTTTGTCGGACAGCGTGCAGCCCAGACCTGTGGATTGGGAAAAGGCCTTTGCACATTCCCGCGCCAGCCTGCGGTCGAATTGCTCGTATTCCATCTGCGTTCCCGCCTTTCCCCGTGCGCTGCTTTTCTCTCCTTTATCATACAATTTTTCGTTTGGAACATCAATAACATTAAAGCAAAAAAATCCCAAAGGCAGCATTTACCGGCTGCGCCGCATCCGCTTTATACGGTATGAGCCGCCGTTTTACCATTCACCGGCAACCTCTACTGCAATCTTGTGCCACTGCGCCAGCCGCTCGGGGTGGTACTGCACCGTGCTGACATCTTTCAAAATCAGCTCGCAGGTACATCCGTTCTCCTTTGCCGCGCGGCAGGTCTCCTGCAGTTCCCTGCGCACAAGCTCCGGGTCAAAGGAAGCAGCCGCCAGATAGGCCGGGTTCGGCTTGCGGGAGATGACATAGTCGCCGTGGATATGCTCTGCTCCCGCTCTGATATCCGCCCAGGGGCTCATGGAGATCTTGCGTACGTTTTTGATCTTGCGGATGTAATCGATCCGGTTGTGCAGCGGCTCACAGCAGCCGTAATAGACCAGGCCGAACTGCTCCAGCAGCGGCTTGACATATTCGACCTCATACTCTTCAAACATCTGGGGCGAGACAGACCCCAGCATCTGCGCCAAGCCAAATGTCCATACATCTCCCGGCCGAACATTTTTTTCTTTGTCCTGCGGCAGCTCATCTGTATACGCGCCCGTACAATGTACCGTCGGCTCATATGCGTCGAACAGCTGCTTTTCCGTCAGCTGGTCGATCAGGCTCTGGCAAATGTCCGCCATGCGTCTGGCCGCCTTGTGCAGCAGCTCCGGCTCGTCCGCAAAAAAGAAGAAAAAGTTATCCGTCCCGATCGCCTCCACAAGGTCGTCCCAGATACCGCAGTGGAACATGCGCACGCCTGTCAGGCGCACCGGCAGTATCCCCGACACCATTTCGCTGACCTTTTCCCAGCGCTTTTTGTCCTTCGCCTCGTCCACGCGGATGTCCGGGAATTTCAAATTTTCAAGGTCGCTTTCGCTGCTCAGCTGGCTGACATACGAGTGGCTCACCACATCATTTTTTTCGTCAGCGGCCAACGTCACTTCCCGGCGCACAACGCCGTAGTGGTACCCCTCGATGGTTTTGGGCAGTTCCAGATACGGCTCGAATACTTTGTCCGCGGGAAAATATTTTGCCTGGTACAGCTGTTTGCGCAAAGCATCCTCCACAATACGGGCGTCCGCATCCCTGCACCGGAGCTTCAAGTCCCCGTCCACATCCAGCTCATGCCAGGGCAGCTGGTCCATCATGATCAGAGGGCGGCATTCGCGCAGCCCGTTCAATGCCTTCCACAGAGCGCGCCGCTCTTCATTTACGGGCGCAAACGCGACCTCCCGGTATTCTTTTGCCAGTTGTGTAAGAATTTGTTGATCCGCATTCATGCTTTCCGCTCCTTTCGCCGTGCCCTTCGGCACGGGCTTCTTTCACAGGACATCTTTGCCTCCCCGTCTGTCTCTGCCTCAAAGCTCCAGCTTCATCAGTCGTGCAATTGCAAGAATATAGATGCGCAGCGCTTTGTACAGTTGCGCCATTTCCATGGCCTCGTCCGCACCGTGGGGGGTGCCCGCCCAAACAGGGCGGGGCTGGTCCGTCTCGCCGGGACCGTAGCTGATCGCATTTGCAAACCGGCGCGCATAGGTTCCGCCGCCCATCGCAAAAGGCGCGTCGCTGCGGTTCGCCAGTTCGTTATAGGTATTTGTCAGCGTGCGGATCTCCGGAGAATTTGGGTCGATGCAGAACGGAGCGCGCATGGCGCCCGGCTCAAAGCTGCCGCCTGCGTTTTCCGCCAACGCGCACAACGCCGCGCGCAGCCTTTCGCCGTCCATGGCGGCCGGGTAACGGATATCTACGCTTTGACGCAGGCGGCCCTGCTCAAGACGTACCATCCCGCCCACACATGTGAGAGGGCCGAATACATCGTCGCGGGCCGCTACGCCCAGCGCACTGCCGTCTGTATCCGCGTGCAGCGTGCGCAGCATCCGAAGTGCCCGCTCCTCCTGCGGCGTGCACAGACCGTTGTCCAGCAAATAACCCACCACCAGCCCGATGGCGTTGACAGACCCCTGCGGCCCGGCCACATGCCCGCCTTTTCCCCGCGCTTCAATTCGCACACAGCCGTTTTCGGCCCGTACTGTTATGTTTTCCGTATCCGGCAGGCGGGTCTTTTCTGTCCGCACCAGCGCATAGGCGCGGTCCGGCACCACGTTTTTTGCCTCGCCGCCAAAAAATTCCCTCAAGCAGCCGTTCAGCGGCGCGCTTACCAGCCAGCCGCTGTATCCCCCCTTTTCCGCATATCCCACCGGGAAACGCGCGTCGGGAGAAAAGCAAAATGCGGGCTGCGGATAATGGGCAAGGTAGTAGTCTACATCCTGCATGCCCGTTTCCTCATTTGTGCCGAACAAAACGTGCAGCGTATAGGGCAGTTTCACGCCTTGTTCCTTAAAAAATTTTGCGGCATACAGTGTGATGACGGCCGGCCCCTTATCGTCGGCTGTGCCGCGCCCCACCGCGAATCCGTCCCGCAGCGTCATGCAGAACGGGTCGCCTGTCCATCCGCTGCCCTCGGGTACCACGTCCAGATGTGTGATGAGCGCGATCTGTTTTTCGCTTTTGCCCGGCAAGTCGGCATACCCCACATAGCCCTCGCAGTTCCGCGTGGAAAGGCCCATACCCGAAGCAATTTCCAGAGCGGCCTCCAGCGCGCGCTTCGGCCCCGTGCCGAAAGGCGCGCCCGGCGCTGGCTCTCCCTGTACGCTTTTAATGTCCACCAGCGTTTTCATATCTCGCAGGATGCCCTCATGGCTGCGCTTCACAAATGCGTCGATCTGCCGGAGCAGCCGTTTTTCATTTTCGTCCATACCGGTTCTCCTTTTTTGCGCGCTGCTCAGCGCACAGGCAGTTCCCGTGCAAACAGAGCGCACATGTCCTGCGCGTCCTCCATACAGGCGGCGTCATACCACACCACTGTTTTCTGGCTCTTCAGCAGGTCCATGTTCGACTCGATCTCGGCTCGTGTCAGACGCAGCACCGGGATCACCCGGGTCAGTTTCTCCCGGCTGCGCTTCCACACCTCCACCGCACGGTCGGTGTTCGGGTCCGAGGAAAGCTCCATCAGCCGGATATTCGGCAACGATGCGACAGAGGCCAGGCATCGTTCGCTGAGGGCATGCATGTGGATAAACACCTCGTCGAATTTGCGGAAAATGCGCTCCGTGCGCGGCCGGCCGAACTCCTCGAACTGCTCCAGAGAGATCATTGTGGTCGTATCCTCGGACACATGCCCCAGGCCGCGGCCGGGCAGCCATTCGCCAAAGCCCGTCACCACGCCGCCGTATACGTCTCCTGCCGCCTCCATCTGTTTTTCATAGTTCCATACAAGCGCGTCCGCGCAGTAATCCAGCAGCGCCTTCAGGTCCTCCGGCTCTTCATAGAAATCGTAGAAAAAGTCGTTGCCGCGCAGCGTGTTTGCCATCTCCAGCGCGCCGGACGCGCCGCGCACCATGGGCAGAAAATAATCGCTGTACTTCTCGCGCAGATATGCGATACCGCCGTTCACCATCCGGAATACCGGGTTGTTTTCATCCATTGCCAGCTTTTCCAGTTCTCCGGGCGCATCCAGCATCGCGTAATGCCAGCTCGTATCGCTCTCGTAGTCCACCCGGCCGCCCAGAAAGGCCGTGTGTTCGGCAATGCCGTACCACGGCCCTTCCGCGGGCACCGTATCATCCGCAAGCTCCGCCCGCTGCGCCAGACGTTCGATGGTACACTGGGCGCGGGCGTCCAGATATTTGTACACATCGTCCGGAAATGTGTAGTCCGTAAGCGACAGCGCAGGCGAGGGCAGCGTGGCGATGTTTTTCACTTTCAGCAGCGCGCAGCCCACGGCCTTCGTATCATAAAAAGCACGCGTTTTCGCAATGCAGTTTTCAACCTTTGCCTTATCCATTTTCATTGTCGTTCCCTCCGTTTCGGCCGCTCAACCCGCGGACTGAGCGATTTTCCAGCAGAATTCATGCCGGCCGCCGTCCAGCACGGCGCCGTTTTCCGGCGCCTGCACACCGGCGGGCAACCGCAGACGTGCGGTCGTTCCAAACGGCACCCCGGCGGTAAACGTCACCGTGTCCCCGTCCTTTTTCCAACCTGCAAAAATAGTGCCGTGCGGGCTTTCCACACTGCACGAAAGCGTGTCGATGGCCAAATCCAGCGCGGGCGCCAGCAGGAAGCTGCGGTATGCGGGAATGTCCCCATCGGGGCGGATGCCCGCAAAATAGCGGTAAAACACCGCCGATACATCCGAAAACATGTAATGGTTGTGCGAGCCGCCCAGGTTCCAGCACTCCGCCAGCGTCGTGCAGCCGTGATCCACCCAGTACAGATAGCCGGGGTAGTCCTCCCGCGTGAGCATCTTGTAGATCACGTCCGTGCGCCCGTATTCGCCCAGCATGTTCAGCACATATTTCGAGCCGAGAATGCCGTAATCAATGTGCCAGCCGTTTTGCGCGATGCGCTCTGCCAGGCGCTCCATCAGCCGCGCCTCCTCCTGCGGCTTCAGCAGATGATGGAAAGCCACACAGCCGTCCGAGGTCTGGCATGCTCCCGCCACCTCGCCGGTATCCGCATCCACAAAATTGCGCAGCAGCGCCGCACGGATCTCCTCGCTCCTGGCAAGATACGGGTCGTCAAGGCCCAGCACACGGCTCATTTTGGAAAGCATCCGGGCGCTGCGGTAATAGCAGGCGGTATCCGTCAGGGCCACAGGCGCTTTGAACGTGCTCATGTTGACAGAGATTGCCGGGCCGTCGAAGGGTGCGCACCAGTCTCCGATGCCGTAGTTCACGATGCCGTCCACAGCCATGCTGGACATAAAATCAAAATGGCGGCAAATGAAAGGATAATACCGCGCCAGAATGGCTGCGTCTCCCGTCTGTTCGTACAGCGCCCAGGGCAGCGTCGTCAATACCATCGACCAGTCCGGCCCATTGCCCCAGTTATAGCCCCAGCCCGTTGACGGACATACGCAGGGAATGGAACCGTTGGGTCTCTGGCTTTGGCAAAGGTCGTCCAGCCATTTTTCCAGAAACAGGAACGCGTCATAATTCAGCAGGAGCTGATCGTGCACGGTACCAGCGTCTCCCGTCCAGGCATTCTTTTCCCGGTGGGGGCAGTCTGTGGGCACGCCCTGGCAGTTGGAGATGCTGGACCAATGGCATAGGCGCTGAATCGTCATCAGCGTATCGTCCGAACATTCAAAATGTCCGGTGCGCTCGAAAGACGTGTGCATCACAAGGCCCATGATGCACGGTCCCGGCAGCTCTTCCGGCAGCCCCTCGGCCTCCACATAACGGAAGCCGTGATATACGAACTGCGGCGTCCATTCCTCCGGCCCGTCGCTCTTTTTGATATATTTGTCCGTCTGGAATTCCCCGGTGCGCACAAAGCCGCTGATGTGCTTCTGTTCCACATGCTGTCCGTCCCCGGTCAGGTCCTCGCAGTAGCGCAGCACAATCTCGCTGCCTGCGGGGCCATAGGCCGTCAGGCGCACCTTGCCTGCAAAATTCTGGCCCAGGTCGAAGATCCAGCGCCCCTCCTGCGTGCGGTATGCGTTCACGGGCGCAAGCTCCTGCATCACGCGTATAGGCTGCATCTCAGCCGCGCGCAGCACGCCGCCGGCGCCGCGCACCAACTCGGCGTCCTGCCAGCCGTCCGCGCCGTACGTGCTCTCGCTCCATCCCGGCAGCTCCAGCCGCGCGTCGTACCACTCGCCATTGCGGATGGAATTGAACGTGATGGGCCCGGGCGAGGTTTTCCAGCCTGTATCGCTGCAGATGCAGTCCTGTGTACCGTCGGCGTATGTGATATACAGCTCACACAGCAGCTTGGGCACCGCACGCCAGCTTGCCTGACGGATGTTCCACGCGTCCTCGGTGAAACAGTTGTACCAGCCGTTGCCCAGCGCCACGCCCAGCGTAGCCGGGCCTGCCGCCGGCAGGTGCTCCGTTACATCATACACGCGGTAATACGACAGCGCGTCGTATTTGGTGAACGCAGGCTCCAGCAGATTTTCAGAAACCTTTTTCCCCTCTATGAACGCCTCGTGGTACCCCAGCCCGCAGATATACAGCCGCGCGCTGCGCACCTTGCCCCGCAGCGGGAACGTGCGGCGCAGATAGGGCGCGCCTGTGTCCGTTTTGTCCATTTTCAGAAACGGCGCCGTGATCCAGCGTGCGCGCCAGGCCTCGTTCAGCTTGCCCGTCTCGAAAAAGGCCGGACGGCTGACGGCCGCTTCTCCGGCACGGTTCCACGCCGTCACACACCAATAATACCGGGTGCGTGGCTGCAGCGGCGGGCCGGCATAGGCCACGCTCACATTCCCATCACCCGCGGTCTGGCCGGAATCCCACACGTCTCCCTGCCCCGCCTGTGCGCGCCGCGCGTCTGTGGACACTGTGATGCGGTACGCCGTCTGGGCATCGCCCCGCGTGTCCGAGCGCATTTTCCAGCCGAAGCGTGGCGTACGGTCCAGCCCCAGATGAACGGCGCGGTGTGGGTGGAATGCGACTGCAATCTGGTGGGCGGCGAGGC
>OGXS01001871.1_pt1 | contig 12283 bp, 16 predicted proteins | sample 1576371 | NCBI WGS metagenome assembly OGXS01 (sample SAMEA3541475, study PRJEB24748) | human gut metagenome | biome: human gut; feature: human-associated habitat; material: faeces | place: China | collected 2012
AAAGTTACCGGAAAAAATTAGCACTCTCATTCCCCAAGTGCTAATTGTTAGTTATAGTTAATCCTAGCACTCGTTAACTACAAGTGCTAGGTGGGTGTGGTTAAAGAGCAGTCCAATTTCCTACAATTTTTGTAACAACCCATTTAAACCTTGAAAATTTAATTGTAATAGATGATTTAGGTGTTGTTGATTTTGTTCCATTTGCCCCTATTTGTGTTGTTCTAGGATATAAACTTTTACTTCCAATTTGTAATGAACCAGTTTCATTATTAAAAGTTAGCTCTAAACCCTCATATCCTGTAAATAACGTAGGGTTATCTATATTGTAAACATTCTCATTAGCTTCAAATGATATCATTGTATATAATCTATTGTTATCAAAAATTTCGGGAGTTTTTGTAATTACATTATTTGGTACAATAACAATACTGTGGTCGTAATTTTTCCAATTATCTATTTTATTTGTATTAGTCTTAATATACATGTCTACCAATTTCCAATTTGTATTTCCTACATTTATAGTATGGCATATATCCACATATTGTTGTGTTTTACCATCTCCATAACTAAAATTAACATTATCTAATACAATACCACCCATTTTATTTTGTTGAGCTAGGGCAACATTATCGTATGAAATTTGTATTGGTCTGGCCTCATGATATACATTATACTTATAACCACAATCAATTATGTTACAATTTGTACATTTAACAACAGTTTTTGTTCTATCAATGTTATTAAATCCTAAAGCATAACCATATAATTGATATGCACTTAAATTATCAATATAGATATTAACATAATTGTTATCTCCTGTTACATTTGAAAAATTACAACCGTTTGTTTTATTTTTGTCTAAACCATCTAAAACAATATTTTTTAAAGATATGTTTGTTACACCTGTTACATATTTTTTAAATTCTACTGCGGTTATTCCTCTATAACAATTAATAATGTTAATATTTTCAATTAGCACATTTTTAATTTGTTGACCTATAAACCATGGTTCTATATCTATGGCCGCCATTGGTTCTGTACCATAGATATTTGAAATAGTACAATCATGTATTCTGATATTTTCACCGGATAAAACAGAAATACCTTGTCTTCTACAATTATCAATAACACAGTTGTGTATATTAACTATTGGTTCAATTTTACCAGCTTTAGTACTTCCTAATTCAATACCATCTCCAAAAGCATTAATCAAATTGCAATTTTTAATTTCAACATTTATACTATCATTTATTTGAATACAATGTCCCCATTCTCCTGTTTCGCTTTGGTTTCCATCTCTAACTCCATCTAGTACAACATTGTTGATTATTACATTATTAGATTTATTTAATTTAAATATGTTGTAATGTGTTAGATTATAAGGTGTTTTTCCTTTTATTGTTTTATTATTTCCATTTATTACACTATATGATGGTATAATAATATCATCTCCTAGAGTAACTAAATAATTATTAGTTATGTTTAATTCTACTCTATTATTAGCTAACCATAATAAAATATTATTTATTTTACTTCCCGATATATCATCATTTTCTTTAAAACCAAAAGCGCTTAAATTATAACTTTTCAATGGTAAGTATTCTAAAAATAAACTACCGAATTTTAAAAAAGGTGTACTAGGTTGTTTTTTTACAATCTTAAATAAACATTCTGAACCATCTGTATTATCATAATTTGAAGTATATACTATCATATTTTCTTTTAAACCCTCAGCAGTTAAAAGTTCAGTAACAGAATCATACTTAGCTATTTTAGTATTATCTCTAATATAATAAGTTCCACTTGAAAACTCTAAACTTTGCACAAAATTTGTCATATATTACACATCCTCTTTTTTAAAAACAAAAGAAATAGTTTCTGTTTCTTTTTTATATTTAATATCTATTAGTAATAACCCACTATCTAACCATTCTTTCAACTGCTCCAATGTTATTTCTTTTATATTTTCTTTTATATATTCATAAATTTTTACTAGTTGCTCGTAACTTCCATTTAATCTTTTATATTCTTTTATTAAAAATCCTAAATCTGAATTATAATTACATGTATTTGGAAAATCATAGTATAGATAACTCATAATATCACTCCTTTATAATAATTTTATCATAAATTCGTCAAAAAAACTAGTAGAAATTATTTTATATATATTTAATTTTGGTCTAATATTTATCTCACTTTCCAACATTTGTTGAGAGGTTGTAACACCAATATAACCATGAATCCAATTTGTTTCTGTTTCTTTTCCTTTATTATTAGTATTATTATTATTTGTTTCATTTTCATTTAATTCTATGTCACTATCCCTATCGTAATTATTTTCATTTTGACTGTCGTTTTCATAAGATTTAATATCATATGGTGATATTTTATTTGTTGTTATTGTACTATCTGTTGTTTTTTCTGTATTTCTACTTGTGTTATTTCTTTCTTTTGTTTCAGTATTAGTATTTTCTCTATCTCTATTAATAAATTCTTTTCTATCATAATTTTCAATAACTTCATATTCAAGATTGCATGCTTTATTTAATCTATCAAAAACATCATAATTTTTAAGGAAAAAATTCTGTACTTTTTGATTTAGAAATGGCATGTCATATACAATAGGTTCATATAATGCACATTCGTCCATAATGGAATTAATAAGAATACTCCTATCAATTCCATTAGGTATCTTGATATCTTTAAAAACTTCTTCCGTGCCATACCATTCGCAAATATTCCAAAAATTCATTGTTCATCAACCACCATTTCTGTTTGATAGTGTTTAACAATTTTTTCATTTAATTTAACACTCATTTTAGTATTAAATAATAAATTTGCTCTTTCAAAACATTTATTCATTGTACTAACCCATAATTCTACTAGAGCTAAACATTCATTATTATTTGCGTTTACTTCATCACTGTTCAATCTCTCTCTTTTAGTGGTGTTAGCATTATTAATTCCAATTTCAGTTAAAAATTCATTCATTATAGTTCTTTTAGTATCCATTATTTCCATACCTATAAATGTATTTTTAACATTGAAAATATCTGTATTTAAATTATCATTTAACCCTTTATCTTTTTTTAAGAATACTGCTGGCGATCCCTGTGAAATTTTATCATACATTGTTTGTAAACTACGCAATTCAGCGTCATTTTTTGCCCAAAATACTTGAGCAACTCTCGAGTTCATTAAACTTGTATTCAATGTTCCATCACATTGAGCTAGCAATACGGAATACCTTTTGATTAAACTATGTGCGCTTATAAATTCGTCCTTTACCCTATTAAAGTATAAAAGCTCTCCACTTTCTCCAATAACATTTCTCATATTTCCTAGCACTGCATTACTTGTTATTAATTCAGTAGGAAAGTTATACATATCAATTCCGGTGAAACCACCATTTAATATATATATGTTACCATTATGATTTATTATATTCATAGAACCTGTTCTAAACAAATTGTCTTTAAGATAGTCTATATTAACAGTATCAGGCATATTTTCAAAAACAAATACACTTTGTAATTTTAAATATAATTGTTTTTCATAATAGAAATATGAACTATTTTCTAATCCATTTACATCTTGTGGTCTAGGGTTTAATAAATTAGCAACTGTATTAAAAAAACCATGCTTATTCAATGAAAACACCTCCATTCAAATAGGTATTAACTTGTTCACTTAATTCTGAATTGCTACATGCAACACTTGCATTTACTGTCTGACAAAAACCACTTAAAGAACCTAACTGAACATTTTTATTCAATGGTCTGCCATTTGTGATTGCAATAGATGATGGTTCTTGATTAGTATTATGAGTTATTGAATATAGATAAATATTTCTCCAATCTGATGGACTAGCAAATATTGATGCACCGCCAGAGCTCTTACCTGTTGTACCAAGACTTCTCTGTTGTGATGATATAATACCATTTATACCACTAGCAACTGCACCACCTAAATTACCACTTGCTAAACTTCCTAATACTCCTACTGCTGATGTTGTCGCACCTAGTGAATTACCTTTTATCGTTCCAACTGAAACTTCTATTGCAAAATTAGCATCTCCTTTATATAGATTTTCTACGATATATGTTCCACTTCCTGTAAAGCCATCTATTGATAATTTTACATTTAATGAAGATTTATCAATAACATCATTAGGGTTTATTTCAACAAAACCATGAGCAGGTAAATATAACATTAAAGAAGTAAATGGTGATTGATTTCTAAAATCTGAAAACTGAAAAGGAATTTTAATATTAGTTTCATATTTTTTAACTGGTAGAGGATAGAAACCACTGATACCACTATTCCAACTTCCTAAATATATACTTGCACCTATTCCACCTGTCCAGTTAAAAGGTATTTGTCGCATTGCTAGAACACTATCATATGCACCTTGTAGTTCTTTTTCGTTTTCTTTTAACCATGTTTTAAAATCTTCACTTCCAAGCTGATTAGCTAAAGCTATAGCATTAGCAGCATTTAACCATACTATTCCACTTACACCATTTGGTGGTTTTGAGGTTACATATTCTAACACAAATGTTGGATTTATTTGGTCGCCATCTTTTAGAAGTAAAGCACTACTGCTTTGTATATTAGCAGTGTCAACTGTACTTAATCTAGTATCAATAATTCTATCATCAAAAGATGATTGTGAATATGCTACATACGCAGTGGTACTCAGTATTTCACTTCTAAAAGAGGCTAGAACATCAATATTACATTCAATATCAAAAATATTACTTCTAACATATGCTATATCGGTTATATAATAGTAATAATTATTATACTTTAAATAATTATAACCGTTAGGGTTAAAAGATACACGAAAAGTAGGTGTATATAATGATGTTTTTTCTTTTAATACAACTTCTTTATTAGTTCCACCACTTGGAATTTTTAAACTGTTTACACGTTTTTTAAATTTGTATAAACTAATTATCATATTATACACCTACCTTATTTATACCTCTTGTAAATAGAAAACAACAAAGTTTTCTGATAAGTCATTAAAGTATAACTCTTTCATATGATGATATACATTGTAATATCCACCAGCAGAGTTAAATGGTGTAGTACTGCTCCACTGTTGTTTTTTATAAATTCCGAGTGCTTCTCTATCGCATAATACACCAACGATATTCTCTAGTGTTACGTCTTTGCCATCACTTGCCTTTTTAATATTAATTGAAGTTGGTGTTTTTGCTGATTGTAGAAACGGAATTTCTTTGAATCCATTTAATTTTACATATTTCTCATTAAATGCTGAATACTGAACTTCTGTTTCAAATTGTTGTTCCCAATCTGACAAAATAAATAATTTCTGATATTCATAAGGTGTATGTCTAGTAACAGTACCATCATTATATAATGTACTCATTGCAACCATTTTTCTTGAAATACGTTTAATAGTACCTATAGCAAATCTCAAAAAATCGGGGTTGTATTTGGCATCTCCAACTTTTAAGCTACTTCCTGTATCTGTATTATACATATCTAGAAGATTAAATGCTCTTGTAGGTACTGCTGAAACCTCTGCAATATAGTTATTTAAACAGTTCTTACCTAAATTCTCAAGTGATAACTCAATAGCGTTCTGTACTTCTCCAAAAATAGCAGAAATAAATGAACCCATCTGATTCTCTCCTGTAAAAGCCTCTTCTAAATGTACACGCTGAATAGTGATTCTAAACTGATATGGTGTTTCTGTTACAAATAATTTTTGGATAACTTCTGGTTTACTGATTTTATACATGTCAACCGTACCATCATCAGTTAGTTCGTATGACTGGTCTGCCTCTGCTTCTGGCATTACAACTTTTAATTTCTGAACGATCGCTCCCCATGTAAAATCATCAACGTATAAATCACTGAACATACTTCGATATTCTCTAAATGAAATAATAGTTTTCCCAATACGTTGTACTAATGTATTTAAGAAATTATCAGTATTTGTCTGTGATGATAAAATTGTGTTTCCTAATGCAATAATTCCTTGATTATCTACTACTGTTAATTCAGCAGTTCCTAATGATTGTTTCACTACACTATTTAAAGTGTCATAAATTTGTTTAACTTCCATGTTTTCTACTTCCTTTCATATTTTGAAAACCCTACTAAGTTTTCTTCAAGTGTTTTTTCTGTACCATTTTGTTTCATAATGAGTTTAGCATTTTCTTTTTGAACTTTTTTTAGTTCTTCCATCATTGTAGCATTTGCTTGTTTCTGTTCTTCATATAGCTCTTTTAAAGCATCAACAGTAACTTCTTCTTTTTGTTCTTCTTTTTTTTGTTCTTCTTTTTTTTGTTCTTCTTTTTTTTGTTCTTCTTTTTTTTGTTCCATTATTTTTCACTCCTTTTATATATAAAAGTGAGGGCAAAGAGTATCCCTACTGTTGCTAGTGTTCGGCACTATTGGATTTGCAACCCCTCATAAATAATATATCATATTTTTTTATAATGTCAATCAGAAAATTGATAACACTTCTAATTTAACATCATAATTAAAATATCTTATCAGTTTACTTTCAATATGATAAAATAGTAACATACCATAATCTTTTTTTAACATATTAACATTTTCTTTAGTATATTTGATACAATCAGCTTTTCTATAACTGCAATAAATATAATCTTTATTTTTTACTTCATAAAAAGTTATATTTTCATACGAAAAAAGTGGTATTAACATATTTACTGGAATTTTTTTAACATCATCGAAATTATCTGATGTAAATTCATTATTTAATGACATTTCAAAAAATGAAGTTCCTTTTGTTAATTTATACAAAGCAGTTTCTTTTTTCTTTTCTGTTATTCCTAATCCACTTGGCAAGCATAAATATATATTACGATTTGTATCAATATATTCTTGCTCTTTATTAATTTTCATTTGTCTAATAATTTCTCCAAGCTTTAATTCTTTGATAATTCCATTATCCAAACGGTTACTATTAGATAACATAATTATTTTTATAGGTTTCTTTCCATTTATTTCTCTATTTCTCATTACTGTTTCTATCATATTAAAAAATAAGTCTGCCTCGTCTTTTATTTTTGAATATGGTGTTGTGCTGATAAATTCATCAAATATAATATAATCAATCATAGAAAAATCACTTCCCCTAAATTTACCAAAAGTTGAAAGTGAACCACCTAAACCAAGTATATTTTCTTCTTCTATTATAACATAGCTATCTTCATTTTTTTTCATTTCCACATTTCTTCCTAAATCCTCATTTAATGTAAGAAATGGATTATTAACTTCTTTACAACAATTTTTCATTTCTACGTCTGTTCTTCTTACATACATAAATTTACTATCACTTTCTAATAAACCTTTTAAAATACTATATGTCTTTCCAATACCTCGCCCACCAATAATCATATAAAGAAAAAAGGAAGTAGTTTCCACCACTTCCCAACCATTATAATACAATTTCGATTGTATTGAAGTTTCCATTTTTCCCTTTACCTTGTGCAATAGTCAATGTAACTTCTTTATATGATGTTTCAGCATCTTCACATATGGAAATAATATCTAAAAGATTACTAATTAGTGTTTGTGAATTGGTTCCAATATATTTTCCATCTTCTGTAGACATTGTTAGACAATCCATTTCATTAACAACTTCTCCACTTTCACTATCTGTAATTACATTATGTGTGATTACGTAGTCTTTTAATTTAAAAGTTGCTCCAATACATTCTTTAGCTGGCATTGTTTCTGTTTTCTTAGATAAAGCATATGCCTGTAAATTTCCTAAATTTGAATTAATTACTTTCATGTTCATTTTTTTCATTTTTTATTCTCTCCTTTTTTCTTATTGAAGTGGCAATTTCATTTAAAATATAAACTACTTCATCAAGTGTTATTTTTTCGGAATATAAAGAATAGTAGTAATTTTGTAGTTTTAATAACTCATTTAATGTGAAATCTGTTTTTTTATTCAATTTGTTATAAATTGTTTTAACAGACAATTTTAAAATAACACTTAATTCTTCTATATTCATTTTTTCCACCTCACTAATATTATAACATATTTGTAATTTATTGCAATACTTTTTTATTCTTTATTATTCATTTTTGCCATATAGTCCATAAACGTTTGAACCATTGCCTTCATTTCTGTAATAACTTGAGTATTACTATCAATAGTTTCCTTTAAACCATCAATTTCCCCTTGGTGTTTATCTGTCATATATTTAACATACCATCCCATAGCAATACAACAAACAATTGGAAACCCTAGATTAGAAATTACTTGAACCCATTCATCACTCATTGATAACACCTCACTTTCACTATAATTTTATCACAAACTTTCTAAAATTGAAAGCATTGTATCACTGATTCCTAAAGTATATGTAGTATCTACTATTGCTATATTACTAGCAGTTTCAATCGTTACTCCATCTACTTCTATCACATGTATATCTTCATTATTATAATACGCAGTAGTACGGCCACTATCATAAAAAGTAGTTCCAATTTCAAATGCGTTTATTCCACCTTTTTCTTTTAGCTCTTTAGCTCCTTTTTCTTTATTCAATCCCGATACTGTTACACCTAATTCATTAGTTTCACGTGAAACAAAAGCATATTTTTTAGCACCTAATGTTTTAAATTTAAGATAACCTGGTTCTTTATCATATAATCCAAGATAAAAAGTTTTCCCATTATATTCTATATAGTTTTTAATATCCAAACTTTTACATTTTTTATTAAACTCTGAATTAATTTTTTCAAAAACATAATCATAATTACCTATATATTTAACACTATCAGTATCACAATAAACGACATCAAGACCTATTTTATCAATAGCTAATTGTAAATTTCTTCTACAGTATGAAGTTACAAACACACCCCATTGATAGGAAAGAAAGTTATTTCTATTTTTATAATACTTTTCTATTTCCTCTTTCTTTTCTGTTTCTGTTTTTTCCTCAATCTCATAATCTCCTGTATCATATGTGAAATTTATTATTTCATGTAATATATCTGTTACACTCATACCATATATTGCGTTTAGTTTATTTTTCGACTTCATATATTCATATGATTTATCTTCTACATTTTTTAATGTGCTTTTATTATAGAAATATTCTACTACTTTTTTTCTTAATTCTTTAGGAAGATAATCTTTTCTTGAAAAGTAAAAATCAGTTACATATAACTCATCATATTCATATTGATTATTTATTATATCATAATCTATATTTGTACAATATATTTCTAAATATTCAGCATTTAAAATTCTACCATTATAATTAGAATATTCTTTTATTGACTGACATTTTGAAAACGGTATATAAGGAATTGGCACTCCATCTTTTAATTTAACATTAGTAAAAATATATTTTCCTACTGTACAGTATTTCTTATTATATTCCTCTAGTTCTTCTATTTCTTCAATGCTTGTATTCATAAATTGACCCATAGGAAATTTTTCTGACAACATTACAAATGGATACGCACTTGACATATCATAACTGTTTACTTCATCAATTATCATATTAGTTAGATAACGATTGCTAGCAGTATTTCCACCTCTAAATGTTTCTTTTAAAATTAAATAAAGCGTTAGATCTAATTGTGTCTTTATAAAAATTTCATGATTTTTCTTATTTTTTCTCATTTCATTCCTACAATCTCGACGAACATATCCTGTAGATGTTAGTGGAATTGTATCTAATGTATCATACTGTAGTTCAAACAAAATAGCATGATACAATCCTTTAACATCATTATAACAATATCCTTTTTCTTTTAAAGTTAATTCGCTTTTAGTAGTGAATACTTTTCTATAATCTAAATCTCCTTTTCCTTTTATATATTTTCCACCTGTATTTTCAATAAATTTTAAAAGATTTTGATTGCTTAAATAATATGAGCATCTAAACTCAAAAACATCATTTACTACACATTTTAATACTTTATGGCTATCAGTAGCAAAAACACTATTTACTTTTACGAACCTATAAAAAAATTGAAATTCATATGAAAGATTATGAACATATATAACTAATTTTTTATTATCATTTAAATCATATACATTCTTTAATATTTTTAATACTTTTAAAAATTCTTTCCAAGTCCTATAAAATAATACATTATCTTCTATACACATTTGATGATGGTATGCATACCCCATATAACAATCTTTATTTTCTTTTATACTTTTTATTTTATCTTTTATTGTACTTGTTTCAATATCGTAAGTAATTGGTAATTCAATGTATTTACTTTTCCCTATCTGTTTACTTTTCAATTCATTAAAAGGAAAATCACATATATTATATGCGTTTTCCTCTATATAATTATTAGGTTTTTCGTATAAACATTGAACTTTTTCCATTTACTTTCCTCTTCTCTTCTTTAAATTTTTCAAATTTCTTTTAATACGTCCATAATCTACACGCTGACTTTTAATCTTTTTAAATCGTGTAAACTCTCTAATAAATTCTTTAACGGTTACTTTTGTATCTTTAGTGGTATTATAAAAATCTTCTATAATTTGTGTACTATCTAAATATCTATTATTTAATAACTCCCCACCACCACTTTTTAAAAATTCTTCAAATGTTTTTCTTTCAATACTCAAACCTGTTCTACTTTCTAATACATCAATAGATTTTGTAATTCTTTCTTCCTGTACTTCTTTAACCCCTCGTATCGTAGTTGTTTTTGAATATATTTTTACATTTAATTGTAATCCTAATTCATATAATTTCTGAAATCCCATATTTGATAATACATTCTCTGAAACAGAATATCTAGGTTTTTCTTTTCCAGTTTCCAAACTAGCCCTCTGATATCCATAACTATCTTTCTGTAACCCTTTTTTCTCTAAACGGTATAAACGCTGATTGACTTGTCTAGCCATTCTAGCTATTTCCTTTGCCATCTTAGCAGTATTTCGTGTTTGCCTTAACTCTCTTAAAATTTTCATGTTATCTTCATATGTTGACATTTTATCACCTCATGAATAGTATAACATATTTGTAATTTATTACAATAAGAAAAGGAACAAATTAAATTTGTTCCCAAAAAATAGCTGATAATTTTTCATCACATAAAGCAATATATCTAGTATATCCATCATAATTTTTATATACTGCCCAATACCACCCATTGGTTAATACAATACTGTGATAATTTAAAATCATTCCTTTATTATACCATAAACCGGTATAATTACTATCTTCAACTTTTGGAGCTCTTCGTACTCGGATTTTATCATATTTTGCTTTTACAGTTCCTTTTGATTTAAAAGGACATTTATTGATTTTTGCATAACAATTGGGTCTTAATGCACCCGCAACACCATTTAATGAAATAACTTTTTCACATGCTGACATATCTGATCCATTCTGATTTTGACCGAAAACTTTAACTTTATTACCCTCGTATGATACAAACATAGCAACATGAGGTAAACCACCAGTACATTTATTCCAAAAAATCCAATCCCCAATCTGTAACTCTTTAGTAGAAACTTCTTTGAAATTCTTCAATACACCATTAGATTTTCGATAGTTATAAATATCATTTGCATAACCCGTTTGTGTACAATTTGTAATTGGATAACCAGCGGTATGTTGGAAATTTGCAAATAAATCCCAACACTGAGCACCATAATACCCGTCAACGTCTACTTTTTTACCTTTTCTCTGTTTAATGTACTCTATAGCACTAATCATATTAATCACCTCAATTTTATTATATTTTTAAAAAATTTTTTGTCAATAGTATTGTAATATTTTACAAATATGATATAATATTAGTGTAAAGAAAGTGAGGTAATTAAAATATGGAGTATGATACATTATATGATGTTTTGCTTATGGCAGAAATAAGAAAGATATATAAAGTTTTTGATGCGAATGGAGAGATATTATTTTATGGAACACCAAGAATATTACAGGAAATGTTATCAGTGAATTTTTTGTTATTAGAAGTGGAAGAAGTAATAGATAATAATAAAATAATATTAAAGAACAAAATAATCTAATAATATTAAAGAACAAAATAATATTACAAGGTAATTATTATGAATAGAAAACAACGTAAAATGATTGAGAGATTAATATTATTGTTCTTATTATTTTTTATCTTTACTTTTGTATTAATATGTGATAACATTGAAATAAATCTTGTATTATATATGGTGATGATGTTTCTTGGTTTATGCTTATATGAATGTGATTGAGATTTATAATCACAAACCTAGCACTTGGATAGCACGAGTGCTAGGATTAAC
>OGXS01001872.1_pt1 | contig 12281 bp, 9 predicted proteins | sample 1576371 | NCBI WGS metagenome assembly OGXS01 (sample SAMEA3541475, study PRJEB24748) | human gut metagenome | biome: human gut; feature: human-associated habitat; material: faeces | place: China | collected 2012
AATACCAACCTTAACCGGTGCCGGCTGGTTGTAGAATTTGATCCATAAGCATTCAAGCAGTTCTTTTGCTTTCTCGTCATCAAGGATTCCTGCTTCTGTATCTGCTTCATAATAAGAAATCAGATGCTGATCCAGACGTCCCGGACTGAATGCATCCCATGGGTTCAGTTCTGTTGTAACCGCAAGATGTGTAAACCAGTATAACTGGATTGCCTGCCAGAAGGTCTGCGGTTTGTGAGCCGGAACAACTTCCAGGTTGGCTGCGATCTGCTCTAATTCTTTCTTACGAGTAGGATCAGCTTCTTTTTCTGCCATTTCAAGAGCCAGTTTGTGATATCTCTCACCAAGGATGATTACTGCATCACATGCAATATCCATCGCTTTGAGTTCTTCCATTTTATCGGTAGCTTCCGGATCATTCATGAAATCCAGCGCATCCATAGTCTTTTTGATCTTTTCTTTGTATTCCAGATATCCAACTTTAAAGTTCTGTTCACCACCGCATGTATGTCCAGGTCCTCTCTGCTCCATAAACTCTGTGAACATACCTGCTGAATAGCAGTCATTCCATTCCGGAGTCATAGCTGCAAGGATCTTCTCTCTCATGCTTCGTCCTGACCAGTAAGGAATGATTTCCTTCTCCTGGATCTCACGATCTTCTTCTGTTGTATGGAAAGATACGAGGTCACGTTCACTCATAACTACCATATCTTCTTTGCTGTGGCAGCAAAGTTCCGGGAATGTAGGAGAAGCCTGTGGATCTTTTCCTTTTTCACCAACGATCAGCTCACCGTCTCCCAGATAAAGTGTCTTCTTTGAAAAATATTCTTTTAATACCATGGCTCTCATAACCGGAATCGAATATTTTCCATCATTTTTTCTGTAAAAATCTGTCTCGATTCTTGCTCTTTCGAGATCAATGTGAACCGGTGTTGTAACACTCAGTTCTCTCAGCTTCTGAATTCTTTCATTCATGCCTCTTGCCATTTTCTTATCCTCCTATTTTTGTGTTGGTATACCCTGCATCCTGAAAAAGCTTTACAAAACTTTCCATCTCTTCTTTTTCCGGTGCATGTAAATCAGTTCCCTTGTATTCCATACCCAGCTTCGGATATTTACTGCTTCCTGTATTATGGTAAGGCAGCAGATTAACCTGTGCCGGGTGAATGCCGTGTTTCTTCAGAAAATGAATGGTATCTTCCATGTTCTGCACATTGCCGTTCACTTCTTTGATCGTCGGGATTCGGATGTAAATCCTTGCTCCTGCATCTGAAAGCTTCACCAGGTTATCCAGGATCAGCTTATTGTCAACTCCGATATACTTTTTATGTAATTCCGGATCCATCACTTTTACGTCATATAAAAACGTATCTACATACGGTAAAATTGCTTCAAATTTATCATACGAAACATATCCGCAGGTGTCAATGGTAAGCGAAATTTCTTCTTTTTTAAGCGCTTTCGCGATCTGTAAAATATAATCCGTTGACATCGCCATCACTTCCCCACCGGAAAGTGTGACTCCACCGCCGGACTGTTCATAAAACATCCGGTCTTTCATCAGTTCTTTTACCATTTCCTTTACCGGATACTCCTGCCCTACGATCTCTCGAATGCCCTGCGGGCAGAAATTATCGCATTTTCCACAAAGCTGGCATTTCTCTTTGTCAAGCTCCGGCTTTCCATCTACCATAGTGATGGCATCGTTCGGACAGACCTTCGCACAGGTTCCACATCCGACGCACTTTTCTTTATCACACTGAAGTTCTCTCTCAAAACGCTGTGTCTCAGGGTTGTGACACCACTCGCACTTTAATGGACATCCTTTAAAAAATACAGTAGTACGAATTCCATCTCCGTCATGGATCGAATACTTCTGAATATTCGTTACTAAATTCATGGTAACTCTCCTTCTTGTCATTTTACTTTTTAGACTAACGTTTGTACCATAGTCTAAAGATACCAAAAAAACAAATAATTGTCAATCCTTTGGCAAACTTCTTCTCAAATATTTTTACAATCCTGATCTTCTTTCCTTAAACAGACGAAACTCTGCACTCAGCTCATCACATATATAAAGAAGAGATACTTCACAGACTGTTTTTATCTGCAAAGTACCTCCCACTTCTCTATTGTACATTCTTCAAAATCACACACTGATTACCTCTGGAACGAAAAGCCGATTCAAACTGTGCTCTGTCATAGCTCACAATCCCTTCAATCGGGTCTGCAACAGTCACACTGTCTGCACTGTATCCGATCAGTACAACACAATGATCGTTCATCGCCCAGCTGGCTTCTCTTCCATCTTCCGTATTCCAGCTTTCCATTATCTGACGTTCTTCCATACCAATTGTTCCCCATACAACCACGGGGGTTCCTTCACTTACAAAACGATACAGCTGTTCCGGCTCTGATCCTGTCTCGTCCTCTGCTTTCATTGCATTTCCATTATCTGCAAGATAGCCATCTGCTGCCGTCACGATTGCTCCCGCTCCGCAGCTTAATCCATCCGTCTCTGACTGTGGATTTCCTATAAAATAATTGTAAATATCATTTCCATATAAAGTTTCATTGTCTCCGTAATAAGTGTTGGTCCATCCAACTGTCGGTAAATATTCGAGTGCCATTGCCATCTTATCTGCAGAATATCCATAATAATTCAAAACCATCGTAAGAGATGTGATCTCACATCCGGTAGGAAGCTCCGGCATCTGTCCTGTAAATGCAAAATCAGAAATACTGCTACTCTCCGGAAGGGGTGTCTTTTTCACCATTTCCGCATTTTTTATCTTCTGCGTCTTTGCTGTCGTTTTCTCCACTGCTGTAACAGACTGTCTTGCTCCTTTGATCTGTTCTAATTTTGCTTCTATATATGTAGTATCTTTTAATGTAAATCCTACGATAACGGCGCCAACCAGTATCCCTGCTGCCGCTGCGATCCATTTTGCTGCACTGCGAATCTGCATTCGTACCTCCGTTTCTTAACACTTCTGTAACAATTCCGTCATATATACTACAACTTTTTTCGTGTTTCGTCAAATCTGCGGGGGAGTTTTCACAAATATTTCATAAATGAGAGTTGGCAGCACAAGTGATTCCAGATAGAAGGATTGCCTGCGCAATGGGTGCAGATCCGATAAAAATTAATCTGTCCTGCTGTTTTTTATCAATCGAATGAAATCCTGGCAAATACTATGCCATATATTTCTTCTTCAGTTCTTCCACCTTCGCGGTATAAGCCTCCTGCTGCTTTTTCTGCATGATCTCACTCTTAATCTGCTCTTTTACATCATCAAGCTTCGCATCTTCGGCTTCTTTCTTATCTTCCACTTTGATCAGATGGTATCCAAACTGTGTCTTGACCGGTCCAACCACATGTCCGATTTCTGCTGCAAATGCAGCATCTTCGAATTCTTTGACCATCTGTCCTTTTCCGAATTCGCCAAGATCTCCACCGTTTGCTCCTGACGGGCAGGTAGAAGATTCTTTTGCAACATCCTCAAATGCTTTCCCACCACTTACGATGGATTCAAGTAGTTCGTTACATTTGTCTTCAGAATCAACCAAAATATGTTTTGCATGAACAGATGCTCCTTTTGCAAATCTTGCTTTGTTTGCTTCAAAATATTCTCTGATCTCTTCATCTGAAATTGTGATTTTCTCAAAAATCTTGCCGATCGCCATTTGTACAAGGATATCTTTTCTTGCATTTTCCAGAATTGCTTTGAACTTTTCTGTCTCGTCTAATTTTTCTTCTTCACCATATTTTGCAAGTGCATAAACTGCGATCAGCTGATCGACACACTGTTTGCGGAAATCCGGATGGGATGCGTATACCTGCTGTTCTCTCGGAAGGCTTGCGATAAATGCATCTACCTCTGCTGATGTAATTTCATGTCCGCAGATTACTGCTTCAACTGTTTTTTCCATAATTTCTTTGTACTCCTTTTTTCTCGTAGTGTTTCAATTGTACCATTTCATACGGTGTTAGTCAAAGTTGGTTTTATTTCTATGAAACTTCTCTTCATCTGATATCTTTTCTTCCGACTTCATGTTATACTTCGTTTAGGTATGTTTTTTTAGTTTTTTCATTGGAGGTTATTAACATGTCAAACGAAAGTACAAAAACCAATCAGATTACCGAAGGAGTTATCTGGAAGCAATTATTGATTTTTTTCTTTCCTATTGTAGTTGGAACTTTGTTTCAACAGCTTTATAACACCGTAGATGCTGTCATCGTTGGTCGTTTTGTCGGAAAGGGCGCACTTGCCGCAGTCGGGGGATCTTCTGCCGTTCTTTCCAATCTGATCATCGGATGTTTTACGGGACTTGCAAGCGGTGCATCTGTAATTGTTTCCCAGTTTTATGGTGCAAAGGATGAGCGGAATCTGCAAAAGAGTCTGCATACCGCCTATGCTTTTTCCGTTATTCTCAGTATTGTATTTACAATACTCGGATGGGCCTTAACACCATTTCTTTTGAAGCTCATCGATACACCTGCAGATACACTTGCCGATTCTATTCTTTATCTGCGGATTTACTTTTTAGGTATCTTCGGTACCTTGATCTTTAATATAGGCTCAGCCATCATGCGCTCCATCGGTGATTCCCGCAGACCACTATATTACCTGATCGTCTGTTGTTTTCTAAACATCATCCTCGATCTGGTACTGGTAATCGTATTTGATATGGGAATTGTCGGAGCCGCTATCGCGACCATTATTTCACAGGCAGTAAGTGCAATCCTTGTCACCAATGCACTGATGAAAAAATATGATGACTGCAAGCTTTATCTGAGCAAACTGCACATAGACCTTTTAAAGCTGCGTCTGGAATTCCGCATCGGTATTCCAAGTGCACTGCAGGCATTTATGTACAGTATTACCAATATCATTATTCAGGCAGCGATCAATGGTTTCGGAACCGATACTGCCGCTGCATGGGCTTCTTTTGGTAAACTAGATGCGCTTTTCTGGACAGTCAACGGAGCATTCGGAATTGCGATCACAACCTTTGCCGGTCAGAATTACGGAGCAGGAAAAAAAGACCGCATTTTCAAAAGTGTCCGTATCTGCCTTGCAATGGCAGTGGCTGTATGCGGAGGGATCGTTCTGTTTTTAGCCATCTTCTGCCGCCCACTGTTCTCAATTTTTACGACAGATCAAAATGTGATCAATATCGGTATTGATATGCTGCGTTTTATGGCACCGTGCTACACTATTTATGTATTTATTGAAGTTCTCTCCGGTGCACTTCGCGGAACCGGCGATGTCCTGCTGCCGACACTGATCACACTTGGCGGCGTATGTCTGATCCGTATTCCGTGGATTATGTTTGTCTTACCGGCACACCATACCACAACCTGTGTAATGCTTAGTTATCCGATTTCCTGGATCACTACCACAGCTTTGATCATACCGTACTATTTATATAGAAAAAAACATGCTTACGATTAAGGAGAATTGAACATGGCCAAATCCGAATCTACCAAATACCGGCTCGCCGAAGCAATGAAAACCTGCATGAAGACCACTTCTGTCGATGATATCACCATCCGCCAGATTGTGGAAGTCTGCGGCGTCACACGCCAGACCTTTTACCGCAATTTTCTTGATAAATATGATCTGATCAACTGGTATTTTGACAAACTTCTTCTTAAATCATTTGAACATATGGGCGAAGGTACCACTGTTTATGACGGACTGGTCAAAAAATTTGAATATTTAAAGGAAGAGCACCTGTTTTTCGCTGCAGCATTCCGCTCTGACGATCAGAACTCTTTAAAAGAACATGATTTTGAACTGATTCTGGACTTCTATTCAAACCTTATTTTCCAGAAAACCGGAAGACGCCCGGATGCAGAAACTTCATTTCTTTTAGAGATGTACTGCCGTGGCTCGATTTACATGACTGTCAAATGGCTGCTTGGCGGAATGAAATTTCCGCCTGCGCAGCTTGCAAAACAACTGGTACTTGGCATGCCGGAAAAACTTGTGCAACTCTTTACTAATTTGCATATTTTGTCTTAAGCTTTTGTATAAATGTTACACTTTTCATATTCTGTAACTTTTTTTACCGCCTTCTTATTGTTAAAATAGTATCAGAAACAAGTGGTTTTACCATAAACGAAAAGGAGATATGTATCATGGCAAACAGAATTATGTTAAATCAGACATCTTATCACGGAGCAGGTGCAATCGCAGAGATTGCAACAGAAGCAAAAGCTCACGGTTTCAAAAAAGCTCTTGTATGTTCTGACCCGGATCTGATCAAATTCAATGTTACTTCCAAAGTAACAGATATCTTAGACAAAGAAGGACTTGCTTACGAAATCTACTCTGATATCAAAGCAAACCCGACTATCGAGAACGTACAGCACGGTGTACAGGCTTTCAAAAATTCAGGTGCTGATTACATTATCGCAATCGGCGGCGGATCTTCTATGGATACTTCCAAAGCAATCGGTATCATCATCGCAAACCCGGAATTTGAAGATGTAAGAAGCCTGGAAGGTGTAGCTCCGACAAAGAAACCTTGCGTTCCGATCATTGCCGTTCCGACAACAGCCGGTACTGCTGCAGAAGTTACGATCAACTATGTAGTAACAGATGTAGAAAAGAAACGTAAATTCGTCTGTGTAGACCCACATGATATGCCGATCATCGCTATTGTAGACCCAGAAATGATGTCCTCTATGCCAAAAGGACTGACCGCTTCAACCGGTATGGATGCATTAACTCATGCGATCGAAGGCTACACCACAAAAGCCGCATGGGAAATGACAGATATGTTCCACTTAAAAGCAATCGAGATTATCTCCAAATCTCTCCGCGGTGCTGTTGAAAACACTAAAGAAGGAAGAGAAGGAATGGCTCTTGGACAGTACATCGCCGGAATGGGCTTCTCAAACGTAGGTCTTGGAATCGCTCACTCAATGGCTCATACCCTTGGAGCAGTCTATGACACACCACACGGTGTTGCATGCGCAATGATGCTTCCGATCGTAATGGAATACAACGCAGACTGCACAGGAGAAAAATACCGTGAAATCGCCCGCGCAATGGGAGTTGAAGGCGTAGATAATATGTCTCAGGAAGAATACAGAAAAGCAGCTGTAGATGCAGTCCGCAAACTCTCTGAAGACGTAGGAATCCCATCCAAACTCGAAGCCCTCAAAGAAGAAGATCTCCAGTTCCTCGCAGAATCTGCCCACGCCGATGCCTGCGCACCTGGAAATCCAAAAGACGCATCCGTAGAAGATCTGAAAGATCTGTTTAGAAAACTGATGTAATCAAAAATTTATATAATCTGGCAAGAAATCTAAAATGATATCCACATTCTAAAAATTGGTATCCCACTTGCTTTTCTTGCCAACCAACTAGAAAAAGCAACCCCCACAAATCCCACCCAAAGTGGAATTTGTGGGGGTGAACTTTTTCTCCCCGTATCTTAGTTGATGCAACCCACTTGAGATATCAGCGCCCGAATCGCCATACATCTTGTTTGGATGCATTGAGGAAGCTGCTCGCTTTCTGCATGGACGTCGATCCACAATCATAATCCGAAAACTGATAATGCAATGGATTTTTCAAGGTTATTCCTCTGTTCCTTTTCCCAGGAATTCTGTATCTACAAGATTCCAGATCTCATCCCGTCCCTGCTTTGTCTCTGCTGAGAAAGGAATCACAACAGTTCCCGGAAGCAGCTTCAGTCCGGTCTTAATTGCCTTTACCTGCTTCTGTACCTGACTTCTCTTCAGCTTATCAAGCTTTGTCGCGATAATGATCGGATTGAATCCCTGATCCACGATCCAGTCATACATCATCTTATCATTCGCAGATGGATCATGACGGATATCGATCAGAAGGAAGACGGCTCGCAGCTGTTTAGAGCCATGAAGATAACGCTCGATCAGCTTTCCCCACTGTGCCTTCTCCTGCTCGGAAACCTTTGCATAACCGTATCCCGGAAGGTCCACCAGATACATTTCTTCGTTGATATTGTAAAAGTTGATGGTCTGTGTTTTTCCAGGTTTTGCCGAAGTTCTGGCAAGCGCCTTCCGGTTCATCAGTGCATTGATCAGAGAGGATTTACCGACATTGGATTTTCCGGCAAATGCGATCTCCGGCAAAGTGTGATCCGGCAATTTACTTGTAATTCCACAGACTGTTTCCAGATTTACATTCTTAATTACCATCTTTTTTCCTCCGTGTGCGCATAAGTGCGATTTTCAGAACCTCTTCCATCTGCGATACCGGAATAATCTCCAGTCCCTTTGTGATCTCAGAAGAAAGTTCATCCACATCTTTTTTGTTCTCCCTCGGTACAAGTACCGTCCTGATTCCGGCATTCTTTGCCGCCAGGAGCTTCTCTTTCAGTCCTCCGATCGGAAGTACTCTTCCCCGCAGCGTAATCTCACCCGTCATGGCAAGATCGGCACGCACTTTCTTGTCTGTAATTGCAGAGAGCATCGCAGTCGCCATCGTAATACCGGCTGAAGGTCCATCTTTCGGAACTGCCCCTTCCGGAATATGGATATGGATATCATGTTTTTCAAAGAAATCCTCAGCAACCTTATATTTACTGCTGATTGACCGGATATAACTGATTCCTGCCTGCGCAGATTCTTTCATCACATCGCCAAGCTGTCCCGTCAGAATAATCTCACCCTTTCCTGGCATTACATTCACTTCAATCTGCAGGGTATCTCCTCCTACACTGGTCCATGCAAGCCCACGGACAATTCCTACTTCATCCTCTGCATTTGCCATCTGATAGGTGTACTTTTCTTTTCCAAGATACTTTTCAATATTCCGCTCTGTTACCTGAACTCTCTTTTTATCATGTTCATAGATCTCTCTGGCAGCCTTCCTGCAGATATTACCGATTTCACGCTCCATCTGACGCACACCGGCTTCCTTGGTGTAGTTCTGCGCAATTTTCCAGATCACGCCCTTACTGATCGTAAGCTGTTCTTTTGTTAGTCCATGTCTTTCCAACTGCTTTGGAATCAGATGTTCTGTCGCAATATGCAGCTTTTCATTCTCCGTATAACTGCTGACCTCAATTACTTCCATACGGTCAAGAAGGGGCCGGGGGATTGTCTGCAGCGAGTTAGCCGTCGTTACAAATGTCACCTCAGACAGATCGACCGGGACTTCCAGATAATGATCACGGAAACGGTTGTTCTGTTCACTGTCCAACACCTCCAGAAGCGCAGAAAAAGTATCTCCCTTATAGTCTGTGCTGACTTTATCAATTTCATCCAGAAGCATCAACGGATTCTTGACACCTGCCTGACGAATTCCATTTGCGATGCGTCCGGGCATTGCTCCTACATATGTTTTTCTGTGCCCCCGAATTTCAGCTTCATCACGTACACCTCCCAGTGAGATCCTCACATATTGCTTTTTCAGGGCTTTTGCCAGAGATCTTGCAATGGATGTCTTTCCAGTTCCCGGAGGACCTACCAGACACAGGATCGGGCTGTCACCCTTTTTCGTAAGAGCACGTACTGCCAGAAATTCCAGCACACGTTCTTTAACCTCTTCCAGTCCGTAATGTTCTGCTTCCAGAAGCTCTTTCGCATATGCAATGTCTGTAAAATCCTCAGCCCGCTTATTCCATGGCATTTCCAGCATGGTTTCAATATATGTACGGATCACACCCGCTTCTGCCGGACTCTGCATGGAATTTTTAAATCTGCTGATCTCTTTTTTCAGCTTTTCTTTTACCTCATCCGGTGCATCCAGCGCTTCTGCCTTCTGTGCAAATTCCTCCGCATCGGAAATTGTAGTATCCTCACCAAGCTCTTCTCGGATCAGCTTCAACTGTTCGCGCAGGATATATTCTCTCTGATGCTTATCCACACGCTCTTTCACCTTCATCTGGATCTCATCGCGGATGTTCATGATCTGCATCTCATTGACCAACTTAAAGGAAATAAGCTCATAACGTCTGTCAAAATCAAGTTCTTCCAGGATTTCCTGCAATTCCCGGTAATCCAGAGGCATATTCGCTGCCACCTGATTCACCATCTTTTTCAATTCCGTGATCTCTTTGATCTGGTTTACCATATCTTTTGTGATCTTCGGCATTCTCGCCGCATAATCCAGATACAGATCCCGAAGTCCCCGCATCATCGCTTCCCGGTTGATCTCGCCTGCAATATCCGGATCACTCTCTTCCGGGATCGTAATATTTGCCCGAAGATACGGATCTGCAAATTCTATTGTATTTAAAACCGCCCGCTCTTCTGCAGATACAAGCACCCGCAGAATCTGCTTTGGCAGTTTGATGATCTGTTTTACTGTCGCAACTGTTCCCACACGGTAGAGATCTGCTTCTCCCGGATTTTCCACTTCCACATCTTTCTGTGTCAGCAAAAAAATCTTCTGGTCGCTTGCCATCGCTTCCTGAACCGCTTCAATCGAGCGTTCCCGGCTGATGTCAAAATGTGCCACCATCTCCGGCAGAATTGTCATTCCCCGCAGGGCAACCATTGGCAGACTTTCTGTTCTGTTCATATAGTTTTTTCTCCTGTTAAATAAAAATGGATGCTTCTGGCCTTAACCGTCAGCACCCATTTCCATACGTCTGATTTTCTTATGCACTTTCCGGTCTTGCTTCGATCTTTTCTGTACTCGGTGCTTTCTCCCCAAGTACTGCCTCTTTTGTCACAAGACAGTATTTCAGATTCTCATCAGACGGTGCTTTATACATGATATCCATCATTACATTTTCCATGATCGCACGGAGTCCTCTGGCTCCTGTCTTACGCTTCAGGGAAGTCTCAGCAATCGCCTCCAGCGCCTCTTTGTCGAATTCCAGTTCCACATCATCCAGCTCCAGAAGCTTCTGGTACTGTTTTACAATCGCATTCTTTGGTTCCGTCAGAATGCGGATCAGATCTTCCTTATCCAGAAGTTCCAGGGATACAGTTACCGGCACACGTCCTACAAGTTCCGGGATCAGTCCGAACTTCACAAGATCCTGTGGAAGGATCTGCTGCAGAAGCCGGTCGATATCTTCCTCATGCCGCTGCGCGATCTGTGCCTCAAATCCAATGGATTTCTTATCTATTCTGTTCTCTATGATCTTATCTATTCCCTCAAACGCTCCACCGCAGATAAATAAAATATTGGTGGTATCGATCTGGATCATCTCCTGCTGCGGATGCTTACGTCCACCCTGTGGCGGTACATTTGCGATTGTACCTTCCAGGATCTTCAGAAGTGCCTGCTGAACACCTTCTCCTGATACATCACGGGTAATCGACGGATTCTCAGATTTTCTTGTAATTTTGTCAATCTCATCGATATAAATGATTCCGTGCTCTGCACGTTCAATATCACCATCTGCTGCCTGAATGATCTTAAGAAGAATATTCTCTACATCTTCTCCGACATATCCTGCCTCTGTAAGCGCAGTTGCATCTGCAATTGCAAACGGTACATTCAGAATTTTTGCGAGAGACTGTGCCAGAAAAGTCTTACCACATCCTGTCGGTCCTACCATCAGGATATTACTCTTCTGTACATCCACATCCATGTTTCGTCTGGATGTGATTCTCTTATAGTGATTATAGACCGCTACGGACAATACCTTTTTGGCACTGTCCTGCCCGATGACGTAGTCATCCAGAAATGACTTGATCTCCTTCGGCTTCATTAAGTTGATGTCGCTGAAATCAGGTCCTTCTTCTTCATGACTGTCGAACTCTTCTTCTAATATCTCCGCGCAGAGATCAATACACTCGTCACAGATATAGACATTATTGGAACCGGCAATCAGCTTCTTTACCTGGTCCTGCGTTTTCCCGCAAAAAGAGCATCGGATTTTGTCGTCTGTTCTGACCGGCATATACACACCTCATTCTTTCTCAATTAATCACTAACTTAATGCTCGTGGCTGTAGATAATTTCATCAATCAGACCGTAAGCCTTTGCTTCTTCGGCGTTCATGTAGTTATCGCGCTCTGTATCGCGTTCGATCACTTCATACGGCTGGCCTGTGTTTGCAGCCAGGATCTCGTTCAAACGCTTCTTGATCTTTAAAATGTTTTCCGCAACAATCCGGATCTCGGTCGCCTGTCCCTGTGCGCCGCCGGAAGGCTGATGAATCATGACCTCCGCGTTCGGAAGAGCGAATCTCTTTCCTTTTGCACCGCCGGACAGTAAGAATGCGCCCATACTGGCCGCCATGCCCATACATACGGTGGAAACGTCACACTTGATATAGTTCATCGTATCGTAGATCGCCATACCTGCGGTTACGGA
>OGXS01001877.1_pt1 | contig 12240 bp, 8 predicted proteins | sample 1576371 | NCBI WGS metagenome assembly OGXS01 (sample SAMEA3541475, study PRJEB24748) | human gut metagenome | biome: human gut; feature: human-associated habitat; material: faeces | place: China | collected 2012
CAGGGTAGAGGGAAAAGAACCTGAAAAAAATAAAAAAAAGGCAGACAGGCTTTTTCGATGTATTATGTTGCTGCTGGTTGTGTCGGCTGGATGTTTTGTAATCGAAATTATCCGGATCGGTTATATTCCGGTTTTTTCAGACGAACCTTATTCGTATTCTTATTTCAGAATGTCGGCTTTACATTATCTTCATTATTGTGCAATCAGTTGTATCCTGATACCGGGACTTACGGTGCTTTGGAAAAAAATCGATTCTGAGGAAAGTAAGTGGCGTAATGGAGCGATCATTATTGCAAATATAGTGGCATTTGCAGTTCCGTTTCTCTATGTATCGAGATTTCAGTTTCTGTTTGAAATAGGTGTGGCAGCAGTCATTTATATACTGGTAAATAAAAATATGAGGAAAAGTACCCTGGTTCTTCTTGGCTTTGTGGTTTGTGCAGCGTATGTGGTGATTACATTGTCACAGAAGCGGGATGCGATATATTTGAACAATGTATTTAAAATGAAATATACACATATGCCGGTGTTTCTGACCCAGCCGTATATCTATATTGCCAATAACTACGATAATTTTGACTGTCTGGTGAAAAATCTGCCGAAATTTTCTTGTGGCCTGCGGATGTTATTCCCGTTTGTGTCATTAACGGGATTGAAATTTGTAATGCCAAATCTGGTTCCGGCAACGGTCTATCTGACCAGTACCGAATTGACAACGCTTACAATGTTTTATGATGCTTATTATGATTTTGGAGTCATTGGAGTATTTGTGATAGCTCTGCTTATTGGTGTTGTGGCAAAGGTCATTATTGATATTATTAAAAAAAGTGATAACCCGGTTGTATATCTTTTTTATGGACAGATTGCAGTGTATCTGGCTCTTGCATTTTTTACAACATGGTTCAGCAGTCCTGCGACATGGTTCTGGCTGATCATTACAGGGATGATTTATTGCTATGTAGGATATGATAAGAAATAGAGGATGAAAAAGAAAAGATGAATAACGATCAGACTTCTGTAGATGTGGTGATACCATCATACAGACCAGATGAAAAATTTAGCAGACTTGTGAAAAAACTTCAGGAACAGGAATATCCGATCGGCACTATTTTTGTGATTAATACAACGGCCGGAAGGTTTCCGAAAGAAGTAGAGCAGATGGAAAAGGTAAAAGTATCCCATATAGAACGCCGGGAATTTGATCATGGCGCAACACGGGATATGGGAATGCAGATGTCAAAGGCGGAAATTGTTGTATTTATGACACAGGATGCAGTGCCAGCAGATGAATATGTGATTGGAAATCTGGTGAAAGTACTGGAAGAAGATGAAATGACCGGGGCGGCGTATGCACGTCAGCTTGCAGCATCTGATTGTAATTATATAGAAAAATATACCAGAAAATTCAATTACCCGGAAAACAGCCGGATAAAAAGCAAGGAAGATTTACAGGAAATGGGCATTAAAACATTCTTCTGTTCTAACGTTTGTGCGGCATATAAACGGAATATTTATGAAAAAGCAGGTGGATTCTGCAAGAAAACAATATTTAATGAGGATATGATATTGGCTGGTCATATGATAAATGCCGGATACAAGGTTGCTTATGTGGCTGAAGCGAGAGTGATTCACTCACATAATTATACAGGAATGCAGCAGTTTCACCGCAATTTTGATATGGCTGTGTCGCAGGCAGAACATCCGGAAGTATTCGATGGTATAAAGTCTGAAAACGAAGGAATAAAACTGGTGAAGCAGACAGCCGCTCATTTGGTAAAACAGCGGAAAATATATATGGTTCCAAAACTGGTTTATCAAAGTGGTTGTAAGTATATTGGTTACCGGATGGGGAAAATGTATAAAAAATTGCCGGATAAAGTCGTTAAATGGTGTTCGATGAGTCCGGGATACTGGGAAAAGTAGGCGAAAAGCTTTATTTTTGATTGAAGTTTGTCATATTTTAAGGTAATATAGATATGATATGATAAGCTACGACTGAAGAAAGGATATAAAAAGTAATGGCAAAAGATAAAAAAAGATATAAAAGACGGGGACGAAGGTCGAAAACAAGGGGATTTGCCTCCTGGTCTCTGGGTAAGAAGATTGGAGCCATTCTTGGAGGAACATTGGTGACGGTAGCAGCGATCGGAGCTGTCATTGTAGCCAGTAAGCTTTCGAAGATCAATACAGTAAAGTTAGATACAGATAAATTAAGCGTTTCAAAGGAAGCAAAAAAAAGGGGAAGCGGATATCTGAATGTTGCATTGTTCGGTGTGGATTCAAGAGACAATGATCTGGACAAAGGAACCAGAAGTGACACAATAATGATTGCAAGCCTGAACAAGAAGACAATGAAGGTGAAAATTGCATCAATATATAGAGACACGTTGTCAGAGCAGGAAGATGGAACGTTGAATAAAATCAATGCAGCGTATTCATATGGTGGTCCGGAAGGTGCTCTTTCAGTGTTGAATAAGAATCTGGATATGAATATTGAACATTATGTAACGGTGAATTTTAACTCGATGATAGATATTGTAGATTCTGTGGGCGGAATTGATATCGATGTACAGGAAGATGAAATGCCGTACATCTGTGGTTATGTTCAGGAAATTATGAAGGTGACCGGAAAGCTGTCTCCGGGAGTTACAGAACCGGGAACACAGACTCTGAATGGTGTGCAGGCAACTGCATATGCCAGAATCAGATACACAGCCGGAGATGATTTCAAACGTGCAGAAAGGCAGCGGGCGGTTCTACAGAAAGTTGTAGAGAAGCTGCAACAGGCATCACCGGCACAGTTGAATAAGATTATTGATAAGGTTTTTCCTGAGGTTTCGACAAACTTTACAATGACAGAAATCCTTGAATATGCGAAAGATGCGTTTGATTATGAACTGGGAGAAACAACAGGGTTCCCATTTGACAAGACAACCGATACATTGGGAAATGTAGGAAGCGTTGTTATTCCGGTTACAATGGAAAGTAATGTAAAGCAGCTGCATAGCTTCTTCTATGGAGAAAGTGACAATTATGATGTGTCTTCCACAGTATCGGATATCAGTGCAAAGATAGAGAAAAAAGCCGGAAACAGAGATGCTGATACAGACGAATCAACACAGGAGTTTATGCAACAGCCGGAAGAGACATATTCCGGAAGCAGTGGAACAACAAAGAACAGTTCGGGAAGTACAGGAACAACCGGAAGCACTTCGTACAGATCGGGAACGAGTGGTAACAGTGGTACTTCGGGAAGTACAGGGACAACGGGAAGTACAACCGGAACAGGTACGGGAAGTGGTACATCAACCGGAACAGGAAGCGGAACAACAGGAAGTACAGGAACGACAGGAAATGGTACATCAACGGGAGATACTTCAACCGGGACAGGCGGAGAATCAACTGGCGGCGAAGGTACCACGGAGTAGAACACCATAAAGATAGAAAAAGGGGTATTATTCATGAAAAAAGTCAAAAAAATAATTGTATCATTTCTTTTGATGTGTATGTTGTGTGTTGGAATGACATGTGTGGCAAGTGCAACCGCAGCAGAATTCAGATTTTCTGATCCGCAGACCAGTGTCGGGGCAGAAGTAGAAGTAACGGCAAAGGTTTCGTCTGCGAAAGCATTAAATACAATTCAGGCAACATTAAGCTATGATAAAACAAAGCTGCGCTTCATCAGCGGTGATGATGCTACAGGTGGAGACGGAACAATTACAATATCAAGAAATGATGAAAATGCCGGAACAACGATGGAATTTAATTTAAAATTCCAGGCATTGGATGAGGGAACAACATCGGTAGAAGTTGCCAAGGTTGATGGAATTGATAGCAATGGAGTTGCATTGGAGATTACGTCAGGTTCTTCATCTGTCAGCATAGCAGAAGGTGATAAATCGCTGATTCAGGAAGAAGATACCAGTTCAGCTGTTGATGGAACAGAGGTCAAGATTGGAAAATCAAAATATATCGTAACAGATGATTTTTCGGATACGATTATTCCTGATGGTTTTGTAAGAGATGCGTTGAAATTTGAAGGAACAGATCATCAGATTATTAAGCAGGAATCAAGTGGCGCACTTGCAATGTATCTTACACCTGAAAACGGAGGAGATGCGGATTTTTATCTGTATGACAGTGATACCGGAAAGTTCTCTCCTCTTGAAGTAATAGAGGTTGCAAAGGGAAGATATATTATTCCTTTGGCTGATGACGGAAATATCTCATTGCCAGACCAGTATCAGAAGACATCACTTACATTAAACGGAAAAGAGTTTGATACATGGCAGGATACAAAGAATGCGGAATATTATATTGTCTATGCGATGAATTCGGATGGAGAAAAGACAACATACCGTTATGATACAACAGATGGTACGTACCAGAAATATTCGCCATCATCAGGAACATCTTCAACGTCAGATTCTACTGTCAATAACGGAAAAGGAATCTGGGGAAAAATTTTAAATTTTGTAGATAGTTTTTTGGATATCGTAGTAATTATTGCACTTGTTCTTTTTGCAGTACTGCTGATCGTAGTAATTATTACTTCTGTAAAACTTCATTATAGAGATCTTGAATTAGATGATCTGTATGACGAATATGGAATTGATATGGATGAGGAAGAAGCAGAGAAGAAGATTCAGAAAAAAGCTGCGAAAAAAGTAAATAAAGAGAAGAAGAAAAATAAAAAGACAGCTAAAAAACCAGCAGCTGTAAAGAAAACATCAAGATTTGACTATGGAGAAGACGAATTTGAAGATTATGAGGATGATTTCGATGATGAGGATCCATGGGTGACAGAAAATATTGCAAAAGCAATGGAGCACAAGCCTGCTAAGAAACAATCAGCAAGGCAGAAAAAGCCAGCAAGACGCACAGAACCTGAAAGAGAAAAGAAACCATCCCAAGGCGTCCGTGCCTTAGACGAGACAGGTCCGGCAATCCGTAAACCTGTTAAGAAGATCAATCTGGAGGATACCAATGATTTTGAAGCCTTTACCCCTCTGGATGAAGAAGCATTTGACAACTTCGAAGGCTATTATTCAGAAGATGATGATTATGATCTGTTCGGAGCAGGTTGTGATGATGACGATCTGTTTGATGCGACAGCAGATCTTTTGAGTAATCATCCGGAAAAGAGAAGAAGTCATGCGGAGATGGATGATACATTCAAAATGGATGTGATTGATCTCGATTAAAATAGGATGAATAGAATGAACCGGTTTGCAGAAATCAGAAAGAAATTGATGGAAGCAAACCGGTTCGTTTTTTATTTTCATGTGTTCCTGACAAGCTTTTTGAGTGTAGAAAATGTATACCCCATCTCATCCCATTTTCCAAGCAGCTCATCCAGAATCTCACCATTGGTTCTGGAGGTGTTATGCAGCAGCACGATGGCACCCGGATGGATCCGTCCGAGAAGCTTGTCAAAGGCTTCTTCTTTGGATGGCTGTGCGTCGGCCAGCCAGTCAACGTAGGCAAGACTCCAGAAGAAGGTATGATACCCCATGTCTTTTGCCATCTGCAGATTTTCAGTACTGTATTTTCCCTGTGGCGGCCGGTAGAAGCGGGTCATGGATTTGCCTGTGATATCTTTATACAGAGCTTCCACACTCTTAAGTTCTCTGAAAAATGTCTCCTTTGTTGCAATCTGGGACATGTCGGGGTGATGGAAAGTATGGTTGCCGACGGTATGACCTTCTTTTAACATCTGCTTTACCAGCTCTGGATTATCACGCAGAAAGTTTCCGACAACAAAAAATGTGGCTTGAACGTTATGACGTTTTAAAGCGTTCAAGATAGCCGGTGTATTTCCGTTTTCATAGCCGCAGTCAAAAGTAAGATAGATGACTTTTTTATCCGTCTTTTGTGCATAGTAGGCGTGATATTGCTGAAGCTCATCGAAAGATGCATTACCGACAGGAACTTTGCCTTCCTCCTGAAAGCTGAGACCCCAGTTTTCGGCAGCCGGCAGAATCGTGGAGAGGGGATTGCCGGAAGTCGAGGCTGTCGGAACTGTGCCGGAGGAAGCTGCATTACCGGATGGACTTTTATCATCTGTTTTGACAGACGCAGGCGGAAAGAGCCGGGCAATCTGTCCGGCTGCAAAGAAACAGAATGAAAAGAAGAATAAGAGGATCAATGGTTTGTAATTATGTAATCGGGACATAAGAACTCCGCAAGAATCATTTGTTCATATATATATGCAGCGAATACAAAGTTATGACCTGCCTTGCAAATAGCAGGGAATCATAGTAGTATAGGGAAGAAAGAAAAATGGACGGAATCGAATGGAATATGGATGCAAAAATAAATGAACAGGTAAAGAATAAAAAGCAGGATAATCTGATCACTGCGGAGATCAGATATAAAATGACAGCGAAGGGTATGATGATCACTGAATATTATGGAGCGGACACTTGTGTGGTCCTGCCGGATGAGATAGAAGGAGAAACTGTGACCGCACTGGATGATTATGCATTTGCCAGGAATCTGGAAGTGGAAGAGATCTGGCTGCCGGAAGCGTTAAAAGAAGTCGGTCGTTACGCATTCTACCGGTGCAAGAACTTGAAAAAACTGATTCTGGGGAATCAACTGCTCGATATGGGTGGCGGTGCATTGACGGGTTGTCGTCTGGAAGAAGTGGAGATATATTTCCGTGAGGGCAAGAAGAGCTGTCTGAAATCTATTGTAGAAGAGACGCGTTATCAGATCCGTGTAAGCTTATACGGATACAGTTGGAGATGTTGCGCAGAAAAAAACAGTACAGATGAATGGTTGAGGGAAGTCCGGATTCTATTTCCGGAACACTATGAAGAGGCGGTTGAGAACACCCCGGCAAGGATTCTTGAGACACACCATCATGGTGCGGGAGGATACTACCGCCAGTGCTTTTATAACCGGGAATTAGATTATAAGAAATATGATGAGATGTTCTATCATACGGTTGCAGAGGATACAGAAGAGACGGCGGTGGAGCTTGCACTGGACCGTCTGCGTTTTCCGGAGGAATTGTCGGAGAAGAACAAAAATGTCTACAAAACATACATACGGGAGCATATGGAAACGGTGGCAGCGTATCTGGTAAAGAGAGAAGATATAGAAGGAATCCGGTTCCTGGAGCAGAAGAAGCTGTGGAGTGAACCGGCTTTACAGACAGGTATGGATGTAGCGGCAGAGGGGAACAGGACGGAAAGTCTGAGTGTGCTTATGGATGTCAGAAAAGAGCTGTTCCCGAAGAAGAAAAAGACGTTTGAATTGTAAGGAGAAAAAGCGGAAAATCATATGGCAGATACGAAGAGACGTATAAAAAATGAAGAAATAAAGAAAGAAACAACAGAACCAGAGGCTGTGTCACAGTCAACTGCCATGCAGGAGCGTATGGAGTCTGTCAGTCGAAAGATCCTGATCACGGCAAGAAATGAGCTTTATATGAAGATGCGTTTCCTGGACGTTGCATTGTCGTGCATGCCATTTATACCGGATACTGGTGCGGACGGCATGGGAACGGATGGACTGTACCTTTATTATGATCCGCAGTATCTGGGGGGATTGTTCCGGGAAGACCGCGTTATGGTGAACCGGATCTATCTCCATCTGGTACTGCATGGTATCTTCCGGCATATGCTCCGGAGAAAGGGAAGAGAAGAGCGGATTTATCATCTGGCCTGCGATATTGTGGCAGAATCCATCATCGACGGGCTTCAGTACCGCTGTGTGATGAAGGCCAGGTCTCTTCCGAGAAGAGAGATGTACCGGATGCTGAAGAAGGAAATGAAGACATTGACGGCAGAACGGGTATATGAAGTGCTGAAGAAAGAAGAATTCTCGAAAACGAAGCTTGGACAGTTAGAGTCAGACTTCCGTGTGGACGATCACAGCTACTGGCCGAAAGATGAGGATAAGAAGAAGCAGAGCCAGATCGAGAATCAGTGGCAGGACATCAGCGAACGTATGGAGACGGAGATGGAGACATTTTCCAAAGAGGCATCGGAAAGTTCGGGCAGTCTGATCGATCAGGTGAAGGTTGAGAACCGGGAACGGATGGATTACCGGGAATTCTTACGGAAGTTTTCGGTTTTAAAAGAAGAGATGACGGTAGACCCGGATTCTTTTGACTATAATTTCTACAGCTATGGTTTGTCGTTGTATGGGAATATGCCATTGATCGAGCCGCAGGAGTGGAAGGAAGTCCAGAAGGTTGAAGAATTTGTGATTGTGATCGATACATCAATGTCGTGCTCCGGGGAACTGGTGAAAAAGTTCCTGGAAGAGACATACGGTGTGCTGAGTGAGAATGACAGCTTTTTCCGAAAGGTGAATATTCATATCATACAGTGTGATGACCAGATCCAGACGGATCAGAAGATCACCTGTGAGGAAGAATTGAAATCTTATATGGAGAAGTTAGAATTAAAGGGCGAAGGCGGAACGGATTTCCGCCCGGCATTTGCCTATGTGGACGAAATGATCCGGCAGCATGCATTTGAACATCTGCGGGGGATGATCTATTTTACGGACGGACGTGGAATCTATCCGGCGAAGCGCCCAGTCTACGAGACAGCATTTGTGTTCATGGAGGAAGAATATGAAGATGTGGATGTCCCGCCGTGGGCGATCAAGATCATTCTGGAAGAAGGGCAGGACTTTTAAGGAAATGTTGAAATACATGGAGGAAAGAAAATAAATGGATATAAAGCGAGCAAAGAAAGAAATCAAAGATTCCATCGAGGCATATCTTGCCAAAGATGAGTTCGGGGATTATATGATCCCGCAGATCAGACAGAGACCGATTCTTTTGATGGGGCCTCCGGGAATCGGAAAGACTCAGGTCATGGAACAGGTGGCGAAAGAGTGTAAAGTGGCGCTTGTGGCATATACGATCACGCACCACACCAGACAGAGTGCGGTGGGACTGCCATTTATTGAAATGAAAGTATATAGCGGAAAAGAATATTCTGTTACCGAATATACGATGAGTGAGATTATTGCCTCAATATACGATAAGATGGAAGAGACCGGATTAAAAGAAGGAATCCTCTTTATCGATGAGATCAACTGTGTGTCAGAGACGCTGGCACCGACGATGCTGCAGTTCCTGCAGTGTAAGATGTTCGGCAATCAGAAGATCCCGGAAGGCTGGATCATCGTGGCAGCAGGTAATCCGCCGGAATATAATAAGTCGGTCCGTGATTTTGATGTAGTGACGCTCGATCGTATCAAGAAGATCGATGTGGATGTGAACTATGATGTCTGGAAAGAATACGCATATCAGGCAGATATCCATCCGGCAATCCTTGCATATCTGGAGATCCGCAGAGATTATTTCTATCGCATGGAGACGACCGTGGACGGAAGAGTCTTTGCAACGGCCAGAGGATGGGAAGATCTGTCACAGCTTCTGAAGACATATGAGAAGCTGGGAAAGAAAGCAGATAGAGAGGTCGTTCATCAGTACATTCAGCATTGGAAGATTGCAAAGGATTTTGCGAATTATCTGGAACTGTACAGAAAATACAAGAAAGATTACGGACTTGAGAAGATCATTGAAGGTGTCTACACAAAGGACACTTTGGAAAGACTGCAGTATGCAGCATTTGATGAGCGTCTCAGTGTAGTTAACATGCTGATCGGAAGACTGGGAACTTGCTTTAAAGATTATTTTCTGAAAGACCGGTTTGTGACGATCTTATATGAATATCTGAAGTTATTAAGATCCAATCTGCAGATCGATCTTGTAGTCTGTGAATCGAGGGACAAGTACGAAAAACTCCGGAAAGAAGAGCAGATGACAAAGCAGGAAGATCATGTACGCAAACAGGTACTGGATACGCTGGAATCCTATGAACAGCTTACGAAAGAGGAACATCTGGACGGAGAAGCAGCATTTGAACGTGTAAAGGAATTGTTTGGCAATGAAGTGGCAGGGCGGGAAGAACTGACAGAGCATACACTTGCTGCGCTGGAACACGCATTTGATTTCATGGAAGCTGCATTTGGAGACAGTCAGGAGATGGTCTCTTTCGTGACCGAACTTAACACGAATTATTACAGTATCCAGTTCTTAAAGGAAAATGACTGTGACAAGTATTATCAGTACAATAAGAAATTGTTGTTCGACAAACAGCAGGAAGAGATCCTGTCCGAAATGGATGAGATCGAACAGGATCTGAACACTGTCATAAAATAGTAGTTCATATAACTAATATGTAAGCTTATATCCATAGCGGATTTTCCGGTAGATCTTCCAGACAATGACTGCCGGAAAACTAAGTGCGATATAAAGAGATGACAGTACGCCGACACCTCCGCCGATGATCATAAGAATTAAAATACCAATATTCATAAAAAAGTCCTCCTTGCTGATTCTCTGTTGTTTCCAGATACATTTTATGCATTTTGATGGAGGAACGAAAGAGCCAAAAAGGCTTCTTAACGCCATCTGAACAGCAAATGTTAATTTCTTAACGGAGTTTTAGCAGGAGAAGTACATTTACTTTGAAGACGGCAGGTGTTAGAATAAACAATGAGTAAACTTGAAAAATATAAGATGATGAGGAGAATATATATATGAAATGGAATCAGTTTCGTCTGAAGACGACGACAGAGGCAGAAGATATCGTCAGCAGCATGCTTGCAGATCTTGGAATCGAAGGAGTGCAGATCGAGGACAAGATTCCGCTCACCCAGTCTGACAAAGAGCAGATGTTCGTAGACATCCTGCCGGATATACCGGAAGATGATGGATGTGCATATCTGACATTCTATCTGGACGAAGATGTAGACAAACAGGAACTGTTACTGAAAGTCAGACAGGAATTGGAAGAGATGAGAAGTTACCTGAATGTAGGGGAATGTACGATTGAAGAATCACAGACAGAGGATGTAGACTGGGTGAATAACTGGAAACAGTATTTCCATCAGTTCTATATTGATGACATTCTTGTCATTCCTTCATGGGAAAATGTCGAGGCGAAGGACAGTGACAAGATGGTGATCCATATCGATCCGGGTACAGCATTCGGAACCGGTATGCATGAGACAACACAGCTCTGCATCCGTCAGCTTAAGAAATATGTGACAGAGGATACAGAAATCTTAGATGTAGGATGTGGAAGCGGAATCCTTGGAATGCTGGCATTGAAGTTCGGCGCAAAGCATTCCGTAGGAACGGATCTGGATCCGTGTGCGATCGATGCAACATATGAGAATATGGACAATAACGGAATCAGCAGAGATCAGTATGAAGTCATGATCGGTAACATCATTGATGATAAAGCAGTACAGGACAAGGTGGGATATGAAAAATATGATATTGTAGCAGCAAATATTCTGGCAGATGTACTGGTGCCGCTGACACCTGTGATCATTCATCAGATGAAAAAAGGCGGTATCTATATCACGAGTGGAATCATCGAAGACAAAGAAGATGTGGTAGTAAAAGCTGTGAAGGAGGCAGGTCTGGAAGTCCTGGAAGTCAATCACCAGGGTGAGTGGGTATCTGTAACAGCAAGAAAGAATTAGAGGATCGGCATATGCAGCATTTTTTTGTATCACCGGAACAGGTGAGGGAAGAAAAAATCTATGTAGAAGGCAGTGACGTCAATCATATGAAGAATGTGCTCCGTATGAAGACCGGCGAGGAACTGACCATTGGGGACGGTGACGGGTGGCTCTATTTGTGTGTGGTGGAATCTTACGAAGAAGACATGGCGGTACTTAAGATTCTGGAGAAAAAGAAGGATGAGAGCGAACTTCCGTCAAAAATCTATCTGTTTCAGGGACTCCCAAAACAGGACAAGATGGAACTGATCGTGCAGAAAGCGGTGGAGCTGGGTGTATACCAGGTGATTCCGGTGGCAACGAAGCGTGCAGTAGTAAAGCTGGATGCAAAGAAAGCAAAAAAGAAGGTCGAACGCTGGCAGCAGATCGCAGTCAGTGCGGCAAAGCAGGCAGGAAGAGGCATTATCCCGGCAGTGGGAGAAGTGTGTACCTATGCACAGGCCCTGAAGTATGCAGAGGAACTGGATGTTGTCCTGATCCCGTATGAACTGGCAGAAGGCATGGAAGAGACGAAGCAGATCATTGCAGAGATCCGGCCGGGGCAGTCGGTCGGCATCTTTATCGGACCGGAAGGCGGCTTTGAGAAAGAAGAAGTAGAACAGGCTGTGAAAGCCGGGGCAGAGCCGCTGACACTTGGAAAGAGAATCCTCCGTACAGAGACGGCCGGACTTA
>OGXS01001884.1_pt1 | contig 12198 bp, 11 predicted proteins | sample 1576371 | NCBI WGS metagenome assembly OGXS01 (sample SAMEA3541475, study PRJEB24748) | human gut metagenome | biome: human gut; feature: human-associated habitat; material: faeces | place: China | collected 2012
CATTATGATCAGGGAATTACCCTTCTTGAAATTGACATGACAAAAGGAACTGCGAATGATCCGGAAAAGCTTGCTGCAGAAGCGATTAATGCAGAAAATATAGATGCTGAAACAGCAGATACTTCTGGTGAAGCACAGACTGATCAAGACAAACAGCAGGCTACAGAGTCTAAAAATGCAAAATCAAGCGTAGATGAGGAAGAGACATCTGCAGTTACGACTGCTGAAGATGGAGAAGAAAATCTGAACGGTGTCAGTGAAGCGGAACTTGCAGCAGAGCTTTATAAAGGAAATATTGTCAAATATCTCCTTGTGCCGGAAGGAGTAGAAGTTCCGGTTGGCTTAGATCAGGACATGATTGTAGTACAATTACCAGCAGACAAAGCCTACACATCTACAGAGGCTATTCTGGAAAAAATGGATGAACTTGGACTTACAGATAATATTGTTGCAATTGGAGATAAGAAAAAAGACTGCAAGATTGATTCTATTGCAGAAAAGATGGAGAAAAAGGATGGAGAAGACCACGCACAGGTTGTATATGGTGGCGCTGAAGAAGAACCAGATTATAAGACGCTTGTAAAACAGGAAACAAACCTTGCAGTACTTTCATCCAATATTCTTCCAAAAGAAACGGATATCACAGATATTCAGGAAAAACAGGATGTATCTGAAGACACAGATAAAGAAGAGAAGACCGAGAAAAAATCTACTAAAAAATCAGACGATAAGTCCAAGAAAAAATCTGCTAAGAAATCAGATGAAAAGGCTGAGAAGAAATCAGAAGATCAAGAAAAATTGACAGTGGAAGAACAGACAGAGCGCTATCAGCAAATGACAGAAAAGTTTGCATTACTTGGAATACCAGTAATTGTTGACCGTTCTGAAGATGAGCAGACAGATCTGGCTAAATATGAGTGGATTAAGGTATACGGAGTACTTTTTGGATGTGAAGATCAGATGAACAACTTATTTGACCAGGCAGTGAAAGATGCAGGAGATGATGCAGTGTCTCAGGCAAAAGTTCAGACAGAAAAATAGATATATATCAAAGTATCTAAAAGTATTATATGAGGAAATGTAAAATGAAGAAAAGAATATATAAGATAACTGCAATATTGTTGACTATGGCTCTCTTTTTAGGGGGCTGTGGTTCTGCAAAGAGCAGCCAGGACAGTGCGAGCGCGACAACGCAGACAACCTCTGAGAAGAGTGATGATACCTCCAAGACCGCAGAAGCACCGGAGATTGACGGGCTGACGTATGAGTCTGCGATGGATCTGACATATGCGCAGGAATTCGATGTATTTTATTACAAAGACGGATATAAGCTGATCGATGTTCACGAAGGACGGCAATATCTGATTGTTCCGGAAGGCAAAGAGGCTCCGAAGGGACTGGACAGTGATATTGTTGTCATCAACCAGCCGATTCAGAATATTTACATGGCTGCTACAGCAATCATGTCATTATTTGATGCATTAGATGCAATTGATACTGTGAAATTTTCAGGTTTAGAGGCTTCCGGCTGGTACGTAGAAAGTGCGAAGAAAGCAATGGAATCCGGAGCCATGACATTTGCAGGAAAATACAGTGAACCGGATTATGAGAAGATTGTAGATGGAGATTGCAAACTGGCAGTAGAATCTACGATGATCCTTCACTCACCGAAGGTGCAGGAGATGATTGAAGACCTTGATATCCCGGTATTTGTAGATTATTCCAGTTATGAGTCTCATCCACTTGGAAGAACAGAGTGGATCAAAGTCTATGGAGCAATGTTGAATAAAGAAAAAGAGGCAGAAGCATTTTTTGATGACCAGGCAAAGGTAATCGAAGAGCTGAAGGATTTTAAGAATACAGAGAAGACAGTGGCATATTTTTACATCAATACAGACGGTTCTGTAGTTGTCCGTAAATCCGATGACTACATTCCGACTATGATTGAGATCGCCGGTGGAAGATATGTGTTCAAGGATCTGAAGAATTCTGAGGGGAATGCGCCATCTGTAAAACTGACGATGGAAGAATTTTATGCAACGGCAGTAGATGCAGATTATCTTATTTACAACGGAACAATTGACGGGCAGGTGAGCAGTCTTGGTGATATGGAAGCCAAGAGCAATCTGTTTGCAGAGTTTAAAGCTGTCAAAGATGGAAATGTATGGTATACTGGTAAAAACTTATATCAGGCGACAGACACAGTCGGAGAACTGATTTCAGATATTCATCTGATGCTGACAGATGGTGATGCCAGTCAGATGACATTTCTTGAAAAGATGAAATAAAAGTCAAAAAATAAAAGAAACTGGTGGAGAAATATGCAAAATAAGGAAACAAAGCAGGAACAGTTAAGTTTTCATACTGAAAATTTCAGAAAAAGATCCAGATATACATTTGTATTTGTGTGTATGATCGCAGCATTTTTTGTCATTACAGTGCTGAATATTAATACGGGAAATGTACATATTTCTGTGCCGAAGATTTTGAGAATATTATTTTTACATGATGGAGAGGCGGTAGAGTACAGTATCATATGGAAGATACGTCTGCCGCGTATCCTCATGGCAGCATTACTGGGCGGAGCATTGTCTCTGTCCGGTTTCTTATTACAGACATTTTTCTCAAATCCGATCGCAGGACCGTTTGTACTTGGAATTTCTTCCGGAGCGAAGATGGCTGTCGCACTGACTATGATTGTATTTTTAAAATATGTAGGACATTTTTCATCTTACACATTAGTAGTGGCAGCATTCATCGGTTCGTTGATATCGACGGGATTCATTCTTTTGATGTCAAAGAAGATTCATCATATGGCATCCCTTTTGGTAGGAGGAATCATGATTGGATATATCTGTTCCGCAATTACAGATTTTGTGGTGACATTTGCAGATGATTCTGATATTGTAAATCTTCATGGCTGGTCACAGGGAAGTTTTTCCGGTATGAGCTGGGGAAATATAAAAGTAGCTGTAGTTGTAGTTGGAATTGCGGCAGTGTGTACATTTTTACTGTCAAAACCAATCAGTGCATATCAGCTTGGAGAAGCATATGCACAGAGTATGGGAGTGAATATTAAAGTATTCCGAGTTGTTATTATATTACTGTCAAGTATTCTTTCTGCGTGTGTGACTGCATTTGCCGGACCAATTTCTTTTGTGGGAATTGCAGTTCCATTTCTTACGAGAAAAGCGTTCGGCACATCAAAACCGATTGTGGTGATACCGGGTACATTTTTTATAGGGGCTGTATTCTGTATGATCTGTGATCTGATCGCTCGTATGGCACTTGCACCGGTGGAGCTGAATATCAGTACAGTCACATCGATACTTGGTGCACCGATTGTCATCTATATGATGGTGAAGCGTGAGAAAGGAAGAATGTAACATGGCAGATTATTATTTTAAAATGGATGATATGGCTGTCGGATACCAGGGAAAGACACTGATCCATGACATTAATATTGGTATTGATAAAGGTGAAATAGTAACGCTCATTGGGCCAAATGGATCCGGTAAATCTACAATTTTAAAGAGCATTACAAAACAATTGAAATTAATTGGAGGAAAGGTGTTTTTCGATGATACGTCCCTTCAGGAAATGTCTTATAAAGAACTTTCTTCCAATATGGCTGTTGTTTTGACAGAACGTATCAAAACGGAGCTTATGACCTGTCATGAAATTGTGGCAACAGGACGTTACCCATATACAGGGCGGCTTGGAATACTGACGCCGGAAGATGAACAAATCGTAGATGAGGCAATGAAGGCAGTTCATGCAGAAGATCTGGGAAACCGCGATTTTAACGCTATTAGTGATGGACAAAAACAGAGAGTTCTTCTTGCAAGAGCAATCTGTCAGGAGCCGGAGATTATTGTGCTGGATGAGCCGACATCTTTTTTAGATGTACGATATAAATTAGAATTACTTGCAATATTGGAACGTATGGCAAGAAAAAAGCATATTACAGTCATTATGTCGCTGCATGAGATTGATCTTGCACAGAAAGTGTCGGATAAGATTATCTGTGTGAAGGGAGATACCATTGCACATTATGGAAAGCCAGAAGAGATATTTAAGGAAGATACAATCCGCAGTCTTTATGAAATTGACAATGGTTCTTTTGATCCGGTATTTGGAAGCATAGAGCTTCCGAAGATAGAAGGAGAACCAGAGGTATTTGTAATTTCGTCCGGAGGAAGCGGAATCCCCATTTATCGACAGTTACAGAAAGAACACATTCCATTTGCAGCAGGAATCCTCTACAAGAATGATATTGACTATCAGCTTGCAAGACTTCTGGCAGTGGAAGTGATTACAGAAGAACCATTCCGGCAGATTAGTGATGAGACATTTGCAAGAGCAGTTGAAGTGATGAAAAAGTGTAAGAGAGTTATTGTAACAGATGTGCAGGTGGGAGAATGTAATAAAAGAGTCGAAGAATTAATAAAGTTAGCAAAATAGCAGGACGCGTAGTAAATTCGAGGTTTACTACGCGTTAAATGTATTATTTTTTGAAAAACAATCCTTCATATGTTACAATAAAAAAGCTATGGAGATTTAGAACTTAAAGGAGAAAAAAGATGAAGAACAAACAGATAATCGGTCTGGTTGTGGCTGGGGCTGTATTTATTGTGACAGGTGTTACAAGCGTATTGACGAATACTTTATCTGCAAATACAATGGCAGAAGATGTGACAACGATGCTGGCTGGGGAACTGGAATTTGATCCGCCGGCAGATGATTATATTGGAGTTGTGAATGTAGTGGGGACGATTCAGGAGCAGACGCAGAGCAGTGTACTGGATACATCGTCTGGATATCAGCACAATACAACGATGGATTATATTGACAATCTTATGGACGATTCAGATAATAAAGGGATTCTGCTGTATGTGGATTCTCCAGGCGGAGCGGTCTATGAGTCGGAAGAACTTCATGACAAGCTGATAGAATATAAAGAGACGACAGGCCGTCCAATCTGGACTTATATGGCACATTATGCAGCTTCTGGCGGGTACATGACGTCTGTAACCGGAGATAAGATTTATGCGAATAAGAATACGGTTACAGGATCTATCGGCGTCATTATGTCAGGGTATGATATGAGCGGACTTTATGAGAAACTTGGAATTCGTTATGTCAGTATTACGAGTGGTGTGAACAAGGACAGTTCCAAGCTGACAGACGAGCAGGTCGCAATTTACCAGTCACAGGTCGATGAGTGTTATCAGGAGTTCGTAAATATTGTTGCGGATGGAAGAGATATGTCTGCAGACCAGGTAAAAGCACTGGCAGACGGACGCACTTACACCGCAAAACAGGCAAAAGCGAATGGACTTATTGATGAGATCGCAACTTACCAGGCTGTAATGAATCAGATGGCTTCGGAGCTTGGAGTAGACGAGTTCTATACACCGAGCAGTGAGGAAAGCATATTGGCAGCAATATTTAGTAAAGCAGAAAAGCTTGTTCCAAAATCTGAGGCACAGATATTAAAGGAAACTGCCGAAGAGAAGGAAAGCGGGGTGCTGATGTATTATGCAGAACAGTTACAGTAATGAGAATTATGCCGGGTTCTGGGTGCGTTTAGCAGCATATGTGATAGACAGCGTCATTGTGGCAATTGGACTTCTCTTTGTGCGTCTTGCATGGATCGGAATCGGAGCGCTGATCAGTGGTACAATATTGGATGAAAATGTATTGTTTCATTATTCATTAAAAGATATTGTGTTGTATATTTTCAAAATCATGTATTTTGCTTTATTGACATGGTGTACTGGAACGACGATTGGAAAACGACTGATGAATCTTAGAGTAGTACCTGCTGACAGAAATGAAAAGCTTTCATTTGTGGATGTGTTATACCGGGAGACTGTCGGAAGATTCTTATGTGGAATATCTATCTGGATTGGATATATTATTGTGGGAATTGATAAGGAAAAACGGGGCTTTCACGATATGCTCTGCGACACAAGAGTGGTCTATGAGAAAAAAGTGAAAATGTATCCAGAGTATCAGAGTGTGGCAGGACCGCAGATGTCTGTACAGCCGCGAGAACCAGTGCAGACACAGAATTATGTACAGAAAAATGTGCAAGTGCAGCGTCAGTCACAGCCAGGACAACCGTATAGGGCTGTGCCAGATGGAGGATATAGTTTCGTGAGTGATGCCGGGCAAGTGAAAAAGGAGTTTACACAAGCTGAATCTGAAAAAGCAACCGGGTCAACAGGTGAAAATGTAACAAAAATAAAAGAAAACAGAGAAGAAGTAGAAGATAGTATAGAAGAAAACATACAGGAAGGGGATTTATAATCATGAAACGTCAGGACTTTTATTATGACCTGCCAGAGGAATTAATCGCGCAGGATCCGCTTGAGGATCGTTCCAGTTCCAGACTTCTTGTCCTTGACAAGGAGACGGGAGCTGCTTCACATCATATATTTAAAGAAATTACAGGATATCTGAAAGAAGGAGACTGTCTTGTCATCAATGATACCAAGGTTATTCCGGCAAGACTGATTGGAGCGAAGGAAGGAACCGGAGCAAAGATTGAAGTTTTATTATTAAAAAGGAAAGAGAATAATATCTGGGAGACATTAGTAAAACCTGGTAAGAAGGCAAAAGTTGGGACAAGAATCGTATTTGGAGAAGGTCTTCTTGTTGGAGAGGTCGTTGGAATCGTAGAAGAAGGAAATCGTCTGGTGAAGTTTGAATATGAAGGAATTTTTGAAGAGATTTTAGACCAGCTCGGACAGATGCCGCTGCCTCCGTATATTACACATCAGTTGGAAGATAAGAATCGTTATCAGACTGTTTATGCAAAGCATACCGGATCCGCAGCGGCACCGACAGCGGGACTTCATTTTACACCGGAATTATTAAAAGAGATAGAAGAAAAAGGCATTGACATTGCGAGAGTGACACTTCACGTAGGACTTGGAACATTCCGTCCTGTAAAGGTAGATGAGATCACAGATCATCATATGCATTCTGAGTTCTATCAGGTTGACGAAGAAGCAGCCAAGAAGATTAATCGCGCAAAAGATTCCGGTCACAGAGTTATCTGTGTTGGAACGACAAGCTGCAGAACCATTGAATCGGCAGCAGACGAGACCGGACATTTGAAACCGACAAGTGGCTGGACGGAGATATTTATCTATCCGGGATATAAATTTAAGATTTTAGATGGATTGATCACGAACTTCCATCTGCCGGAGTCAACACTGATTATGTTAGTATCAGCACTGGCAGGAAGAGAACACGTATTGGCAGCATATGAAGAAGCAGTAAGAGAAAAGTATAGATTTTTTTCCTTCGGCGACGCAATGCTGATTATATAATCAGCCTATGGGGTTAAGCTTTCCCATGCCGAAAGTAGGAATAGAAAACCCCGGAGTTGCCGCTCCGGGATTTTTGCTCCGTGTCCAAATGGATACATTGCTTCTCTTTGCCTGTTACAACCGGATTTTCATAACATCGACATCCAGATTCCACAGGAACTTATCCAGATCTTTAAATGAGAGGAATACAGTTGCTGTGTTCTCAAGTGGATGAATTCCCAGACTTTTGCATTTGCTTAAGTTTTTATCAATAAAAAATTCGACTGCATGGTCGGTATCATTCATGAGACCGAATGGAGATACGCTTCCCTGTTTGAGCCCGAGATATTTTTCGAGACGTTCTTCTGAGGCAAAGCTTAAGTTTCCGGCACCGAGCTGTCTGCCAAGAGACTTTAAGTCTACTTTAGCATTTTCATCACAGGTAATGAGAAAATGACGTTTTCCTTTTGCATCTCTGAGAAACAGGTTCTTGCACAGAGTTCCTTTCTCAGGAAGACCGAGGCGGTCCATGTCTTCCATGGTGTGTACGGGTTCGTGTTCTACGACTTCATATTTAATTCCGAGCTTGTTTAAGGCGTCATAGACGCGCTGTTTTTGTTCTGACATAAAAAATGGCTCCTTTCTTTGCTTGCTTTATTGTATCACAGAATGTAGATTTCGGCACGCAGATATTGAAAAGTCTGGCATCAATAAAATCTTGAAAGAAAAAGACAATAGATGGAAGTGGCAAATGATTTGACAACCTTCACACAGATAGGTAGAATGAAGAGAGCGAACAATGTTGAATTCGAAAATTTCAGACTGGAAGGGTAAAAACTATGACGAAAAAACTCCGAAGAGGATATACCACAGGAACGTGTGCACAGGCAGCAACAAAGGCCGCGGTCACAATGCTTCTTGGAAATGTCAGCGTAGATCAGGTCACAGTGTCTTTACCAGGAAAAGAAGTGTTGACACTGAAGATCGCTGAGGCTCAAAAAGAATTTAATAAATATAATAAAAGTAATCCGGAGATAGAATCTGTTTCCTGCGCAGTACGAAAAGACAGTGGAGATGATCCGGATATTACCAATGGAATTTTAGTATACAGTAAAGTAAGCAGAATAAAATCTGGCATAGTCCTGGACGGAGGCATTGGAGTCGGCAGGGTGACGAAGCCCGGATTGGATCAGCCTGTAGGAAATGCCGCAATTAATCGAGTGCCGAGACAGATGATTTTAAGAGAAGTCGAAGAGGCGTGTGAAATGTATGGGTACGACGGCGGAATTAAAATAGAGATATCCATTCCGCAGGGAGTAGAACTGGCAAAGAAAACATTTAATCCGAGACTTGGAATTGAAGGCGGTATTTCTGTTTTGGGAACAAGTGGAATCGTGGAGCCGATGAGTGAACAGGCTCTGCTTGATACGATTGAATTAGAGATGAAGGTCAGGCGTGCAGGGGGAAAGAACTATCTCATTATGGCGCCAGGGAATTATGGTCTGGATTTTCTGCGGGAAGCATATGGAATTCAGGATAAAGATGTAGTAAAATGCAGTAATTATATAGGGCAGAGCATGGATATGGCAGCAGATTGTAAGTTTCAAGGGCTTGTACTTGCCGGACATATCGGAAAGCTGATCAAAGTATCAGGTGGAGTGATGAATACGCATTCCAGATGGGCAGACTGCCGTATGGATCTTTTTGCAACGGCAATGCTGCGTGCTGGATTTTCCGCAGATCGTGCCAGGGCGGTTCTGGATTGTGTGACGACCGATGATGCGCTTGCACTTTTAAGTGAAGAAGAGCGAGAAGCTACAATCAGGCAAATTATGAGATCCATTGAAAAATATATGGAATACCGCATGGCAGATCAGATGCCTGTTGGGGCAATTTTATATTCAAATGTGTATGGAATTTTGGGAAAAACAAGTAAGGTAGATACTTTGATGCATTTGTGGGAGGAAGAAAATCAATGATACATTTTGTAGGAGCAGGACCGGGAGCGGTTGATCTGATTACGGTAAGAGGACAACGATATCTTAAAGAAGCAGATGTAATCATTTATGCTGGATCACTGGTCAATAAAGGACTGCTGGAATATGCAAAGGAAGGCTGCGAAGTTTATAATAGTGCCTATATGACACTGGAAGAAGTCATAGAGGTTATGATAAAGTCAGAAAAAGAAGATAAGATGACCGTACGACTTCATACGGGTGATCCTTGTCTTTACGGTGCAATCCGTGAGCAGATGGACATTCTTGATGAAAAAGGAATTGATTATGATTCCTGCCCTGGAGTCAGCTCATTTTGTGGAGCGGCGGCAGCACTGAATCTGGAATATACTCTTCCGGAGGTGTCACAGAGTGTTATTATTACACGAACGGAAGGAAGGACTCCGGTTCCTGAGCGGGAAAAGATCATGAGTTTTGCTGCACATGGTGCAACGATGGTTCTTTTCTTAAGTACAGGACTTTTGGAAAAGCTGGTAAAAGAACTGCTTGCCGGAGGATATGCATCAGATACGCCGGCAGCAATTGTGTACAAAGCAACATGGCCGGAGGAAGAGGCATATGTATGTACGATAGATACACTTGTGGAGACAGCAAGGAAACATCAGATTACAAAGACTGCACTGATCCTTGTGGGAAATGTAGTGACTCACAGCCATTATGAACGGTCAAAGTTGTATGATCCGGGATTCACAACTGAATTCCGGAAAGGAAGTGATTCTTAGATGAAAGCTGCAATTCTGAGCTTTACTGCAAACGGGAAAAAGACGGCTGGAAAAGTCAGGAAAGCTTTGTCGGCAGAAGACTGGCTTGTAGCAGAGAATGTCAAATGTAAAGAAGAGGCAGATTCTTATGAGGGAAGCCTGAAAGAATGGACCGGAGAACATTGGAAAGTATTTGATGTTTTGATCTATGTAGGTGCAGCAGGAATTGCAGTTCGGGCAGTTGCATCATTTGTAGTGTCCAAAAAAGAAGACCCGGCTGTACTGGTTATAGACGAGCTTGGAAAATACTGTATTCCAATCTTGTCCGGACACATTGGAGGTGCCAATGAACTTGCAGAAAAACTCAGTCAAATGCTTTCCATGGAGGCCGTGATCACAACAGCAACAGATTTGAATCAGAAGTGGGCGGTTGATATATTTGCAAAGAAAAATAGATTATATATAGAAGATATGAAACTGGCAAAACTCGTATCTGCAGATATTTTGGCTGGCAAACAAGTTTTAGCAGAGACAGAACCAGAATGCTCTGTCATAGGACAGATTCCAAAAGAATTAAAATTCATACATGAGTCAGACCGATGTGATTCAAGGGCTTTAAAGATCCACATAGGGATCTGTAAAAACGATGTACCTGCAGGAAGCGGAACACAGGTGTTGTATTTGATTCCTAAAGCTGTGGTTTTAGGGATTGGCTGTAAGAAGGGAACTGCTGCTGAAAAGATTGAAAAGCATGTAACACAGGTGCTTGAAGAGTATGGAATTTTTCCGGAATCAGTGAAACTTGCAGCAAGCATTGATTTAAAGAAGGAAGAGCCTGGACTATGTACATACTGTGAAAAATATGACATACCGTTTCAGACATTTTCGAAAGAAGAGCTGGAACAGGCAGAAGGGACATTTACAGGATCTGAATTTGTAAAACAGACCACAGGTGTTGATAATGTGTGTGAAAGAAGTGCTATGTGTGCCGGAGGAAAGAAAATTCTGGTACACAAGACAGCGCACGAAGGAGTGACAGTTGCTGTGGCAGTGGAGAAATGGAGTGTGGATTTTGAATAAAGTATATGTGATTGGAATGGGACCTGGTGCTTATGAGCAGATGACGGTTGCAGCGGTGGAAGCGCTAAAGGGCTGTGATGTGATTGTCGGGTATACAGTATATGTAGATCTTATGAAAAAATATTTTCCGGAAAAGGAATTTATGACAACGCCGATGAGAAAGGAGCCGGAGCGATGCCGGCTGGCATTTGAAGAGGCAAAAAAAGGGCGTGTGACAGCTATGGTGTGCAGTGGTGATTCCGGGATTTACGGAATGGCAGGACTCATGTATGAAATCGGAGAAGAATATCCGGAAGTCGAGATCGAGGTTCTTCCGGGTGTGACAGCAGCAATGGGGGGAGCAGCAGTGCTTGGTGCACCGCTTGGACACGATTGCTGTCTGATCAGTTTAAGTGATCTTCTGACGCCGTGGGAACTGATTGAAAAGAGACTTCGGGCGGCAGCACAGGCAGATTTTCTGATTGCTTTATATAATCCTTCCAGCAAAAAGAGAAAAGATTATCTTGCAAGGGCTTGTGATATTTTGCTTGAGTACAAAGAAGAAAGCATTATATGCGGTATTGTGAGAAATATTGCAAGAGAAGAAGAAAGTATGAACATACTGACACTGAAAGAGCTTCGAAATACCGAGGTAGATATGTTTTCTACCGTTTATATAGGGAATAAAATGACAAAAATAATTAAACATAAAATGGTTACACCAAGGGGATATCGATATGACAGAAAATAAAATTTTAATATATGCAGGAACAACAGAAGGAAGACGGCTGGCAGAATTTTTAGTAAAAAGGGAAGTCAGTGTTCATGTCTGCGTGGCAACAGAATATGGAGAGAGTCTGCTGCCAGAGGGAAGTAATATTACAACAACACATGAACGGATGGATGAAAATCAGATGATAGAATTTATCAATGAATATCATCCTTCATATGTAGTGGATGCGACGCACCCTTATGCGATAGAAGTGACAGAAAACCTGCAAAATGCATGTGAAAAAGCCGGAGTTCCATATTTGAGGATTTTAAGGGATACAGGAGCTGAAAAGTCAGATTGCATCTATGTGGATAACATGGAAGAGGCAA
>OGXS01001894.1_pt1 | contig 12128 bp, 9 predicted proteins | sample 1576371 | NCBI WGS metagenome assembly OGXS01 (sample SAMEA3541475, study PRJEB24748) | human gut metagenome | biome: human gut; feature: human-associated habitat; material: faeces | place: China | collected 2012
ATTGCCACTTTTATTTTGACGTTTTTCAAAGTGGAAATAAACTTTTCACTTCAGCACTCATTTTAAGGTTGTTCCTGCTATCCCTTTCGTGTATAATAAATATAAGTTAACCGTACTGAAAATTTCAGTAAAATATGGTACATAAAGGAGAGGTCGCCATGGTAAATTTATTAACAGGCCCGAAAGGCAGCGGAAAGACACAGCAAATGATCGAACAGGCTAATCTGAAGGCCAAAGAAAGCAACGGAAATGTAGTATTTATCAAGAAGACTCACCGCGACACAGCAAGTGTGGCATTCGATATCCGTACGATCTGTATGGATGATTACCCAGCAATCCAGAACACAGATGAATATATTGGATTCTTATATGGAATGTGCAGTGCCAATCATGATATTGAAAACATTTTCATTGATGGGATCTTAAAACACGCGGACATTTCCCTGGAAAGCATGCCGGAGTTCATTGAACGCGTAAAGAAGATTTCCAAAGAATGCGGAATTGATTTTTACATCAGCATCAGCGCCGCTAAGGAGGAACTATCCTCTGTTGATCAGGAAGGCTGCAGCTTTTTGAACTAACAGATAATGAAAGGATAAAACAGGCAGCCCCTAAAGGGACTGCCTGTTTTGCAAATAAAGAACAATGAGCGGTATCAAGGAACACCAAAGACGAAGGGCCCGCCGGAGACGGCGCCGCCAGATCCGCCGTCTCCTATACGCGGCGCTTTCCTTATGCATCTGTATCGGCCTTATTGCCATCATCCGGCTGCTGTTAAGGCCAGATTCCCCAGACTCCGCTGGAAAAGCGGATAAAGCCGCTGAGAAATCGGCTGAGATCGACACCTCACAGGTAGAGGTCAAAAATCTTGTGATCAATACAGGAACACAAAATTCTGAGAATTCTGACGGCCCAATCAAGATCACCGTCAGTTCCATGGGCGACTGTACTCTGGGAACGGATGAGAATTTTAACCAGTCTACCAGCTTTAACGCCTACTATAACGCCCAGGGTCCAGATTATTTTTTCAAAAATGTCCGTTCCATCCTGGAGGAAGACGACCTTTCCATTATCAACCTGGAAGGGACATTTACCGATTCTGACCAAAGACAGGAGAAAACATTTGCCTTCAAGGCAGATCCTGAGTATGTCTCCATTCTCACCGGAAGTTCCATTGAAGCAGCGAATCTGGCCAATAACCACAGCCGGGATTACGGGGAGGAAAGCTATACGGATACGGTGGAAACTCTGGACCAAGCCGGGATTGCTTCTTTTGGCTATGATCAGGTGGATCTTCTGGAAATAAATGGAGTCAAAGTTGGACTGACTGGCATCTACGAACTTGCGGAACATTTAGATAAGCAGCAGGAAGTCAAAGAAAATATCGCGGCTCTAAAGGAAGCCGGAGCCCAGGTGATCATCGTCAATTTCCACTGGGGCATCGAGAAAGAGTATGTCCCCAATGACACTCAGAAAACCTTAGCTCATCTTGCCATCGATGAGGGCGCCGACCTGGTGATCGGCCATCATCCCCACGTCCTGCAGGGGATCGAACGGTACAAAGGCAAATATATCGCCTACAGCCTGGGAAATTTCTCCTTTGGCGGCAATTCTAATCCTTCTGACAAGGATACTATGATCTTCCAGCAGACGTTCACCGTAGCCGACGGCAAAGCGGAGACCAACGACGATATCAACATCATTCCTTGTTCTCTTTCCTCTGCCAGCGGATATAATGATTACTGTCCCACACCTCTGGAAGGCAGTGAAAAAGAACGTGTCCTGGAGAAGCTGCAAGAATACAGCGCAGATTTTGAGGATGCGCCTGACCTGCTGTAAATGCAGGAAAGGGGCATCCTCTTCTTAATCTTGAAATATAATCAGATCGGCAGCAAAGCCTTGACAAACCGCGGATGTCTACAGCAGCACTTCATAAAACATGGTCATCGCCGGGATTGTAACAATACAGAATACCACGCACATAACATTAAGTATACTGGCGTATTTCGCTTCGCCGCCATACGTCTGGGCCGCCTGCGTGATCATGGTCGCGGGCGGCGCGCACGCAGCCAGAAGCACCACCATCAGAATATATTCCCCATCGGAATGTATCCCCAGCTTACCCAGGCAGGCAAAAAGCCATGCAAAAAAGGCTGGGATCAGAACCAGCCGGATCAGACAGATAAAATAAGCTCTCCCTGGAGCAAATACCTCTCTTAGGTCTATCTCCCCGATCACCATACCGATCACCAGCATACTTACAGGCCCGATCATATCGCCAAATCCGGTGATCGCTGTATTCACTACCACCGGGAAGGAAATTCCTGTACAAAACAGCAGGATCCCCACTCCGATGGCTATCATGTTGGGATTTAAAAGGATTTTCCGATAGTCTCTCTTTCCTCCCCGGATGATCAGTCCCGTGCCGTGCGTCCAAAACAAAACAGTATGAACGATCATATACGCCGACGTATAGAAGATCCACTCATCTCCCAGCACAGAAGCCACCAGCGGGATGGTCAGATTGGCCGCGTTTGTGTAGATCACGGAAGCTCTCTCAATATCCAGCAAATGGAAGGGGCGGCTCAAACCTTTCATGAGAAGGATCATGAAAAAATGCACAAACACAGAAGCCCCAAAGGCCAGCCCCAGTCCCTGAACTTTATCCGAACTCATCTCGATCTGAAAGGCATTTACGATAATGCAGGGAGAACAGATATAAACCACCATTCTGGATATGATCTTACTATCCTCCGATGTAAACAAATTTGTCTTAACAACCGCATACCCTACGACCATGGCAAGGAACATAGCGGCAATCTCTTCTGCCAGAAGAAGGCTCAATCCCATTACTCTTCCACCTGTCCTGTCTTTTCTGAAGCCGCTCCGAGAGATAACACAACATTCGTTGTCCCGCCCTCTTTATATTCCATCGTAATCTCCTGTCCCACTTCATACCGAAGGATATCGATGAAATCCACCACAGAAACATCAAAAATGTCCTCAGCCCCTTCTACCATCACATAATAGTGAGAATTTCCTTCCACCACAGCCTGGGCGATCTTCGTGATCTTTCCGGTCACAGAAAGCACGTCTTTGTCTTCCCCGGATTCTTGATCGATCCCATTGCTGGCAAGAAGATCCAGGTAATTTTCCTCACACTGGCTGACACTGTCTCCGATCGCTACGATCTGATATTTCTGCACATTGACCATAGCATACTTTTTGACCAGACCCGCATCGTCTTTCAGAGCGATAAAATACGTTGGTTCCCCGGAAATATTTAAAAGCAGCGGGAAGGTTGCTGTATACTTCAAGTTTTGCACCTGGCCTTCCGCGGAAGACATGGCGGAAGTTTCAGTCGCCCCCTCCACTTCGTAGTATTTGGTCTCCATAGTCCGCTGATTAGCCAGAACAAAGCCTACATTGGACTGATCCCCATTAACAGAAGTCACGCCCGTATACATCCATACATCATCGTCCAGCGCCAGATAATTGTATCCTTCCGTTGTCTTCAGACAATCCTTCTGGCTGAGGACGCTGTTGAGAAATCCGTGTTTCAAAGTTCCGTAATAATCAAACAGTTCTACCAAAAGATCCGCGGAGTAGGCCCGGTCCACCCATTGAGGCACGTCTTCAATATCATAGGTCTTCATGCTTCCGTCAATGGCGTTGCAGATCACCACTTTCCCTACGGTCTCGCCGCCAAATAATCCGATATTAAACTTTTTGACCGGCGCGATCCAATAAGGAATCCCTTTCTCATCGATCTCAAAGCTCAGCTCTCCATAGATATAGGTAGGATGAGCAAATCTCAGATGCCGGTAAATATTTCGGTTCAGATGCTCGCTGGTGGTATATTTCATTCCTTCTTCCAATTCCACGAGTTCTGTCGTCTGAGTTGCCATATTGATCCTGATATAAGCTGGAATTCCTTCTGAACGGTTTGTAAACCACTTGATCAGATTGGCGTATTTCAGCGGCGTTACTCTCACCGGATTGTCCTGGTAATTAATCTGGCTGTAAATATCGTCCGCCTCAAACTGAGATACCATGTCCACCATGCTTCCCATCTTCCGGTCTCCCAGAAGGGCCGCCGTATCTTTATCCAGAAGCGGGATCTTATCAAAGGAAAGTTCCTCCACATCCTCCGTAAACTCCCCTTCTTCTACCTTCATCAGCTGCTGATATTTCTTTGCGTTCACGATTGGTGAAGAAAGCAGCGTCCCCGCCAGATAGACCAAGCCCACCGCCAGAATCAGACCGATAAAGAACCGCAGCCCTTTATTCTCCCGAATCTCTCCCGGCCGTACCCTTTTTCTTGCTCCATAGAGCACAGCGGCCGCCACAAGCAGCACAATTATGAAAAACCAGGTCCCCGACGAGTGGATATTAAAAGCCGGCAGGGCAATATAATAATACAGCCCCGCCGCAAGAATCACGATCAACGCGATCATCCATTTCCATTTCTTCTTCATACCATTCCTCCCGATCAGAACTTCTTCCTCCAGGCAAACGCCGTAAATAGGATCAAAAATGGGAAAATCTCCAAACGTCCCACCAGCATATCAAGTGAAAAGATAATTTTTGAAAATACCGAAAAATCAGCGAAACTTCCCATCGGCCCCACTACCGCAAATCCCGGTCCAACATTGTTCAATGTGGTCATTACAGCGCTCAGCGTAGTCTCCATATCCATATTATCAAGAGATACCAGGATTACAGATCCGGCGGCGATCACTGCGTATGCCATCAGATAATAATATACATTCTTCAGCGTCTCTGAATTCATCTTTTTCCCATTGAGCCGGATGATACTGACGGACTTTGGATGCACCAACTGTTTGACAGACTGCTTGATCGTTTTCAGAACGACCAATCCTCTGGATACCTTGATGCCTCCGCCGGTGGATGAGGCGCAGGCGCCGATCACCATCAGAAGGATCAAGATCCATTTCGAGAACATCGGCCAGTAGTTAAAGTCTGTAGTAGCAAAACCGGTAGTTGTTATAATGGAAGCTACCTGGAACAGGGAATACCGCAGAGACTGCATAAAATTCGGATAATCCCCGTTGATATTTATGGCGATCAAAAGCGTTGCAATGGCAATGATCAGCAAATACGCTCTCAATTCCTCGTTCTTCCACACCGGTTTGAAGTCTCGGACGAGCAGCAAGAAATAAAGTCCAAAATTGACTCCAAATAAAATCATAAAGATCGAGATCACCACATCAATATAAGCGCTGTTAAAATGTCCTACACTGAGAGCGTAATTAGAGAACCCTCCGGTTCCCGCCGTCCCGAATGTATGGATCAGGCTGTCAAACAGATTCATACCGCCAAAAAACAGCAGAACCACCTGGATCACCGACAGCGCCAGATACATTCCATATAAGATCCGGGATGATTCCCGCATCTTGGGCACCAATTTGTCCTTCTCCGGCCCCGGCACTTCTGCCCGCATAAGATACATCCCGCTCTCTTTGTCCAGGCTGGTCAGCATCATAGCAAATACCAGCACTCCCATACCGCCTACCCAGTGGGTAAAGCTCCTCCAGAACAGCATACACTGAGGAAGGGCTTCCACATCTGTCAAAATGGTAGAACCTGTTGTTGTAAATCCAGAAACAGTTTCAAAAAACGCGTCAATATAGCTTGGGATACTTCCGGAAATGGTAAATGGCAGCGCGCCAAATAAGGACCACAAGAGCCATACAAGGGCTACGATCAGCATTCCATCTTTTCCATAGATTTTCTTATTCTTCGGTTTTCTGATCCCCGCAAGGAGAAAAATCACTGCCAGAATCCCGGCTGTGATCAAAAAAGAAATCCCGCTCTTTTCTTGATAGATCAATCCGACAAAGGCAGGCAGCAACAGCAGGAGCGCCTCCACTCCAAGCATCTTTCCTAATATGTAACCTATCATTTTCAGATTCATAGCTTTTCCCTCTAATTCCTATACCAGTATATCGCTGAAGCTGTCGATCACATGTCCTTTCGTGACTACGATCACGCTGTCTCCAACCTCAATATGATCATCTCCGTTCGGGATGATGATCTCCCGCTTACGCCCGATACAGGCGATCAAATTGTTGGGCTTTGTCTCCAGATCTTTTAAGGGAACATTTGTAAACCGGCACTCTTTTCGGATGATAAATTCCTGCGCCTCTATTTTTCCATTTACCAATTGGTACATGGTCTCAACATTATCACTGCTGTATGAATTCTTCCTTGCTCTGACGTAGCTCATGATCGCGTCGGCCGTGGCGCTCTTGGCAGAAATGATACTGTCGATACCCATTCCTTCTACCATCTGAGCCCTGCTGTCTTCATTGACTTTTGCGATGATCTTCTCGACTCCCTGGCTTTTCGCGAACAAGGACAAGATAATATTCTCTTCATCCATGCCTGTCAGCGCTACCAGAGCGTCCGCCTCATAAATTCCCTCTTCCATAAGAAGATCATGGTCTGTGGCATCTCCATGGATGATGGTGGCCTTTGGGAAATTCTCGCAAAGCACTTCACACCGCTCTTTATTCTTCTCGATGATCCTGACCTGCATGCCAGCCTGCAAAAGCTGATGAGTCAGATAAAAGCAAAGATGGCCGCCGCCGCAGATCAAAACGTTGCGTACTTTCATAGTTTTTCTTCCCAGTGATTTGAAGAAACTCTTCAGATCACGGTGAGTCGCCGCGATATGCAGCCGGTCGCCCTGCTGGATCACAAAATCCCCGTCCGGGATATAGACTTCGGTTCCTCTCTTTACCGCGCATACCAAGATCTTAATCTGGAATTTCTGATAGATCTCCGCCAGAGAAAGGCCAGCCAGCCGGCTTTCGTCACGTACCGGGAACTCGATCAGTTCCACCCTTCCCTTCATAAAGGTTTCTACTTTATCGGCCTGCGGGAACAGCAGTACTCTTGCGATCTCATTTGCCGCGGTCAGCTCAGGGTTGACTGCCATACTCAGTCTCAGATCTTCTTTCAGCAGACCGATCTGACGGTAATAAATCGGATTACGCACACGGGCGATGGTGTGTTTCGCTCCCAGCCTTCTGGCCAGCAGACAGCTTAACATATTCAGCTCGTCTGTAGACGCGCAGGCGATTACCAGATCCGCATGGGGAACGTCAGCCTGTTTCTGAACTTCTGCATCTACGCCGTTTCCCGTAATACAGAAAATGTCCAATTCATTTAACGCGGCTTTTAATTTCCCCTCATTCTGATCGATCAGTACAATGTCATAGTCCTCATCAGCCAGTTCTGTAGTTAGTTTATGGCCGACTTTTCCATCACCAATAATCACAATTTTCATTTCTTTATCCTCACTGAAGCACAAAATAATAAATGACATTCAGGGCAAACATATTTTTGCCCTGTCAGTAATGAGATTATAGCACTTTTGCATCATAAAAAAAAGAGTCAATTTCCCCCTTTTCTCCGCCTGCGAAAAACGCAAAAAACCGCGCAAAAAAGCTGTCTGGCGAACCAGCGCCAGACAGCCTGTTTTATTCTGAACAAAATCTTTACTCTTCTTCTGCCCTTTTTGCGATCTCTGCTTCCTGCACATCAGACGGGGCCTGCTCGTAACGCGCGAACTCATAAGAGTAGGTTCCGCGCCCCCCTGTCATGGAGCGCAGGGTCGTACAGTATCCGAATAAGCCCGTCATTGGAACGTCTGCTACGATCTCCTGGTTTCCGCCCGCTACCGGGTTCATTCCCAATACACGGCCTCTTCTCTTATTCAGATCACCCATCACATCTCCGGTATAATCATCAGGAACCGTCACCTTCACAGAAGCGATTGGCTCAAGGAGTACTGGAGAGGCTTCCATAAAGCCTTTCTTGAACGCCTGGATCGTTGCGGTCTTAAAAGCCATTTCTGAGGAGTCTACCGGATGATAAGACCCATCATACAAAGTCGCTTTCACGCCTACTACCGGATATCCCGCTAAAGGTCCTTTGATCACAGACTCCTGGAGTCCCTTTTCTACCGCCGGGAAGTAGTTCTTCGGAACCGCGCCTCCTACAACGGTCTCTTCAAATACATACGGTGTCTCCAGGTCTCCGGACGGCTCAAATTTCATCTTAACATGGCCATACTGTCCATGGCCGCCGGACTGTTTCTTGTATTTGGTATCCACATCTGAGTTCTTGCGGATGGTCTCACGGAAGGCAACCTTAGGCGTTTCCAATGTGATCTCGCATTTATATCTCGCCGCCAGCTTGCTTGCCACGATCTCTAAGTGCTGGTCGCCCATACCATAGAGGAGAGTCTGGCGATTCTCGCTGTCATTGACTGCCTTCAGCGTTACATCCTCAGCCATCATTCTCTGAAGAGCCTGGGATACTTTATCCTCATCGCCTTTATTTTTCACCACGTATTTCATATACGTATAAGGTTTGGAGTACTCTGTCCTGCCGTATAAGATTGGCGTGGATTTGGTGGAAAGGGTATCTCCCGTCTTGGTATTGCCCAGTTTTGCGATAGCTCCAATATCGCCCGCGAACAGTTCACTGACCTCCACCGGTTTATTTCCGTTCATGGTATAAATCTTTCCAAGCTTCTCGTCCGCTTCTGTATCCGCGTTGTAAAGCGTGTCCTCTCCTTTGAGTACGCCAGAGCAAACTTTGATGAACGAATACTTTCCGATAAATGGATCTACCATTGTTTTGAATACATAAGCTGATTTCGCTCTCGCGAAGTCATAATCCGCCTGATAGATCTCGTTGGTCTTACGGTTGATTCCGGCGCACTCCCGGCAGTCCGGGCTTGGGAAGAACCGAACGATATCCGACAGCAGGTTGGCTACGCCTTGAGCCTGGATATTGGACCCCATAGCAACCGGAACGATGCTTCCATCCATTACCTCTGTACGCATAGCCGCGCGGATCTCTTCAATGGAGAACTCCTCTCCCGCGAAATAGCGCTCCATAAACTCATCGCTGGTCTCCGCTACCGCTTCCAGCAGCTTCTCCCGGTAGATCTCCAGGTTCGGTTTACAGTAATCCGGAATCTCACATTCTTCTCTCTGGCCGATGCCGGTATAACGTCTTCCCGCGTTCTTAATGATATTGACATATCCCACCAGTTTCTCATTTTCACGGATCGGCTGGAAATGAGGCGCGATCACTTTTCCATAGCGGTCGGTCAGGTCTTGGACTACCTGGCGGAAACTGGCGTCGTCTACGTCCATCTCGGTTACATAGACCATACGCGGAAGATTATATTTATCGCACAATTCCCATGCTTTTTCCGTTCCCACTTCCACGCCGGCCTTGCCGGACACTACGATCACCGCCGCATCCGCCGCGCTGACCGCTTCTTCCACTTCGCCTACAAAATCAAAGTATCCAGGTGTATCCAGTACATTGATCTTAGCTTTCTCCCACTCGATCGGCACCAGCGTTGTGCTGATTGAAAATTCACGCTTCTGTTCCTCTTTATCAAAATCACTGATCGTGTTTCCGTCCGCGACTTTGCCCATCCGGTTCACTGCCCCTGACACATATGCCATGGCTTCCACAAGGCTTGTCTTTCCGCTTCCTCCATGTCCTAAGAGGACCACGTTCCTGATCTCGTCCGTTCTGTAAACTTTCATATAAGCTGCCTCCTTGCCTTAGTAAAATCTCATGTAAACATTGTACTAAAAAATCACTCTCATTACAACTGATTTATGCAATATTTACAACGATTTTTGCTTTTTCGCTTTAAAGCGCTGTATCATTGACAAATCAATTAGGGACAGGGTAAAATGAATTGGGGCCGGGGGATTTTTAAAAAGCCCCCGGCCCCAATTGAAGGAGGATACTTTATGAAACGAAAAATCGGCTTTATCGGCCTTGGCCTGATCGGTGGTTCTATCGCAAAAGCGATCCGGCAGTATTACCCGGATTCAGAGATCGTGGCCTTTGATAAGAATAAAGAAGCATTGGCGCTGGCCACTCAGGAATCTGTCATCGATGTAGCGGTCGCCTCTATTGACGATAACTTCCGCAATTGTGATTACCTGTTCCTTTGCACGCCTGTGGCCTGCAATTGTGCTTATCTGAAACAGCTTGGCGCTTATATGCACGACAACTGCATCCTTACGGACGTTGGAAGCGTAAAAACTGATATCCACCGAGAGGCAAAACGTCTCGGCCTGGAACCGTATTTTATCGGCGGCCATCCCATGGCGGGAAGTGAAAAAAGCGGCTACATGAACGCAAAGGCTATGTTGATCGAAAACGCCTATTATGTACTGACTCCCTCTGAGGAGATTTCCCAGGAAAAGGTGGACCGCTATATCCGTTTTGCGGAGAATCTGCGGGCGATCCCAGTGATCATGGAGCCGGAACAGCATGATTACGTGACCGGCGCCATCAGCCATCTTCCGCATCTGATCGCCGCCAGCCTGGTGAATTTTGTCAAGGACCACGACACCAGAAATGAGATGATGAAAAATCTGGCCGCCGGCGGATTCAAGGATATTACCCGCATCGCGTCCTCTTCACCTTCTATGTGGCAGCATATCTGTATGAAGAATCGGGAAAACATTTCCCAAATCCTGGGAAACTATATCGATTCTTTGTCCCAGGTCAAAAATCTGATCGATACAGAAGACGAGCAGGGTGTCTATGACTTATTTGACACCTCCCGGAATTACCGGAATTCGTTCCCTGGCGTTTCCGCCGGTCCGATCAAGAAAGCTTTTGCCGTTTACTGCGATATTATTGATGAGGCCGGCGGCATTGCGGCCATTGCTACCATCCTGGCTTCCAACGGCCTGAACATTAAAAATATCGGCATCGTCCACAACAGAGAATTTGAAGAAGGGGTTCTGCGCATTGAATTCTACGACGAGGCTTCTTCCCAGAAAGCGTCGGAATTACTGCAGAAATTTAGGTACATTGTCTATGAGCGTTAGAAAAATCTATCCAGCGAAACAGTTAAAAGGCGAGATCACTGTCCCGGGGGACAAATCCATTTCCCACAGGGCGGTCATGTTAGGCGCCATCGCGCTTGGCACCACGGAGATCAACAATTTTCTATACGGAGCGGACTGCCTCTCCACCATCCGGTGTTTCCAGAAAATGGGCGTGGAGATCGAACAGAAAAGCTCTTGTATCCTGGTCCATGGCCGGGGCCTGCGGGGGCTAAAAGCGCCTGACGGGCCGCTGGATACAGGAAACAGCGGCACCACCACCCGACTTATGTCCGGAATCCTGGCGGGCCAGTCTTTTCCCACCGTCCTGTCTGGTGACGCTTCTTTGAACTCCCGTCCCATGAAGCGGATCATCGCCCCTCTGGGAGAAATGGGCGCCCAGATCGCAAGCGTCCATCACAACGACTGCGCGCCTCTTTCTATCCAGCCCGGAAGACTGCGGGGCATCGCCTATGAGTCCCCGGTAGCCTCCGCCCAGGTAAAATCAGCGATCCTGCTGGCGGGCCTGTACGCGGACGGAGAAACATCGGTAAAAGAACCCGTCCTTTCCCGGAACCATACAGAACTTATGCTCCAGAATTTCGGCGCTTACGTGATGACTGCTCTCCACTCCGGCGGCGGCGCCACCGCCTATGTAGAGCCCTGCCAGGAACTTTACGGACAGCAGGTGTTTGTTCCCGGCGATATTTCCTCAGCCGCGTATTTTATCGCCGCGGCTCTTCTAGTCCCGGGCTCTGAACTTCTCGTCAAAAATGTGGGCACTAATTTTACCCGCGCTGGATTCCTGAAGGTATGTGAAGCAATGGGCGCGGATATCGCGCTTCTTAATAAATCCATCGAGGGCGGTGAACCGCGGACGGATATCCTGGTAAAAAACAGTCCGCTAAAAGGCACCGTCATCGAAGGGGAGCTGATCCCTTCCCTGATCGATGAAATTCCCATCCTGGCGGTCATGGCTGCCTGCGCGGAAGGAACCACCGTCATCCGTGATGCGGCGGAACTGAAAGTAAAAGAAACCAACCGCATCGACACCGTCACCGCCGGTCTTCAGGCAATGGGCGTTCATGTCACTCCAACCGAAGATGGTATGATCATTGAGGGGCAAGCTTCCTTAAAAGGAGCAGTGATCCAGAGTCATATGGATCACCGCATCGCCATGGCCTTTGCCGTAGCAGGTCTGGCGGCCCAGGGCGAAACCAC
>OGXS01001895.1_pt1 | contig 12122 bp, 10 predicted proteins | sample 1576371 | NCBI WGS metagenome assembly OGXS01 (sample SAMEA3541475, study PRJEB24748) | human gut metagenome | biome: human gut; feature: human-associated habitat; material: faeces | place: China | collected 2012
ATGAAGGGCTTCGCGCCCATCGTCAAGATCGTTTAGGGGGGAGCCATGATGGAGGGGGAGATGGAGGCGTTCGAGGCGTCTGCCGCGCCGTCGCGCCTGGGGATGCGCGGGACTGTACTCGTCGGGGCGACGCTCTTCTCCATGTTCTTCGGCGCCGGGAACCTCATCCTCCCGCCGTTGCTCGGCGTCCAGGCGGCGTCCTCGACTGTTCCCGCCATGGTCGGCTTCTTCGTCACGGGCGTCGGCCTGCCGGTGCTCGGGATCGTCGCCGTGGCGCTTGCGGGGACGGTGCGCGAGCTCGCCGACCGCGTGCACCCGCTGTTCTCGCGCGTCTTCGTGGCCGCCGTGTACCTCGCGATCGGCCCCTGCCTCGCCATCCCGCGCACCTCGTCGACGGCGTTCGAGATGCTCGTCCCCCTGCTTCCGGAGGGGGTCTCGGTCGAGGTGGTCCGGCTCGCGTTCTCGATCGCGTTCTTCGCCGTCGCATACGCGCTCGCCATGCGCCCCGGCCGCCTCACGCGCCTTCTGGGGCGCATCACGGGTCCCGCGCTCATAGCGCTGATCGTCGCGGTCGTCGGCTCGTCGATCGCCGCGCTCGCGTCCGCTGTCGCGCTTCCGGATGCCGCCGCGTCCGCGCCGTATGACTCCAATGCCGCCGTGCAGGGGTTCCTGACCGGCTACCAGACCATGGATCTGCTGGCGTCGCTCACCTTCGGCCTGGTCATCGCCACCAATATCCGCGAGATGGGCGTCACCGAGCCGCGCGGCGTCATGCGCGAGGTATGCCGCGCGGGCGTGATCGCCGGCGCGCTCATGATGGCGATCTACGGCGGCCTCGCCGCCGTCGGCTTCGAGCTCAGCTCGCAGCTCGCCGGCGCCACCAACGGCGCCGAGGTGATCACCGTATCGGCGACGACGCACTTCGGCCTCACGGGGACGCTGGTCGTAGCGGCGATCTTCCTTCTGGCGTGCCTCAACGTCTGCATCGGCCTCATCAGCTGCTGCGGAACGTACTTCTCCAAGGAGCTGCCGCGCGTGCCCTACCGCGCGTGGGCCGTCGGCTTCGCGGCGTTTTCGTGCTTCGTGTCCAACTTCGGCCTCGACGCGATCCTGGCGTTCTCGGTGCCGCTGCTCAACGCGCTGTATCCGGTCTCGATCGTGCTCGTCGTCATGGGCATGCTGCACGGCGCGTGCGACCGGGTCCCTCTGGTATGGCCCCTGACAACGTGCTTCGCCGGTGTGGTGAGCGTCGTGTGCGCCCTGCGCGACGCGTTCGCGCCCGGCACGTGGATCCCCCTCGACGCGCTGCCCCTCGCCGACATGGGCCTCGGCTGGGTCGTGCCGGCGCTTATCGGCGCGTTGCTGGGCGCCTGCCTCTCGCTCGCACGATCGGGTCGCGAGCGCTAAGGGAAGGAGACATTTCGTTTTTGCCTGAGATAGGGGGACGGGGCCCCGGCAGATTGCCGAGGCCCCGCCGCTTGTGCGCGAAGTGCACGGTCGCGCACGTAGGGGAGAGGAAAAGCTACTTAATCCATCCAGGCGCCTGCCTGCTTGAGGATGCCGTTCAGGCACTCCGCTGCTTCGGCTGCTGCGCTGTCGAGATCCATTGATTCCCAGCGATCGGTTGCGGGCGACATGGGCTCCAGCATGACGGGCCCCTCGTAGCCGCGCTCATGGAACATCTTGACGATGCGCGTCGAGTCGATGGCGCCCGTCGTGTTGGGGAGCGCTCGCTCGCGATCCCATTGCTCAAGAGCGGTCTTGAACGGCGATGCATCATCGAGATGCAGGTTGACGACGCGGTCGATGTGCCCGAGCGCCCAATAGAGGTCATCGTTGCGAGCGCCCGACGTGTACCAATGGATGCCGTCGAACACGATGCTGATCTTTTCGCTCACGCTGTCGGCGAGGGCGATAGTTCCGCAAAGCGACCGGATGAAGGGGTGCTTGAACTGGTCGCAGACGGTCTGCGCGCCCATGAACTCGAGTCCGTACTGCATGCCGGTCTCTTCCATAACGTGCCAGATCTTCGCGAGGCGTTTGCGGTGCCACTCGAAGTTCTCGTCAAACGATCGCTCGTCGGAACCGGGCCAGAAATGGTTGTAGGCGCGTGTGCAGCCTGCAGCTCGCGCTCTCTCGAGCCAGCGAGCCCACTGTTCAAGCCCCGTCTCGAACTCATCGTCGGGCACTTTGAACATATCGCACGGCGTCATCATGAGGCCCCAGCGAAGTCCGAGCGACTCCAGCCGCTTGCCTTCCTCCTGCGCCGCCTTCACGCTTCCAAAGGCGTGTGCGGGAACCTCTATGCCCTGAAACCCGTGCTTGACGGCGGCGTCGCGAAGCTTCTCATAGGGATGATGGTTCATCCCCATCGTTCGCGGGTTAAGGTTCGAGTACATGCTTCCTCCGCTACTCTGCCTTCTCGCCGATGGACTCGACGGAAACCTTGCGCGTGTTGATGCCGAAGATGGCAATCACGACGATGGTGATCACGGCGACCACTGCCATCATGACGAAGACCGAGGTGACACCGTAGTTGTTGAGCAGGAACGCAACCAGGTACGGGGCGATGATGCTGCTGACGCGTCCGACGGAGTTCGCGAGACCGGAGCCGCGGAGCTTTGCCTCGGTGGGCCAGATCTCGGGAACATAGACTGCCGAGGCGAAGCACACGTACATCTGGACGGTCATCTGCAGGAAGAAGCCGACGATGCTGATGACGGTGGGATCGGTCTGCACGGAGTAGAACAGTCCGACGATCGTGTTGAGGGCGAGGATGCCGATGCCCATCGTCTTGCGGGGGATGCGGTCCATGAGCATCATGGCCACGAAGACGCCCGCGGGGGCACCCAGAATGGTGAGGGTGTACATGACGAACGAGGACTGGATGTCGATGCCCTTGGCGGTGAAGATGGTGGGCAGCCACGTCATGAGCGTGTACTGGATGACGTTCATCGCGATCAGCACGAAGGATCCGAGGATGACGCGACGCAGAAGCTCGCCTTTGAAGAGGTGGGAATAAGGGATGACCTTCTCCTGGACCTGCTCGACCTCCTGGACGGGAACCGGCTCGAGCTTCTGGCCGCTCTGACGCTCGACCGTCTGCTCGATCTGGGTCATCAGCTCGTTGGCCTCGTCATAGCGACCCTGGGTCTCGAGCCAGCGAGGAGACTCGGGGAAGTTACGGCAAGCGACGAGCCAGATGATGGTCGAGAGGATCGCGGGAATGATGAACATGATGCGCCAGTTGGCATCTGCGGTCACGTACGGCGTGATAAGCGTCGCGAGCAGCGAGCAGATGGGGCCGCCCCAGTTGGCGACGAAGGAATTGCGGCCGAGCCAGGTGCCGCGCGTATGGCTTGGGACGTACTCGGTGAAGCTCGCGAAGAGCGTCATGAGAAGTGCGCCGATGCCGAAGCCCATGATCGTGCGGACGACGATCAAAAACGTCATGTTGGGAGAGGCGGCAGCGACATACATGGCGGCCAGGTGGATTCCGACGTAGAGAAGATAGCTCTTGCGGCGGCCGATGCGGTCACCGATGATGCCGCCGACAAGTGCTCCGAAGAGCATGCCGACGCTGTACAGCGAGCTGAACACGGCGGCGATGTTGTTGTCCGCCCACCCGATCTCAATAAGCTGGGCCTGGACAAGACCTGATATTCCGTTGCTCCAAGCGAACAAAATGCCGAGTCCAGTCATGGCAAAGACCTTCCAGTGCCATGCGGTGTTGGGGAGTCGATCCAGACGAGCTCCGCAGTTCGGCTTCTTCAATTCAGCCATGCAAGTCCCTCCAATACGCTTCATGACCGATACGGTATATACCGCCTGGGCAAGATGTCACGTTGCGTGCCCGTACGGGCGACTTGCGACGAGGGATCGGATGTCGGGGTATCCGATATCCTCGTTACGACAACAATACACAAAGAATCTGTTTTGTACAGAAAAATCTGTGAAAAAAAGATTGATATGCGCGAATAGGAAAAACAGGTGCTTGCGCAAGAGGAAAAGAAAAAGGCGAGAATGGTGAATTGAAATGCAAAAACAAAGTAAAGAGCGCAGGCAAAGCGCGACAGGGGGACAAGGCTCACAGCTCATAACTTGCACGGATAAGCAAGAATAGGTAAGAACCGTTCAGGGCAAGAATGTGACCATTCACAGATAGATATCTGTGAAACACAGAAAACTATGAGTAAAACAAAGATATCGCATGGGCAAGATGCGCGTTGCATATTGGCACTATATGAGATGGAGGAAGCAGCAATGCTCGCGGATATTCGTTACTGGGAGGGAAAGGCCTCCAAAGAAGGTTTTGCCATCCCGCATTTCAACGTGTGGAATGCCGAGATGCTCATGGGCGTATTGGATGCAGCCGAGGAGCTGCGGGCCCCTGTGATCATCTCATTCGGCACCGGCTTTGTCGGAAACACGTCCTTTGAGGATTTCTGCTGGATGATGGTTTCCATGGCCAAGAAGGCCACGATTCCGGTGATCACCCATTGGGATCACGGTCGCAGCATGGAGATCGTTCAGAACGCCTATGAGCACGGCATGAATTCGGTCATGCGCGACGCATCCGCGAATCCCCTCGAGGAGAACATCCGCCTCACCAAGGAGGTCGTCGACTACTTCCATCCGCGCGGCGTGCCCGTGGAGGCGGAGCTTGGTCACGTGGGCAACGAGACCGTCTACGAGGAGGCTCTCGCTGAGTACCGCTATACCGATCCGTCTGAGGCAAACGAGTTCGTCGAGCGCACTGGATGCGACTCCCTCGCCGTTGCGATCGGCAACGTTCATGGCGTATACAGCTCAGAGCCCAAGATCGACTTCGGGGTGCTCGAGCGCGTTAGGGATTCGGTGAACGTTCCGCTCGTGCTCCATGGGGCCTCCGGCATCGGCGACGATGATATCCGTACCGCCATCTCTCTGGGCATCGCGAAGATCAATATCCACACAGAGCTGTGCCAGGCCGCCATGGATGCTGTTCGCGCACATGCCGATGAGCCGTTCCTCGCCCTCGAGCGCGAGGTTCGTTCGGCGGTCAAGCAGCGCGCGGCAGAGAAGATCGTGCTCTTCGGCGATGACGGGAAGGCGGAGTAAGGTATGCAGGGCATAGATGTCGTATGCATGGGAGCTGCCATCGTTGACATACCGCTTCAGCCGGTGACGCCTGCGGTTTTTGAGAACGATTCGAATCCCATCGATCAGATCAGCATGACCATCGGTGGCGATGCTATCAACGAGGCGACCATCATCAACCGACTTGGGCACAAGACCGCGCTGGTCGCCATGGTCGGCAACGATGGTGCCGGCGCCCATGTGCTGAACCATTGCGATGCGGAGGGAATCGATCGCACCTTCATCAAGGTAAAAGACGGCGTTAACACCTCGATCAACATTGGCCTAGTCCAGCCGGGCGGCGAGCGCACATTCATCACCAACAGGAACGGCAGCCTGTGGAAGACCGAGGCGGAGGATTTCGATCTCGACGTGCTGGCGGGATCGAAGCTCCTCTCCTACGCGAGCTTTTTCAACAATCCCCTCGTGACAGGGGAGAAGCTCGTTCCCATTTTCAAGAAGGCCAAGGAGCAGGGACTGATCATCTGTGCCGACATGATCATCCCGAGGCTTGGGGAGACGCTCGAGGATATTCGCGAGGCTCTGAGCTATGTAGATTACTTCTTCCCGAATCGAGACGAGGCGGTCGGACTTGCCGGAGTCGAGGACCTCGACGAGATCGCCGACGCCTTCCTTGCGTGCGGCGTTGGAACCGTCATCGTCAAGACAGGGAGCAAGGGATGCTTCGTTAAGAATTCCGAGCAGCGCTTCTCGGTCGACACGATCCATGGCGCGGATGTGATCGACACGATCGGAGCGGGCGACAACTTCGCCTCTGGCTTCATCACCGCGCTGCTTGACGGCAAATCGCTCGAACAGTGCGCTCAGTTTGCCAATACGACGGCGAACCTATCGGTGCGCAGCGTGGGCTCGACGACGGGCGTCAGGTGCCGTGAGCAAGTCGAGCGTGAGTTCGCAAGGGCTTATGCGTAGAAATCGCTCCTGAGAAAGGAAACGCAATGAAGATGATCGATCTTGGGAACACGGGTTCCCAGGTCTCGCAAATCGGATTGGGCACTTGGGCCATCGGCGGAGGCCCTGCCTGGGGAGGCGATCTCGCGACCCAGCAGTGCGTCGATACCATCTGCACGGCGATCGATTGCGGGATCAACCTTATCGATACCGCTCCCGGTTACAACTTTGGCAACAGCGAGGTTATGGTCGGTCGTGCTCTGGAGAAGCTTGATCGCTCCTCCGTGGTTGTCGAGACCAAGTTTGGGCTGGTCTGGGATCGCGTCGGCACGCCATTCAACAAGGTCGGCGATCGCCAGCTGTACAAGAATCTCTCTCCGGAGTCCATCCGCGAAGAGATCGAGGCAAGCCTGGAGCGCCTGGGAACCGATTACGTGGACATCTACATGAGCCATTGGCAGTCCCTGGAGCCGTATTACACCCCGATCTCTGAGACCATGGAAGTGCTCAACGAGCTTAAGGCCGAGGGCAAGATCCGCGCTATCGGAGCTGCGAATGTGACCCCCGAGCAAGTGATGGAGTACCTCGAGTACGGAGACCTCGACATCGTTCAGGGGAAGTACAGCATTCTCGACCGCGCCGTCGAGGAGACCCTGATTCCCCTTTGCGTCGAGCACAATGTCGTGTTCCAAGCATATTCGCCGCTGGAGCAGGGGCTTCTTACGGGCACCATCGGAAAGGACTACGTACCGGAGGGCGCTCGCGCTAACAAGAAGTGGTTCCAGAAGGGCAATTTGGAGCGCGTCGTCGATATGCTCGACTCCTGGAAGCCGTTGTGCGAGAAGTACCACTGCGGCATACCGACGCTCGCCCTCGCCTGGATTCTGGCACAGGGCGATTTCATCACGATTCTGAGCGGCTCGACGACGCCCGATCAGGTGCGCGAAAACATCGGCGCGGTGCAGATCGAGCTGAGCCAGGAAGATGCGAAGTGGATGCGCGAGCAGGCCGAGGCGCTCGATTAACAGACGCAGACCTGCGATGCGACATACCAAATTGTGGTAAAACAACATTAGTTCTTGGAAATATCAGAAACGGAGGCGGAATCATGGCAGGCGAGAGCAGGCGGGCTACGATCAAGTCCAAGCTCGCTACCGACTACCGGGTTTCCGTCTCCGCTCTTGCAAAGCAACTTGGGGTAACTGAAGAGACCATTCGTCGCGACTTGGAGAAGCTCGAGGCAGAGGGCTTCCTTAACCGGACTTATGGCGGTGCGATTCTCAACACGTCGAATCAGAAGCTGAATGCTCCGTTTTACAAGCGTCAGACACTGCTCATCGAGGAGAAGAGAAGGATCGCTCGCAATGTCATGCCGCTTTTGGAGGACAAATCAGTCATCGCGCTTGATTCGAGCTCTACCTCGCTTGAGGTGGCTAAGCTGCTCAAGGACAGGGACGATCTCGTAATCCTGACCAACTCCGTTGCGATATTCGGGGAGTTCGTTGATTCACGGGCGACCATCGTCTCGACGGGGGGCCAGTTCGATTCGGGCACATTCTCTCTGGTAGGGGAGTCTGCTCGCGAGTCGCTTTCGAAATATTGCGTCGACGTCATGCTCTTCAGTTGCAAGGGGATCGACGAAAACGGAGAGGTTCTCGATTCGCGCGAAGGTGAATCCGAGGTCAAGCGGGCCATGTTCAAGCAGGCGGGGTCGCTTGTCCTTCTGGCGGATCATTCGAAGTTCAACCGCTCGACGTTCGTTCGCCTCACCGATTTGAGTGAGGTTGACTACCTGGTTACCGACCAGGAGCCCTCCGATGAATGGAAGCGCCGGTGCGAGGAGTTCGGAGTCTCGCTGATCCATTAGCTTCGTTTCATCCCAAGATGGTTGCTTGCAAGCGCTTTTGATCTGCTGCGGTGAAAGTGCGGCCGCTCTCGGCTGTGCCGGGCTTTCGCTTTCGTAGAGAGGGGTGCGCGGTGAGTAGGCACACGACGGGCATGTCCCTGTTCACGAAGATGATCATCGCGGTTATGGGCGGAATTGCGCTGGGGATAGCCTTTCAGCTCATTCGACTCGCCGTAGGGGATTCATCATCTGAGTGGCAACTCATCAACCAGCTTCTGTTGGTAGACATTACCGCAGAAGAGGGAGTTCAAGGTATCGGCCTGCTCAACATGGTGGGCACGCTGTTCATGAAAGCGATGCAGCTCGCGGTTGTCCCTTTGGTGTTTGCGTCTCTGGCATTGGCCGTCGGAGCGGTTGATGATCTGAGCAAGCTGGGAAGAATCGCCCGCAAGATGCTCGCCTGCTTTGCTTTCTTCTATGCTATCTGCGTCGTCGCGGCTCAAGGCGTCGCGATGGTGGTCAGGGGTTCCGGTGCGTTCAACGTGAGGTTGCCGGAAGATATTTCGGCCGGGGCCGAGACGATCGACGCTTATAATCCGTTCACCATCATCACGGATCTTGTACCGAACAATTTTGTTGCAGCTTTTTCCGATAACAGTGGAGTTCTCGCTGTTATCGTGATCGCCTTGTTCGTCGGTATCGGTCTGCTGAAGATGCCGGATGAGGCCGCACCCCTCAAAAAGCTTCTCGAATCGATCAACAGCCTGCTGTCTGCCGGAATAAGCTTCTTGATCAGTCATGTGGGTCCATTTGCGATCTTTTGCATGCTTGCGAGGGCGTTGGCTGTTTATGGGACCGACTATCTCTATCCTGCGCTCGCCTACGTCTTGACGGGCATGCTCACGCCGATCGCCTTGTTCTTCATCCTGTATCCGGCAACGATTTGGGTGACTTGCAGGCTCAATCCGATTCCCTTCATACGGAAGTGCGCGAAAACGGCGATACTCGCTTCCGCTACGAACTCATCTGCGGCAGCTCTTCCCGTCAACATGCGGACGTGCGAGACGGAGTTGGGCTGCGGCAAGAGCACGACAAGCCTGATATTGCCCACGGGTATGACTATCCACATGAATGGGACGGTCGTCATGCAATCGATCGCCACGATATTCGTCGCCACGGTTGCCGGCGTCGATATACAGCCGTATCACCTGCTTATTGCTGGGCTCGTTGCCGTGACCACCGCGATCTCGACGCCTCCTGTGCCCATGGCTGGGACGGTTCTGATTTCAGTCATCTTGGGCGCTCTCGGCTTCACGAATGACGCGTGCATGCTCGCATACGCCGTTGTGCTCGCGGTCAATTATCCGATCGGCATGGCGTTCATGCCCATGAACGTCGTCGGTGACGCCGCCTGTTGCATGGTGGTGAGCAATTCGGAAGGCGAGCTCGACAGAGAGGTCTATCGTTCCTAACTCGCTGCATTCCTTCTTTGGATATCGCTGGGTAATTCCGACCAATGTGGTCGCTCGTGCGTCCGCGGATGCAGGCCCGTCGTTGGCAAACTTGGTTCGTGCGCGGGCCGCGCCCCGTGGCACAATGCTGGTAGCCGGACGCGCCGCGCCAAGACGCGGTCGCGCCCTGCGCTCGCAACGACACTCGCCGGCTCCACCGGCGAGAACGACCAGGAAGGATGCACCATGGCAGACAGGAAGCTCTTCATCGGACTCGACGTCGGCGGCACCTCCGTCAAGATGGGTCTATTCGACGAGGCGGGCGAGCTCCTGGGCAAGGGAAGCGTCCCGACGCCCCCGCTCATCGACTCCGCCGGCTACACGGCGGTCACCGACGGCATAACCGCCCTTTTGGGCGCCGCCTCCGAGCAGGCTGAGCAGGTCCGGGGCATCGGCCTCGCCATTCCGTGCCCGGTTCCCGCGGACGGCGTGATCCGCATGCAGGCCAACATCCAGATCAACGCCCCCGGTCTCCAGGCCGCCCTCGAGCGCCACTGCCCCAACGCGGCGGTCCGTTTCGAGAACGACGCCAACGCCGCGGCCATGGGCGAGCTCTGGGCGGGCACCGCGAAGGGCTTCAAGAGCTTCGTCTTCGTGACCATCGGCACGGGCGTCGGCGGCGGCGTGGTCGTGGACGGCCATGTCGTCTCCGGCGGAGTCGGCGCCGGCGGCGAGATCGGGCATCTGTGCATGAACCCGACCGAGGAGCGCTCCTGTGGCTGCGGCGGCAAGGGCCACCTCGAGCAGTACGCGTCCGCGACGGGTATCGTCACGAGCTATAAGGCCGCCTGCGAGGCGAGCGACACCGAGCCCGTCGAGCTCGAGGGCCCGAGCGACTCGCGCTCCGTGTTCGAGGCTGCCAAGAACGGAGACGAGGCCGCGTGGACCGCGATCGACTCCATGTGCGATTACCTGGGCCGCGCCCTCTCCATGATCTCCTGCGTGGTCGACCCCGAGGTCTTCGTCCTAGGCGGCGGCACGTCGAACTCGTCGGACCTCTTCCTCGACCGCCTCTGCGCAAGCTACAAGCGCTACGCGATCAGCGTGTGCTCCGACACGCCGATCGAGATCGCCTCGCTTGGAAACGACGCCGGCATCTACGGCGCGGCGTACGTCGCGCTCCAGGCCGCCGAGACGGAGTAGCGCCTGCCCGCTCCGCCGGTTCTCCGTGCTAGGATAGGAACATCGTTAAACCGGGGCGCCTCCTTCGGGAGGCGCCTTCGCGGCACACGCCGCTCGCTCGCGATCGATGGAGGTCATACCCTATGAGCAACGTTCTCGTCTTTGGACACCTGAATCCCGACAACGACGCCATCATGTCCACCGTCGTCTTGTCTCAGCTGCTCAACCAGCTCGAGTACCAGGGCAACACCTATACCGCCTGCTGCCTGGGCCCGCTGCCGGCCGAGTCCGCCAAGCTCCTCGAGGACGCCGGCGTGCCCGCTCCGACGCTGATCGACGCCATCGAACCCGCCGCCGAGGGCGCTGAGCCGCAGCTCGTCATCCTCACCGACCACAACGAGCCCGGCCAGTCCGTCGCTGGCCTCGAGAACGCCACCATCTTCGGTGTGGTCGACCACCATCGCTTCGGTGACTTCACCACCGCCGCCCCGCTGCACATCGTGGCGCTGCCCTGGGGCTCTTCCTGCTCCATCGTGGCCAAGCTCTTCGAGGTCATGGGTGTCGAGCCCACGGACACCCAGGCCAAGCTGCTGCTCTCCGCTATGATGACCGACACCCTCATGCTCAAGAGCCCCACCGCCACCGCTGTGGACGCTGCCATCGCCGCCAAGCTCGGCGAGCAGCTCGGCGTCGATCCGGTCAAGTTCGGCATGGAGGTCTTCCTCACCCGTCCGTCCGGTTCTTTCACCGCCGAGCAGATGGTCGGCAACGACATCAAGATGTTCGAGGTCGCCGGCACCAAGCTTCTCATCGGCCAGTACGAGACGGTCGATAAGTCCCGCGCGCTCGGCATGATTCCCGAGATTCGCGAGGCTATGCGCGCCTATCAGGCCGAGAAGGCCGCCGATGGCATCGTGCTGTGCATCACTGACATCATGGAGGAGGGCTCCCAGGTCCTGCTCGAGGGTGATACCGCCACTGCGCAGAAGGGCCTTCAGATCGAGGATGTGGCCGAGGGCGTGTGGATGCCCGGCGTGCTCTCCCGCAAGAAGCAGGTCGCCGCTCCGATTCTCGCCGCCAACTAACAGCTCGGTAAACAAAACGCTTACATTTGTCGCCGAGTTTTGGATTCGGTCTGTAGCCGACCCTCTGCTCTTTTTAGGCGCATGTAACCGTTGGGTACCATAGGACCATACGTGTTTGATAGAAAAGCGGTTCGTATCACGCATGTGGTGCGGCCGCTTTTTTCGTACCCATGCGCGCATGGGGCCGTCTCGCGAGGGGCGCGCCTTGGCATACGCGTAGTGAAGAGACAAGGAGCGCCATGGACGCACGCGAGCAGCTGTTTACCGAGAAGCAGAGGAAGCGCATCGAGCGCCGCGACACGTGGCAGCGCATTTTTGAGAACGGCACCGTTGCCGCCGCCGTGATGGTGCTTGCCGCCATTGCAGCAGTGATCTGTGCCAACACAGATGCTTATGAGGTGATCCACCATTTCTTGATGGAGCCGATCCATGTGGGCATCGGTGAGCTCACCGTGGCGATCTCGGTCGAGGTCTTCGTCAACGACTTCCTCATGGCGATTTTCTTCCTGCTCGTGGGCATCGAACTTA
>OGXS01001897.1_pt1 | contig 12115 bp, 10 predicted proteins | sample 1576371 | NCBI WGS metagenome assembly OGXS01 (sample SAMEA3541475, study PRJEB24748) | human gut metagenome | biome: human gut; feature: human-associated habitat; material: faeces | place: China | collected 2012
GGTCTGGCAGTCGGCATGGTAAACGGCATCGGCGTTGCCATTGGCGATTTGCCCCCGTTTATTATGACACTCGGCTCGATGACGGCTGTGCGCGGTCTGGCTCTGCTTACCTCCAACGGCAAGCCGATTACCGGCATCAGCAAGGAATACAAGGCGGTCGCTGCCTCCTCTATCGCAGGCATCCCGATGCTGTCCGTCTTTCTTGTAATCGTTATCATCATCTGTGCATTCGTTCTGTCCAAAACGGTTTACGGACGGCGTGTTTACGCCTGCGGCGGCAATCTTCAGGCGGCCCGCGTTTCCGGCATCAACACCACCGCGATCCGCATCTCCACATTTGCTATTGCCGGCCTGCTGGCTGGTCTGTGCGGCTTCCTGATGACCTCCCGCGTTACCATCGGCCAGCCGACCGCAGCTGAAAGCTACGAGATGGATGCCATCACGGCGTGCGTTGTCGGCGGCGTATCCATGACCGGCGGCGTGGGCAAGCCGTGGGGCGTTGTCATCGGCTGCCTGCTCATCACCGTTATTGCAAACGGTCTGGACATTATGGGTGTATCGTCCCACTGGCAGAAGATCGTCAAGGGCGTTATCATTGTGGTAGCTGTCCTGATCGACGTAAAGGGAAAGACCAAGAAAAACTGATTTTTGCTGATAAAGAGGCAGCGGGAGTGCTTAGCGCTCCCCTCTCCTCTTCATCATATTCACAACGTCTCTAAGGAGGAAAAAGAAAATGACAAAGAAGAGATTTCTCGCTATGCTGCTTACCGGTGCCATGACTCTGAGTCTGGCTGCCTGCGGCGGTACTCCCACCGGTTCGGATGCAGGCACCGATTCCGGTGCTGATTCCGGCAGCGATTCCTACAAGATCGCCCTCATCCAGCAGCACCAGACCAACGCATTCCAGATTGCCGTATCCGAGGCTGCTGAGGCCAAGGCTGACGAGCTGGGCGTTGACCTGACCATCCTGAGTGCTGATCAGGACGCTGCTACCCAGATCAGTCAGATTGAGCAGTGCGTATCCGAGGGCTATGATGCCATCCTGTTCGAGCCTGTTGATCCGGACGGCCTTGCTGATGCTGCAAAGTCCGCAGCTGATTCCGGCGTTGTTATGATCAACATCATCTCTGCCTGCACCGACTGGCAGAACAACGGCATCTCCGCTGTTTCCTACGGCAACAACGTAAAGGCCGGCGAAACCGAGATGGAGCAGGTTGCAAAGCTCCTCAACGGCAAGGGCAACATCGCTATCCTGACCGGCCCCTCCGGTGATGCAGGCGGTCTGCAGCGCATGGAAGGCTATGAGAACATTCTGAAGAACTATCCCGAGATCAAGCAGGTCGTTGCACCGGCTGACTGCCAGTGGGACACCGCAAGCGCTCAGTCCACCGTTGAGAGCTGGCTGTCCGCTTACGATCTGGACGCAATCGTTTGTGAGAACGACGGCATGGCAGTAGGCGCCGGCAACGCAGCAGGTGCAAACTCCGGTATCGTTATCGCAGGCGTTGACGGCACGCCGGACGGCTTCGAAGCTATTCAGGATGGCCGTATCTCCGGTACGGTTTCTCAGAACGGCGGCGCTATGGCTGCAAACGGCATCGAGGCTGCTGTTAAACTGCTCAAGGGCGAAACCCTCGATACCACCGAGATCGTAACCGACAACACCTGGATCGACTCCAGCAACGTTAAGGATTACGAGTAATTTCTTGAAAATGCTTTGCAAATCCTTGCAAACAGTGTTATTATGAATAAGAAAAAGGGAAAACGGTTACGTTTTCCCTTTTTCCTATCAACAAGCAAAATCTGTTTTCCTAAAATCACCTTCAAAGGGGAATATGTATGTTAAGGGTCGTACTGGCAGATGATGAAAAAAAGGTCCTGCTGCTGATGTGCAAGCTGATTGACTGGGAAAGTCTTGGCTTTGAGATTGTCGGCATGGCAAGCGACGGTATGCATGCGCTTGAGATGATACGCGACAAACAGCCGCATTTGCTCGTAACCGATATCCGGATGCCGGGCTTTGACGGCATTGATCTCATCCGTCAGGCAAAGCAGATACAGCCGGGGCTGCATTTTATCGTTGTCAGCGGTTATGCCCAGTTTGAATATGCGCAGAACGCACTAAAATTATCTGCTGACGCCGCTCAAGGGGCAGGAGATGACCGATCTTCTCACCAGACTTAAGGGCAAGCTCAGCGAGCAGGCTACGATTGAGTACCGTTTGAAGAAAAGCGATGAGCGTGAACAGGAGCGTATCATTGACACGCTAATAGGCGAGATACACGGCGATGTCCGTACCTCCAGTGCGGTGCGGTCGTTCAATCTGGAATACGGTCTGCCATCCAACGGCTGTTATTTCGCCGCTATTGTCAAGCCGGATATTCCATCAGCATGGAAGAACCCGGATGGCGTGCACGCCATGATGAAGCACGCACTTGAAATCGTCCGGCAGGAGCTTGGACAGCTCAAATGCGGCTTTGCCGCAGCCATTCGAAGAGAAGGTGTCGCTGTTGCGGCCTATCTGCCGGAGTACCAGCCGGTCGAGGTCAAGCAATGCTTCACCAAAATACGTAAGGAAATAGAAAAGCAGCGCGATCTGTTCTGGGGCATCCGTGCGACAATCTGCCTTGGCAGCCGCTGCTCCGCTGCCGATGCGCTTGGCGCTTCTATGCGCGAGGCGCTCTGGCTGTGTATCGATCGTCTGTGTCATACTCCGGTCTGGCGCGATGCGGAGACTGATATCCCTGATTTTCACGCGTATTACACGATGGACAGCAGCTGTAAGCGCCGTTTTCAGGAAGCCGCCGAATATCTGAACAAGGAGCAGTACATCGGCGAACTTGAGGACAGCTACCGCGATGTTATGTCCAGGCAGCCGCTTTGGGGAAAGATGCTGGAGGACTGGTTTCTTGAGATCCTCACGGCGATGCGTTATGGAATGCAGCGGAACGGCGAGACCGACAACAGCTTCTATCAGCGCATGATGGACGGCTTGTGGCAGGCCATCAACGCACAGGAGCTGTTCCGCTTGCTGCACGATGATATGTGTGGCGAAATAGATCGTTTGCGCAACGAGCGCATGCTGCGCGAGGCGCGTCCGATTACGGATGCCAAACGCTTTATTCAGCAGCACTATCAGGAGGCGCTGCGCCTTGAGGATGTAAGCAATGCGGTCGGCTTTAATGCAACATATTTTTCTGCCATGTTCAAAAAGGAGACCGGCCAGAATTTTATGGATTATTTAACTGAGCTGCGCATGAACAAGGCCAAGGAGCTGCTATGCAGTGATGAAAACTCTGTGCAGGACGTCGCTGATCAGATCGGCTACCGTGATTTGAAATATTTTTCGCGACTGTTCAAGAAAACGACAGGCATCAGTCCTTCCGAATACAAAAAGCTTTACAGGTAGGTGTCGCTTATGTGGCTGACAACACAATGGAAACTGCGCCGGGCACTCCGCCGCTATCGCAGAGACGGCGATGTGGATGCCGTCCTCGGCGCAGACTGGAGCCGCTCCCGCGAGATCTTTGCGTTCTTCCGAGAAATCGTAGATCGTCTGCACGGTGAGGAGATTACTCGCCTGCGGCAGAAGCAGGCCGAATATCTGGCATTGCAAAACCAGATCAACCCGCATTTTCTGTATAATGCACTCGAGGCTATCCGTTCGGACGCTCTGCTGGCGGATTGTGCGGATATTGCGGAAACCACCGAAGCGTTAGCTACGTTTTTTCGCTATACCATATCAAATGTACAGGAATATGTCACATTTTCGGATGAACTGGACAATGCGGAAAACTATTTCACCATCCAGCGCTGCCGCTTCGGCGACAAACTCGAAATGGAGCTTGAAATGGAAAATGAAAATCTGCTTGAGGCGAGAATGCCGAAGCTCATTCTCCAGCCGCTCGTAGAAAACGCTGTCGTACATGGTCTGGAAGGCAAAATCGGACATGGCATCGTATATATCTCCATTGAAAACAGTGCCAATACATTGTTCCTGCGCGTAAAGGACAACGGAGTCGGCATGCCCGAGGAGCAGGTCATGCTGCTCAACGAGGAATTTGTCCATGGCAGCCCAGTCTCCGGCGATAAAAAACGCGGCGGAATCGCACTGCGCAATGTTAACAGCCGTATTCGTCTGATGTTCGGCGAAGATTACGGTCTTCGCGTTTTCAGTGCAACGGACATCGGTACGGAGTGCTGCGTCACGATGCCGCTGCTGATGCAGGGAGACTGACATGAAAGAAGAGCTTATTCGCATCGAGCATGGCTATTTTCACAGCGAGAGTGGGCAGTACCAGTTTGATGTTTCCATCGCACACGGTGAGTGTATCGGTGTTTATGTTGATGAACACCTTACCTCCGGTACTGCATATCTCGATATTTTCAAGGGTAAAACGGTGTTTACCGACGGTCGGGCATTCTGCTGCGGACAACGCATTGGCGCAACCGGTCTGGAGCGCTGGATTCGTCAGAATGCCATTGTGGTGGACAAATCTCGTTTCGCGAGCAAGGAACTGACCATGCGCGATTTTGTTCTCGCACTTGTTCGTACGAATCATCTTCGGCAGCGCTTCCCAAGCACCGAACGGCTAACATCACTCGCAGCGACTGACATGCTCCACCGGATGGGACTTAATCTGCCATGGAGTACGCGGCTTATCGACCTTTCCATGCTTGACTACTACCGTCTGTCAATTTTTCGTGCATGGTTCAACGGCTACAAGCTGCTTGTGCTCGACCGGCTGACCGAGACGCTGCGTCGCCAGGATCTTGCAAAGCTAATGGACTGCGTACAGCTGCTGCTTCGCCACGGTACAGCGGTGTTCCTGTTTGACATGGATGAAGCATTCATGTTCCGATACGCGAGCCGCATCGATGTAATCCGCGACCGGCGTACATTTTTTAGATTGTATCCGGAGGAATATGGCCCTCGTCTGTTTGAGCTGCTCGGCTGGGAGGGAGGCAGAGGCGTTAAACGCTTTGAGCACACTGCTATGACAGAAGGCGCCCCCGTGCTTTCTGTTCGGGATCTGCACTTTCCCGCATTGCCGCCGATGACGTTTGATATCAGGCGCGGCGAGATTGCTTTTCTGCGCGATGAAAACTACAACACCGGCCGCCGCCTGCATGAATGCTTCCTGGGCGATCGCGGCTGGACGAGCGGCTTTTTCCGGCTCAACGGCCGCCTGTACCAGCCCGGCGATCTCGGCCGCGTCATCGGCAGCGAGATCGGCATTCAGATTGAGCGACCCGACCGCCCCGGCGGCGTGCTGTTCGACAACATGACCGCGCTCGACAATCTGTGCACCAGCCTTATCCCCAAGGCCGGACAGCATATCATCCGCAAAAAAATTGTATCCAGCATTTTATCCGAGGCTTTGCGCTGGTTTCCGAAGGAAATGCTGCTGCAGCCACTGAGCAGCTGGTCCTACCCCGAACGGCTTCGTTTTTCGTATTATCGGTGGTATCTGCTTAATCCGCGCCTGCTTATCTGTTTTTTTCCGTTCGCCGGACAGGAGTCCACACATCACAAGATGATCATTGATCTGCTCGTACTGTGTGCTCAGCGCGGCATGGCTGTATGGATCATTTCCTCAGGCATCGATGCCATCTGCGAAAAAACGGATAATGAAGAATTTCTTCGCCGTCTGCACTATCTCAATAAATGATGAGACCGCAGTCGGTTTCGGGATAGAAACCGGAAAAATACTGAGATTGTCAAAAAAACAGGACTCCGAGGAGTCCTGTTTTTTCAGTTATAGCCTGATATCTGTGTTGTACTGCTTACTTGCCCTGATACATACGGTACAGGAACGTTCCGGCACTGTTTCGGAAGGGATGGCATGACATCAATAGAACTACATCGACACTTGTCCTTCGACTTTCTCTTTTTGTCCTTCATGTTTATAGTATATATTTCACGATATGTCGGATTTGAAAAACTGCGGCCGCCTTTTTGCGTAATTTGAGATAGAAAAACTCCTGACCCATAAAGAGTCAGGAGTCCTTTAAACGTCCGTCGTGTACGTCTGCTTGCGGCTGGACGGTTTATCCGGAATGCTGAGTTTCAGCCTACCCTGCTCAACCAGCGGCTGAATGTAGCGCTTGTTGGCGTGGTACACGGTTCCAATGCCAAGGAAATCTGCAATTTCTTTGCGGGTGCGCGGTGTGCGGCAGAATTGCAGAAGTGCAGCTGTTTTGTCTGCTGTATGGCTTGTGATAACCGGGTTCTCCGGTTCAGCAGGATGATTGTACAGCACAACAACAAACTCATTCTGCCGGTTGATAAATACCGGAGCAGGAAGTCCTGCTTCCTGCATGGCGCGTCGCATAGTTGGGATGCCGGAGTAACGGTGCTCTGCGTCAGTCAAACTTTCGGTCATAACGGCAAGGACCGGATTGCGGGCATCGGGATGCGCAAAACCGAGATCTTCGACCGACATGCGACCGTACAGAGAACCGGGGCTGTGAATTTCCAGTCGATCGCTGAAAAAGTCAATTTGAATGGGCGTGCCCTCGGTGTAAATACTGTAATCGCGGTGAATAAGCGCATTCAGCACGGCTTCGCGTATCGCGCTGACCGGATATTCGGTTTTGTCACATCGCTTGCCGGTTTCTGAGTCGATGATCGTAGCGGTTTTCATGTTGCGCATGCAGAATGCCATCGCCTCGGAAAACATGTTGGCGATCGTGCCTTCCATACGCTTGTTGTCGAGAAAACGTGCTCCGCTGTCGGCAGTATCACCAATTTCCGTGCCGGGAACGACAATGCCGGTAATACCAAGCTCGGGCAGAAAACCTTGCGGATAAACGCAGAAATTCAGCAGACCAGCGATAGTCGGTACACCGTTTCGGGTGATCGACAGCATTTCCATAGCCTGTACATCGTTCATCTGCGCGAACTGCGGACGCGATATACGGCGTTCGGTCAGAAAAGCGTTCAGCAGGTCTTTGTCGAGAAAATCTATCGTTGCACGCTCGATAACACGCTCATCATCGTGCATATGGTTGCGGTATGCCTCAAAACAGTAGATTTCGTAGTCGGTCATATGACGGTCGGCATCGCCCATACGCACATAAGAGCCGTTTTGAATGCCAGCACCGATGTAGTAACACGGACGCTCGGCATAGGCAATGGACGGAATCTCTGCCGAACAAATCCACACGCCTTCGTATTCAGCGGTGGTAAACAGAGCACGAACCGGCGGCTGCATTTGATTGCACTGCTCGGTTACTTTTTTCTGCAAATCCTGCAGATCATACACGCCGACTGCTGCGAAATGTTCGTTTTCATCCAATCCAAACAGGAGAATACCACCGCTGTTCTGGTTAGAAAAGCTGGAAAGCGTATCGCGCAGTTTGCTTGGACACCCGCGATATGCGGCCTTCACTTCAATGGTTTGTGCTTCGGCTTGCTGTGCTTGTACACGTTTTGCAAGTTCGATCAAATCTTCAATCTGCATTTTGAAAATCCACCACCTTTATTTATATTATACGCCAGATTATCAAAATGTAAATCTGGATTTTGAAAATCCGTTCGATGATTTTTGATAATATGCCTATTGAACTTCCAACAACTTCATAAAAATCTGCTCTCTGATTTAGTCCAACTACCCAGCAAGTCAGGTCCTGCCATTCGGATACTTTTCGAGCGGCAGGGCCTGTCGTTTTGCGCATGAACCGCACTTATCTATTCTAACCTTTTTACACTTTCTATCATTTACCATGCCATATTCAGGCCTAAACTATCCTGTTAAGGCATTTGAGAAGAAAATCATTCGTGCCGAAAAATGTAATTTATTTTTGATAAATGTTCACTATTCGACATTATCTTTTTACATTCCGATAACATAAAGATAATCTTAACACATTGGAGGTTATCTCTATGGATATGAAAAGACACTTGAAATCTGCACTGAAGCAACTCGGTTTCGACAAGCCTCGCAAGGCACAGATTATTCCGATGAATACGCTGGATGCTGAACAGGATGCAATTGTAATTGCTGCCACGGGTTCCGGCAAGCAGGTCATCTATGAAACGGTTGGTCTGGCTCATTCGGACAGACTAACTATCGTCATCGAGCCTTTGCTTGCGCTGATATACAATCAGGTGCAGACGTTACAGGATCATGGCGTTTCTGCCGATTATATCGATATGACTCGCTCTAAAGAGGAGATAGATAAGATATTGCACAAGGTTCGTAAGGAGAAATTGAACTTTCTCTATGTCACTCCCGAACGGCTGCAAAACCATGCGTTTATTGAAACTATACAGCATTCGGATATTTTTATGATCGTGGCGGACGAGTGTCACTGCATTACGGAATGGGGTTATACGTTCCGTGATGCTTATCTGCACATTGGCGATTTTATCGGCAAGCTGAAACGTAAGCCGGTTATTTGTGCCTGCTCTGCGACAATATCTGCTGACTCTTTGAATACCATTCGTGATAGTCTGCATATGGACAAGCCTGCGGTTCTCCGCAGTGATTTGCGGCGTGATAATCTTATCCTGCTCAAGAAGGACGTTACCTGCAACAAGAAAACACTGGAGGAACGACTTGAATTCCGTATCAAGAAGTTCTGCAAGCTGATTGATAAATATCACAAAGATGGCTCGGTGCTGATCTTTGCTCAGACTACGACTTATGTTGATGCGCTGTACAATATCTTAACGGAGAAATATCCCAACAATGTTACACGCTATCATTCACGAGTTAAGCCGGAACGCCGCAAGAAACAACTGCTATTCGACTTCCTGCAAGGCAAAAGAAAGATTATGATTGCAACTTCAGCATTCAGTATGGGTATTGATGTTGCCGATATTGAACTTGTCGTGCACTTCAATGCACCGATCAGCATGACGGATTACATTCAGCAGATTGGCCGAGCGGGACGCGATGAACGCAAGGCACACTGTGTCCTCTTCTACGATCAGAATGGCGATGATGACACTATCTCAAATAGCTTTATCAAGAAGGCGAAAAAGCAGTCAGCCAAAGCCGCGAAAATAATAAAGGCAAAGCTGAACCAGGTACACGATTTTATCCATAGCGACAGCTGCATGGTATGCGATATCCTTGAGTACCAAGGCCAGCATGAGACAAAAACCTGCAAGCGCTGCACAGTCTGTGCTCAGAAACGGAGGAACAGCAAATGATTACGAATAAGTACGGCATTCATACATTTTCACTGAAATTACAATGCAAATATTCCGAAATTCAGAATATTATCGAACAAAACGAGCGTATTTGTACCGACAAAGGGAAATTAGGGCTTTCGCCGTATTACCAGATGCCGCAGTTCAAGGATGTCGGCGTTGAGATACAGCTTGGTCAGTCTGTTTCGCATCCGTGCTGGCTGATATTGATTATTAACCCGTCTTCGTTGCTCGTCGGTACATATAAAACGACTGCATTATTTCAGGCTGACAAAGAGTCTGTTCAGCAGATAAGGCACCGTCTGCGGAATATCCTTGATAAAATCGGCGTTGACCGGCGGCTCAAGGAGTTTAAGCTGTCACGGTGTGATTTGACCTGCAATCTGTATTATGAACGCAAGGCTGATGTTCAAGACCGTATTGATATTTTCAAGAAATCCTTTCCTATCCCTCACTACAGCGCAGTTAAGTTCGGAAAATATACAAATTCCGATGAAAAATTCAAAGGTGCCAATAAGCATTCGTGGACGGTTGAGAATAAGTCTAAAAGCTGTGCATTCTCGGTCTATGATAAATCCTATGAACTTGAGAAACGACATCATATCGTTATTGATGATCGTATTCTCCGTCTGGAATTGCGGTTTGGTCGTTCGAAAATTACCAAGTTGACTGCGGCGAAAGATTGGGAAAGTCAGCTTGTCGAACTTGGCTCTCAGGTTGAAAAACAGCAGCATAAGTTTCTGCATCGGCTGCATATGATGCACTTTGACCCGGTTTCGCTTCCCAAGCTGCTGGCGTACATCGATGCCTCCAAGTATCGCGAGAAGACCAAGAAAAAGCTGCGTCGTATCGCGAAAAAGGCGAACGGCTGCGTTTCGCTCGCAGCCGTCCAGAAGGATTGTAGGATTAGGAAATCTGAGTTTATTAAATTGTTGGGGAAGTTTGAGGAGATGGAGACAGGATGTATTTCATTCAAGTCATAAATCTATTTCTCATCAGCGCATGCAGGCAAATTTTCTCTTTTATCATCATTTATAATTTTCGTTCTAACGGCCTGTTGCAGGGTATTTGTGCCTGCTTAAACAGCATGATTTGACGTTCAATCGCCAACATTAGAATAAGTATACATGAATTAAAGTGAAATGTGCTTTCACCCATGTCAAGGAGGTTTTACCATGTCGAACGATGAAATTCTAACCGTCAAGGAGACGGCCGTCCTGCTCAAGACAACACGCCAGCAGGTCCGCAAGATGATTGCAAACGAAGAACTCCCTGCCGTGAAAGTAGGCAGGGAGTGGAGAGTGCTCAGAGCGGGAATTATGGAGTTTTTTGAGGAAAATCTGTGAAAATCCTTATCGTATCATACATCCATATATTTTCCGCATCAACACATCCAGATAAAGTTTTTCTTTCGCGCTGTAGAACATGATTTGATCCTGTGGAAGATGAAAAATTTGGCTGATATATTTTCGCTGATGTTCCAGATTGGCAATCTGAGCTGCCGTTCAGCGTAGCGTCGTTCTATCAGATGGCAGGCAGAGCCGGGCGCGACAGCAAACGCGCAAAGGCGCTGCTGCTCTGGAATGACGCCGATTTTCAGATGAACCTTGACATCATCTCAAATACGGATGAACGCGCGATCGATGCCGTAAATGAGCTGTATGCAATCTGTGAATCATCGGACGATCTGCATGACGCCGTAATCGGCTGTTTTGCGAAGGAGGGTGAGTGAAATGGAGTTTCGATATGGTATCCATACGATTGAATTATTTCACAGAGTGTCTAAGAAGGACTTCGACAAGGTGTTTCAGCATCTGAAAAGTCTGAATTTCGGTAAACTCTACCCGGACGCGACATATCATTCTGACAAAGGCATCGAGAAGTATATCTGCACCTCATACTGCGGTCAGGGCATCGTACTTTATCTGTACAAGCAGAAGCGCAGCAAGAACAAAGCGAGCAAAAATATCGCCTGTTCTATACGTTTTCGGCTCAATCCTCATACTTTGCTTCACGGAAAATATTCACCCAAGAAAGTGTTCACCGCGACGGAAAATCAGCTGAAAACGCTTGACAGAGAGATGACAGAACTGCTGTATGAAATCGGTCTGAACTGCGATTTTGAGCAGCTGACGCTTTCACGCGTTGATTGCTGTCTGGACTTCTTCCCCGAGTCGCAGAAATGGGTTGATGAGGCCCTGCGTGTCATTCGCCGCAGCCCATATATGAAGAAATACGAGCTGTGTACTTTCGGCAAGAAATTTCCCAATCATAAGAAAAAGAATGAACATTCGTGGCGGATTTGCTGCAAAACGACCACGCTGACGGTCTATGATAAGACGTTTCAGCTGATGGAGGAGGATTTGCTCGAGGACTACGATGCACCAATGCTGCGGTTTGAGGTGTCCCGCTCGGGCGCGAAGTTCAAGCGCGGACTGTCCGATGAAGTCAAGGGCAGCAACAGGAAAATCCTGCAAACGGTCATGGACGAGTCCGAGGACACCATCCGTTCTTATATGGAACTGCTGCACGCAGACCTGCCGTTTGTGCGGTATTCGGACTGTATGGCGAAGATTGAGACCGTGAAACATGCTTCAACTCGTACAAATATGCGGCTGCTTGTCGAAAAGCTGTCCGACTGCAAAAGCTATGCACAGGCTGTGAAAAACAGCGAGCTGTCCGAGAGTCAACTGCGCACCGTGCGTAAGCAGTTCAAAAAGCTTGGCATTCAGCCGATTACATTGAAGGATAAAGCAGAGATCGAAGAATTGCAATTCGTTCTATAAATCACAAAACCCATGCCAATTCTATTGAAAAGGCATGGGTTTTGATTGGTGCGCCCAGCATGGACAACGAATAGGCGGTGAAAGTCCGTTACGCGCTCGGCAGCAGGATATGAATTGAAAATATTCGATGAAGAAGGAGTAGAGATTAACGAACTGAAAGTAGGAT
>OGXS01001899.1_pt1 | contig 12113 bp, 11 predicted proteins | sample 1576371 | NCBI WGS metagenome assembly OGXS01 (sample SAMEA3541475, study PRJEB24748) | human gut metagenome | biome: human gut; feature: human-associated habitat; material: faeces | place: China | collected 2012
CCAGGCATAAGATGTGGTATCCTCCATTCAATACAGGAGCCGGATACGCAATGGGAATCCGTTCCGGTGCAGAAATGACAACCTTTGAGATGCGTTTTATCGCACTTCGCTGTAAAGATACGATTGCTCCGACAGGAACCATCGCACAGGGCGTGCAGGCAAAGCAGGTCAACTCCAAAGGCGAAGTCTACGAGCATATTTATGGTCTGACTACCAGCCAGCGTGTGTATGGAACCGTCAAAGAAAACCAGCTTGGTCATGGCCCGTGTTACCTTAAGACTTCCGGTATCACATCCGAACAGGATCAGGATCTTCTTAAAGCATATCTGAACATGGCACCGAGCCAGACCCTCAAATGGATCGAGAGCGGCAAGATGCCGAAGTTTTCCATGTGCGATGATGGAATTGCATGGTTCCAGAGCACGGCATATGACAGCCTGCCGCAAGGACGGTCTGCCAGTCCCGTGATGAACGCACAGACGGGTAGAGTCGTAAGCGGGATGTTTCCGGAAATTGCATTGGGAATTACAAAACCAACGGTAGTGCTGTCTCTTGATGAGAGGAAAGAAGAGGCGGGAATATTCCCGGAAGTGAATCAGAAAAAGAAAGAGGACCTGAATGTTCAGGTTATGACATCTTCGGACTCCCATCCGGCGGAGACGCCGTTGATAGTTGTCTGCCTATATGGAAACGGAGGAATGCCAGAGAAGACCATATATTCCTGCGAAAGCCCCAATATAGAAGTAGATGCTTTTCAAAGACCCAGAAGGCTTGGCAAAGAATTTACCGGCTGGTATCTGGACCCTGCATGTACCATGCCCTTTACAGGTGTGGAAGGAACCCCGGTGAATTTGGCGTTATACGCAGGATGGAAGGAATTCGACGGCTTTGTGTCCGATGAGAACGGACGGATCATTGGATGTACAAGCCCATCGGTTGCCACTGACGGCATCCTGACATTTCCAAGAAGCATGGATTGTACAGGAATTGAAAGGAATTCCCTGGGAGGGCTGGAAGAAGAAGTGATTGAGGTCTACATTCCTTCCAACATCACCTATATTGCGCCGGGAGCCTTTGATCACCTCCATCTCCTGATGTTCATCGAGGTGGCTGAGAATAATCCGGCTTATTACAGCGAGGATGGAATTCTGTATGCGGCAGATGGAGAGATCATTGCATATCCTGGCGGAAGGTAGGCTTTTGCCTGTTGCAAAGAATCCTGGGAAATATTATAATCTAGGAAAATGGCATTTCTATAGGATGATGCATAAGTATAAATGGAGTGTGGACATGGGGAAGATATTACTGCTGGAAGATGATGAAAGCCTGAATCGGGGAATAAGCCTGAAACTTAAAAAAGAAGGGTACGAAGTTTTAAGCGCCACCGGAGTGCCGGAGGCGAAGGAGATGTTCCGGGAAAATGAGGTAGACCTGATCATCAGCGATATTTCCATGGAAGATGGGAATGGGCTGGAATTTGGACAAAGCGTGCGCAAGGTCAGCGATGTATACCTGATCTTCCTTACGGCGCTGGATCAGGAAGTCGATATTGTAAATGGATATGATGCGGGGGCAGATGACTACATTACCAAGCCTTTCAGCCTGATGGTGCTGATATCCAAGGTCAATGCGCTGATGCGCAGGATTGAAAGTACGCACGAAGAGGGAAATGTGCTGACATCTGGAAACATCCAGGTCTGGTGCAAGGAGATGAAAGTATTTCAGGAGGAGCAGGAGGTATCTCTTAGCAAGAAGGAGATCCAGCTGCTGCTTTATTTTCTGGAGCATCCGAAGCAGATTATCTCGAAGGAGCAGATATTAGAATCAGTATGGGATATGGACGGGCAGTTTGTAGATGACAATACGTTGCCGGTAACCATCAGCAGGCTGAAAAAGAAACTTGCGACAGAAGAAGATTATGAATACATCAAGAATGTAAGGGGGATTGGCTACCTGTGGACGACAGAAGTATTGAAAAAATGATAAAGAGCCGGGAACAGGGATATATCTGGCTGGAGCGGGAGTTAAAGATGAAACTTGGCGTAAGTACTGCATTCATTGCAGTATTTTTCTTTGTAATGCGCTGCCTTGAACCGAATTTCCGTTATTGGCTGCCCTTTCTTATAGCCGCGCTTGTAATGAACGGCATATGGAATTATTTTTCGTATAAGCGGGAATACGGCAATTACCTGTCCATTAGCCGATATCTGAATGCGTTTGAAGAAGGGGACTATGATTTTCATACAGAAGAAGATTATATGAAAAGTGGAATCCATTCCCAGATCACAGAGCATCTGGAACGGCTCGGAAGTGCATTTGGAACACTTCGGAACCGTCTGGTGGAGGAGAAGGAAAATACAAAGGCGCTGATCACAGATATTTCGCATCAGTTAAAGACGCCGATTGCCGCCCTTGGCTTGAGTTTTGAACTGGTAAAGGATGAAGATATCACAGCGGCGGAAAAGATGGAATTCCTGGAGCGTGCAGAGCAGGAAGTGGGGAAATTAAACTATCTTCTGGGGACGCTTTTGAACCTGTCAAGGCTGGAGGCAGACATGATAAGACTTGAGCCTAAAGAGGCCAGCCTTAAGGAAACGCTGGTCCGGGCAGTCAATGGCATCTTTATCAAAGCAAATGAAAAAAATATAGAGATAGAAATGGAATATTTTAAGGATGTGAGCCTACAGCATGATCCAAGATGGACAGCGGAAGCATTTGCCAATGTCCTGGATAACGCTGTCAAGTATTCGCCGGAAAAGTCTAGAATTCAGATACGTGTTGAACGTGAGGTATCCTACGTACTGATTGAGATTGAAGATGAAGGGATCGGAATACCGAAGGAAGAATATTCCAATATATTCAAGCGATTCTACCGTGGCAAGACTCCGGAAGTGGAGGCCATGGAGGGGGCAGGCGTCGGCCTGTATCTGGTACGCGAGATCCTGGAAGCGCAGGGAGGCAGCGTGCGCGCCCTCCCTTCCCACAGGGGAGGAACCATATTCCAGATGATGCTGCCAAAAAAGAAGTATTCTCTAGAATAACAAAACTGTTATTTTATCTGATATGTTCCTGTAAGACTCCTTTGGTAGGATAGATACAGACAAAGAAAGAATGCCCGGTCGGGTGTTAGGAAAGGGGTTCAATTATGAGAGCAATATTAGAGACTGTAGATCTGGTAAAATATTATGGAGATGGAGACAACATGGTTAAGGCCATCGACCATACAGATATATCCGTGGAGCGTGGAGAATTCGTCGCGGTGGTGGGCCGCTCGGGCTCAGGCAAGAGCACGCTGCTTCATATGCTGGGAGGACTTGACCGTCCCGACAGCGGCAAGGTATTCATTGAAGGAAGGGATATATTCGGGCTGAAGGATGAGCAGCTGGCCATATTCAGGAGAAGAAAGATCGGATTCATCTTTCAGGATTATAATCTGATGCCAGCATTGAATGTATGGGAAAACATTGTGCTTCCGATCGGATTGGACGGAAAAAGAGTGAATAAGGATTATGTGATGAGCATTGTAAAGAGCATTGGCATGGAAGACCGCCTGACTGCCACTCCAAGCATGCTGTCAGGCGGGCAGAAGCAGCGCGTAGCGATCGCAAGGGCAATCGCCTCAAGGCCGGCGATTATTCTCGCGGATGAGCCCACTGGCAATCTGGACTCCAAGACAGAGATGGAAGTCATCTCAATCCTCAAGAACTGCGTTTCCAAGTATGGGCAGACCCTGGTCATGATTACCCACGACGAGACCATCGCCCAGATGGCAGACCGCATTATCATTATTGAAGATGGTAAGGTGGTGAAATAAAATGAATATTATTACGAAGACCGCAACATCGAACCTGAAAAGAAATAAAAGCAGGAATATTCTGATTGGAATCGCGATCCTTCTGACTACGCTGCTTCTTACCATCGTGCCGACGGTTCTTTTAGATACCATCGACATTGAATTTGTAGCGGTAAATAAGGCTTATCCTACCTTTCACGCGATGTTTCGGAATGTAGACGAAAAGTCTGCCGAAGAAATGCAAAAGGATGAAAGAATTACGAAAGTAGGCCTAAGGGAGGATCCTGCCTACATGGTGTGTAGCAATCCGGATGTAAATATCAGCATGGTATATTGTGATGCCAAAGCCGCCAAGTTAAACCGGCTGAAGCTTAAGGAAGGAGAGTTACCGGAAAAGGCAGATGAAATCGTCGTGTCTAAGCACCTCCTCAAGGCTATGGGGCTGGAAGGAGAGATTGGCGATAGAATTACGGTGCCGTTTCAGGCAGTAGAAGACGGCGGGCTTGGGATGGAACAGGTCAAGGAATTTACCATTACCGGCTTTAGCAGGGATTCTAAAGCGGCGATTAAAAAAGGGGTATATTCCGCCATGGTTTCTAAGGCATTTACAGAAGAAATCATTCCCGAGGGAGCCCACAAGTACCGAGTATATTTCCGGATCGCCGGGCCAGAGCGCATGACAACGGATGCGATAGAAGAGCAGATTAAAGAGATTGGAGCGGAATATAAACTGAATGCCACTGACATCGTAGATAATGGAGAGTATCTCAACGCCAATTATGTGGATCCCGCTTTATACAGCGGTATGGCAGGGCTGATGGTCATAATCGTCCTGGCGGGCATCATTACGATCTACAGCATCTATTACGTGTCCATGATGAACAAGGTACAGGAATATGGAAAGCTAAGAGCGATCGGCGCGACAAAACGTCAGATACGGAAACTGGTTTTCCGGGAAGGCTTCGCCGTGGCTCTGATTGCAATCCCTATCGGCCTGGCGCTTGGATCGCTGGCCAGCACATTTATCGTCCATGGAATGCTTGATACCAGCACGGGCGTGAGCAATTCCCTGGCGAAGTATATGAGGGAAGCCGTGGAGTCATCAGAAGTAACGCTGGTCAAGCCGTGGATACTTCTTCTGGCAGCCGTGGTATCTCTGGCAGCCGTATATCTGTCTCTGGTGCGTCCGATGCAGGTGGCGAGCAAGATATCAGCAATTGAGGCAATCCGCTATCAGGGCCAGGGAAGCAAGAAGAAAAAGGCCAAAGAAAGAAAAGGCTATCAGGAACTGAATACCAGGAAGTTAACGATGTCTAATCTGGGCAGGAACAAGAAACGTACCGTGGTTACCATAGTGACCCTTGGCATTACCGGCATCTTCTTTATGGTGGTCGCGACCGTGCTAAGCTGTATGACTCCCGAATCCATGACGACCCAGGACATCCGTGGTGATGTGTCCATTTCTCTGGACTTCGAGAGTGGAAACCAGATGCATCCGGAAAAAGAATTATATAAGATACAGCAGAATAATCCGCTGTCAGAGGAGTTAAAAGAACAGATTCTGGCAATCGACGGAGTAAAAGAGATCGAAGTGCAGACAATGGTCCAGGCGGTAATCCAGGAAGTGCTGGAAGAAGGAAAGCCAATGGAGACATTCCCGAGAGGCATCGAGGATGGCGCGCTAAAGGAACTGAAGAAGTATGTGGCAGAGGGAAGCCTTGACGATGCGAAATTAAAGGATGGAAAAGGAATTATCCTTAATTCAGAAGGCTTTCTGTTATCCCAGAGCGGAAAAGGCTTTCATATCGGAGACAAGGTACACCTGGATATCAAGGATGGAGAAGACTCCGTCAGCAGAGAATTCGAGATTGTCGCGATTACCAAGCACGCGCCATATCCATTGGCGGGCTACGATATATGCATGCCAAGTTCGGTACTTCAGGAGTTCAGTAAGAACAATCTGACAGACAGATATAATATCACGGCAGAAAAAGGAAAAGCAGCCGAGGTCACCAAAGCAGTAAAAGCGCTGGCAGAAAATCAGGAATTTTTGGATATTGAAACTTATCAGGAGTTATATAAGCAGGCAGAGACGCAGATTGGCTTCATGATGTATGGATGTTACGGACTTCTGCTCGTATTCGGCTTAATTGGAATCCTGAACCTTGTAAATACCATGATCAACAGCGTCTATGTCAGGCGGAGAGAACTTGGCATGCTGCAGGCCATTGGCCTGTCCGGGAAACAGACTGTGAACATGCTGCAGCTGGAAGGCTTGTTCTATACGGCGGGCACGCTGATACTGTCCCTTGGCCTGGGAAGCCTACTGGGATATCTGGCCTTCCTTTGGGCAAGGGAAGAAGGACTGATGTCAATCCGCATTTATCATTATCCGGCAGGGCCGGCACTGATGCTGGTAGCGGTGGTACTGCTTGTACAGCTGCTGATCACCTATCTGGTAAATCTGAACTTTAAGAAATCAAGCTTGATTGAGAGAATCAGGTTTGCGGAATAAGGGATGGAAAGGGATGAATCCTCTTTGGGGCTTCATCCCTTTCGCCATTTATCATTTAGGATAACTGTAAAAGATTAAGAATGGTATCACGTACCTGCCGCACCTGGGGCGAGAGGCTATGATCCTTTGCGGATATCAGCGCCAGTTCCCAGTGCACCTCTTCTGCTGGAAGCGGGACGATTCTGTAATTGTCTGGCTGACGGTCCTCAATAAAAGAATCAATGGCGATGCCGATCACTTCCTGGTCCGGACAGACTCGTATCATATTTTCTACCATAACCGCCGTATCGTAGATCATCGGCTCAAAGCCGTGGAGGCGGCAGCGTTCGCAGAAATAATGGAAGATTCGGAACTGGCGGCTTATCAGCATCAGGGGATAGGGGCGCAGGTCATCAAGCCTTATGAGCGGCTTGCCGTATAATGGATGGCCGTCAGGAACCAGCGCGCACACTGCGGAAGTATGCAGAATATCCGAGTTGAATTTGACGGCATCCACAGGCCCTGAAGTCAAGGCAAGATCATAGATATGATCGCTTACGTTTTCCTCGCACTGTAAGTCCCAGGATTCGATATAACTGATGGAGAAGTCCGGATATTTTTCCTGGAGAATTTTAAGCAAAGGGAGATTGAGTACCTGGTAGACGCCCAGTGTAGTGCCTAGGATAACTTCCTTTTTGTTAAGTTCGGAGAGGTCTTTTCTTAGCAAGGCATACTCTTCAGTGATTATCTGCGCATGCTTTTTCAGGATTTCTCCGGACGCAGTCAGGATCAGCCCTTCGGGAGTACGGACAAAAAGCGCGCACTGAAGTTCATCCTCCAGTTTTTTGATGGCTTTGCTGACTCCCTGGGGAGAGATGTATAAAAGTTCCGCGGCTTTTGAAAAACTGCAAGTTTTGCAGACAGTCAGAAAATATAAAAATGATGTAGGATTCATAGACGTCCCCCCATGCGCATGAACTAATAGTTGAAGGGTTGAAACTTTTGGATGTTTTACATTCTGTTAAATCCAGTATACCATGAAATCAAGGAGAAATCCAAAAGGAAGGGGATGATAGGATGAAGAATTTATTCGATCTGACAGAGAAGGTGGCGCTGATCACCGGCGCTTCTTCTGGACTTGGAGTACAGATGGCCCAAGGACTCGCAGGGCAGGGCGCCAAACTGGCGATTGTGGCCAGGAGGATGGATCGCCTGGAAAAGTTGGCGAAAGAATTCGAGGATAGCGGTACTGAGTGTCTGCCTGTGAAGTGTGATATTACGAAGGAAGAAGAGATTATTGAAATGGTAGATAAGGTGATATCCCACTATGGGCAGATAGACATTCTGGTGAATAATGCAGGAATGGCATCTGGAACCGCATCGGAGGATATGACGCTGGAGGAATGGGATAAGATTATACGGCTGAATCTGACCGGATCGTTCCTTGTGTCCCGGGAAGTAGGCAAACATATGATTTCCAGGCGATATGGCAAGATCATCAATACCTGTTCCATGCAGGGAATCCGATGCACCATGGGCATGCCAGGAACGCCCTACAATACGTCAAAAGGCGGAGATATCATGATGGTGCGCTCGTTGGCAGCGGAATGGGCGCAGTATGGGATTACAGTTAACGGGATTGGACCAGGATATTTCCCAACGGATATCGACAAAGAATATCTGGCGACGGATTATTTTAAAGGACAGCTGGCCATGCATTGCCCGATGGGCAGGATTGGACGGGACGGCGAATTGAATGGAGTCTTAATCTATTTTGCATCGGATGCATCCAGTTATACGACCGGACAGATCATGTATGTAGATGGCGGCTGGACGCTTGTTTAGACAATTCCCCCATAAAGCGATATAGGTATAGAAGGACGGGCACGCGATTGCATGCCCGTCCTTCTATGTGATACTTAAAAGTCAATCCGCTTTCTATCAGCCTATTCCGAGAGAGCAGAGTCATCCATTGCTGTGGAATCGCCGCTTTCAATCACTTCTCCGGTATCCTTGTTTTTGAAGTTTACAATCGTTTTTAACTGGTCTTCTGGCACCGCGTTCAAAGACTGGTACATATTGCCCTCGACATACAGCGCGATTACGACAAAACTTTCCAGCCCGCCGTATACGGAAGCATCTACATTAACATCGAACTCGGTTACTTCATCATTGTAGGTAATAGAGTCAAAAGAAGGATAGTTTTCTTTGTCCTGCAGAATCTCCTGGATGCTCTCGTCAATTCCAGTCTTAATCTCATTTAATAGATTCTGATGTGCCTCTTCTGTCATTTTGAGAGTTACGGACCCATCTTCATTCTTGGTTACCTCTGTTACGCCGGCGGCTTTTGCCTCCTCATCCAAAGTGGCTTCGGAATCTCCGACCAATGATGCCGGCAGGGTGATTTCTACCGTCTTCTGTTCCTTTTTAGGCGCTGCCTTTTTCTCAGAAGAATCTTCAGTCTTTTCTTTCTTTGAAGTATCTTTGGAATCGTCCTTGCCCTGGCAGGCAGCCAAAGACAGCGTCAGTACCGCAATCATCAGTACTGCGATCAATTTCTTTTTCATAGATATTTTTCCTCTCTTTCCTTATGTGTCGGTCTTACAGTTTGTTCCGGTAATGCAAAAATAGTTTACATTTTCTATGTCGGCTGCTTTTTATAGAGAGCAGGTAATGACCGGTATAAACCTTGCTATTAACCGCTGGCATTTTCCAAGACCATATTAATTATATATGGTAAATTGATGAAAGTAAACGGGGGCATTTGTAATGCCATATAATTCCATAAAATTACAGTTTGAAATTCGGTATTTCGAATTTGATGGTTGACATAATACTTTTTAAAGAATATAATTCCGATATGAAGTTCGAACTTCAGAATCAATAGCGGCACCTTGAAAATAGAATAATAAGACAAAGCGGAGCATCTACCAGTACATAAAAAGCATTTATTCTGGCATACTAATTCCGGGGTGATAGTATGGATAAAAAGCAGCAGGAGAAACAGAACCGGCAGAAGAATCTGGATCAATACAACAGTGTGACCGAGAAGGTAAAGCCGGAGAATCAAAACCAGGAGCATAACGCAAGAAAAGAAGCAGTAGACGTGAAAATGAGACAGGTATAAGACTGGAACAAAGCAAAGAAAGGCATCCGCAATGGGTGCCTTTTTTGCGGGCAAAAAGGAGGAGGGGAATGGAAAATGAAATAGCAGTGGCCATCTGCTCTCTTGTCGGAACGTTGGTTGGAAGCCTGGCCGGAATCATGACGGCAAACCGGCTGACGAACTATAGGATTGAGCAGCTGGAAGAAAAAGTGAAGAAACATAACAATCTGGTGGAACGTATGATAATAGTGGAACAGTCCACAAAATCAGCGCATCACAGGATTGACGGATTAATAGCAGAAAGAGAGGAATAGGATATGGAACAGCTTATGGATTATGTGAAACCAGAACTGATCGTCGTGTCGGTAGCGCTTTACTTTATCGGCATGTGGCTTAAACAGGCAGCATTTATCAAGAATAAATATATTCCGCTGGTACTGGGAATCGTCGGAATCTTCATATGCGGTATCTGGGTAATCGGGACAGAAGCCACTACTACGAGGCAGGGAATTGCAATGGCAGTATTCACCGCGATTGTGCAAGGCGTATTGGTGGCAGGCCTGAGTACATATGTGAATCAGTTTATCAAGCAATTGGGAAAAGACGAGTGAAATATAATAAATATGGCGCAAAAACCGGAGGAAATTTTACACCCTCCGGTTTTGATGTCTTAAAGGCAGTAGAAAGGAGCAAAAATTATGAATATAAAAAAGCACGGATTAAGGTTTCATGGCAGTTTTACCTACAGGAACAGGACGGATGAGATCATCTGGCATCACGCCGAGGCGAACTGCACGGTCGAGGATATTCATTCCTGGCACCTGAACAATGGCTGGATCGGATGTGGGTACAACCTGATCATCTACAAGGATGGGACGGTGCACGAGGGAAGGCCGCTGAATGCTGTCGGAGCCCACGCGTCAGGCCACAACAGCCGCAGCATAGGCGTCTGCTGCATCGGACGTTATGATATTGAGACGATGCCGCTGGCGCAATTAAATGCGGCAAAACAGGTGCAGGCCTATTTAAAGGGTCTGTATCCAGGGGCGGCAACGAAGAGGCATAAGGATGTAAATGCCACCTCCTGCCCGGGCAAGAATTTTCCGTTTTCAGAGATTGTGGGAACCGCAGGGAATGCGTCCACCGAGGCATCCGCAGCAGGCCAGGGGACAAGCCCTTCTGGCAACTGGTACGCGCGCCTGCAGGCAGAATGTAATGCGCAGGGATTTAGCAGCCAGAAGGTGGATGGCCTTCCCGGGCCGAATACTCTGGCAGGATGCCCGCAATTGGGAAGAAATTCAAGAGGCCGCATCACGGCCCTGATGCAGGAGAGGCTGATCTCGCTTGGCTATTCCTGCGGGCCTTGCGGGGCGGATGGCATCAATGGCGCGGGAACCCAGGCGGCGATCAAGGCATTCCAGAGAGACTATAGATTGGTAACGGATGGAATCGTCGGACAGAAAACCTGGAGCAAGCTGCTGGGTTTATCATAATCGCATTATCAAGGCCACGGGGCGTTAAGAACTCCGTGGCCTATTTCATGTGATATTTCATGTTGTATAAGGACATGTTTTCTTAGTCAAAAAGAAAATATGCTCTATAACTGTAAAATCCGCAATCCCTTGAAATTACTGGACTTGCGGAGTTATGTAAGAAAATAAAAAGATGGAGTATACGGGATTCGAACCCGTGACCTCAACAATGCGAATGTTGCGCGCTCCCAACTGCGCTAATACCCCATGGAATTAGTATAACACGTACAAGCCAAAAGTAAAGAGTTGCATTAAAAAATATTTGAATTTGTGCCGCATGTAAAGACAACTCTTGAATTAAAAAGAGAGAAATGCTATATTATAATCCTAAAAGAAGCAGTCGCCCGCAAGGTGACGTGATTAGATTTAGAATGTAGAAAATCCACCCTGTTACCGGTCAAAGTATGAGGGTGGTTTTTCTTTGCAAAATCAGCGACAAATCAAATAAATGAATGTCAGCAACGCTAAAATAAACATTCCAAAGGCCATCAGGTCTTTAAAATCGAATTTCATAGACATCACCTCCATTCTAAAGAATGAAGGCCAACACCACCCTGTAACACGGTTCTTTCTTTTTGTAGTATAGCATATCCATAAAAATACAGCAATAATAAGTATAAGAAACATAAATTAAAGGTACTTATAACTCATATCATAGACCATCTGCTCACAAATAAATCCCATGAAACTTATTTTTATTTCATCATACAAACTCCATATCTGCACGCAAACGTTTGAGTAAAAACTTCGCAAATTCCCTCTGAAATGTGTTAATATAAAGTCATTGAAGTACGCAAAAACATAAAAAGAAACAAAAAGAAGAAAGGTGGAAAAGCATGGCGGAAAATGTTTTGATTGTCCATGGAGGCGGGCCAACGGCGGTTATCAATTCTTCCCTTTACGGAGTGATAGAGGAAGCGAAGAAAATCGGAACAATTGATAAGGTTTATGCAGCGATTGGGGGAAGCGAAGGGATATTGAAGGAGCGTTTTTTAGATCTTCTGGAATTCCCGGAGGAGAAACTGAGGCTGCTTCTGGAAACTCCGGCCACGGCGATCGGATCGTCCCGGTATGCGCTGGAGCAGGAAGATTACGAGGCTATGGTCGCCATTTTTAAGAAGTATGAGATTAAGTATGTGCTGTTAAATGGCGGAAATGGAACCATGGATACATGCGGACGTGTTTACG
>OGXS01001902.1_pt1 | contig 12088 bp, 12 predicted proteins | sample 1576371 | NCBI WGS metagenome assembly OGXS01 (sample SAMEA3541475, study PRJEB24748) | human gut metagenome | biome: human gut; feature: human-associated habitat; material: faeces | place: China | collected 2012
CCCTACGTGATGGCGGAGGGCTCCGCGCAGGCGCCGAGCCGCTTCGCGCTCCGCGACGGGCAGTACGTGGCGCTCGCCGGGACCCCGCGCTACGTCACGGCGGAGGAGCTCGGGTCCGTGGAGAAGAGCCCCAACGCCACCGAGAGCGCGCCCTACGTGGAGCGCCTCTCCGTGGAGGCTCCCGAGGCCGGGGGCGTCCATCTCAGCGCGAGCCTTGGGAACAACGGAGCGCTCGTCGTGCCGGCCGGGGTGGGGCTGGGCACGCTCCGCGTGAGCAAGGCCGTGGACGGCGGCGCGCCCGGCGCGAGCTTCGCCTTTACCGTCACGCTCCGAGACGCGGGCGGCGCGCCCCTTTCCGGGGAGGTCGGCTATCGCGTGGGCGACGCCGTGGGGACAGCCGCGCTCGACGGCAGCGGGTCCTTCTCGGTGACGCTCTCCAACGGGCAGGAGCTCGTGGTCGAGGGGCTGCCCGAGGGCACGCGCTACCTCGTGCGGGAGGACGACTACGCGGACTCGGGCTACCTCTCCCTGCGAACGGGCAGCGAGGGGACGATCGAGGCCGACGGGGAGGAGCTCGCCGCCTTCACCAACGTGTGGAGCGCGGGCGACCTGGGCATCGCCAGCGTGATGGCCGGCAACGACGCCGAGCCCGACCGTGCGGTCTCTTTTGAGGTGGTCGTGCGCGACCTCTTCGCGGCGCACCCCGGCGAGGACGAGCTCGCCTTCGAGGCGACGCGCCACGAGGGCGACCAGGTCAGCGAGGAGCGGCTCGTGTTCTCGCGCGCGGGAGGAGGGAGCGACGGCGTTGCCCGCGTGGAGGGTCTCACGGGCGGCTCGGGCCTGCTCGTGTCCGGGCTTCCGGAGGGCGCCTCGTACGTGGTGAGCGAGCTTGACGCCGACGCGCTCGTTGCCGACGGCTACGCAATCTACGCGGGGAGCGCCGACGAGGTGGCCGCGGGCAGGGAGGCCACCTCCGCCGAGGGCACCATCGCCGGCGGGGACGCCGTGAGCGCCGCCTACTTCGTCCACGTGCGCGAGAAGGACCCGACGCCCACGCCAGATCCAGAGCCAGACCCGGACCCGGATCCGGAGCCCACCCCCGACCCCGATCCTGACCCGACGCCCCCGACCGACGAGGCGTCCGACGATCAGGCGGGGGCCGGGGAGCTCCCCGAGTCCGGCGATGCGACGAGCTCCCCCGAGGTCCTTCTCGCCGTGGGGGCGTGCGGGGCGGCGCTCGTGGTCATCGGCATCGTGGTCGTCAGGAGGCGCGGCGGGCGATGAGCCGGGCGCGGGACGGCGCCGTCGCCCTCCTAGAAGCCCGTCTCAATCTCCCTGATGCGCCCGTAGAGCCAGCGGTTGGTGGGAACGAGGATGCCGTGCTTCTCGGCAAGCCGGATGATGGTGCCGGCAAACTCCTCCACCTCGGTCGGCTTGCGGTTGATGCGGTCCTGTGCCATGGAAGGGAGGCCGTCCGGCTCGATGCCCGCCACGAGGTCCGCCATCTGCGCGAGGTCTGCCTCCGTGACGTCGACGCCCTCGGCGCGCGCCACGGCCAGGGCCTCGCGCATGGCGGCCACGAAGCAGCGGTTCTGCTCGCTGCCCGGCTCGCTCGCAGTTCCGTACGTGCCGCCGAAGGCCATGCAGGTCTGGTTGATCCCGACGTTGAGCATGAGCTTCACCCACATGCGGCGGCGGATGTCCGCCTCGACCACATACGGGATGCCGGCGCGCCCGTAGAGGTCAGCGACATCGTCCACAACGCCCGGGTCAGTCCCCGGGGCGGCGCCGAAGCGAATCTCGCCGGGATGCGCGTAGGTCATCTCGCCGCCGACGAAGACGGCGTCCATGCCCTGCGCGACCGAGAGCACGGTGCGCTCCCAGCCAAAGCGCTCGGCCACGCGCTCCTCGCTCGTGATGCCGTTGAGCAGCGAGGCAATCGTCGTGCGCGGGCCCACGAGCCTCTCCATGGTGTCGAGCGCCCGGTCGAGCCCCGTAGCCTTGGTGGCGAGGATGACCAGGTCGACGGGAGCGGCATCGCTCGCGGGCACGGTGCGCACGCGGAGGGGCTCCCCGTTCACCAGCGGGGTCTCCCCCGCGTGCCGCGCAAAGCGCTCGTCGTCCATCACGAACTCGACGGCGTCCGACCCGAGGTTCCTCTCGGCGATGGAGCCGTAGAGCATCCCCACCGCACCGCGACCGACGATTGCCACGCTCTCGATTGCCATGTGTGCCTCCCTGCCGTCGCGGGCGTTCTTCTCGCCGAGATTGTAGCGCGAGGGGGGACGCTCGGACGCTAGTGGGACTCCCCCACGAGCTTGAGGCCCACCACACAGCCGACGAGCCCCACGAGCAGTGCGACCTTTGCCCAGGAGAAGGGCTCCACCCCGGTGGCGATGCCGTAGCCCACCGTCACCGCCGCGCCGATCCCGACCCACACGGCGTACGCGGTCCCGATGGGGATGGTGCGCACGGCGTGGCTGAGCCCGAGCATGCTCGCCACGAGCGCGGCGATGAAGACGATCGTGGGCAGGGGCCTCGTGAAGCCCTCCGCGCGATCGAGCGCCAGCGCCCACACGGCCTCGAGCATCCCGGAACACACGAGCACGACCCAGTTCATGAAAGCCTCCCTCGGTAGATGCGCCGTCTTTGCGTTCCTGGTACGGCTGCCCTCGTCAGGGGCCCGGTGGGCCACGGGGCAGTGTAGCACTTGTGTAATCGCTCGGGAGTCGGACGCCGACCGCATCTTGGGGAGATTCCCCTCAGGAATACTGGATGTGGTATTCCCGACCCGAAAGGATCGTCGTGCTTCTCAGCCTTGTCATCATCGTCGTTGGGTTTGGCCTGCTCGTGGGCGGCGCCAACCTCCTCGTGGACGGCGCGTGCCGTCTGGCCGCGCGCTTCGGGATGCCGGAGCGCGTGGCCGGCCTCACCGTCGTCGCCTTCGGCACCTCCCTGCCCGAGCTCGTCGTGAGCATCACCTCGGCCGCCGCGGGCCACGCCGACATGGCCTTCGGCAACGTGGTGGGAAGCTGCCTCGCCAACCTGCTGCTCATCCTCGGCCTCTCCGCCGTCATCGCCCCCGTCGCGCTCTCGCGCGGCACCATCCGCTTCGAGATCCCCGTGAGCGTTGCGGCCTGCGCCCTGCTCGCGCTTCTCGCCAACACGGACGGGGAGGTCACGCAGCTCGAGGGCATCGTGCTGCTCGCTGCCTTTGCCGCGTTCCTCGTCCGCACCACCCAGATGGGCCTCAGGGAGGGCGCGGACGAGAAGGACGCGGATCCCCGGCAGGACGCCGGGGGGCAAGCCGCAGACGGGCGGCGCTCGAGCGTGGCCTGGGCTCTGTGGCTCGTCGTCGCGGGCGCCGTCATGCTCAAGGTGGGCGCCGACCTCGTGGTGGACAACGCCACGCTCCTCGCCGGCGCCGCCGGCATCTCCGAGCGCGTCATCGGGATCACCGTGGTGGCGCTCGGCACGTGCCTGCCCGAGCTCGTGACGAGCGTCGTGGCGGCGCTGCGCGGCAACTCCGACATCGCCGTGGGCAACGTCACCGGCTCGAACATCGCCAACCTGCTGCTCGTGATGGGCGGCCCCGCGCTCTTCTCCCCCATCCCCTATGACGCCGCCTACAACCTGGACCTCGTGCTCGTCGCGGCCTTCTCGCTCGCGCTCGTGGGCTTTGCCTACGTGGGGCGCCGCCATGAGATGAGCCGCGTGAACGGCGTGATCTTCGTGGTGCTCTACGCCGCCTACATCGCCACGTCGGTGATGCGCTAGGCAAGCATCGCGGGCAGCAGCGCAAGCAGGAGCAGACCCACGGCGGCGAGCGACAGCCAGAAGCGCCACATGGGCAGGAACGTGCGATAGAGGGGGTCGTCGGGCAGGGCGTCCTCGGGGTCGCGCCCCTCGAGGAAGGCCCAGAGCCGCGTGGCGTCTGCCAGGTCGTGCGCGCGCATGAACCGGGTGACGCGGGCGTCGCAGACGCAGTTCCAGGCGCAGGCGGCGAACCGGAGGAAGCTGGTCAGGAGCCTCACGCCCGTCGCGACGTCCCAGATCGAGCTCGCGAGCAGAACCACGTACCCGTGGACGAGGGTGGCGACGAAGAACGTCGCATACGAGAGGGCGGCCCGACCGAGAAGGACCACGAGCTCGTGGCGGGACTCGACCTCGGCACGCACGGCCTCCGCGCCGCGCTCGCCGAGAAGCTCGGAGGCGCTCGTGCCCAGCTCGGCGGCGATGAGGGTGAGGCTCTGCACGTCGACGAGCGTCTTGCCGGTCTCCCAGTTGTTGACCGTCTGGCGACTCACGTAGATGCGCTCGGCGAGCTCGGCCTGCGTGAGGCCGGCGGCCTCACGCCGCTCGCGGACGCGCTCGCCCACGACCCTGCGCGCGCTCTGAAGCCCCTCCGCCATGGCACACCCCTTTCCCTGCGCCTTCCCTGCGGGAATCGTACCCGCAACGGATGCCCGGGGCGAGTCAAAACCCTTTGACACGCGCCGGGCTAGGCGTCTTATGCCGTGAGGAAGATCGTGGCGCCGAGGGCGATGTAGACGAGACCGGAGACCACGGAGGTCACGCGCCCCGCGCGCGGGCTGCGTGTGAGCAGGCGCGAGAAGGGCGACGCAACGGCCACGATCACCACGGTCCAGAGCGTGGAGAGCGCCACGTAGGTGAGGCCGAGCGCCAGGAACGGCACAGGTCCGAAGGGGTTGGGCGTGACCACGAACTGCGGCAGCAGTGCCAGGAAGAACAGGATGATCTTGGGGTTGAGCACGTTGGTCAGCACGCCCTGGGCAAAGACGCGCAGGCTTGACCCGGCCGATGTCCCCTCGTCCTTCTCGCCCACCGAGAAGGACGAGCCGCCGGAGAGGATGCTCCGCACGCCCATCACCGCGAGGTACGCCGCACCCGCCACCTTGATCGCGCCGAAGGCGACCGGCGATGCCGCAAGGAGCAGCGACAGCCCCGCCGCAACGAGAATCGTGTGCACCACCAGGCCGGCGTTGATGCCGAGTGCGCTGGCCAGACCCTCGCGGCGGCCGCCGGAGACGGTGCGCGTGAGGATGTAGACGGTGTCAATGCCCGGCGTGAGGCACAGCGCCGCCGCGGACGCGACGAAGCCGCCATAGCCGACGATGCCCAGCACGGTGCCCTGCCCCGACGCCTAGAGGACCTTGGAGAGGAAGCTCTGGGTGCGCGGGTTCTTGGGCGAGCCAAAGACCTCGGCCGGAGTGCCCTGCTCCTGGATGACGCCCTCGTCGACGAAGCACACGCGGTCGGCAACCTCGCGCGCGAAGCCCATCTCGTGCGTCACGATCACCATGGTCATGCCCTGCTCGGCGAGCTCGCGCATGACGTCGAGGACCTCGCCGACCATCTCGGGGTCGAGGGCGGAGGTGGGCTCGTCGAAGAGCATGATGTCGGGGTTCATGGCCAGGGCGCGGGCGATGGCCACGCGCTGCTGCTGGCCGCCGGAGAGCGAGCGCGGCATGGCGTCCGCCTTCTCGGAGAGGCCCACGCGCGCGAGCAGGCGCTCAGCGGTGGCGGAGGCCTCCTCCTTGCTCATGAGCTTGAGCTCCACCGGCGCGTACATGATGTTCTCGCGCACGCTGTAGTGCGGGAAGAGGTTGAACTGCTGGAAGACCATGCCCACGTGCTGGCGAATCTTGTCGACGTTGGCCTTGGGGCCGGTGATGGAGTTGCCGTCGATCACGATCTCGCCCGAGGTGGCCTCCTCGAGGCGGTTGATGCAGCGCAGGAACGTGGACTTGCCGGAGCCGGACGGTCCGATCACGCAGACGACCTCGCCGGCGTGGATGTCGATGTCGATGCCGCGCAGGACGTGGTTCTCACCGAAGTCCTTGGTGAGGCCCTCGACGTGGATCTTGACCTCGCTGGTCTGCTTCTTGCTTGCCATTACTTGCGCATCCTTTTCTCGAGCTGGGACGAGACGATCATGAGCACGCTGGTGATCACGAGGAAGATGACTGCCACCCAGGTGTAGGTGGCGAACGAGTCCATCGTGCGACCGACGTAGACCTTTGCCTGGTTCATGATCTCAGGCAGGCCGAGCGCGTACATGATCGTGGAGTCCTTGAGCGTGATGATGCACTGGTTCACGAGGCTCGGCAGGCAGATGCGGACGGCCTGGGGAAGGACGATCTTGAGCATGGTCTTGCCGTGGCTCACGCCCAAGGAGCGAGACGCCTCGGTCTGGCCCTTGGGCACGGACTGGATGGCGCCGCGGAAGATCTCTGCGGAGTAGGCGCCGGCGTTGAGAATCAGCGTGAGGATGCTCGCCGTGATGATGTCCAGGCGAAAGTCCGGAGCGATGGTGGCCTGCATGAGCTGCGGCACGGCGAAGTAGAGGTAGAAGCCCTGGACGAGCATCGGCGTGCCGCGGATGATCCAGATGTAGAACTTGGCGATGCCGCGCAGCACGCGGAACTTGGAGAGGTTCATGAGGCAGGTGACGATGCCGAGCGGCATGGCCACGACGAGCGAGACCACGGTCACGTAGACCGTCATCTGCAGGCCCTGCCACAGCAGCGGCCACGCCGCCACGAGAGTGTCAATCAGAGATGCGTCCATGGGGTCCCTTACTACCATCAGGGGGCTGCGCGGCGTCCGTGCCGCGCAGCCCCAGTCTTCCTAGCTCTTGCAACAGAGCTCTACGCCTCGAGGTACTTGGCGACGATCTCGTCGTACTCGCCGCTCTCCCGGATGTTGGCGAGGCCCGCGTTGAAAATCTCGATGAGCTCGGGGTTCTCGCCCTTCATGACGGCGAAGCCGGACGGGGTTGCAAACTCCTCCTCGTCGGTGCCGATAATCGTGAGGCCGTTGCCCTGCGCCACGCCGTAAGCCATGACGGGGTAGTCCTCGAAGCACGCGGCGGTGTTCCCGGTAAGGACGTCCTGGTACATCATGTCGGACGTGTCGAAGTAGGTGATGGAGAAGCCGTACTCCTCTGCGATGGACTCGGCCCAGCTGGCGCTCTGGGTGCCGGTCTTGCAGGCCACCGTCATGCCGTTCAGGTTCTCGAGGCTCGAGACGTCGCCGCCCTCGGCGGCAGCCGCGCAGACGTAGGAGTCGTAGTAGGGGTCGGAGAAGTCGTACTTCTCCTGGCGCTCCTCGGTGATGGACATGCCGGCGATCACGGCGTCGGCCTGGTTGGACTCGAGGGCGGCCACCGCGGCGTCAAAGCCGAGGGAGTTGAGATCGTACTGGAAGCCCTGGTCGGCGGCGATGGCGGCGAGGATGTCGACGTCGATTCCCACGAACTCGTTGGCGTCGTTGGTGAACTCGAACGGCGCGAAGGTGGTGTCGGTGGCGACGATGTAGGTCTTGTCCGAGGAGTCGTCGGACGCGGCGCTGGCGTCATCGCCAGACGTGGCGGCGTCGTTGCCGCTGCAGGCGGCGAGGCCGAGGACGGAAGCGGCACCGCCGGCGATGCCAAGGAACGTACGACGAGAGACAGAAGCGGACATGGCAACTCCTCCTTAGGTGGTAACGCGCACAAAAAACGTCAGGGAGCCCCGCGCTCCGGGCGAGGCTGCCCCTGTACTGTAGCCGAGCGTTATTTCGATTCCTTTAACACTTTGCGGCAAGCCGCAGCCCAGTGGGCAGATTTACATAATTTCTCTGGCCGAGAAGGGCCCCGCACCGAGGGGAGGATCTCTTCTCAGGCTCGTAAATCCGCAGGTAAATGCCTCGTCGCACACCCGGTGGGATGAAATGGTCTTTTTTCCCAGACCATCCCGAGCGTGCGGCGGGCGAGCCGGGAGATGCTATATTCTGAGGACCTTTTCACGTCGCCCCGGAAGGACGGGCCCGCATGCACCCTCGCCCAAGCAGCCCGAGACTCGCCCGCGTCGGCCTCTCGGCCGCCCTCGCCCTGCTCGCACTCGCCCTCTTCGCTCCGCAGCCCGCCCGCGCCGTCGATGATTCCGGCGCGGACACGGGCGCGTTTGCCGTCTCGGGCGGAACGCAGGGAACGGACTACACGTATGCCGACGGCGTTCTCACCATCACGGGCGGCGCGGTCACGGTCGCGAACACGGACCCGAGCACGCCTGTGCAGGATCGGATCGTGATTCAAGGCGAAGCCACGGTTACCTTTGCAGGGCTGAACATCACCGCCTCGGGAGCTGACGCCCCGGTAACGGTGGACGATTCGAGCGGAACGGCCGTCACGATCCTGCTGCGAGGGGAGAACACCCTTCGCTCGACGGGCAGCGCCCCCGCTCTCAGGAAGAGCGACGGTCATACTGGCGGTAGTGGGAGGGGCACGCTCAAGATCACGAGCTCCGCGGGAGACGGCAGCACGTCGGGATCGCTCGTTGCGGAGGCGAGTGGATCGAGTGCCGCCGGCATCGGCGCCTTAGGATACCACGGTGACGTTGCGAACCTGGAGATTGCCGGTGGCACCGTCACCGCGCGCGGCGGCTCCGGGGCCGCCGACATCGGGGCAAGCAGCGGGGGTTCCGTGTGGAATCTTGTGATGAGCGGCGGTTCTGTCACTGCGACAGGCAACAAAGGCATCGGGACGGGTGACTCCAGAGAATCCGGTTCGCGCGACTCCCGAATCACCGGCGGCATCGTGTGCACCAAAAAATACGACGGCGCCTCACCCACGGGTGGCATCGTGAGCACCGATGGAGGCGCCACATGGCGCGCGGTTGCCTCGCTCGAACTTCCTACGGATTTTGAGATTCCCTCGGGCTCTACACTTCTCATACCGTCCGGCGTCGAGCTCTCGGTGGGTAACGGCGTATCGCTCGTCAACAACGGCACCATCGAGTGCAGCGGCTCGATTTCCGGCATGATCAAAAACAACGGCGACCTTTGGTGCGGAAGCGGCGTCGAAGACGACCAGGTAACCGGCGCGGGCTCGGTCAACCGATACGCGGTCGAGGTGACAGGCGGGAGCGGGTCAGGGGTCTATCGGGTAGGTGACACCGTCTCCATCCAGGCGAGCGACCCCGGCGAGGACAGGGTGTTTGCCGGCTGGGTCGTCCGCGGCGGGACGGCCGTGCTCGCGGACCCCTCGGCGGAGAGGACCACCCTCACCATGCCCGACGGCTTCGCGCGCGTCGAGGCCACCTATCACTACGTGTGGGGGACCGTCATCACGGAGAGCGGGGAGACCGTCAGGCTCGCGACCAACGAGCCGGGTGGGGAGAACGTGCGCGTTTCCGCAGATGACTGGAGCGCCTATCCCAACAGCACCCTCACGCTCAACCCAAACTACTACGACGGTACGTGGCATTTCGACCTGCGCACTCCAAGCAGCGGGTCGAACACGCTCGACCTTTCCGGCATGACCGTTTTTTCGCCTGAGCTGAGCGTGCACGCCGACACCACGATCCTGGACGGCACGCTACAAATCAATATGTACTCGTATCTCGGCGCAGGTTCCTCCCTTACGACGCGCAACGTTCGCTTCGAGCCGCATTGGCAGGACCATCATTCCACGCTTTTTGTGCCGCCAAATTCGACCTTCACCAACGCAGGCAACACCACGTTTGTCGGCGACATCTCGCTCGAGAACGAAGGCACGGTCCACACCACACATGACGACTCGTTCGACTACGGCGGCAGGGTGATCAAGGACCAGCACACGTTCGACCGTCAGGTGGCGGAGAACGCGTTTCTCGCCGCTGGCGCAACGTGCACCGACCCGGCGCAGTACTGGTACTCCTGCTCGTGCGGCGCACGGGGCACGGAGACCTTCGCCTCGGGCGGCCCCCTGGGACATGCCTGGGCGTCCACGAGCGTGGTGCCTCCCACGGAGACCGAGCAGGGTTACACGATCTATACCTGTGACCGCTGCGGGCTCACCGAGCAGCGCGACTTTGTTCCCGCCACGGGACAGGACGACGATCCCGGACAGGGTGACGGAGAAGCGCAGCCCGGCGACGACTCCGATAACGTCGCCGGAGGGGTAGACCAGCAGAATCAGGACGCCCTGCCGGCCACGGGCGAGCCGGCGCAGGTCTTGCCCGCGCTTGCGGTCGCAGGCTGCGCCATCGTCGCCCTTGGCTTGGCGCTTACGCGAGACGAGCTCTGACCGGCACCCAGACCTCGCTGTACGCGGTCCCGTCGCCGCGCACGCGGCTGAACGAGAACATGCGGAAGCCGTCAAGCTCGTAGGGCGCCGCCGCGAGCCACGTGCCGTAGATGTCTGCCGTCGTCTGCTGCATGACCTCGGGGAAGGTCCCGTCGCTCGGGAAGACCGCCCAGGTGCCGGCCGACGCCTCGAGCGTCGCGAGCCCTGCGCCCACCTCTTCCGCCGGGTATGTGGTGAGCACGCCGATGAGGTGCGTGAGCTCGCCCTCCTCGCGCTGGAAGTTGGTGTCCGAGTCCCACGAGACGTTCACCACCTCGCGCGGGTCGAGGTCCATGAGGCGGTGCATCTCGGCGCGCTGTGCCTCCGTGACGCTCTCGGCGAGCCGCGCGACTGCCGGGTTCTCGCCCTCGAACTGCAGGGGAACCCGTGCCGCCACGCCAGCGAACCTGAACGCCGGCATGTCCACGATTCGGTACTCCACAGGAACCTCCCTCGCCTCGCACATCGTCCCACCCATGGTAGCGCGGCGCTCCGGATCGCCGGCCCTTCTCTCCCAGGCACTTCTCGCCGTCGAGATCTCGTACCGGACGCGCTACCGCGCTGAGTCCGAGGCCGAGTAGCGCAGGCGACGGGCTCACGCGCCGGTGTAGGCGTCCTCCGCAGAGTTGGAGAAGTCCTGCTCGGCGAGCCATGCGGCCTCTGCCTCGGTCTCGGGGAGGTCGATGCGCTCGATCCTGAAGACCACCGGGCGCGTGCCGTCGTTGCAGCAGGCGATCATCACGCGCTCGTCGTTGGTCCAGCCGTGCATGATGGAGCCGCCCTGCAGCGCCGTGTAGATGTAGCGGCTGATGCAGTCCCACGCCTCAGCGCACGGGAAGGCCGGGTCGAGGTCGCGCCCGAAGTGCCAGAAGTCGTCGCGTCCGTCCTCGCGCGAGAACAGGAACTCCTGCCCCACCTCGAAGCACGGGCATGGCCCGCTCGCCGGGTCCGCCAGGTAGCGCTCCTGCAGGTCGGGGAAGCACTTCTTGTCCAGGACCGTCACCTTGCACTGATGCCTCATGAGCTCTCCAATCCGTTGCCTTGTGCGAAGTTATACCCGCCGCGCCGATGGGCGCACCGCTGCGCTTGCGCGCAACGGAACGTTGCTTGGACCGGGGCCTCCGTGCGGCGATACTGGTGCCAGCGACCAAGCCGAAGGGAGACCCACATGGCCATCAAGGACGTGCTTCCCCGCCTGCGCCGCGAGCGCGGGCTCACGCAGGAGGAGCTGGCTCGCAGGCTCTACATCACCCGCCAGGCCGTGAGCCGCTGGGAGCGCGGAGAGACCTCGCCGGGAATCGACATGACCAAGCTCATCGCGCGCGAGCTCGACGTCCCCGTGGCCGAGCTGCTGGAGATGCCCGAGCACTACTGCCAGAGCTGCGGCATGATGTTCACCGGCCCCGATCAGCTGGGACACGACGCCGACGGCGCCGAGAACCCCGACTTCTGCCGCTGGTGCTACGACGGCGGCTCCTACACCTACGAGACCACGATGGACGAGATGATCGAGGACTGCGCGCCGCGCATGGCCGAGGCGATGGGCTGGACCGTGGACGAGAGCGCGTCGCTTCTGGGCGCGGTGCTGCCCACCCTCGAGCGCTGGCGCGACGCGTAGGGCGGGCGGGAGATGGACTGCCTCGCCGCGCGCAAGACCCTCTACCTCGTCGGCGGCCCGATGGGCGTCGGCAAGTCGACCGTCTGCCGCGAGCTCGGCCGCATGCTGCCACGCTCGGTCCTTCTCGACGGCGACTGGTGCTGGCAGGCGGACCCCTTCCAGGTCACGCCCGAGACAAAGGCGCTGGTGCTCGACAACGTCTGCCACCTGCTCGGCAACTTCCTGCGTTGCAGCGCCTACGAGAACGTGGTCTTTGGCTGGGTGATGCACGAGCGGGCGATCGTCGAGGGGATTCTCGCACGGCTGCCGATCGCCGAGTGCGGCGCTGAGGTGCGCTGGGTCTCGCTCGTGGCGAGCGAGGA
>OGXS01001910.1_pt1 | contig 12035 bp, 9 predicted proteins | sample 1576371 | NCBI WGS metagenome assembly OGXS01 (sample SAMEA3541475, study PRJEB24748) | human gut metagenome | biome: human gut; feature: human-associated habitat; material: faeces | place: China | collected 2012
CTATGCATCAATTATTAATGGCGTACTTTCTGAAAAGCACTCTTTGGATGGTCAAGTTGCAATTTCTAATAAATTATATTCAAATCAGTCAGTTTTTGTGTATGACAAAAAAGGAACCTTTATCTTTACTTCTGAGGAGAATACAGATTCGCCTCCCGGTATGTCCGAGGTAAACAAACTGAAGTCAGTTTCCTATAAAGGGAAGCGTGGTTTCTTGCTGCAAGTTCCAATCTACGGTAAGGATAAAAAGACCATCGTTGGTTATGCCCAAATTTTCCATGATTTGGAATTCTACTATGCTCTTAAAGAGCGTTTGGTTTTCTTGTTGATTTTCCTAGAAGTGGGGATGACTGTCCTAGTTATCGCAGCAACTGTAGTTGTCTTGACATCTATTCTTCGTCCGATGAGACAGTTGCACGAAACGATGGGAGTTATTATCGATTCGCCAAGTGATTTGGAACTTCGTTCTAAGATTGAAAGTCACGATGAAATTGGTGATTTGGCGGTTAACTTTAACCGCATGATGGATAAAATTCAAGAAAATAATCAGATGCAGATGCGTTTCTTGAGTGACGTCAGTCATGAATTGCGTACGCCGATTGCGGTTATCAAGGGGCATATGGACCTCTTGCAACGTTGGGGTAAAAATGACCCTGAGATTCTTGAAGAAAGTCTTGAGGCTGCAAGTCACGAGGCCAACCGTATGACGATTATGATTAATGATATGTTGGATTCTATCCGTGTCAAAGGATCATTTGAAAATCATAGAAACGATACTTGTGATTTGAATTCTTCAATCCGTACGGTTATTGGGAACTTCCGTGTCTTGCATGAAGATTATCAATTTTATCTCAATGATTTCGAAAGTTCAGAGCGTCTAGCACAGATTTATAGTCAGCACTTTGAACAGGCGATCACCATTTTGATTGATAATGCGGTCAAGTATTCGCCTGTCAATAAGGAAATACAGGTTACTATTAAAGCATTGGAAGATGAAATGTTGGTACAAGTGCAAGATAACGGTGAGGGAATTTCAAAAGAAGATATCAATCATATTTTTGAACGTTTCTATCGTTCAGATAAGGCACGTAACCGTACAACAACTCAATCTGGTGTTGGTATTGGTTTGTCAATCCTTTATCAAATTGTGGAAGCTTATCGCTGCCGAATTGATGTTAGTTCTGAACTTGGTGTTGGAACACGTTTCGACCTTTACATTCCATTTGCAGATCGAGAAACGACGACACCTCAACTTGAGCTTTAAATCAATTTATAAGAGACTTAGAGTGATTCTTGGTCATGAGCACGCCTCGTTTAGGGCGTGCTTTTTATGTGTTTTTATGGTAAAATAGAGTACCGAATTTCAAAGATTGGTGGTGAAGTGCATGCGTTGTCCAAAATGTCAACATAATAAATCTAGTGTTATCGATAGCCGTCAGGCAGAGGATGGGAATACTATTCGTCGTCGTCGTGAGTGTGATTCTTGTCATGCTCGTTTTACAACATTTGAGCGTGTGGAAGAGGTTCCACTTTTGGTTGTCAAAAAAGACGGTACTCGTGAACAATTCTCTCGCGACAAGATTTTCAATGGTATCTTGATGAGTGCTCAGAAGCGTCCGGTTTCTAGTGAGGATATCGAAAATGCCATCACCCGTATTGAGCAAAACATTCGCCGTAACCATGATGGAGAGGTTGAGAGTGATGTCATTGGGAATTTAGTGATGAAAGAACTCGCTGACCTTGATGAAATTACTTATGTACGTTTTGCCAGTGTCTACCGTTCTTTCAAAGATGTTGATGAGATTGAAGAGTTGCTTCAAGAAATCACCAAAACTGTACGTGCGAAAAAAGAGTCTAAAAAATGAGACCTATTGAAGAATTTGTTTATGTTGGCAATCAGGTTATCGTTCCCGATCAGGCAAGTCTGATGCGTTGCTACTATCCCATTATTGGGGGTGAGGGATACGCTCTCTACCAGTATTTCGTGGCTTTTTATGACAATGGGAATCACCGCCATAAGTTTGCGGCTATTCTGAACCACCTTAACTTTGGAATGCAGCCCCTTCAGGAAGCACTGGCGGTTCTGACAGCAGTAGATCTTTTGGCCCTTTACCAGTCCCCTCAAGGGTTTTATGTTATAGAGCTTAAGTCTCCCTTATCAATTGAGCAGTTTTTAAAACATGCCGTTTATAGTTCACTTCTCGAGCAAAAGATTAGTGAACCAGCAGTAGATGCTTTGAAACCGGCAGGTCTACAAGGCTTGCAAGATTTATCTAAACGTTTTTCGGATGTCTTTACCGATGAGCGTTTGGCTCAAAAGTCTGTGTCTGAAATCAAGCCCAAAAATTCATTTGATTTAAGCAGTTTCAGGAATCGTATGCAGGCTGATGGTCTTGTATTTACAGATGAAAAGACAGATGTGCCAGAAATCTATAAATTGTCTGAAACTCATGGCATGAACTGGTATGATACCTATCTCTTAGCGAAAAAGACAGCCGTGAACCACCAGATTATTGTCAAGCGTATGCAGGTGCAATTAGAGCAGGCTCAAGCTCAAACATTGGGTGGTGATTCTGCTTTGACGGAGACGGAGAAAAAGATTCTTAAAGCGGTTAGATCCGAAAAGCCTATAGATTACTTGCAAAGTGCTAAAGGCCCAAGCGGGACGGTGACTAATTCTGAGAAGCAGATTCTCACGGATTTGGCACAAAGAGGCTTTATGGATGAGGTCATTAACCTCATGGTTGCCTACAGTTTGGGACGGACACGTTCGACGAATGTGAATCGAGAGTATATCTCTAAACTTGCCAACGATTTTGCCTTTAAGAATATCGTCACTGCTGAACAGGGGCTTTTAGCTTTGCGTAGTGGTTACGATAAGAAATCACAGCAAGCAAAAGCTGATTCTAAGAAGAAAACAAATGTGCCGAGCTGGAGTAATCCAGATTATGATAATCAAACTAGTCAGGCTGATCAGGCCAAGTTGGATGAAATTAGACGTCGAGCTTTGGCAAAACTAGAAAAAGGAAAGGAGTAGCCTATGGAAAGAGTTGGACAAACCCTAAACCGAGCAGGGCATCATGGGTCTGGCAATGCAACAGATTTAACGAAGCAAATTTTGGCAGATCCAAGAGTGGCTAGCTTTATTCAAGAGCATAGCCTAAGCCAGGATGAAATCAAGCGTAGTCTTCCTAAGTTTAATCAATTCCTGGTGGAATGCCGTAAGGTCAAAGAAGGTGATGCCTCGTATATTGCCAAAGGGTATGAGCCGATTCTGACCATGAATGAAGGCTACGCTGATGTCACCTATAAGGAGACGCGTCAGCTCAAAGAGCAACAAGAACAGCAGGCTATTGCTAAACGGATTAATTTGGTGAGTCTGCCTCAGTCTTATCGTAAGATTACCTTTGCGGACATTGCATTAGATGATGTAGCTCGTGTTGATACTTTTGAGAGTCTTGTGGATTTTGTGGCGAATTACCCTAGTCCAGACCAGAAAGGCCTTTATATCTACGGAGACATGGGGGTTGGAAAATCCTTCATGTTGGCTGCTATGGCTCATGAACTTTCCGAAACCAAGAAGGTTGCGACGACCATTATTCATTACCCATCATTTACTATTGATGTTAAAAATGGAATCAAGGATGGTTCTGTCAAGGAACAAATTGATGCTGTCAAACAGGCGGAAGTCTTGGTTCTAGATGATATCGGTGCAGAACAATTCTCTTCTTGGATTAGGGATGATGTTTTGCAAGTTATCCTCCAGCATCGCATGATTGAGGAGCTTCCTACCTTCTTTACGTCTAACTATAGTTTTGCGGATTTAGAAGCGAAGCTATCCAATGGACGTCAAGGAGATGAGACTTGGCAGGCCAAACGTGTGATGGAGCGTATCCGTTTTCTAGCCAAAGAGGTTCACTTGAAGGGTGTTAATCGCCGTTAGGGTGATCCTAATAATGATAAAGAATAAGAGAGTTTGCTTTCCTTGGTGGAAGTGAGACTGCTAAATGAAGAAAGGAATCCCTATTTAATCAGGGACTTAAACATATGACATTACCTACAGTTGCTATCGTGGGTCGCCCAAACGTTGGGAAATCGACCCTATTTAACCGAATTGCGGGTGAACGTATCTCTATCGTCGAAGACGTTGAAGGGGTAACACGTGACCGTATTTATACCTCTGCTGAATGGCTTAACCGTCAGTTTAGCTTAATTGATACAGGTGGTATCGATGATGTCGATGCACCATTTATGGAACAAATTAAGCACCAAGCTGACATTGCCATGACTGAAGCTGACGTTATTGTCTTTGTCGTTTCAGGTAAGGAAGGCGTGACAGATGCGGACGAGTACGTTGCTCGTATTCTCTATAAGACCAACAAGCCAGTTATCTTGGCGGTAAATAAAGTGGATAATCCTGAGATGCGTGCAGATATCTATGATTTTTATTCTCTTGGACTTGGTGATCCTTATCCAGTTTCGTCTGTTCACGGTATCGGTACAGGGGATGTTCTTGATGCTATCGTTGAAAACCTTCCAACAGAAGTTGAAGAAGAAAATCCAGATATCATTCGTTTTAGTTTGATTGGACGTCCAAACGTCGGAAAATCAAGCTTGATTAACGCCATTTTGGGCGAGGACCGAGTGATTGCTAGTCCGATTGCTGGTACGACTCGAGATGCCATTGATACAAACTTTGTGGACAGTGAAGGTCAAGAGTATACCATGATTGACACCGCTGGTATGCGTAAATCTGGTAAGGTTTATGAAAATACGGAGAAATACTCTGTCATGCGTTCAATGCGTGCCATTGACCGTTCTGATATCGTCCTTATGGTTATCAATGCCGAAGAAGGTATCCGTGAGTATGATAAGCGTATTGCTGGTTTTGCCCATGAAGCTGGTAAAGGGATTATCATCGTAGTTAACAAATGGGATACGATTAAGAAAGACAATCATACCGTTGCTAACTGGGAAGCAGATATCCGTGATCAGTTCCAATTCTTGAGCTATGCACCAATTATCTTTGTATCGTCTGAAACTAAACAACGTCTTAACAAGTTGCCAGAGATGATTAAACGCATTAGTGAGAGTCAAAATCGTCGTATTTCATCAGCTGTTTTGAATGATGTTATCATGGATGCCATTGCCATCAACCCAACACCGACTGACAAAGGAAAACGCCTTAAGATTTTCTACGGCACACAAGTTTCGGTTAAACCACCAACATTTGTTATCTTTGTCAATGAAGAAGAGCTTATGCACTTCTCATACATGCGTTTCTTGGAAAATCAAATTCGTCAAGCCTTTGGTTTTGAGGGAACACCAATTCATTTGATTGCTCGTAAACGTAAATAAAAAAGAGACCAACCAGAATAGAATTTTTATGGGTTGGTCTTTTATCATTGTAAGGAGAAAACGATGTTAGAAAATGTTCAAGCTTATTTGTCAAAACAGGGAGTTAAGTATATCAAACCTGAAAAAGCCGGTCCACATCAGGAAGAGATGGAAGACCTCAAGGCACTTGGTCAAGCAGCTCGTAAGGAGATGCAGACTTTAGCAAAACTTCTAGAGGAGCGTTTGGCACCCTTTAAGATGGATCGTGTCAGTAATTGGGCCAATCAGGCACAAATATGTCGTCCACACTTTTGGTGCTATTACAGGGCCCCTGAGGATAGTTTAGACGATGTTGCCATGGCGATTCGGCTCTATGGTCAGCCTAAAGATTGGGGAGTCTCAGTTGAAGTTAGCTTTATCGAACGGAAAAAATCAGATACTACTCTAGCTAAACAACATAAGGGCCTAGACTTACCGATTGCACCCTCTCTATACTATTTTGCCCAGGAAAATGGTGTCAGTCATCGTGTGGAAGGAACTGAAGACAATCGTCAGATGCTTAAAGAAGCAGTTAGAGATAATCGTGTTCGTAAGGTATTGGTTAAATATGATGTTCCTGTGACTACTAGTGAAACAATAGAAGAGTTAGTAGAAAAACTTGCTGATGGATTTGATAAGTTGAAACCCTATTACGAGAAAGCTAATAAAAACTAAAAAATCTCCAGGTTCTTTCTGGAGATTTTCCTTGTTATTTTGGTGCAATCACTTCAGCACCGCCCATGTAAGGACGAAGAACTTCAGGGATAGTTACTGAACCATCTTCGTTTTGATAGTTTTCAAGGATAGCGGCTACTGTACGTCCAACAGCAAGTCCTGAGCCGTTAAGAGTGTGAAGAAGTTTTACTTTACCATCGGCTTCGTCACGGTAACGGATTTGTGCACGACGGGCTTGGAAATCTTCTGTGTTTGAACATGAAGAAATTTCGCGGTAAGTGTTTTGTGCTGGAATCCAAACTTCCAAGTCGTAAGTTTTCGCAGCTGAGAATCCCATATCGCCAGTACACAAAGTGATGACACGGTATGGCAAGTTAAGTTTTTGAAGGATGTTTTCAGCGTTAACTACCATTTTTTCCAACTCATCATATGAGTCCTCAGGTTTTGAGAATTTGACCATTTCAACCTTGTGGAATTGGTGAAGACGAATCAAACCACGTGTATCACGACCAGCTGAACCAGCTTCTGAACGGAATGAAGGACTCATAGCAGTGAAGTAGATTGGCAATTCCTTACCATCAAGGATTTCACCACGGTAGTAGTTTGTCAAAGGAACTTCGGCTGTTGGGATAAGGACATAGTCAGTACCGTCAAGCTCGAAAGTATCTTCCTTGAATTTTGGATATTGACCAGTCCCAAACATAGAATCGTGGTTAACCATGTAAGGCGTGATGACTTCAGTATAGCCTTCTTTTCCATGTTCATCCAACATGAAGTTGTAGATCGCACGTTCCAATTTTGCCCCAAGTCCTTTGTAGAAAAGGAAGCGAGAACCAGTGACTTTGGCACCACGTTCCCAATCTAGGATACCAAGGTCTTCCCCAAGATCCCAGTGAGCTTTAACTTCAAAATCAAAGTCACGAGGTGTTCCCCAACGACGAACTTCTACGTTTTCATCTTCATCAGCACCTACAGGAACAGAGTCATTTGGTGTGTTTGGAAGTGTCACAACGATGGCATTAAGCTTTTCATCGATAGCAGCAAGTTCTGCATCAATTTCCTTAATTTCTGCAGAGACTTTTTGCATTGCTGCGATTTGTTCGGAAGCATCTTCTTTGTTACGCTTAGCTTGAGCGATACCATCTGAAGCAATGTTACGTTGAGCTTTGAGTTCTTCAGATTTGATAAGAAGTTCACGACGTTTAACATCAAGCTCCTTAAGTTCATTTAAAGTTTCAGCAGCGACACCACGTGTAGCCAATTTTTCGGCAAGGGCATCGAAGTCGTTACGAATACGTTTTACATCTAACATAAGTTCCTCCAAAAAGTAAAACACTCCAGTGAAAGTGTTGGAGTGACATAGGCCACGGTTCCATCCAACTTCACAGGAGTGCACTTGTTTATGTTTTTAATTATTAGAAACGGTAGAATTTCGTAGGTTAACCCTACCTGCTCGCAGCAACCGCAGGCTTTCTGTAAGGGTCTAGCTAGTACTTATCCGTCTGTTATATTATACAAAAATTATGATTTTTTGGCAAATAAACCTTTGAGTCGAGCGCCAATAGTTTGAATGAGAGTTGGTAGTTTGACGACTTTTTCATTGCCAAGGTGTTCCCTAGCAATCTTTAGAATTTTCCCAGAATCTTTAGAAGCAAAGAGGAATTTGCTCTTATCTGTCAACACTTCAAAGTGGCGGCTAATTCTCTTTCCTGAGACATTTGCACCGATTTGTGTGATGCTAGTCCATGGAATTTGAATGTATTGCTCGACATTGACATCTGGGTAGAATTCAAGAGCCACATCTCCGATTAGAAATTTACCGACTTTCCCTCCGATAGCCATGTAGGAAACGCCTGTTGTATGCAATTCAACTGTTTTGTTTAGTGATTGTGCCATATCTATCTCGCTTTTTGATTGTAGTACCTTTATTATAGCATAAGAAAAGAGTTCAGCTTTGCTAAACTCTTACTCTTTTTACATGATTCCGAAGAAGCTTGCAACAATACCAACTACAAAGAGTCCGATGATGATTGTGATTGGTGAAACTTTCTTCTTAAGCAACCACATACATGCAAAAGTAAGGAGAAGTCCCATCAAACCTGGAATCAATGAATCCAATTGTTTTTGGAGGGTATCAACTTGAATCTTATCGAAGCTAAGTTTGTCATTAACTTGGCCGAGGATAGTCTTAAGTTGGTCACCGCTAACATTGCCTTTAGGCCATTCGATATAGGCACCTTTAGACAAAACTTTACCTGGAAGGTTTACAGTGAAGACGATAGATACCCAACGTTCAACAAGGACAGCCAAGATGAACATACCAAGGATTGATGCCCCTTTAGTAATATCTTTCAAGATACCACCAGACATGTCTTTAGTGATTTCTGAACCTGCTTTGTAACCAAGTTCTTGAGTGTACCACAAGAAGGCCATACGGATAAGGTTCCAACCGATGAAGAAGATAAGTGGACCAGCGATGTTACCAGCTTGTGCCAATGATGCACCAAGGGCACCAAGGATAGGACGAACTGTGAACCAGAAAACAGGGTCACCGATACCGGCAAGAGGTCCCATCATACCGACCTTAACCCCTGAGATAGCAGCATCATCGATCTCAGCACCGTTGGCACGTTCTTCTTCCAAGGCAAGTGTAACCCCAAAGATTGGGTTAGCCATGAAAGGTTGTGTATTAAAGAATTCCAAGTGACGTTTAAGAGCAGCAGCACGGTCTTCTTTAGTTTGATAAAGTTTTTTGATTGCAGGAATAAGGGTGTAAGCCACACCACCATTTTGCATACGTTCATAGTTGAATGAAGCTAAAAGGAAGTATGAGCGCAAGAAAGCTTTGAAACGATCTGCTTTTGTTAATTTAATTTTTGAATCAGCCATTTTCTTTCCTCCTAATTAAAAGTCTTCCAGAATTTCACCGAGGGGATCACCTGATCCTCCGTCGTTTGAAGAACCCAATGAACCACTAGCTTCAAGTGCAAGGTACATAACGGCAAGGCAGAGACCGATGATACCCAAGCTAATCAAGGTCAATTCTTTGAGGGCAGCCAAAGCAAAACCAAGGAAGAAGAATGGCCAAACTTCGCGACTAGACATCATGTTGATAACCATGGCATAACCAACAGCTACAACCATACCACCACCGATTGTCATACCTGATGTTAACCATTCAGGCATAGCTTCAAGACCAGATTGTACGATGTGTGCAGGAATCAAGAGCAAGAGGAGGGCAGGGATAGCAACACGGAGACCTTGGAGGGCCATACCGATGAAGTGCCATCTTTCAACACCAGCGATATCAGCAGCTTCTGCACGGCTATCCATAATATGAGAGATGAAAACAGTTGCTGTACGGACAAACATTGTCAAGGCAAGGCCGGCAACAGCTAAAGGCACCGCAAGGGCGATGGCAGGACCAATTCCTTTAGCTCCTTGGCCACCCAAGATAAGGATGATTGTAGAAGCTACAGCGGCAAGTGAAGCATCTGGTGCCATGGCAGCACCAACGTTTGCCCATCCCGAAGTAATCAACTGTAAGCTACCACCCAACATTACGCCGAGTTCGAGATGACCAGTAACAAGACCGATAAGGGAACAAGCCACAACTGGCTGGTATGTTTCGATTTGGTCGTTAACTGAGCTACAACCGATGATGAAAGCAACAATTACGACTAAAATAATTTGTACTAAACTCATTTATGCATCCTCCAAAATTATTTCTTCTCTGCTAATTTAGTTTCAGCTGACTTAATCAAGGCATCAACGTTTGCTGGGCTATCACTTGGTACCCCACGAACGTCAAATTTGACACCCAATGATTGCAACTCTTTGATAGCATCCACATCTGTTTGGTCAAATGAAAGAGCTTTAGTAACGTTGACTTTTCCTTCTTTATAAGCTGAAGAACCAAGGTTGATTTCTTTAACATCAACACCTGCTTTAACAGCAGCAAGAGCATCTTCAACAGATTCAAAGAGAAGCATAGCACGTGTATCACCAAAACGTGGGTCATTGTTTGCTTTAACCATGTTTTTAATTGGGATAACGTGAACTTGAACACCAGATGGAGCGGCTTGTTTAATCATGCTTGTACGAAGTTTATCATGACAAACAGTGTCTGAAACAACGATGATACGGTCTGGGTGAGTTGAGTGAGTCCAACCAGTCGCAACCTGACCGTGGAGGAGACGTGTGTCAACACGAGCCAAAACGTATTTGATTTTTCCATCACCAAGAACGGTTCCTTCAGGAATGGTACCTTTAGGAATAGAAGGTTTAGCGTCGGCTGGTTTAGTGTCTTCTTCAGGAATAAGGCCTTCTGGAAGGACTTTAACGCCTTCTTTTGTTTCCTTATAAATGTTAGCGACAATCTCTTCAACCCCAGCGTCAGGAGCTACCATACGTTCCGTATATGCTTGGATAAGCATTGGCAAGTTGAGTCCTGTCACGATAACCATCTTGCGATCAGGATTTTCTTCCTTGATACGGCTTGCCTGGTTAAATGGTGATCCAGACCAAAGGTCTGCAAGGACAAGAATTTCGTCGTCAGCGTCAAATTGAGCAATGGCATCTTTGAAGTGAGCGTACAAGTCGTCAGGACCTTCATTTGGCATGAAAGTAACCACTTGAACTTTCTCTTGTTCACCAAAAATCATAGAACCTGATTGGTGAATACCTTCAGCGAATTTACCATGGCTAGCAATAATAATACCGATACCCATTAGTGTTCTTCCTCCTTTTATATATTGTTTCTTAGGAATAGAAAAATGATTATTGGTATTAGCATCGATCAGTATGAAATGACAACAATATTTTTTTAGTCCCTCGAAAATTAGAACACTCTAATTATAGGACGTTACCATGAATTTGTCAATGGTTTTCGTAACAAAAGTGTCATATAATTGAAAAAAAACATCAAATTATTGCAAATATACTTTTTTTTCAGACAATAAGTGTTAAATATAGTTTTAAGCTATATCTAACTAGAGGAAATAGGATTAAGAAAAAATGAGATAAAAGCTTGTAATAGCTGGTGTTGACTGCTATAATTTCTTCAATTAACTATTTAAGGTTAAATCTATAAGAAAAGAGGGCCTCCTTATGTCAGATTTACTAAGTATCTATAATGAATTGCAATCTAAGAAATGGGTTGACTTGACCCACAAAATTAATGCGGAAAGTCCACATTTCCCAGCCCTTCCTGCTTTGAAACAAGAAGATCTTTTCACATTAAAAGATGGTTTCCATGTTCAAAAATTTACAGTGGTTGGTCAATACGGAACGCATATTGATGCACCGATTCACTTTGTAGAAGGTGGTCGTTGGTTGGATGAGATTGCCCTCAAAGATCTTCTTTTACCACTCTATGTTATCGACAAGTCTAAAGAAGTTGCTGCGAATCCAAACTTTATCTTGAGCAAACAAGATATCTTAGACTTTGAAGCAGAGCATGGAAAAATTACTGAAGGGGCCTTTGTCGCTTTTCGTAGTGATTGGTCGAAGCGTTGGCCAGATCAAGATGCTATGCGCAACCTTGATGAAAATGGGGTTCAGCAAAGTCCAGGTTGGAGCCGCGAAGCTCTAGAATTCTTGATTCATGAACGCCATGTTAAGGCTGTCGGTCATGAGACTTTTGATACAGATGCTGGTATTCCAGCAGCAGAACATGGCTTGGTTAACGAATACTACCTCTTGGAACAAAATATCTACCAAGTTGAAGTCTTGAACCAATTGGACCAAGTTCCAGCTGTAGGTGCCTTGATTTCGATTGCTTTCCCTCACTGGGACAAGGCAACTGGTTCACCTGTCCGTGCCATTGCCATCTTACCATAAACAAAGAAAAAGCTTGAAGTTTCAGTACTTCAAGCTTATTTTTTATCTCATTGTCACAAATTCTTCGGATCCGGTTGGGTGAATGGCGACGGTTGCGTCGAAATCGGCTTTTGTCGCTCCCATCTTGATAGCAACTGCAAATC
>OGXS01001913.1_pt1 | contig 12028 bp, 7 predicted proteins | sample 1576371 | NCBI WGS metagenome assembly OGXS01 (sample SAMEA3541475, study PRJEB24748) | human gut metagenome | biome: human gut; feature: human-associated habitat; material: faeces | place: China | collected 2012
AATAGTTCTTCAAGTCCGCGACAGCCCGCTCGCGGCGCTCCTCCAAACTCAGTGGCCCCCTAGAAGCCCTGCTCATAATGAGGGGCGCTCGTTGGCCGGCCGGCTCCGTCGGCTGAGGATCGCGCTTTGCCGCCCCCTTATCGATGAGCCCGCGGGCCACGAGCTCTTTACCGAGCGTCCTCCCAAAGAAGTCGCGAGCCTTGACGTTGAGGACGGCATAGTAGCCGCCAAGGTCGGGGTTATCCTCAAAGAGAAGCTTGGCCGTGCGCGGCTTAGGCCTAGAGCCATCCTCGTAGCGCCTCTGGAACTCTGCCAGCACCACCTCGGGATCGAAGGCACTCGACCCGACCGAAGCGTGCTCGCGGGGGTCTTCCATGTTCAGCGGCTGATCACTCACGGCTATCATCCCCTCTTGACCGAAGAGCGGCTATTGCGCTCGCTGCAGCGCCGAGCCAGCAGGGCGAGGGCGTCCTCCTCGATTCGCTCGTATGCCCCGTCGGCAAGCTCGATTCGTACAATGAAAATCGAGTGTCTCGCGTGCCCGGACCTGAGGGCGATGGGCATTACCTTGCCGCCCCGTGCCGTGAGATGCGGAAGAAGGCAAGCAACGGAGGGGAACAGGTTCGTTACCAACTCAAACGGCTTGATTTTTGACCAGAGCTCAGGGCCTCCCAGGCACCCCATTTTCACACCGTCCAAGCTCTCTACCGAAAGCTCTACCAACGGACCGGAGCCCGAGTCGTTCCACGTGGATGTTATACGAACTTCATCCCCAGCAAGTGCGGAAGCAATGGCATCTTGGTTAATCTCGTGATTCTCGTCATCGAGCATCGCGTGAACGGGAAACCGTTGCACCATCTCTGCCAGGCAACCGCCAATGCGCGACAAGTCGGCTTCTTTTGGACTAACCCAATCGATCTCGCGCGCTTCCAATGGAGAGTTTGACAGCTCTCCAATATCCGTCCTTACGTACGCACCATCGTGATCAGGATCAAGGTGGTGTGCCCGCACGTACTCCTCTTCGTAATTAATCTCCTGAGGGTAGTTGGCCTCGTACCATTCATTGAAATCTTCCTCTTCATCATCATCTTCGAGTCGGTCATAGTATTCGTTGAAGGCGCGCGATGCTTGCGCCGACTCATATTCGGACCAGCGACACACCGCAACTGCGTAGGCAAGCTCAGCGAGGTCATGGATGTCTTCGCGCTTAATCTGGACGTACTTCTTTGCATCCTTTTGCAGTTCCGTGGCGTCAACATAATCGTCCGCCCCAGGATCATCGACATCCTTGATCCCACGCCCGCCATGGCGGAGACCACAGAACCTGGCAACCCCTGTGTAACTGTCCCCTTCGTCCGCGTCGAGAAACGCCGTCCCGTAGTTGCCCGGCTCCAAGAGCGCGAAGAACGCGTCAAGATCCCCCGAGTTGGGCTCCCATGCCGTCGAGTACTCCATCGAGAAGACGAAGGTCCCCGCGTACTCGTCCAGTCGGACGCTCGCTGAATCGCTCAAGGGCCGAGCGGTGGGCGCAACCGATACGCTGATCTCAATGTTCGGGTTCCCGACGAGGCTTCCAAAAGAGCTTCCCAACCTGTCAGCACCTCCGTAGAGGGCTTCCCGGCCAGACTCGTTCACTCCCCAAGTAACCTCACCCGCCCCCGGAGGAGCCGTCGTGCCGGAGGCCCCAGACAGCGCAATCCAGTAGTAGGCATCAAGATACCCGTGGAGCTGGCGATAGAGGGCAGCCACGCTCTCATACTGATCGATGTTGCCGAGCGAGAAGCGCGTCTCCTCGACGCAAGCCAGAAGGTTCCGGGCACAGAGCTTGAGAAGCTTCAGCATGTTCTGTTCATCCGCAGCGACAACCAGCAGATTCGTATGGAAATTCGCCATCAGTCCCTCCCCTTGATCACGACATCGTTATGAGTCTTCAAACTCGACACCAGGCAGCCCAAGCTCCTCGACGCTTTAATTGACCTCCGCCTTCTCCGCCTCGTACTTGTCGCGTATGAGCGTTGCCATGGGTTCTCCTGTTACTTGGTCCTTTGCATTCTGTGCTACGGGAGGTTGATTTCCGGCTTCTCAACCACACGCATTGGCGCGGGGCAGTCCTGCGCGCCTTCGACCGGCTTGTCAACTTCGCCCAAATGCTTGTCGGCATCGAAGCTTCTCGTTGCAAGAAACACGATGTCAAAAGGACGACCCTTAAGCGCAACCATACATTCGCGCAAATCCCAGAGCGTGCGCGCAACGAGGCTGAAGAACTGCGGGATCCCTCGCGACAGGCGGGTGTCGAAGCACACTTCGTACCTGTCGTATCCCCCTCCGAAGACAAGACCTTGGCTGCTCTCACAAAGGTTGACCAGGGTGAGCCCCGTAAGGTCGCCCTCAGGAAGGGCCTTCTTCACGCCAGGGGCGATGCAGCCGCGAGGGACGCGAATGCCCTCATCTTGTTCCACAGATAGGACGAGGCGGAGGAAGTGACTTCTTACGTCGTCAAGACCGTCGAAATCAACGTTGACGCCTTCAATATGCTCCTCAATTTGCTCAAGACAGGGCTCGCGTCACGTTATCGCGCGGACGCTGTGATGCATTCCGTCCCACGCGATGTCCCCCTCATCGAAGAAGAACCAGCTTTTTGACAGGAACGTCAAGAAGAACACCACGAGGTCCATGCCCTCGCCCTGCGCGGGGACTGGATCAGGCCCCTGGGGCACCGTCGAGCCATCTTGCTCGTCGGCAACGCTTTCGTTTGCCGGCAGGCCCAGCGATGCCCTCAGGCCGTCGATTCGGTCGAGAAGTACCTGCTGTTTGGGCGTGGGCGTGCAGAGGGGCACGATTTCCCCATAGAACTCCGGATTCGTCCTCTTAATGTCAGCAAACGCATCGGGACGCACTGCAGCGCTCGCCGACAGACTTCCGAGCATGTTTCTACAGTATCCCAGTTCCCCTGCATCAAGCGGATGGATCCCGATCCACGTGTCGAGAAGCGTGACGATCCTACCCACAAGCGGCGCGCACGCATCGCAGTACTGGTTGAACCCGCAGATGCACGCACGGGCGAGCCCCTCGTACACCACAGCCTCCTCTCCGACCCCGCTCGCATAGAAGCGCAGGGCGGCATCGAGAGCCTGCTGACAAAGTGTTGTCAAGGCAACCAGCACGGGAGATATGACCTCGTCCACCTCCTTAAGCGAACTCGCCTCTGCGGCGCGCTCCTCAAAACGCTCCAGGAACGCAGGCGTTATGGGGCCATCAATCTCCACAGTCCGAGCAAGGCTGTCCACGAAGGTTCTTGCCTGCTCGAACGTGATGTCACCCGGTTCGTAGAAGGTAATGCGAAGGTAATCCTGTCCAATGAGGGAGTAGGGGTAGACATAGAACTCGAAACAGCTCTCATCGGCGGTTGGAACCTGCACGACCGCGCAGCGGCAGTTGCGAGCGGTGACTTCGTGCATCTCAGTGGTGAAGTTCGCGCTATAGCTTCTTCCGGCATAGCAGAATGCCCAAAGAACCGGAGCCATGCCGTATTGCCGCACGTTCGAAGCGTAGTCTTCACCAACGGGCGTCTTGCCGTACAGAATCGCGATGTCAGACTCAAGACCCTCGCCAGCGTGGTCCCCCGGCACCAGCACGAACGCGCGCCCGCCGGTGTCTTTCTCGCTTGTCCAGCCGTCAGGAATGGCGCAGGAGAAGATGTCGCCTTCGGCGCGCGGGGCGTCCGCACTCACCGAATACTTCGATGCAGCATCGAAGACCGGAGCGTCCTCCGCGAGCAGGAACATCATGGTCGAGCCCTCGAACTTCTTGTAGAACGCCTTTGTCTGCTCGAGAAGATCCGCGTCGGTCTTCGCAGGCATAGGATGCTGCGGCTTCTTCGCGGTCGTCTTGCGCTTCGGCTGCCTTGCGGGTGCAGGCGCCTCCGCGGGTGTCGCATCGGCCACCACTGACTCTGCCGAAGCTAACACCTCGGGCTCAATCTCCCTAATGACATCCATGAACGCATCCGGATGCGCACGAAACGCCTTTCTAGCTTCGCTGATGGAGGCTAGATTGCTCGCGAGCCGCTGGACCTTAGAGCCGCCGAGCATCGAGACCAGCCACGCACCGTCTTCGCCCTCGAGCTGCTTGTTCGCAGCCTCCATTGCATAGCCAGCCGCGCGAACCTGCCCGTCGTCAGCAAGGAGCCAGTCAACCGGATCCGACGCATACCGCAGCGCCTCGAGCTGCGTGTCATTCAGCAACTTCAGGCCGGCAAGCGCCTTCTGGGCCCTGTCGTGGAGGCTGCCAAGTTCGAGATATGCCTGCACGGTGCGAAGGAGAAGCATGGCAGCGTCAGTCTTGTCATCGGCGGCGAGCTTGAGGCGCCAGCGCTTCCGGATACCCCCGACGATCGGGCTCAGGTACGCCTCGATGGCGTCAAGAGTCTTAGGGCCCACCCCGGGTAGGTCGCCCTTCTCCGGCGAGCTCATGCGCTCGTAGAGGTCGGCGAGCGTGATAACACCCGCATCCTGCAGCTTCTTGATCTGTACACCCGTCCTTTGCTTGGCGAGCTCGTCAATGGGGGTCAGCGCAAGCTGCGCGAGGACGTCGCTCTCCCTCATTTCATCTATCGCGGAGGAAATCCTGTTCTTGACGTCCTCTTGGGCAGCGGCGATGGGGGCGGGGACATCTGCAATGCCTTGGAAGCGATCGAGCAGCTGCTGCGCCTCCTCGGACGAGAAGGGCCTGGCGTCGGCACTTTCCATCTTGAAGCCATCAATCTCCTTCTGCAGGCAGCCAAGGATATTGCCCCTGTCTTCCTCGTCATGCCGGAAGCAATAGACGAGCGCCTCCTTCGAAGAGAAGCGGTCAGCGCTGAACTCCGGCCAGTAATCCATGTGGGTGGCGATGCGTGCCACATCCATTTTCTGCAGCTTGTCGAGGGCGTCGAACGCAGCCTGCTTGGTCGCGGAGTTCATGAAGAGTCGCGTCAGCCCTCCCTGCAGGGCGGGCTCGGCAGCCTCAATGGCCTTAGCGATGACGGGACGCATGGCCTTCCACTCGGCAAGAGGCTTCTCGATGATCTCCCCGTGGAGCCACTTCTTATAGCCCACGAAAACAAGGTCCTCGAAAACGTCGGAGAACTCGTCGATACCGGCAACATCAAGCGCTCGCTCATAGCACGCTCGTGCGTCATACTCTCCGGAACACGTCTGAATCGTCGCGTCAGCGCCCGACTTTGCCGCAAGGTACAGGTTGGACTTCGTGCCGCTCTTTTTCCCGCCGGCAAGCGTGCGGTATTTGCCCGGGCCTATGCGAATGAGCGAGATGCTCCTGGCCAGCCTGTTACCGTTCTGGTTCACGAGCTGGCCATAGAGCTCGGCTATCTCCTTGGCATACCTCTCCTGTTCGTCGATGATTTTGTCGATCGTCTTCAGAGCAGCCCGCGCGTTAGCGATGATTCCTTGTGCCTCCGCACTCGAGAATGAACTGGACATTGGGACCTCCTTAACGGTTCAATCCGACGATCAGGACGATGAGCTCGCATTGATGGGTAACCATCGAACGCACTTCCTCTCATCGGTGAAAAGAGCGTCTTCGGATTATTCAATATCCGCCCAGTCATCCTTTGACTTCAACAGGTCAAAGACTTCGGAATAGCCACGTTGGTAGCCTTCACGGACTACCGGAACGTAGGTCACATCCAAGCCATCAAGGGCAATGGCTTTGGCACATTTCTTCAGGCGCTTTTCCATGGCGTTGCGGTCTTCGTCGTCCTTCGCCGCTTTAACATCAAAGTAAACTATTCTGTTGCGCTTCGTCACACGCTCGTGGTTTCCAGAGAAGAAAGCCGCTCTGAACGCCAAGAGCCACCACAGGTCAATTTCCGAGAAGGAAAGGCCCAGTCCCACAATTGCGACGTCTGAAGAAAAGAACAGCGCAGGCCAGGTCCCAATCAAAGACGTTTCTTCGCCAGCCAGAAGCCGGGCAACACCAAGTGGACCATCCGCGGTCTCGTCCTTAGGTTTGGCTCCAATCAGCAACGACCTCATGTGCTGCACATAGCCCATGTAGTGCTCGTACCCGATGCAAATCGATGTGACAACGTCATATGTGCCATGCGCATGATAGAAATCTATCCCCTCAACAGACCCCGTCGATTCCAACATGTACTTCTGTTGGGGATTCCACTTTCGGGCTTTTAACCTATCCCATCGTGGCGAGGAACTCTCCAGCGCGTAATCGTAATTTGTTGTAATTATGTTGTTGATTCCCGTACGATATACCTGTTTGTGAAGAGAGCTCGGTTCAGGAAGATTCTCCAATAGCCTCTCTTTGACTTTCTCCTTTAGAACCAAGTATGGATCGCGCCTTCTCTCGGGCGTGCGAACGCCCTCTTTTGCTCCCATAATCTCGAATTGAATCGGAAGGGGTACCTGCTCTTCATTCTCATCGTCAGAGGTGATGCGCAGGCTTGCGGGACACAGGTCATCAAGCATCTCGTTCCACGAGATGGCACCCGCGGTAAGGTTTAGACCGTTTCCGATCAATAAGGTCTTATCCACTACCCTCTCACTATCCCTATCAGGCTCTCGAAGTCGTCCACCACGTCGTAGAGCACGTCCGCATCGCCCATCTCGTTGAAGAGCTTCTTCGCACACGCGATCTTCGCCTGCTCGATAGGCCTCAGGTCAAATGTGCTCATCGACCCCTTTGTCTCCGCAACAAAGAACACGTGCTTCACGCTTCCCTGCTTGAAGGCGATAGCCCAGTCGGGGGCGTAGTTGCCGACCGGCGTCGGTATCTGGAACGAGCGCGGCAGCTTGGCGTAGACGACCACCTCATCAGCCGCATCCAAGTCCTCGGCAAAACGCCGCTCCACGGACTTCACTGCCGTCCCATCCGGGAACACGTAGTCCTGCACGTTCTTCTTGGAGCGGTAGGCCCGCGCCATGCTCTCCGGCATGGTCTCCGTGAAGATGGCGGCGTCGTAGCGCTCCTCCAGCCGGTTGTAGCTGATGTGCTCCACGATCATCGTCGCCTTCTCGTCAACGATGGCGTCTCCCACCTTGGCGATGAACTCCTCGGGGTTCTCCTTGAAGAGCGCGAACTTCACGGGGCTCATCTCAGAGAGAATCCTCGCCGCGCTGCGTCGCGTAATGGTCGCACGCTTGGCAACCTCACCCACCAGGTCGTACTTGACGTGGATGGGAGACACCTCCGAGAGGCTGTGCGTCTCGGTATGCCTCATCTCGAAGTGGCTCTTCGAATCAAGCTGCTCGGCGCTCCCCTCCTCGGCCTGCTCGCCCGTGACAATGCGATACGTCACCCTGGAGACCATGAGGTTGCGATCGATGTTGTCCACCGCCTTGCGCCGCAGCTCGTCGTCATCAAAGTGGACGGTGTAGGCCTGCTTGAAGTTGATCTTGTTCCAGAGCTCCTGGAACTCCCTCTTCCCGAAGTTCTCGTTTAGGGGGTTTGAGAGGACCTTCGCCTCGAGGCCGTTGCTCACCATGTCATCAAGCACCGAACTGTCAAAGACGCTCGTCAGAGCCGTTTCAATTAGCGGGAGCTTCTGCTCGATAACCGTGCGCGCGGCATCGGGGAGCGCCTCGATCTCCTCGCGCTTGATGCCCCCGCTCTTGAACTTGTCGGTGACGCCGCCGTCGAGTCCAACGTACTCAAGCTTCACCAGCACGTTGTGCACGAGCTCGGCCTGCTCGCCGTCCAGCTCGAGCTTCACGCCGCCCGAGCTGACAAAGTGAAAGTCCCGGAGGAACTCTCTCGTGACCTTCTTCGGTCGATCGCGCAGCTCGGAACGGATGTCTCTCTGTAGGTCGTTCACGAAGCTCGAGTAGCTCTCGGACGCGATGACCGTGAGCAGGTTAACCTTCTGGACCAAGTCCTCGCCGAGCGCACCGACGTCCTGACGGTCGCCCTCCTGGTTCACGCACAGACGCATGCCGCGCCCAACCTCCTGGCGCTTGCTCGTCTCGGAGCCGGACTCCTTAAGCGTGCAAATCTGGAAGACGTTGGGGTTGTCCCATCCCTCGCGCAGCGCCGAGTGGGAGAAGATGAAGCGCGTAGGCTCTTCGAAGGAAAGCAGTCGCTCCTTGTTCTTGAGGATGAGGTCGTAGGCGCTCTCGTCGTCGGAATCCTCAGAGCCGCGCCTGGTGGTGCTGTTGATCGCGTGACCCTTCTTGTCTATCGAGAAGTACCCTTTGTGAACCTGGCTCGGCTCAAACTGCTTGAGATACAAGGCATAGGAGCCGGGTGCGTCGTCCCCAATGCGGGGAGAGCCGAGCCTCTCTGCTACAGCAGCGGCGTACTCCTCCTCGAAAACCTTGCCGTAGCCGACCGTCAGCTCCTCCCCATCATCAACTGAAATTTCGCGATACTTCTTCACCTCATCGATGAAGAAGAGCGAGAGGCACTTGATGCCCCGTGAGTAGAGTTGCTCCTCCTTCTGGAGATGGCTCTTGATGGTCTCGCGAATCTGAACGCGGCGGATGTCCTCGCCGGCGGAGTCGCCGACAACCTCCCCGCAGCGAAGCTCCTCGCCGTTCCGGAAGCGCACGTAGCCGAGGGCACCGTCCTGATCGGCGCGAATCTCGGAGACCACGAAGTCGTTGCGATATGCCTCGAGCTCGCCTGAGGCCACGTAGATGTCGTCTCCCTCGTTGAACGAGCCTACGACCTTCTTCACAGTGCCATTGGCCATGAGCTTCTTGAACTCGATACGTGCGACGGGAGCGGCCTTGCTCACCTTGATCTCCTGCAGACAGAGGTAGCCATCCGTACCGCGCATACCACGCACCTCAAAGCCCTTGACCTCGATGCGCTTCACAAGGCGCATGTTGTAGGCATCGAGCGCGTCGAGCGCGTAGACCTCGTTGTGGTGCTCCGCGTGCGTGGCCGAGTAATTGAGCGAGAAGAGCGGGTGGAACTGCTGCATCGCCTTGCGCGTCGCGCTGTTCTTCTTCCCCATCTTCTGAGGCTCGTCGAGGATGAGGATGGGCTTGGTGGCCGCCAGGACGTCAATGGGACGACGGCTGCCGAAATCGTCGCGCTCGGAGAACATGATGCGAGCGGTCTTGTCGCCCCCACGCCCCTCCTTGCTCTTGGACTCATCGAATGCGTTGAACGCCTGCATGTTGATGACCATGACGGAGATGTCACTTCTGCTGGCAAACGCATCGAGCTCGTTCAGGCGCGAGCTGTTGTATACGAACCACCAGATGCGCTTCCCGTAGCGATCGGCGAAGTGCCGCTCGGTGATAGCGAGCGACTTCGCCACACCCTCGCGAATGGCGACGCTCGGCACCACGATAATGAACTTGGACCACCCGTAGCGCTTGTTGAGCTCGAAGATCGTCTCGGTGTAGACGTAGGTCTTACCGGTGCCCGTCTCCATCTCAACGTCCAGCTCGCAGGCACCGAGCATGTGGCTAAGCTTGCCCGAGCGCTCAATGCCATTGCGGTCCTGGACCTTCTTGATGTTGTCGAGAAGGACGTCGGATCCCATCGTTAACGGAGCGTTCTTGTAGCCATCGGAAGCATCGGCATCAAGACTGTCGAAGTTGCCAATGAATGCCTGGCCCCTCTTGTTATAGAATCCAGCTCCCAAATCACGAACGAACTGCTGTCCATCAACTTTGGGCTGGCCTTTGAAGACGTCGGCAACCGCGTCTGCCGCCAAAGTCTGGTACTGCTGGACCTTGAACTTGAACTCCATAACCTAGATCACCTCGACCTCGGTAATGGAGCTGTAGTTCTTGAAGATCTCGGCAAAGTTCGAGACAGCGTCGTCGCCGGCGAAGGAGGCGTCGCGCATGACCGCGTAATCGGGCTCCATCTTCGCCATTGACGTCATGACCTCGACGGGCACATCTCTGTCGAAGCAGGCAACCAGACGGCCGTTGTCTACCGAGAAGACCGTGCAGCCGTCGACGTGTAGCTTTTCGATGGGGGCCGAGAGCTCGATCTGCTTCTTGAGCATCACCTGGATGATGAGGTCGTCGGGCGTGCGATCAAGTTTGAGATTGTCGGCGTACCTGAGCATCGAGTCTTGCGAGAGCTCGCCCGGCTCCGCGGAGACGTCCTCGAAGTTCGAGGAGTCAATCTTGAGCACGCGGAATCCGGTATCGGGAACCTTCTTCGGCTCCTCGCCAAGCTTGAGCTGGCGGTTTGACTCCTCCACCTCTTCGGCGATCTTCTTGCCCGCCCGACGGATGCGCTCTTTACCTATCTCGCAGATGTTCTTGTAGCCAGCCTTGGCAGCCTCCGACTTCTCATCGCAGACCTCCGGCAGCTGCACCATGATGAACTTGCGGTTGCCGCCGTCCTCGGCGTTGAGGTGCATGACGGCGTGGGCTGTCGTGGCGGAGCCGGAGAAGAAGTCGAGGACGAGGGAATTGAAGCTTGTCCCTAGTTGGAGCATCCTGAGCAGCAGGCCTATCGGCTTTGGATTATCGAAATAGCTTCCTCCCAGCAATTTCTTTAGAAGTTGTGTTCCATTTGTTGTAGTCTCAACGTCGTCCCACCACGTTGTAGCAACAGAGCCTCTTTCCAGAGCTTCTGACAAGAATCTCTTCCTTAACGGACCGCCCTCTCCAGTTCGTCCAAAAACGATCCTGCCATCTTCAACAAGTTGGAGATACTTCGTATAGTCATTTTTCCAGCTACAGCCTGAATTTGGTTTGTAGACAACGCCAGTAGAGGGATTAGTAATTTCGTATTGCTGGTTTGGACGCCACCCACCAACTTGAAAGGGATCGGCCTTCCAAGGCCCTCGGGGATCATTATCTGGATTAGAGAATCCTTCGCCCTTGTCGGGAATTCTAAATTTGTCCCTATTCGAGACAAACCACTGACCAGATTTGAAATAGACGTAGTTGTGTGTATGACCCACAGAAATTAATGCCGTATTAGTTACTGACTTTGTAGAATGCCAGAGAATATCTGCACAGCAATTATCCTCCCCGAATACTTCATCCAAGAGCTTCTTCAAGCTAGAATGTTCAGCATCGCTAATTGAAACGAACAGAACCCCGTCCTCGCTCAGCAGGTCCCTCGCGAGCAGCAGGCGCGGGTACATCATGCTGCACCAGTCGGAGTGGAAGCGGCCGTTGGACTCGGGGTTGGCGACGAGGCGGCCGCCGTCCTCGTCGTAGTCGCCGCTCTCCGCGTCGTAGTCGGCCTTCGTCCGCGCGAAGTCGTCGTCGTAGATGAAGTCGTGGCCCGTGTTGTAGGGCGGGTCGATGTAGATCATCTTGACCCTGCCGGCGTAGGTGTTGCGCAGGAGCTTGAGCGCGTCGAGGTTGTCGCCCTCGATGTAGAGGTTGCCGGTCGTGTCCCAGTCCACGCTCTCCCCCGGGCACGGGCGCAGGCACTTGTCGATCTGGCGGTACGCCTCCTGCTTGGCCTCGCGCTTGCCCGGCCAGGTAAACTGGTAGCGCTCGCGCTGCCCCTCGGCGACGTCGCCCACGCGCTCCCTGAGGGCGTCGACGTCGATGGCGTGGCGCAGGCTCCCGTCCGCCTCGCGGACCTCGGTCACGACCTCGGGGAAGAGCTCGGCGAGCCTCTCGACGTTCTCGTCGAGTATGCTCTCGGTTGTGTGGGACAGCTTCTCCATCAGGACTCCCCCTCCAGGCAGGAAAGCTCCGCTTCGATCGCACGCTTGCGGTCGAAGAGGGCGTTCTTCTTTGCGATTTGCCTTTCTGATCTGCGCTTCCGCTCAACCTGCTCGAGCTCGAGCCGCAATGCTTCAGTCCGCCTCTTACGCTTGAGGCGTCCGGCAAGGTCAGCGGAGCTGACATCACCGAAAACGACCTGGGACACGATGGAGTCCCACAGCTCCCCTAAGGTCGATCCCGTCAGCTCGAGCTCGGCGTTATCGGTTGGCATCCATTCCGTCTCATAGAGACGGTCTCGTCTGACAAGCAGTTTGCAAGACTCATCCGTTAGACAAACGAAGAGCAGCTTGTTGGGTATCGAGGGCGGCGGCTACCTCATTTCATGGTGCGTCGGGCATTTGGTACAGCTT
>OGXS01001915.1_pt1 | contig 12004 bp, 9 predicted proteins | sample 1576371 | NCBI WGS metagenome assembly OGXS01 (sample SAMEA3541475, study PRJEB24748) | human gut metagenome | biome: human gut; feature: human-associated habitat; material: faeces | place: China | collected 2012
CATTACAGAGAATAATTCCTAAACAAAAAGCGTTAGTCTTTGTAGAGTTTGAATAGGATTTTGCAAAAATAGACCCAGTGTTTATGCTGGTTCCAAGCAAATTCCGTTATTTTTTGGCAACGGATTGGCAACGTTCTTGTAATATCCGTTGAATAAAATCTTATTTCTATAATATAAAAACCTTACTGATGAACTGTTTCCAAAATTGGAAAGAGCAGTCAGTAAGGTTTTTTTCTTTTAAGATAAACTGATTTGGCAATATAGCTTACCAAGAGAGTTTGTTTGGATGTAGCGTTGGGTTTGGCTACCGGTTGAACTGCTGATGGTCATAGATTTGGTAGCTGAATCCAATAATCCCAAAGTAATTAGTCTGTCTGCTTTGTAGACAGGACATTGGGAGGTATTAGATACTTGCAAATGGTAAATATCGTATAAAAGCTGTAAATCCGACACAAATAGACGGGAGGTGATATCTGAGAATTCGCAAAAGGTATCCCAGTCTATAGTTTCATTTACATATATGCGACTAGTGTGAATATGAGGGTATATCTCTGGAAAGATGAAATTGAAGGAAATGAGCCTGTAATGGTAGTGGAGTATAAAACCACTGGGTATGGAGAAGAATATGACATTGTGCATGATCCAGAGCAGTTTGATTTGTTTATTGACGGAAATTGTGTGAATGATTATTGAGATACTCAACTTTGGGATGCACATAAATTAAGTGGGCGAAAGTATGTTCGATTATTTCACTTGCTTTTTTTATGCTTTAATAGTATAATGGGAAAAAACAGGTATAAAATTATTCCCAGGAGTGATTAACATGAAACAGGTACATATCAGAGTGGAAGACGAGTTATATGACAAACTGAATGCATATTCCTTACAGAGTGAGCAGAGTATGCAGGACTGTGTTCGAGAAGCCGTAGCCTATTATGTAACAGATATGAAAAGAAGGCAGAAAGATATTTCGAACAAACAATTTTCTTTTATAGATTTATTTGCAGGAATTGGAGGAATGAGAATTGCATTTGACAGAGCCGGGGGACATTGTGTTTATTCGAATGAGTGGAATAAATACAGTCAACAGACATATTTTGCAAATTTTGGTGAGCAGCCGGATGGTGATATTACACAGGTAAATGAGAAAGATATACCAGATCATGATATTCTGGTTGCAGGGTTTCCGTGCCAGCCTTTTTCTATTGCCGGGGTTTCCAAAAAAAACAGTATGGGTCGAGAAACTGGATTTGCAGATAAAACACAGGGAACTTTGTTTTTTGATGTTTGTCGAATTTTGAAAGAAAAGCGTCCTAAAGCATTTATGTTGGAAAATGTTAAAAATCTTTGCAGTCATGACAAGGGGCGAACATTTCATGTGATTAAAGAATCTCTGGATGAGCTGAATTATGAAGTGTTCTATGCGATTTTAGATGGTCAGAATTATGTACCACAGCATAGAGAAAGAATTATTATAGTTGGATTTGACAGAGAAAGGTATGGAAAAGATATTGACTTTAAATTTAACTTGATACCGAAAATTCCAAAGCCGGTTATGCAGGATATTTTGGATAAGGATGTCGATGCGAAATATACTTTGTCAGATAAATTGTGGACATATCTGCAAAATTATGCTGCAAAGCATAAAGCTGCGGGTAATGGTTTCGGTTATGGAATAGCTCCGTTAGATGGCGTGTCAAGAACGATAAGTGCAAGATATTATAAAGATGGTTCAGAGATATTGATAGCACAGGAAGGCAAAAACCCAAGAAGGCTTACTCCAAGAGAGTGTGCGAGGTTACAGGGATTCCCCGACAGTTTCAAAATTCCGGTATCAGATACGCAGGCATATAAACAGTTTGGCAATTCAGTTGTTGTTCCTTTGATGGAAAATGTTGCCAAGTTAATAGTTGAGAAACTTAAATATATGGATGCAGAGGTAGCAGATGAAGAGCGGAGGAAGGTGATTTAATGTCTACAGAATATTCTAATCAGGCAATAAATTCAGTGCTAAACAGTGAACAGGCCTTTTGTAAATTCCTGTCAGCGAATGATACTGGAGCCACAGGAGGACATCAATCGGGAATATTGATTTCAAAATCAGCAGAGTTGATGTTATTTTCACTGCAGCAGCTTAAACAGGATGGCATATTAAAACGTACGGTTAAAATTAGATGGCAAGATGATTTTGTGACAGAAAGCTGTTTTACATATTACGAAAGTAAGAATGAATTGAGGATTACCCGTTTTGGTAGAGGATTCCCCTTTCTGAAACCGGATAAGACAGGTACATTATTTGTGTTTACCAAACAGAGTGAAGAAGATTATAGTGGATATTTTCTGGAAACGGAAGAAGAAATTGAAGAATTTCTAAACACATTTGGTATTGGACCGACTCAGACTAATTGTCTTATTGATACAGGAAAAGTGGGCGCACTTTTGGGAAGGAGAGAAGAACTTGCTATAAGAGAGTTTATCGAGAGGTTAAACGTTGATTTTCCAGTATCTGAAGAAATGTCAGCGGCTTCCAGATATATTGAAAACACAGTGTATGATCGAATTGAAGATATTCAGGAAAATCCGGACAGGAAGTTAATTGCGTGGACAAATATGGAATATAAGCTGTTCAAGGCATTAGAGCATGATAGATACAGAGATTTGATCTATAAGGGATTCACATCTGTTGATGAATTTGTAAAGGTTGCCAATATTGTATTGAATAGAAGAAAGAGTAGGGCAGGAAAAAGTCTGGAACATCATCTTGCTGCAATATTTGATGGAAATGAACTGGAGTACTCGGCACAGGTTGTAACAGAAGGTAATAAAAAACCAGATTTCATTTTCCCATCTAAAGAAGCCTATCATAACAGTGGCTTTTCAGTAGAAAGATTAATTTCTCTGGCTGCAAAAACTACATGTAAAGACAGATGGAGACAGGTACTTAATGAAGCGGACAGGTTAAAAGATAAACCGAAATATTTATGTACACTTCAGCAGGGGATCTCCGGTGCGCAGATGGATGAAATGCAGGCAGCAAATGTAATTCTCGTTGTTCCGCAGCTTTATATTAAAACATATCCTTCTGATAGACAGGACAGAATCTGGACATTATCGAGATTTGTGCAGTATGTAAAGGCAATAGAGGGAAAGTAAAATGGATATAGTAACACCGGAACAGCGAAGTAAAAATATGGCTGCTATTCGATCAAAAGATACAAAACCGGAGGTTTATTTTCGTAAGCTATTGTTTGCGAAAGGCTACAGATACAGCCTAAATTCAACAAAAGTACCGGGGCATCCAGATATTTATTTAAGAAAGTACAATACAGCTGTATTTATTCATGGGTGTTTCTGGCACAGGCATGAGGGGTGTAAATTTGCATATATGCCAAAATCAAGAATTGAGTTTTGGCAAAACAAATTTGAAGCAAATCGGAAAAGAGATTTTGTGGTAAGAAATGAATTACGTGAGAAAGGTATCAAGTGTCTTGTTGTATGGGAATGTTCTGTCAAAAAGATGCAAAAAGATGAAGAATTTCAAATCAGACTACTTGACAAAGTAGTAGCTTTTTTGACATCAGAAGATTCTTTTATGGAACTATAATGATTGTTTGGAAGGGGAAGAAAACAGTGCAATTATATTCATTGAATATTGAAGGGTTTAGAAAGCATACAGATACGAAAATTATTTTTTCGGATTCCACTTTTTTGATTGGTGAAAATAATGTTGGGAAAAGTAGTATATTGTATGCATTGGAATACTTATTGGGTGCAAGTCAAAGTATTTCACTGGATGAATTTTATTCGTTGGAGGAAGATGGAGAAAAAAGAATTGCGGTGGATAAGATTGTGTTCACAGCTGAATTTCATAAAATTCCTCCGGAGGCAAGCTCTTGGAGAGGATTTAAGGGAAGATTGCTAAATTATGAAGCGGATAAAAATGATCCGACAGACACAGGAATAAAATTCATTTATAGGAAAACGTATCCTAAAGGTGGGAAAGTAAAAATTGAAACATTAGAAAATCCTAAAATTATTAAAGATGAATTTAAGAATTGTACAAATATACAAGAATATTTAGATGCAGGACTTCCTGAAGAAGAATTAACTGAAGATTTAAAGAAAATTAAATATGATAAAAAATTATCGACAAAGGAAAAAGGTCTTTTTTACGATGTGGAGTACATATATGATCTGGATGAGAGCAAAGAATGTTGGATTGAAAATCCGGGAGGAATTCCACAAAATGTATTAAGTAAGCTTCCTAAGTATTTGCTAATACCAGCACAGGATAGTGAAGGAGAAATATCTGGCACATCTGGCACATTGCAAAAGACATTAAATGAATTATTTAATGAGGTTCGAGAAAAATCAGAAAACTATAAAAAAGCACAAGAGTATTTAAATAAATTGGCAAAGGAATTGGATCCGTCCGATGAGAATACTGAAATATCGAAAATGATAGGGGAGCTCAACGACATTATTTCGGATGTGTTTCCCCATACTGGAATTAGTGCAGCAGCAAATCTCAGTGATGCAGATAAAGTCATAAAACCTGCATTTGATATACAAATGAGTAGTAATGTAGCGACTCCATCAAATTTGCAGGGAACAGGTTTAATACGTTCTACTGTTTTTGCACTATTACGCTATAAAGCATTGCGGGATAATAGAAAAGATGAAATTAGTGATAGACAATTGATAATTGGATTTGAAGAGCCGGAAATATATTTACACCCAAATGCAATAAATAAAATGCGTGACACTATTTATAGTTTGGCAGAAACTGGAAAGAATCAGATTGTATGTACGACACATTCACCTTATATGATAGATGTAAGTAAAAAACCGAAACAAACATTAAATAGTTTGTTCCTGAAAAAATCTGTTGTATGTGAAAGTAAGATAGAAACAGTAGGTAGTGTTCCTTTTAATATTACAAAGGAATTCCTCGAACTTCAGGAAGATGAAAAAAATTATATAAAAATGCTTTTGCGAATCGAGGACTCTATTGCCAAGAGCTTTTTTGTAAAGAATGTACTTATAGTTGAAGGAGATACTGAGCAATTGGTATTATCAGAAACAATTAACAGAATGCCCTTAAAAATCCAGAGCGATATTTTATCCGAATGGTATATTTTGCGGGCGAGGGGAAAGGCAGCGATTATTCCATTAATAAAGTATTTAAAAGCTATGCACATAAATATTTATGTTATGCATGATAAAGATAAAAACACTCCGGGAGCGGTTGTTTTTAACGAGCCAATCCGACAGGCATTGAATGATGATACTCGTTTGTTTGTATTGGAAAATTGTGTAGAAGATGTATTGGGATATTCAGCACCGTCATCAGATAAACCTTATAAGGCATATTGTTATATTAAAGATAACTGGAATTCTTGGAATGACGTAAGCCCTAAATGGAAGTCAATAGTAGAGCAGATCTTTAATGAGGGTAAAACGATAGCATGATCGTCCTTGGATTGTGTGGAGTTAAAAAACACTGCATCAACCAGAAAGAATAGTAAAGAGAAATTCACATTAGTTTATTAAAGTATACAGTAAGGTAAGAATATGGAAAATAGCATTGGCGAAATAGATTTAAATATGAAAAAATCTTTGAAAGACATTTATTCAAAAATTTTCTGTCGTATTGAGGAACAGTATATAATTGTATTTCTTTGCGGTGGAGCAAGTACAAAGTCAAAAAAATCTTTAAGAGATAAGATGAGATTATTATTGGAAAATGAGAAAAAAAGATATTCTTGGCAATTACCTATTAAAGTATTTTATCCGGAAGATTTATTAATTGATGTCTTGAACAAAACGAAAGATGCAGATTTGCTTAGTTATGAGCAATTTTTAGCTAATAATTCACATATTATATCTATTATCTGTGAAAGTGCAGGTTCATTAGTTGAATTGGGAGCATTTACTAATAATGAATATACAGTTAATAAAGTAATAGCAGCAGTTGATAAAAAAAGGGTTAAAGATAAAAGTTTTATAATGCTTGGACCAATTAAATATTTGAAAAAGAAAAATAAGCTAAATGTTGTTGAATATTCGTCAGATGAAAAAGAGTTTGCACGTGTTCTATTAAAAAATATTAGAGAGAAGCATGCAAAAGATAATAATGATAAAAAAATACGTTTAAATACAATTGTTGGCATGCATTATTTTATTCAGCTTTTACTGTACTATTTTAAACAGATTAATTCGAAAAAATTAGTTGATATGATTCAAATGGTTGCTCAAGACGAAAATATAGAAATGAAAGAATTCAATGTGCTTTTCAATGCTGCCTTGAAGTTGTTATTTTATGATAAACAAATTATAAAAATGACGGATCAGAGATATGCGGTATATGAATTGACAAAAAAAGGATATCATTCTATAGAAGGAATGATTGCACGCTGTACAAGCCGTGAAACATGTGATATGATACGAATTGAGATAATGTATTGTGATTTCTATAAATCACCCCATTCTTAGAATTGTTGTTAATATGCATTACATAACAACTAGGGGTTGATTCGACCTCGGAAGAAATATAAACACATGAAATTAGCTAAATCAACGGTGAACTTCCACGACAGTAGAACTCCCCCGTTGATTTACCCAAAAACATACTGAGTAAGGATGGGGTGATTTGTATGAATATGAGCAATAATGTTGTATTGAATACATTAAATGTACCAATTATCAATGATTTTGAACATCTTGCAGAGCAACTTTCATTAACACAAGAGTTGCTTTATTTTTTGACATATAAAAAGCAATATTGTTATACACGAAAAGAAATTCCTAAAAAAGATGGGACGAGTAGAATTTTGTATGTTCCACATTTGGCTTTGAAGGTTGTTCAGCGATGGATTTTAAAAGAAATACTAGAAAAAATAAATGTTTCAAATCAAGCAATGGCGTTTGTTCCAAAGAAGAATGGATTAAAAGTTAATGCAGAATATCATAAGAAGAACATCTTTATATTAGAGATGGATATAAAAAAATTTTTTGACTCAATAAAAGAAACCCAAGTGTTTCAGCTATTTTGTAAAATAGGATACAATACGGATGTCTCTGCAATATTGGCAAATTTGTGTACATATGAAGATGCATTGCCGCAGGGAGCAGTTACATCTCCTTATATTGCAAATTTGGTTACATATCATCTGGATGTTAGATTGAATGGTTTGTGTAGTAGGAAAGACATTGTGTATACTCGTTATGCAGATGATTTAAGCTTTTCTTCTAATAATAGAACTAAGTTAAATAGTATTGAAAAGTTTGTACAATGTATTGTAAGAGAAGAGGGTTTTGAAATTAATGAAAAGAAAACGAGATATTTATCTAATGATGTGAAGAAAACAATAACGGGCATAACGATCAATAATGAGGAGTTACATGTAGATAAGGACTTTAAGAAAAAGATAAGGGCAATGATATTTAATTCTATAGTAAACAAAGATTATTCTAAAAATGAAAAAATAATAGGTTGTATTGCATATGTTGATTCTATAGAAGAAGGCTATAAAGAAAAAATATTCAATTATATTATTCATGTTACAGAAAAAGGGCAATTGAAAGATGACATTGATATTGTTAATGCATATAATAAAAATAAATTTTTTAAATCATTACCGGATATGAAGTATGAGGAATCCCCTTTTTCTTAGAATATATATGTGGTGGCAACATTCTGGCAACAGTTCATCAGAAAGCCAGTGGAAATTATGTAATAGAAATAAAAACAAGGCATATTGTAAGTGAAACCTTAATCAATTCCGTTAAGTTTCGCCGCTGCGGAGCCGAGTTTGAATAATGAGCAAAATCCCAGAGGCCCTTTATTTACAAGGGTTTCCGGGATTTTATTTTTTGCACGTGATGCTACGGTGATGTTAATGGGGAGAAAGTGTCTTATTTTTGGGGATTTTTTGTTCTTATATGATGTTATATGTTTCATTTGTATAATCCACCTTTCTGCGAAAGGCACCAATGCGTCATGAAACTAGTGCATTAACCTTTCACTATCTAATCTGTTTTCCTTCTGATATTATCTTTTTACAAGACTGACACACTACAGAACACGTGGAGGTGAGTGGCGGGGCTGTATAGCGGCGACCTCACATTTGTATATGTTGTCGGTCATCCGTTAAGGCATCAATGATTGGCGCATAACGTAGCCCGTAAACTTATCTCTTCCAAAGTCGACTCGATTTTGCCGGATGACCAGTCACTGTCAGTTTTAAACTTACAAAATTATCAGGAGGTTATTTTATTGTCTTTCAAAATTTTTCGTTTTAACTGCTGTGGACTTGATGTCCACAAAACCTGGATCTATGCCTGTATTGGTATTACCGATTCCAACGGACGTACAGAATATAAGCAAGCTCGCTTTTCTTCCTTTACTAAAGGATTGCAAGAGTTGTGTGACTGGCTTGTTAAATATAACTGTAACGATGTGTGCATGGAATCTACCGGAAAGTATTGGATTCCAGTTTTTAATATCTTAGAGAAGAATAACTTATGGGTTACTCTGTCTCATCCCAAATATACCAAACCACAAAAAGGAAATAAGACTGACCGTAAAGATGCAAAATGGATCTGCGATCTATATATGTGTGGTATGGTCAAGCCTTCCTTTATACCACCAGCTGATATTCGTCAGTTAAGAGATCTTGTAAGATATCGTTTCAAACTTACCTGTATGATTACCGGTGAAAAAAACCGTGCTCAGAATTGTCTTACTGTATCCAACTTTAAACTTGACGATGTCTTTTCTGATGTATTTGGGAAATCTTCACGTTCCATCACGGAACAGATTTTACAACACCTTGGGGAAACTTTTGATGTGGCACCTTTTGTTGACGGCAGGTGTAAAACTCCTATTGAAGAAATACAGGCTGCTGTTGATGGTGCTATTTCTACGGAACAGGCTGTAAAACTTAGACAATGTCTGAATCACATCGATGAATTAGAAAAGCATCAAGCAGAAATAGAACGGGAAATCTTTCGTCTCAGTGATAAGTATGAAAGCATTCTCAATCTTATACGAACCGTACCAGGATTCGATAAGAACCCATTGACTGCTATTCAGGTGCTCTCTGAAATCGGAGGTGATATGTCTGTCTTCCCCACAGCTAAAAACCTCGTATCATGGGCTGGATGTTGTCCTCATAATGATCAAAGCAATCATAAAATCAAATCCACTAGGATTTCCCGTGCTGGTTCCTATTTTAAACCAGTTTTGGTGCAAGTTGCAAATGCTTTAATTAAATCCAAGAAACATCCTGAATTTACTACCCGTTATCGACGTATAAAAGCACGCCGAGGGCACAAGAAAGCTATCATTGCCATCTGTCGTATGATCCTGACCGCTATCTGGCACATACTCACAGATTTAAAGCCATATACACCGGAAGGTTTTCTTGACTCCCGTCCTGTGAATAAAGAAAAAGTGTTAACTACTTCACAGGCACTTAATCTGCTTAAGCAAAGAGGTTATTTTATCAAAGACGATCCTTTGTCAGTTTCCTGATTAGGTGTTGCGTTTATATTCAATTTTTCAGCCACCTAAAGATGGCTTATTTGTGATGTCAAAATTTATTCTCTATCCACTATCCCTTTGTTTCAAACTTTCAGTTTCCTATTATGTAATCAGTCCGTCTTTTTTGTCCGTTCTGTTTTTTTCTTCTGCTGTCTGGTAGCTCTCTTTCTGTTTTTCAGGTTTTGTAAAGTCAACTTTACAGAATTTACTTTTCTCTTTCTCAAACCAATTTAAACTTTTCTAAACAAGGGGCAGTTGCCTGTTTCTTTTTATTTTACCCTGATTCTTCTTCCCCAGGATACCCAGTCTCCGTAAGCTTTCCTTCCGTTAGTTTTGGCCCATGGGCGGACTCTCAGAGTATAGGTTCCGGGCTTCACGCCTGTAATCCTTGTATAGGTTGTCCGATTGTTCCGTTTATATACGGTGGTTCCGCCTGTAGATCTCAGTTCCATATCTGCTCTTGCAAATCCTTTTGGTACGCCAACTGTTACAGACACAGCTCCTTTACTTGTTTTTACAGTTTTAATCTTCACCCTCTCTGTGGGAATTCCGTTCTTTACTACTACTTTTACTGGATAACTCCATGCCCCAAACCTTTTCCCGGACACATTTCCATCATAATAATCCCTGTTGTACGCATGGATTCCCAGATAATACGTGCCGTTTTTTACATTTGTGAAGGTGATGGTCTTTGCATCCTGATTCTTCGCCACCTTCACATAATTCTCAGGTCTGTCAACCCAGCTTTTCTTTGTCAGAACCGCATCGAAACCTTCGCTGTTTGCGCAGTCATAAGCCGCTGCCTTAATAGTTGACCCCTGTACTTTCACATCTTTTATCGTTGCTCCTTCCGGATAAGGCGGTGCAATATGAGGACAATTCTGGGAAATTATATAAGATAATTCTATTCCTCCTGTGATGGAAACCTTAAAAATATCAGTAGCTACCTGTTCTTCTGCTTTCGGAAAAACCTGAATTATCGTATTTTCCCCCGGCATAACAACTCCCGTGTCTTCGTCAATATAGAACCATGCCCTGAAATGTTCCGTATCCTCAAAATCAACTGTGACAGGTTTTTGCCCATTGTTGCATATTGTAATCAACCGTGATGGGCACATCAACATATCCGGCTCTGGTTCTACATCATCCCATGAATCGTACTCTTCCTGAGTAATTGTGAGAAATCTCGTACCACTATTTGGTACACAGTTAACCTCGTAATCCTCCTCTGATTCCCCACGAACGAGAACCCGTATCCTGCACTCTGCCTGAATTCCTTCTTCTGTTTCCATGACAAAAGTTTCTTCATGAATCCCCTGAGAAAGATTTGGCTTTACATAAATATCCACTGCAACAGCTTCTCCGGGCTTAACCTTATTCCCAACTTCCATTGGAAACCTTCCCTGAAACGGATAATCAAACGGCTCAAGTGTAAAATCATTCAATTCTGAGATAGATTTGATATGCCAAGCCTCTGTGCCTGTATTTTTTATCTCCAGCCTTTCCCACCCCCAACCACTGCCGTTTACTCCAGTCTGTCCCAAATCAAGGATTTCACTAGAAACTGTCGCCTCATATTTCTCATATCTCATTTCACTGTCTGAATCCACAGTATCCTCGAAAATAGCTGAAGCTTCCGATACATCGCCTTCCTGCTCTGTGGTTTCCGAAATAAATGTTTCCTCTCCAGCAGAAAAATCGGCTGCCAATACCGGCTGACCGGTAACGATCACAGCAGAAAGAAACAGCGATAAAAATGTTTTGCCTCTCCTTCTCATAATACTTTGCCTTCTTTCCATCATTATACCTCGTTATCATGTTACGTTTATGTTAACAATTGTATCATATATGTAATATTTTTTCAACAATCTTTTTTTATTTAACATATTTAACTATGCAGAAAAAGCGGCTTGAAAAGCCGCTTTTTTCTACCTTCATCCATACCATTACTGGTACCGACTTGTGGTTCACTACACTTGGCGGTAAATACCCGTGACTGGACTTTCACCAGTAAGATTAGTGCCATGCTCGGCACACTAGAAAAAATGCCGTAACCCTTGTGGTTGCGGCATTTCTTTTCCTGTGATCGGCTCTTCTTTTTGTTTCCTTCGCTCTGTTGCCTACTTGTTACCTACCTGTTTGCCTATCTTGCCATTTTCAAGGCTTCTCACCGTGTCTCAAATTACTTTCTCATTTTTTGATCTAAACTAAGAAAAGTACCGCAGCCCTTGGAACTACGGTACTTTCTAGGTTTGTTGACTCTTTGATTAAAAAGGTTTGATTAGAACTTTCCAGCCTTAGCAGCTTCCTCAATGGAAACAGCTACTGCAACTGTCATACCAACCATCGGGTTGTTACCAGCGCCGATGAGACCCATCATCTCTACGTGAGCCGGTACGGAAGAAGAACCAGCGAACTGTCCATCAGAGTGCATACGTCCTAATGTATCTGTCATAC